>Ga0247774_1000856_pt1 | contig 15440 bp, 7 predicted proteins | sample UWRJL001104B6_FD_179933 | JGI IMG/M metagenome (GOLD analysis project Ga0247774, IMG submission 179933) | Plant litter microbial communities from Arlington Agricultural Research Station in Wisconsin, United States - UWRJ-L001-104B-6 | ecosystem: Environmental > Terrestrial > Plant litter >... | reverse complement strand
CTCCTCGTCTGCAGGCTCGGGCTCCAACTTTGTCTCTTCCTCGTGTTGAACGCCTTCCTCTTCACCAGAGACCTCATCGCCACCATCCGCAGCTTCAACAGACACCGAAGTGTCCATCTCGGCCTCCTCGGCTGGTTCCTTCGTCTCCGTCGACAGGTGAGCCAAAGCCTCGACTATTTCGGGTTCTTGGTTCTCGGCGTCGGGCTCATGGGTAGCCTCTCTTTGCGCCTCTGCCGCTTCAACAGATTCGGCCTTAGGAGGAGCAGGCACTTCTAGCGAAGCCTCCTCGGCAGGGGTAGGTGATGTAGCCTGAGGCTCTTCTTGCAGTTGCTGGGAGTTCTCAGCCGCATCTGCTTTGTGGGCAATGCTGATAGCCTCCTCGGCCGTCTCGGCCTGGGCTACCTCTCTTGCAACTTCCGTCTCTTTGGTGACGATAGCACTCCCCGATCTGGCAGGGGTTGGACTCTCGGACCGGATTGATGATGCCGCCTTCCTTGTGCTGGCCACCTTCCTGGCGCTGCTTTCACGCTTGACGCTTCCATCTCCGTGGCTAGTCAGGGGACGCCTTGCGTTGGCCTTCCGGGGAGGCGTAACGGGAGCTTTGTCCGTCGTCTTGGACTGAGAGCTTTGTGTCGGGCGCATCATGCGAGCCAAGAAGCTCTCGTCCACGTCCCTGTCCTTCCTCACAGCCGGCTTCTCTTCAACATACTTCTTTGGTGGCGGCCCAAAGCTAGGTCGTGGTCGACCGGCGACCGAGGATTGTCTCCTAAGAGTCGATGTGGTGGTTGAGACGCTAGCCCTGCTCGGGGACCGCCCAAGAGTTTGGGGTGCGTGCAGCATAGAAGATGTCCCGGCCGCCTTTGCTTGGTTCACCTTGGACACCGACGACCGGGTAGGTGCCATTAGGGAAGATGGCAGGTTTGCAGGCTTCGTCGGAGACTTGGGCTTCGGCTTGACGAAGCCAATGCCCGACATTGTGGACGACGGAAGCTGGGCCGGTGCCGGTTTTCGTATTCCTGACGTTGCCTGCTTGGCAGGCGCAGGAGTTGTCTTCTTCGCGGGCGCAGGTGACGCCTTGGTTGGCTTTGCATCTCGAGCATGGGGGCTAGCCAGTGGCTTAGTCGTAGTCGGAGATTTGAGTGCCTTAGCGGCTTCCTTGCTTGCAGTAGCAGTAGCAGTAGCAGTAGCAGCACTAGTAGTTGGCAGCTTTGCAGGACGAGCAGCAGTCGCCTTTGGAGCAGGTGCATGTGTTGTCGTATCATGAGAGGACTTGGAGGTACCGCCGTTGATAGCCTTGCCATCTGCTTTTGCGGCAGTGCTCGCTGCAGGAGCTCTGGCCGGAGCCTTTTCCTTCTCGTTCACCTTTGTAGTAGCAGCATCTGTCTTGTTTTCCTTCTTGCCGGCCTCATCCTGACGCGGGGATTCGGGGATTGGAGGTTCCATGTTGCGAATGCTGCGGAAACTCCGGCCGGATTCGTCAAACGTTGTCGTCGTCGTGTCTTGGGTTGCAGAATCGCCTTCTGTTTCGATGCTCATCCGCCGTCGTGACAGGCTGGATTCGCCACTGTGATCTCGGCGGAGACCGATACGGCCGTCCTTTTCGATGGCAATGAAGCTTGTGCGGACTTTCGAGAGTGGCCTGGGCGATTCAGTGCCAGCTAGCAAACCGCAGACGAATCGTGTTAGAAATGTTTTTGTTCCAAGAAATATGGACCCGAAACATCAACTCTTTGGTGAAGCTCAAAGCTCCAGAAGGAGAGGCTTACTTGATGCGATGCCGGGGGACCGTCCACGATCTGGCGGGCTTGTTGACTCCCCCTTTTGTTCAAACATGGCCCGAAGGTTCCTGACCTGGCTCATGGTGGCAGTTGCTGTCTCGCAAGCAGCTTGGAAGTAGGTCAAAATGACACCAGGCCAAAAAGTTCAGATATTGAACTATCCGGGTGATGGACTTGCCTTGTCCGAGGCTGCGAGGAAAGAAGTCGGTTTTGCGTTGTCTCGCTGTCGTTTTCGTCAGGGAGCACGGCGGATGGGCTGGGATGGTAAGGTAGATGCCGGGTGCAAGTTGGGTGCAGCCTCTTCGCCCCTGGTACTGGCCCCTACTGGCTCTTACTCGCGGGGTGTTCGCTGCTACTCGTGCTCGAGTAGGTAGGTACCTGAGCGTCTTGGAATCTGAGAGCTCGTGGGTGGAATTTCAATGTCGCTTCGTGCCGCGGTCGCGTCGACTTGTACACGACTAAGATGTGGACGAGGTCTGACAGCCCTGCGACAGCAACGACCGGACCGGCAGACTTCCCTAGAATATTTCCTGCGGGCAGAGGAAGACTCGCATGGATGCAAGGGACAATGCCGGGTTTCTTTTCGATGGGGAGAGACGGAGGGAGGAAGTGAAGCTATCGTCGACGCCTCGGGGGATGCATTTGGAAACAAAACAATTTCATGCTCGACTCGAACTTTTTTTTTCTGTTGTCGGGGAAGCTGGTCGGTGGAACAGGGACTAGGCTTTTGATTCATGTTCCAGAGTCCAGACGTCGGCTGGCTCCCCGAGGGGGACCCGGAAGCTGTCGGCTGCGTCGGTGCCCACTAAAAACGGTCTCAATTTGGTGCTGGCTTTAATTACCACCCCCTATTTGAGGAGCCGAAGCCATGAACCATCAAATTTTGGGCCCTGAACGGCATTCTGACGGAAGTCCTGCAGCCTTCAGCCTGCAGAGGACGAGTACCTTGTTCAAACTTCAAACACAATCCGTTTATGCTATTGGACGAGATGGCACGGGGTTCGTTTGCCCTCGTTTGCCTCGAGTCCCAGTTCGATGTTTTACCGTCCCTCAAAATGCCTGCCCCTAATTGATCTCGTTGGAGTCTGAAGGCTTCATATGCTGCTCGATGTTGTATCCATCAATCCAGGGTAGCTAATAACATGACCGGAAGATCAGACAGCGCTAGTTTCGCGACTACGTTCTTGAAAGTTGTCGAGGTTCTCCCCCCGAGTGGATCCTTGCCAAGCATTTGGTTTGTCGGCTGCTGCTGCAGGTGCAGATCTGCGGGATGCAGGAACCAGCCCGAACCCGAACCCGAACAACCACGCAGCATAAAAAAATTCGAATTCGATGCTCTCCTGATCGAGTTTGTCCAGAAACGAGGATGATCCCAATACTGTAGTCTACCCACAAATAGAAACTTTATAGTCTATGTATTCATACAGCGACGCCCTATATGCATGTCTATTCCCGTCCTCACCGATTACACGTGTTGGTCATTCAACTGTCGTCATGTCGACTGGCTTGAAGGCGCACATTCGCAACTACTTCTTTCTCTTGGCCTCTTTCTCCTTCTCGTATTGGGCCATCAGTTCTTTCCTATAAATGAGTTAGTAAGCTTCGCTCATCTTTATCTATCCGACAGAGCAGCCGATCAAGAATCACAGGGGAGGTTTGTGTAACGTACTGGACATGGCGGGGGAGAGGGGCGTAGTGGCTGAACTCCATGCTGAATTCGCCCTTGCCTTGAGTGGCAGCCCTCAGATGAGTGCTGAAGCCAAACATGGAGCTCAGGCCGCAGTCGGCAATGACGGTGAAATCGTCAGCGGCTGATTCCGTGTCGGCAATAATAGCATTCCTCTTGTTGAGCATCATGAGGACATTCCCCTGGAACTCGGTGGGCGCCGTGACGTGCGTCTTCATGATGGGCTCTAGCACTTGTCCGCCCATTTCTCTAAAGGTCTTCTCAAATGCAAATTGTGTGGCGAGGCTGAATGCATGGTCGGACGAGTCGGTGCAGTGGGTCTCGCCGTCAACAATGACCATCTTGGTTCCGATAACCTTGTGTCCAAGCAAGGGCCCCTTCTGACAGGCAAGTTCGAATCCTTTGGCGCACGCGGCGAGATACTTCTCTGGAATCATGCCCCCAACCACCCTCTGCTCAAACACGTTCTTCTGCGGCTCGGCGTTGGGTTCCACCCAGCCCACGATTCCGGCATAGTCGCCAGGTCCACCAGTTTGCCGCTTGAAGAGGTAATCAAAGTCGGCCTTTTGTGTGAGCGTCTCCCGATAGGCCACGCGTGGCTGGCCCAACACACAATCCACCTTGTATTCTCGTCGCAGCCGCTCTGCGTAGATCTCCAAGTGCAGTTCGCCCATGCCGGAAATGATGGTTTCTTCGCTCTCGGGATCGACGCTGAGCCGGAAAGTCGGGTCTTCTCGCTGGAACCGGTTCATGGCCTTGCTGAACTTGTCGGCGTCGCCAGAACTCTTGGGCTTGATGGAGAGTGACATGACGGCGTCAGGAACGAACATGGAGCTCATGGCGTAGGGTAGATTTCCGTCCGTGAAGGTATCGCCAGAGGCACAGTCGACACCAAACACGGCGCAGATTTCACCCGCTCCCACTTCGTCGACATCCTCCATCTCGTTGGAATGCATTCGGACGATGCGCGGGATGCGAACTCGCTTGTCGGTGCGCGCGTTGAAGAGATAGCTTGATCTCACGAGCTTGCCTTGGTACACGCGGATGTACGTGAGCTGACCGAAAGGGCTTTCCTCGAGCTTGAAGGCAAGACCGACAAAGGGGAGCGAGTTGTAGGGCAACAGAGAGACGGCAGCTTCGCCGTTGGACTTGTCGAGGGCGAGATTTGGAACTTCGGATGGATTGGGCAAGTAGTCGCAGACAGCGTCGAGAACAGGCTGGATGCCCTTGTCTGCGAGGGCAGAACCCATCAGAACAGGGGTAAACTTCAACCCGATTGTAGCCCGTCGGATGGCAGCCTTGATCTGCTCGTTGCTCGGCTCCTGTTCGTCGAGGTAAATTTCGGCCATCTCATCGTCGACATCGGCCAGCTTCTCGATAAGAACCTGCCGCTTCTCTGCGGCGAACTCCTTGAGCTCAGCCGGAACCGGCCCCGTCCGAATGACGGTGCCTCTAGGGCCTTCGAAGTAGATGGCCTTCATCTCAATCAGATCCACCACGCCCTTGAACTCGTCTTCCGCGCCAATGGGGATCTGAATGGCCGCTGCGGGAACCTTGAGCTTGGTGTTGATCTGCTCCACTGCCTTCCACGGATAGGCGCCCATACGATCCATCTTGTTGACGAAACTTATGCGTGGTACGTTGTATCGCTTCATCTGTCGATCTACCGTGATTGTCTGGCTCTGGACGGCGCTCACGGCGCAGAGGATCATGACGGCTCCGTCGAGCACCCGAAGCGCGCGCTCGACCTCGATAGTAAAGTCGATATGGCCCGGTGTGTCAATGAGGTTGATGTGATAGCTCTGCTCCTGTCCGTTTTCTCTCCTTTTCCAATCGCAGTAAGTGGCTGCCGACTGGATTGTAATGCCCTTTTCTCTTTCGAGCTCCATAGAGTCCATCTTGGCTCCGACAGAATCTTTACCTCGGACTTCGTGGATTGACTTGATACGACCCGTGTAGAAGAGGACTCGCTCTGTCGCCGTGGTTTTGCCGCTGTCGATGTGCGCGGCAATCCCGATATTCCTCACTCGCGAGAGTCGTTTGGCTTCTTCGGGAGTGGCGCGCGGTACTTGTGCTTGGCCGCCAACTTGGTTCGCTGTTTCGATCGCCTCGGCCGGAAGACTGCGTCAACGTTAGTCTTGGTTCCAAGGGAAAGGATGCAGTGTGGCCCGTCGATCCGAGCTCAACATACGCTTGCTCTGCCTCGCTCCTCCTCTTGGGCGTCGTGTTAAACCGCCTAGTCCGCTGGGACGGAACTGTAACTCGAGACACGCCATGGCCAGCTAATTGAAGCCCGGGATGTGTAAAAAGCCGCGCCGTGAGACGGGTCGCGCGATGCGCCTGGCAAGTTGCAGCGCGTGTTGAGGCAGTGAAGCCACCATTAAGGGCTGTAGCAGCTCTTGCCGCCCTCATCGTGGCTCGATGCAATTGGCCCCAAGTCTATCTTGCCAACCTGCTTGGGCTGGACAAACACCTTGGGAAAAAGGTCAAGGTGCGATTCAAAAAATTTGGCCAGCAAAAAACCTGACCCGAGTTCAGGCCCGTGCCTCGGGTGAGCGCGGCTATGCGAGGCTGACCCTAACAATAACCCTAGAAATAACAAAGGGGAGGATAGGTAAGGAACATATTGTCGTATTTTAATAGTATAACAGATAGTTCGAATAGTCTTAGTTCTAAGTACTACATCTGTACCTTCGTATATACGTATTGATTGTTGACCGTATCCCCGTAACTGACTGCGGTGAGGGTATCTACTGATTCCCTATTACGAGACTTCTAACCAGAAATCCTCCGTGGAACTCCAGACTCCTGTCAAAATGCACTGGCTGTAATGAACTCCGAGTTTGCCGCATCAAGCCAAGACCAAAAATGCACACGCCATGGCCAGCCAAGCCGATACTTGGAACACGCTGCGGGCCCAAGCGGCGCTCTGGAAGCCGTCCCTTGCCGCATACGACGGATCCTTTAGCTCGGCTGCAGTATCAAGCCGGCCTTGATTGGGGGCAATTGTCGACATGGGTATCGTCGAGCCGTTGTTTTCAAAGGAAACAATTTTGCTGCCCGTCTCGTTGAAGTCGGTTTGGGCGAGTCCGATTTGGTTGTTGACGAGATCGTATACGACGTAGGCCGACCGGAGCAAGGTGTCGCCGAGAATATACGGTGCCTCGGTAAAGGGTTGGACGCCAAAGAGGCATGCATCCTGTCCCTTGTACTGGCTGTTGCCAGGGAAGGGCGGTGCTCCGCCCAGAGTAAGGTCGAGCACCAGCTCATCCATGGGGACCTCGATTTTTGGCCCGTCGGGGCCCCCAAAGCCGAAGACGAAGAGACCCGGGCTGTTTCTGCGAGAACAAGGTATCAATCCCTCTTTGAGGATATCGTTGAACTCGACGCCAGCTTCTTCCCATACCTGCGTAACAAGGTCGGCTGGCAGAAAGGTGAGTGTCGTCCCAGAGTCCAGAACGACTTGGATGGGATATCCCTCAGATGTCAAGGTGTCCTCCCCGCTTGGGCTTTTCGCCTTCATCGATGTCATGTTAATGGTGAAGTGGGTATAGGCACCACCTAGCTTTTCGTCGGGCAAGATGTCGACGCGCATCATGTCGCCAACGTACTTTTCTGTGTCGACCCCGCCAAAAAGCACGTTTCCCTGGCTTGCGTCTGTGAATCATAATTAGGAGGTGTGCAACGCGGGCGACACACATCCAACGGACTTGAAGCTTACCGAGATCATTCAGCCACAGACTGTAGGCAACTGAGTTGGTAAGGTTGTCCCTTGCCATGGCCACAGGCAAGTTATCGTACTCGGTACCGTTCATTCTGATGGATACCTCGTTGACGGTGTAGCCAAGTCCGACGAGCCCGTGGTTGACCGATGTGTTTAGGCCCAGGCCCATGGGGAGGCTTTTCACCTCGGTGCCACCAATTTCTATCCTGTCGGTGAAATAATCGCCCTTGGAATAACTGCCGTCCAGATACGAAATGTTGAAGTCACCGGGAAGGAATATTTCGAAAGAAGACGAGCCTCCTTCATCGACTAGATCTCGTTAACATTCATTCAACACTATGCCTACTTCCACGAGAGAAACGAGGCAGATCCACTGTCAACATACACATTCCAAGTGGACAAGGATTGAGGTCGAAGAGGTCGGAACATATTGGTGCCCTTGCCGAAGGAACCCAAGTGTCTGAACTGCCCGTGTCCAGCTGGAGAACAGCATCCTGGAAAGGTGTCCCTACTCGAACTGTGGCGTAGTAGCCTCCTCGCTGCTTTTCGTTGGTGATTATCTCCTCGGCCGTTTTGGCTCTTCGATCTACCCGTGGCCGTTCATGTTGGCGCCTCTCAATGTCCCACAGCACGACCCCAGGAGGAAGAGTGGCCCCAATCTCGCTCAAGAAGAGAGCAGTGGCTAGTAATATTGCCTTCCTCATGTCCCCTTTCTGGTATTGCGCCTCTTCGAGGACGCCACTCGGCCGCCGTGTCGTATCCCAAATCAATCGTCCGTCCCCGTCCGCTGGCTGACCGAGCCGAAATGGCCCACTTGCAAGCGGCAACGGGCTACTTTGGCTATTTGAGATATGTATTCGGCAAGGTTAGCATGCGGAGAGAGAGGAATCCGATATCGTAAGTAGCTTTCGATCGAAGTGGGCGTGGCCGGTGGCAGCGAGGGTCTGGACCTGAGGCCACCGATGACAGCGAGTCTTGTATAAAGCGAAACGGCCGGCTTTAGCTATAGCTGACAAACAGCATTAGGTTCGGCGCGGGACGCGAGACACTGAGACGGCGAGAGTAAAGAATAGGCGAGAAATGGGAAGTAAGTCAGTATTGGTAAATTAAAAATGCTGACGATCATCTGTAGATCTGCGAGCCGGCCGACGACGCATTTATTAGAGTCCCGAAGTTCCGGGGGTTTTTGGTATTGGAAAAGAACCAGAATGGCCTACGAAGGCCGACGACGCAAAGATTTTGCACCTCTCGTGTTCGAAGTTGGAGCGGTGGAAGTTGGAGACGGATGGATGAAGGCAGCACCGAAAGTGAGAATCGCCGTTCGGCGTAAGCATCGTGGCGGCGAGCAGCTACCAGAGCTTTTAAGGAGCCATACTGGTGGACGGATAAACCTAATCTGGTCGAGCCAAGAACTCCTGCAGGTCTCCTGCATCCGCAGCTGGAACCCAGACCTCGGGACCCCGCCGTCGTGCAGTGATGCAGGGCACCCCAGCTTTGGTGTCCGTGAATCAGTGACCAGTTCCACCGTTGGCTCCTTCAGCTGCCTCAGCCCAACACCGCCGCGGGGCAGTTCGCAGTATTAGGTTCAGAGCTGCGAATCACGCCAGCTGCCATTTGCGTCACGGTGGATTGCAACAAAGAGCGGACCAGGGAAACTGTGACGCCGCCGTTGAAGCCATGCTGCCGATTTTGCTCTGGTCACTGTTCACAAAACAGGAAATCACTGTACTTGTAGTATCACGAGTTTTGGAACCAACTCAGCCGTGTAGCCTCTCGCAGGCTCGCAGCCCTGAACCTCTACACTCAACAGGACAATTCAGATTTCGATTGAAGGTCAACGAGTTATTGGTTCAATCGCCAGAAGGACGAGGGTTCTAGGGATGCAGGAACAGCGTTTGCCCGGCCGCCCTAGCCTATATGTTAATTGGCACCAAGACAGCGGGAAGCTGCAAGCGACGAAACCCTCAACGGGATGCCGTGCGTCCCAGATTCCTTGGAAGGGTCCCTAAGCGCGTTTCCAAACGTCTGAAACGTCTCCAGCTTTTCGGCCTGCCGCCCATTTTTGCCTCAGACTTTGTTCCCGTTCAATCCCATGAAGAGACCTACGACGCTGCCCTATTTTGCCGGGTCCGCTGTCCTCAAAAAACGAGCCGATTTGTGCTAATGTTATCAAGAGGGCTCTTGAATTATTGGTTTCGGAGGATGCTCGGACTTGCGGAGCCACACCAGATAGGCCTACGTCTCAGCCTCTCAAATCGAATATGTACCGTTGACCATACGCTGGCCAAAGTTCCAAATATTACGGTAAAGCAATAACAAGCAACCTGGTCTTTGCCCGGAAAGATTTACGGTATTGCCCAGCAAACGATAGCATGGACAATAAAGAATATGTACATAGAAAAAGAAGCCCAGCCTTTTTTCTATCGAGCACTTGATGGAGTAGTCCCAGGAGCCCTTTCTTTACACGCTCGATTCATGATATGGCGGCTTCAAGCATATTGGCAAAAGTTCATTTGTTGGTGCTTGAATACCTAGCTTTACAAGTCGCACTCGCCGTTGGTTCCAGCTCTCGCGGCAAACAACAGGTCGAGTTCTACCAACAATAATCGAATATAGTAATCATTTTACTCTAACAACAATTCCGCTACCACCGCCTCCTGCCAACCTTATTCGCTATGTTGACGATTCGGTTCCGTCGTGTTGCCTACGACAGATACGCCACGCCAAGGACGCCACAAAAATACGGGCGGAACCGCAGCTTGCTGATGAGGTCACGGCAGGCTCCACTCTGACCTGTCTTCCTCGTCCACCAGGATCCACCTCGGCAGCTGTGACTCGTTGCAGCTGCAGCTTAGGCAGTTACGTTGCTCAACCAGCAGGTCCTGTGATGACGGGCAGTACTTCGACCTACCAAACACCGAGCTGGATGCGGCAAGCGATTCGGACTTGAACCCGACAACCGCAACGGAAACAAGTCTCCAACTTGCCGCCCGCGTCGCATTTCATCTCACTGCTCTTCTTCGGACTTGGATATCTCCTTTTTTATGTTTTGTTTCGATTTGATGCAGTAGCAGAAGCTTGATCCGACTCCAACGTCGATGGCCCCTCTTTCGGCTTCGAGGCTCTTCGGAGCTCTGGTTCTCGTCACTGGTTTTTTGGCTCGAGGAACGTGGGCGCAATCTGGGCGCAATTATTCGCAAGTAGACATGTTGAAGGCACAGATGGCGCTCATGGATGATCGCCCAAAAGACTGCCCGCCATGGTAAGAACCGAGCCTACCCTCCCTGCCTCCTGTCTGCGAGGCGGCCAAGCAGCGCAAGCTCTGCCGCCAGACCATACGCTAACTGCTCTCTGCTTGTTCGCAGCTTCAACTGTCTCCTCCCCGCCCATACGTGTGCACAGTTTTCGCCGTGTAACGAGTTCAACGGAAAATGCGACTGCCCCGAGGGCTTCGGTGGCGATGATTGTCTGGAACCGCGTATGTGAGAATGCCGCCGCACGATCAGCAGCTGCTAACGAAATTTGGATATCAGTCTGCGGCTCTCTGGCCCGTGGAAGGGACCGGCCCATGAGAGGGGGCGAAACTTGCGAGTGCGACGAAGGCTGGTCCGGCATCAACTGCAATGTGTGCACCTCGGACCACGCTTGCAACGCCCTAATGCCCACCGAGGACGGCGGCATCTGCTATACGAACGGCGAGGTTGTCAAACATAACTACCAAATATGTGACGTGGTCAACGACAAAATTAAGAACCTCTTGGGAACGCAGAAGCCACAAGTCACCTTTACCTGCAAGAAAGAGGATGCAACGTGCCAGTTCCAGTTTTGGGTCGACGAACGCGAGTCCTTCTACTGCGACCTGGACACATGCGAGTCTGACACGGGGTTTTCCGAATCGCTCAATACGACGTCGTATGCCTGTGAGAACATCAAGTGTAGCTGCGTCCCGGATCGCATGCTGTGCGGCGAAAATGGCTCGATCGACATTACCGACTTCCTCAAGGAGTCCATCCGTGGCCCTGCCAAGTTCGAGTGTCAGCAAAAGAGGCCTGGCCAGAGGGACTGTCAGTTCAGGGAGCCTGAGATGGATAACCTCATATCGGCTCTCATCGGAGACTCCAGCATCTTGCTGAGTTGCAGGTCGGGCGAGTGCCTATATCATACCGAACTTCCCGGCTACGAGCAGCCCGTCAAGAATATTAACACGCCACTTATTGCCGGCGTGATTGCTGGTTGCTCGCTCTTTTTGGTGCTGGTCATCCTCGTGACATGGTACCTCTCGCGACGCCAGTTCAAGTACGGCGCCATCCACCTCGATGACTCGGACGACGAGACGGCCAAGCTCATGGCTGACCACAGGCCTGCCTCGCTTTACTTCCAAAATGTCGGCTACACACTCAACGGCAAGCAGATTCTCGATGGAATCCAAGGCATGGCCCGTCCTGGCGAGGTCATGGCTATTATGGGAGCGTCGGGTGCCGGGAAGACGACATTCCTGGATATTCTGGCTCGTAAGAATAAAAGGGGCGCCGTCTCGGGTGATTTTTACGTCAACGGCGAGAAGATGGACGACCACGACTACAAGAGCTTCATCGGCTTTGTCGACCAGGAAGATACCATGCTTCCGACTCTGACGGTGCACGAAACCATCCTCACCAGCGCCCTCCTGCGCCTTCCCCGCCACATGAGCCGGGCTGCCAAGGAACAGAGAGTTGCCGAGGTGGAGAGACAGCTTGGAATACACCCCATTCGAGACTCGTTGATCGGCTCGGAAGAAGGAAAAGGCCGGGGCATCTCGGGCGGCGAGAAGAGGCGAGTTGGAATTGCTTGTGAGCTTGTCACGAGCCCGTCTATTTTATTCCTAGATGAGCCAACGAGCGGCCTCGATGCGTTCAATGCCTACAATGTGGTTGAAAGCCTGGTTACGCTGGCCAAGACGTACAAACGAACCGTCGTCTTCACGATCCACCAGCCTCGCTCGAATATTGTTGCGCTCTTCGATCGACTCGTTCTCCTTGCCCGCGGCCGAACTGTCTATTCTGGGTCTTTCCACCAGTGCCAAGAATACTTTGACAATGTTGGATACTCGTGTCCTCCCGGCTTCAACATTGCCGACTACCTGGTCGACTTAACCATGCACGCCGGAGCGGCGTCTGCCGTGGATGACAGGAACCTGTCTGCCGATGTGGCCAGCCTCGGTCCGAGCAGCACTCGCGCCGTCAAGTCGATTGCCAGCGCATCCATCCGAAGCGTCGGCGACGAGAGCACCAACGCCGAACCGTCTTCTTCGCGGCCCCGGCCTCGACGGCACGACTCGATCCGAATGCGCCAGGAGCGCGAGCTCTTCACCCGCCGGCAACAAGCGGCAGAGACACAGGCATCGTCAGACGCTGGCGAGGATTCCAGTGGCATGTATAGACTCCAGAGCCGACCAGGTGGTGTCGGCGCTCCGATTGACGAGCAGGAGGATGATCACAACGTCCCACCGGCCGTCACCGGGACAGGACTGGACATGATTGTACAGATGTTTGCGCTGTCTGGAATTGCCCAGGCCACGCACGACGAAATTCAGCAGGCTGTCGAGGCTGCCCGGGCTGCAAATGAGGGCGTCGCCGGGGACGCAGGATCGGCCAACGGATACACGCCGGAAGGCCCCAATATAAACACTGGCGCCGGCGCACTCGGCAAGGGCTATGCTCGGCTGGGCTACGGAAGCCAGTTCATCATCCTCTCCCAGCGGACCTGGAAGAACCTCTACCGGAATCCCATGCTCATGCTCACGCACTATGCCATTGCCATTTCGCTGGCCGTCTTGTCTGGCTATCTCTTCTACGGCCTCACAGACGACATTGCCGGCGTCCAGAACCGGCTGGGTCTGTTCTTCTTCCTGCTGGCCCTCTTCGGATTCAGCACTCTGACCAGCCTCAACGTGTTTGCTGCCGAGCGTCTTTTGTTCGTCCGCGAGCGTGCCAACGGTTACTACGCTCCCATCACGTACTTCTTGGCCAAGGTCCTCTTCGACATCGTCCCTCTGCGAATCATCCCACCGCTCCTCATGGGCGCCATCATATATCCCATGACGGGTCTCGTTCCCGACGTCACTCATTTCTCTATCTTCATTCTGATTCTCGTCCTGTTCAATCTAGCAGCAGCCGGGATTTGCCTCTTTATCGGCATCGTGTGCAAGGATCATGGCGTGGCGAACCTGATCGGCAGTCTTGTCATGCTCTTCAGCTTGCTGTTTGCAGGTCTCCTGCTCAACCACGACACCATTTCCCCGACGGCTGTGTGGCTCCAGTCCCTGTCGATATTCCACTACGCTTACGAGTCCCTGATCGTCAACGAGGCCGTCACGCTAACTTTGGTGGACAAAAAGTACGGACTCGACATCACTGTGCCTGGGGCCGCCATTCTCAGCTCGTTTGGTTTCGACAATGCCGCCGTCTGGCCCGACATCACCAGCCTCGCCGTCGTCGCTGTGGTCTTTGTCATCCTAGCTTATGCTGCTATGCATGTCCTTCTTATTGAACGAAGATAGACCTGCATATCTTTTCTTTGTCAGCTGGGTATTTTGCGCTATTGCAGTCGGCAACGTGATTCTCTCGTTAGACACTGTATAAATATATAGGTTGGCTGCGTAACAAGGAAGAGCCTAGAACTTGGACTCGATTCGTGCATTCTTGAAGGAGTTTCGGCGGCTGGACCTCTCTCTCTCTCTTTACACATGTCACATATCTCGGAGGAAAGCGCACATCCTTTGATCACGGTGCAGGCAATGCATTTTGGAATACAAGTATGTTGTACAATCTATCAAGCCCCACGCGTTGCTGGTAGCATGGGGCACCTTTCAGCATATAGATCTAGAGTCTAATGGCGCCATACACAACTACTGTCCCTCGTCGTAAGTGACGTCCAGTTTACCACCAGTAAGCTCCTCCGTAACGGTCTTCTGCCGCCTCGCGTGCCTGGCAAAGTCGGCGCTCGCATGCTCGATTCCGTGCTTGGTGTATTGTGCCTGGTCCGTCAGGAGGTCAGCCAGACCAGGCCGATTACCGTACTCAGTCCAGGCATTGCCCGTATCCTCGTTGAAGAACTCCTTGGAGAACATGCGGTTCACCTCCTTCTCGAATGTCTGTTCATCAACAATGAAATCGGCCGCATTGAGGTACAGTTCCAAGATGGCGTCGCGGCGGAGGATTCGCTTCTCGTCCTCCTTTTGCGCCGTGCGTAGTTTTTTTTCCTCCGCCTTCTCGAACCGCTGTGGGTCTGGATCGACCCTGGTGCGAAGCGTGCCCGGCAGTAGTGTGGGGCGCGTGTATCGATCGTGATCAGGAACGGGTGCCTTGGTCGCCGCCATATGCTCTTCTTGTCGCCTGCGGTGGGTCTTTGCCTCCCGGGCGTCTGCCTTCTGCTGCCGTGACCAGAGACCTTTCAGGCCTGCTCTCAGGTTCGCTCTCCGCGCCTCGGCCATGAGGCGTTTCCATTCTTGAGTGGCTGTGGTGGGCTCCCCCTTTTCAGCGGACGGGCGCGGGTAGGCCTTGTCGACGTAGTCGGGCTTTGCCTTCTTGAGGTCGTATGGACCGTCGAATACCCTTCGGGGGAGTGGTAGGCTGCCTCGGACGCGTTCTGGTTTGGTGTCATTGGCGAAGGGCTCGGAGGGGAGGGGGATGTAGGATGGTGATTCGGGTGGGACGTTGCTGCCATCGCCAGGGAGGCTCGGTTTCGGCAGCGCGCTCTCCGGCGAAGCACAGGTTGCCGAGAATTGCCGCGCTACGAGCGGGCGAGTGTGTTGAGGAGACGGGCGGAGGGCTACATTTGCCAACCGCTGGCGTGGTATCCGGGATGCCATTGTGGACGACGGCCACAGTTGTGGGCAGCTTCGACTACAATGAAATGTCAATGGATTATGATGCGGGAGAAATTTCTCGGTTTGCGACACGAACCACCAGCATCGCCGAGGACCTGTGCGGGCACCTGTCAGCTGCTGGCAGACATGTCAGCAATCCCAAGCCGTCCGAAAACACATTTTGCATACCTACTCCGTACTCCGCCCAGGACTACTTGCCCCACTTCCAATTCCTGCTGACCGCCAAAAATTCTGGGCAGAATTGCCCCCTCCATCCAAAAATTCTGCAGAGCTAAAAATTCTTCGATATCTCCATAGCCAACACCGTAAAGCATCCTTGGTGAGCTCAACATGGGTACCGCCAAAAAGGAGAAAAATCGGCGGACCCGGCAGGGTACCGCCGGT
>Ga0247774_1000855_pt1 | contig 15446 bp, 8 predicted proteins | sample UWRJL001104B6_FD_179933 | JGI IMG/M metagenome (GOLD analysis project Ga0247774, IMG submission 179933) | Plant litter microbial communities from Arlington Agricultural Research Station in Wisconsin, United States - UWRJ-L001-104B-6 | ecosystem: Environmental > Terrestrial > Plant litter >... | reverse complement strand
AGAAAGGTAGAGATCTGACAAGGAGGATATTTTTTGCCGCCAGTCGTGATGGCCAAAGTCCCTAGAACAGTAGCGGTGGTAATCACTTTGTTGGAGCAAAAACTCCGTAGCTACTCAAGAATGATACTTGAACAATGTTGCATTATTCATAGTTAGAGCCTTGATGCTCCATGTCTGAACTTACTTGATTTGAAATAGAAAGCATCCTAGCCCTCCTTCAAAGAGCAGTTCTCTTAGGCAACGCCACAAGGTTGCTAGGCCCGTCCTCGCACAGCCCTGAAGTCTTTACGTTTGCTCTTTCTTTCAAAACTTTTTGCTAACAACAGATAACGGTATTGGAGGTTAAAAGGTGAAGGGAGCCCAAGGACACTTAGGACAGACAAATATTTCTAGCTAAAGAACACCCCAGGTTTTGAGGACGGTCCGCTTGCCACCAGTTAGACCAGCCTAAAAACTCACTTTGTTATACGTAACATCATCGTAGGGATGGAAGCCATGTCGGAAAACCCCATTATCCTCTGCCCCCAGTCCATGCCAAGCTGCTTGGGGGTTGTCACCCCGCTGAACCCTGGCTGTAATGGTCCGATCGTCGCTGGTTTCTGTTTTCTTTAGGTCCCAATTGACTTCGAAAATGATAGAACCTCTCTGAGAGAAGGCGGAATCGGATTTTGCGCGAGGAATGATAATGAGTTCCTAACGCTTCGTGCAATTGGCTGCGACGATGATGGGGCGGCAGTCGAGTTCCTTGCTAATCGTCCGGGTCTTCGACGGGCCGATTTTAGAATAAAACTCGACTTTTCCGGGGCACAGTGAACAAAGCTCGATTAAGTGTACCATTGTGCGTTCCCAGTGGCCCTCTCCTTGAACGGCCATCTTCGGCTAGCCGTTCTTACTTACATCTCTTCGGGGCACTGGGAGATATTGGAATATTGTGTCACGCGGACGGAAATGGGTCGTTGGTGCAGCTAGAAGATATCACCAGCCATAGATATCCTTACGAGGTTAGGGCGTAGATATTATCGGGAGACGATTCAGATTGGAATCGTGGTCCTCAAAGATCAGGTAGATAAACCACGAGCAACATGCTTCGTAACATCTCAACTGCTGGACCAAGATTGTGGACTGGGCTCTTTCTCGATTTTAAGGACATATGCGGTCGACTTGTACTGGCTAACAAGATACGTAGCGTAGGAGGCATCATGGGTTCTCCAAATGCGCTTGCGATCGTTTCGCTGTGTTACATATTGGAAGATCTGATCAGGACGTTAGTCGAGACAAGCCCTGCGTCTCATCAGTCCACCACTCGATAGCGTAGCATAACGAAAAGAGGAGAAATTGGTTTTCATCTTGACTGGGAACTTGCAAAAATGCACAAGGGCGGTCTTTAGTGAGCGAGATGTGACTCTGTGAACAAACTTGTGGGGTAGAGGCGAGCGACAGCCGTTCAGAGGTGGTGTTTTTCTGTTTGTTGTAGCTAGCCTGTCAGTCTCTTACGACTAGGAACGGCCGAAGAATGCTCGAGCCGCGCTACGGTGAGATAGATTAATCCAACTTCGAGAAATGATTCACGGTTCGTCAATAATGAGCCAAGTGGTCGCATATGCAAGGGGCCTAGGTAGTTAGCCGCCTTGGGGGTGGTGAACACCATATATTGTAGAAAGGCCCCGCAGGTGGCCAGAAAGTTTGTCCGCAACGCCAAGTCGAAGCCTGCGAAGAGACCTCCTGTAATCAGTCGAAGTTGGCTCCGTAGGTCTGACTGTAACAAGACGAAGAGGGGCCCTGGACGGACATGTAGCTCGCAGGATCGCACTTATTTACCGTCAAGGGAACACCAGGACAGTCTCTACTCTGCAGTTTTCCAAATCACTGCAAGGTTTGGGTCGTTACACAAGTCGAACATCGTGTACAACCATGAGCAGATGTGGAGCCTGCCCTCGCCGCTCAACGCTAATACTGCATTCAAATTCCAAACAATGACGCTCAGAGGGAAAGTGTGAATTCAACCGACCATGGATATCGATACTAGTGCTATCGACGGAGGGCAATCGGCTGCCACCAACAACGGATGGAGGGGCAGAGTCCGCGAAGCCTGGACCAAGCTCCGGGCAACATGGAGGATCGCACTGCTAACCGCTGGGAAGTATATTCTCGCAATCGTAGCCATCAGGATACACAGTGAGTTCCCTAATTATCAATCTCGTCTAGCGGCATATATCGTGGCAGGTGGTGCTGATGAGTGTACAACCGCTGTCTTCACAACCTGCCACGGCAAGTCTATGCAGGTCCATCATGTGATGAGCCACCATCCCGTCAACTTTACGGCCAACGCCTACTTGGGCTTCAACAACTGTAGGCACCCAATGAGCCAAATGCTTGACGCCCAGACACTGACGAGCTGCGACGCCGGACGTGTGCCTCGAGCAAAGAGACCTAAGCGAGGGATTTTGTCGTGGACACGAAGTATTCCGCAGCAGATACCGGGGTTACAAGTCTGGCCAACATCACCATTGGCAACGCGCACTTTGAAATTGACTCTCACCCTGTCCAAAAGGTGCGCGCCTTCCTCGCCCCGGTTGGGGCGCGTCAGTCATGGGCATCATCCTCTTCGGGCTAGGCCTCGCAGTCGACGTATTTCGCAAAACTCGGCACCGCCATGGTACGAAGCGGCATTTTATCTTGTGCCTCATCACGACGGTGCTGTACGCAGCTACCGTTACGGTACTAATCGTACCGTGGGTCGCGATCGACGTTGCCCAGCGGGCCATTGAGGCTGTGGACACCACGGATGGCAGGTTTTCGAGGGGGGAGAAAGGCGTTTGAGTTGCAGGGCGTGTTGTATGTGCTTTGCTTGATGGTGGTGGCGGAGTTGCCGCTCTTCTTGGAGAGGGATTGGCCACCTAGCTAAAGAGATTGGAGACGAGAATGGAGCTCTTGGAGAGACAAGAAGGCGACCTAGTCATTGGCCGGCTTTCAGATTGGGTTGCAATCGGACTCGAGATGCTTGTCGAGCAATAAAGGCATGGTAGTCAGTGTAACTCTCACAGAGCCTCCCTGAGTGGTGTTTATTCGGTCGGATGTGTCCCGTCTGTCGTTATCCTTGTCTAGCACCGCCAACACACCGACGTCTCAGCTTACGCCTCCTAAGAAGACGAGATCAGCGTGGGCATGCAAATTACGGGTCAGGAATGACTAGAGCACGAGACACAAACCAGTAACTCCCCCGAGCCCTTCCTTCTGCATAGCAATCCAAAGGAAGGCAGTGTTTTCTCATAATTGCCTCAAATACCCTCTCCAGCGGATGTGAGAGGCTATGCCCGGTGACGTAAGCGTGACTCTATTTCGGCAATCGTTCCCGCGGAATTCGACGCGCCTTCGGCCGCTTCTTGTGCAGGTAAGACCGCAATGGAGCAAAAAGGTCTGTATTTGAGCAACAATCGGGCCCGATAAGCGACGATCGCAGGGCAACGGACACAATGAGGCCGAGTAGCAGCCCTAGCACTCTCTGTCGGGCGTGAAGTCGCCGACTGGGTCTCCGCCAACATGGGCTCGGCTCCGACAATAACCTTAACCCTAAAAACGCCACAATTCAATATTGCCAACAGCCCCCCCCCCCACATGAACCATGAGATAATCGCCCAATGAAACAAACGTCAGGATTGATATATTCTGTACAGAAGCGTAATTTTCCACCCCAATTGCACAGTGACTTCACCAACGGATAATGGCTGATTCGAGCTGTTGAGCCCAAAAACGTCACTTCTCCCGGGCACCTAATGCTGATCCTGCTCCACCCCGCCGGATTTCGAAGTGGCCGCCCTTCGGACAACGGAGCATTGACGAGACCGATAGACCGTCCGGCACGGGTCAGACAGCAGTCCGTTGAATTAGCCAGTCCTCATTTCCTATCCAATAGCATGGCCGCTTTGGGCCTGGTGAATCAACTATTTGGAACATGCTTTAAGCCTTTTTAGTTCTCGTGCCTCGGCTGGCCCCTCCCCCTGTTGAGTTTGAAGCAAAAATGATTAGAAATTACGCAGGGCTGTTAGCGCAAAGCAGCGTGCGGTGGATGTGGGATTCATGCTTCCGATTTCCGTGCACATCTGGGGGCCTGGGAATTTGGGCGGAATTCGGGGATAAATTTGTTGGCAAACCCGTACATGCGGATGAAGTATTGCTGCTAGTGCTGCTTTCAACGAATCTTCTGTAAACCGTATCTAGACAGTGTTCGCGAGTTGCCATGTTTTAAATCCGGACCCGGCTGTCCGCTGGAGAGAGAAGCTCAGGAACCAGCCCCCGTGTCCTCTTTACCGTGGTGGTTGTCGCACTTCCTTCCCCACTCGGCCACATACCCCCATGGAGCGGGGTTGGCATATGCGGGCACGAAAGCCCACCATCATGACGCTTGCCGAGAGAAATCAGACCACAATATCTATGATCACGTATCTTTACGAGCACGTATCTTCATAATGATGCTTGTTTGTGCAAACGGTCATGCTCTGAGGAATGCGAGATGAAAGGCGAGAAGACTCGGTTTTTTTAGCGAAAAAGGAAACCCGTTATCGCCTCTCCTCAGTGGCTTTGAAAGTTCAAGACCGTTTCGGCGCTCTTGCAGCGCGGCTTGGCGCTTTTTGCTCAGCCAAAGGTCTCGGCCGAGCGATGACGACGCAGAGAGGCCAGGAAAAAGGGGTCCATGTTGCAGGTATCCCCGTACATTAGCGTGCGCGACCTTCATAGGAAAGGAGAGGCAAAGCCACAATCCACACGTCAACGGGGCGCTGGGGTAATCCCGAAGCCGACAATGAGGACGGGATGTTGTCACTGGGCACGTCGCCGGTGTTTTTCGGCATTGAGTACGAGTTTTGATATGTGGGATGGATGGACATGCGTCACCTCCCAATGACCGAAGAGACAGCGAAGTTTTCAAAGACTGGACAGAATCAAAGTGAAGAGAGTGTGGTTTTCTTTATGGTGTTCATGTATCGGCTCGTTTCTTTGCGTGCACCATTGCTATGCGAAACAGCGAGCCTTTCCCAAGTCTAGAAGTACAGAGATTGTTCATATCATCATTGCAAAAGCTTCTCCGTGACCTCTAATCATATCCATCCAATTCCCTGCTTCCTCCATGTCCATTAGATATTCGGAATCGAGATTTCCGACAGGGCACCAACCCTGATCCTCATTGACGGGCAGCAATCGTCGTATTTCCGACGCCGTAGACCTGGAACTGCCAACTCCATAGCCCCGCAACCTATTAACCGTTGACCTGCCGTGGCATTGTCGCTGTCGAGTCTAAAGCCTCATCGTCTCATCCTCGTACCCTGCATACATCATGGGATCGCCAATACCCAGCATCACCTCCCTATTCTGGTACGGGATGGCGTGTGGCTTTAGGCTCCCAAACTCCGACTCGAGTAACCCCTGACCCAGCATATCCATACTCGAATACGAGCTTGCTTGGTCCAAAAAGTCCATGCCTGAACCCCGATCCCACGCGTATGCCTGCATCCCCTGATCGGGGAATAGACTCGTCGACTGGTCAATATCGATATCCTTGTACGACGGTAAGCTCCGAGGAGAAAGAAGCCCGATACCACCGGGGCTGTGAGAGGCCACGCTGGTGGCCGCTGTTGCGGAACTGTGCGGTCCGTCCTCGAAGTCGGAGTGATCGGGCTCTGAGGACGAGGCTCGATTGTGCTTCCGGCTGCTGCTGTAACTTGTCGGGGATGCGCTCCGCTTGGTGGGCTTGTGGGTTTCCCGGTCGACTTCCTGTTCCCTGAGCTGGCGGACCAAATTTGCCAGATCCGCCTCGTCTTCGGGGAAAACGGAATGCACCGGAAGATCGATGTCGCTGTTCGGGCGAATGCAGCCCAGCTTGGCGGCGATGTTGTGGACAATGGGCTGGCCCCGGTCGTTGAGCATGGGTTCGCCAAGATCCCACTGTTCGCCGTTTCGAACCATAGAATACAGCTTGTGTATTGTGGATATCAAAGTGAATTGGGTGCTCTCTAATACCTCGGCGTACCTACGTTCGCTGTCAGTGACATTTCCATGTCTGCAATGTCCCGGCTCACCACCGCCAAAATGGCGCCAGTTGTTAGCAAGGATAGCAAGCTTACCCTCGCGGTAATTGTTTATACTCGGTCTTCTTTCGAACACCGGCGGTGCAAACCAGCCCATCGTCCTTACACCTCTTACACGGAAATTCGCCATCACACTGCAATTAGGCGTGAGCAAAACCACCCAACACATCTCGGCCGAAAGACCGGAGATAACGAAACCCGGCATGTTGTAAGCCAGATAGAGCCGTACCTTTGTCTTCTTCATTCGACATCTTTCGCAAGCCTTCCAAACCCGCTTGTGTCTCGAATCCGACGTCGGTGAATTTGCCTCGGAGTGGGCGCGCGATTGTTGTGCTGCGGCGATAACATGTGTGCTTGCTCTCTTGGCACTTCGGTGTGTCGGCTTCGACTTAGATCCCGAGGGGCTGCCGCTGCTCTTCCGCGAGCTTGATGACCGGCGGAGATGGTCCTCCATCAGAGGCGAGGGAAGATTATGATGACCCATGGCGACGTGCAGGATAGCAAAGTGTAAAAGCCAAGAACTCAATTGGATTCTTGGAGCAAGCAGAGAGTTGCGAAAGAAGTTGTAAGCAAGAAGAGAGAAGAGAGAGCTTGCTGTAAGTCGAGGTGTGAGACAAGGGCGCAAGCTTGATTAAAAATACACCAGTTTCGGGTCCGCTCTAATTGTCAATTCCAGCGCCCAAAGTCCGTTCACAGAAACGGAACGGGTATAAGAAGATTGGACGGCCAAGAACCCGCCGAAGGGGTAAGAAAATAAAACGGGCAATGGAATCAATCATGTACACGGCGTTAAGGAGCGCTGCCGCGCGCGGGCGTTCAAGCGGGAAGCGAGTTCCATTTCGAAGGTAGCGGTTACTGGTTTCTGCTTACATGGAAAACTACTAGAAACTGCAGAAGTTGGACAGCACTACAGAAGGACCGTCCTTTGTAGCAAGTACCGACTCGGGTACCTCATGCACGGCGGCCGGTGACTTGTCGGCCCCCACCCAATTATTAATGCAGGTTTGGTCCAGGGAACCTACGTGGATATGGCAACTGAATTTGTCCCTGAACCGTTGGTGCGCGGTGTCCGCGCCGGCTTTAAGAAAGAACAAGATTGGGATCCCCTTGAAAGCGGGACGGTGACCAGGATCAGGCACTTGACGCAATGGCTTGGAACGGATACGGCGCGGCAATCCAGAAAATATAACGCGTGAGACTCGAGTCTTGGGAGGGGTTTCTTAGGCGTAATCCATAAACATAACGTTAGGCCTATGGTGCGTCTCCTTAGGGGGGATTCGTGGATACGCTGGAAATTGGGACGTTGAGAGTCCATCTTCGGACCCGCATGCGATTCGCCAGTTGATGCCAGGTCGAAACGGACGTCGGGTCGGTGAAAGAGCCCGACGCAGTGTGGCTCGGCATTTGGTGACGCAGAACGGGCGTACATATTCGACCTAACCCGAGCAATGCGAGGTCCCCCGGATTAATCTGGCAATCAGGCGTGATAGCTGCCAGGCGTCCGTCAGGGTCCTTCACGTTGCATTGTTCCAGCTAATTGCAGTCTGAAAGGCCTCAAAGGAGGCTGGGTAGTTATGTGGTCCTCGGCCATGGATGATGAAGACCTTTACGAGCAATTGGTAGACGCGTACGACACTCTAACTGGTGATGGTGGGAACGGAACGGCCGTGGTCCGATGGGGTTTCTGAAGTGAATCTTCAGATGATACGGAGCAGAGCAGAGTGGAAGTTTTGAAGCAAATGTACACTATAGAACGCTCCATTAGCCCTGTTGCCTGGCGCATAATTTCGGGGGCAGTTGTTGAGTCATGAGAAGAAAATCGGAGGCACAAATGCCTTATGTCCGAGTGAGACGGACGAAAGAACGGTGCTTAGGGCCTTTGTCCGAACCAGGTAGTTGCGGATCCACCTTGCACGCTTGGCAGGTCCTTTGAATGCTGACGGTGCACTTGGGTACCTCATCTCCGACTTTCGCGTATTGGAGAATCCTCAACTCAATTGCAGAAATCCTCTCTTCCCAATGGTACGGTATATTCGTCATTCCGGCGGTGGAGATGGGGCTCGTGGCTGCACGGGAATCCCGCGCCAGGTAGATATCCCGAGTACGAGCTCACCCTTCTTGAGGGCTGCAGGGCGCATGATTACGTGTTTCTAGGCGCTGTTTAAATCTTCGCGAAACAGGAGTTATGGCTTCTGCAATAACTTGGATTCCCCGGGCTAAAATAGTAGCATGAGAGATGATATGTCCAAGACAGCGTTATAGCTTCGGCGTAGCCAGACAAGGCTAGACCGTGGACAAGTGTAGAACCAGCGAGCTGAAGACTAATTAGCGGCCATGGTCTCCACGGTCGATCCAGACGGCGAAATATCAAGGTAGCCGCGATCGGACCCGTAACGGATCCAGAAGAATTCAGTGCTTGAAACATTGATGGTTGGCGTGACAAGCCACCAGAGAGTACCTTTGTGCAGTACAGAATTTAAAATACATCGGACAGGGGCAAATAATGTTGCCGACTCTCCGCCGTTCGAGTCAACTCGGTGTCACTTTAGTGGCCGCCTTCGATGGTGCGGGCGCCAGAATGTTCCCTACAGGGCAAAATGTCCCCGCAGCTTGCAACCAGTGCCCAGCTACCGCATTGGGACGGACCTTCCAAATCCTCTCCAGTATCGGTAAAACGGGTTGCTCTCTTTGACATTCTAGAAGGGTTGTGCGCGATGGGCTTCACGCTTCATCACGGTTCTCGATCGGATCGGTACCTTCCCTTGGCGCCCCTCGCCAGGTGAAGGACTTGGGCTGAGAAGCGGCCAGCAGCCAGCAGCCAAGACAGCACAAGTGTCTGCGACTACAACATGCTGCCACGGGACTCAGTGATGGTGAGAACTCCCTGGACCCGAATGCCTGGGTTAAGTGGGGGAGTTGTTGCGGGGAATCAGGCGGCCGGGTTTCCGCCGGGAATGGAAGTGGTTGGCTCAACATTGCTGACGCGGGGCATCGCAGTAGGGCTGCTGTAAGAAGCGTATTGTGTCTCGCGGTGGCCTAGGTTCTGGAACCATTCTCGAAGCTTTCATAAATTGCCTTTCGCCACTATGATGACTGGTGTCACCACACTGCCTATTAGCAGGCTGAGCAATCAGGTTTTAAAATGCCAAGGTGTGGTCCGTCAAAGGGCGCGACCTGTCAAAGCCGGCGAGCCAGGTGCAAGCCAGTGGTGAGGTGGAAAATTAACTTCACGTCCTCCCGCCCTGAAGCAGTGGACTGTCGTGAAATCTGCTTCGCCTACCCTGAATGGACGTGGACGGTACAACGACGTTTGGCTTAATCTCTTGTATCGACTACTTGATTCAAATCGTGCCTCCACCGGACGACCCACTAATAAACACCCAAGTACACGCGGAAAGGCACCCGTTATATTCCGAACGGGGCCCGCGGGTTGCGGAGTGCGAACCACAGTGGGCTCCGAGGACTCGGCCGGTAACATTTAGAGATGATGATGCAATTAGGGAATTAACTTTCTCTGCAGCATCCCGAGGTTGCAAGCTCGGGCTCGTGACAACCCATTATGCATGCTTTCGAAAACAATATCAGTCTCCAGGGCGATCTGACCGCGTGCTCACTTTCGGATTAGGTGCCGACGGGACAAAACGGGATCAGCAAGGGAAAGAATTCCACAACATCGCGAGCGCGCCGAAGCACCGACTTTGATATCTCCGAAAGTCGGCATTTTACCATTGGAAGGTACTCGCGAAAACAGAGTACTACGAGGGCGGATGTCTCTGATGTCATTCAGTGAAAATCTTCTATCAGCACGGCACTTGAAGCTTCATGAATCATAATGAGCATGCAGATCATCTGCCCTGAAAGCAAACACTCACAACCACTGTACCTGATCGTTTTGTCTCCGATAGGCAGGCAAAGCGGAAGGTCGGCAGCCAACGGCACTACCCGGATCTGGTGCTGCGCTGCACGCCAAAGTGTTTCTTGGTACAATCTCGGTCGGCCGAACCGGCGTTTACCTCCAGCCCTCCAAGGATTCGGCACGCGAGACCCCGAGCGGCCTGGAGAAACCCTGCCTTGCACCTACGGGGCTCGGTCTCCGATGGGCGTTGCGCCTCGATCAATTTGATGAAGACCGAGACGCCACGGTAGGACCTTGAAGGTGTCATTAGCCGTCAGCCGTCTCATAATGACAGGGCGAGCGCCCTGTCGCGACGCGGGCTTCCGCAATTGAGTATGGGACAGGGGCGCGCGCCGATTCATGGCGCGTGCTTAGAAATCCTATGCCGTGCCATTTATCATCCTCAAGTGGGAGACTGATTTGTTATGACCTGCAGGACAGGCCAGCCCTATGGGCGCCTGCCAACCTGCTTGCCTACCTAGCTCAGTTCAATAATTCCAATCAATTGACTAGGTACATTCCCATTCCGTTGAGTCGGATGGAAGCGCTGATGAATAGCGGTTCAGTCGACGTACCGGGTCAAAATACCCATCTAGGGTCACACCAAAAGGGGACTCTATAGCTTTGGCCCCGCGAGTTAAACCGTTTCCGTTCCCACTGCTTACAGTACCCTCATATATGAGCATCACAAAGCAAAACGACCGAGCGGGGAATTCTGGTTGGCCAAAGTCCGCCAGTGGACGATCCAAAGTCGTTCCTCCGTCCGGCGGACCCCACTTTGGCCCAATTCCTTGGACCAAAAGGAAACTGTAACTTCCTAACCCCGGGCGTTGAATCCTTCGCAGCGTATTTTTTTTTCAATGCAAATCTTCGAAGACGGTTTGGCGCGGGGTGGAAGTTTGAGAATTCAGATCGAGTATTCCGTATGTCCAAAGTACCTTTGTGCATGTGCTTGCTTGCATGGCCGGTACGAACTCCCCAATCAGCAAAAATGCCATGCCTCGTTAAAGAGCCAACCGTGTTCTGGAATTGTAGATGCGAGCCCTTGCCCTGTCAGATTTTGACAGCGAAGTACGTTGGGCTTGGGCTGAATGGTAGTATTCTTGAGCGGGCGTCCATGAGATTTAATCCTCTCTGTCGGTAATTTGCTTCTTCCTGGATCCGGACCCTGCAATGCGGCAGAACTGGGAGTTCTTCGGCGGATTATGTGAGATTCCCACCTCATGAGGCATCACGCGCCACGAGGCTACGCTAGCCTTGCTTCCAGAGGGACTGCGTCGCCGGGGTTTGAGGTCGTTCTGATGTACGAAAAACCGTGGATAGCACGGGTACGTATCTAGTCTGAGTGGATCTTGTAGTCCTGACCTCTAACTAGGTCATGAGACGTCAACCCAAGCAGAATTAGCACCACCAGGTCAGGACACCTGCGATTGGGGGCGGAACTTTACTGATCCTTTGATATTCACTCGAGTTTTGTGGCGCCGGAATCCAGCTTTTTGGAACTTGTGTGCGCAGCAATCACTTCCTTGAAAGGCTAGCGACTTATCGCTTGGTTGTTTGGGTGACTCAAGCCCTAATTAGTCTCGTCTTCCTGGATTCCTCCCCAGTCCAGGAAAGCACAACCCCATTTCGTAATTCCAGACAAAATTCTCATCCAACCTGCCAACCCATATTGGCCGGAATATTTGGCTTCCGCCATCCTTTTTGGCCCCCAACAAATGTTCGCCCTTAGTCTCGGACCTCCCGCGATAGTGAGGTACCGGATGTCGTCACTATATTGACGCAAGTTCCCAAGTATACTACTAATTTGAGGCCTCGCGGCTTCCCGTGAAAGCAACATTTTTCGAGATGAATGGGCGTCCGTGATACCATTCCCTCGCATCGATATACCCTCTCCCGTCGCCTAATTGGCTAAACGCAGCAGGCCGCCAATGCGTACCACTAGATCGAGTATGATTCGAGCCCTTTACGGCCTGGATGATGCAGCCGCCCACTAGTTAGCTTAGCTACGAGTTCCGGGGTGTCTCATTTGTTATGGGGATCTTGGGCTAGCCCCGTCAGTCTAACCGAATGAGCATTCGTTACTCGTAAAAATCTTTTTTTTATTCGAATATCTTGGATGGGAAATTTTTTATTTTTTTGTTTTCTTTTCTATGAAATCACATAGGGGAATGTTTTTGATTCTTGAATCTAATCCCGTAAGGCTTACAGCTGTCGCGTGCCCAATATTTTTCTAACCCGGAAAAATCTTGGTGTGCCAGATTAGGCCTCTGGTGTGGGGTTCTGAGGGTGGCGCTGGGACCGCATTGAAACGGCTGGAAAATTACCCCTCCTTGTCAACCAACGCCCAACCATCAACAGTCATCTGTTCCAAAGCCAGTCCGCCAACAACAAAAGGCCCACGGGGAGAGAGAGAGGACAGGAACTCCTTGACGACAGACGTTGCCAAATCACAGCAGCAATGTCGTCATTGAAAGTGGAAGAAGGTCGCCGAGGCAGATCTCGCTCCCCCGGCGGCCGCCGCCGAGACCGCGATGACGATGACCGCGACGATGTTGGCAAGCCTGAATATGGCAAGCCGCTGGTTCTGGATACCAGGGAGCCAAGCTACGCCTATCCGGAGGACGACCTCGACGACTACGCCAAGTCTTCTTCGGGCCGACGAAAGAAGCGGACGGACGATGATAAGAGGGAGGAGAACTATAGGTCCCCCGTACAGCCGCGGGCATCGGGGGGTCTACCGTATCCTGGAGCGGCTGGGGGCATGCCGTACCCCGGCGAAGACGATGTGATGCCGAGCAGCAGAGGTGCGAACTACGACTACGATTTTGGACCGCCGAAGCCGGTGTATCGGACTGCGAGCCCGACGGCTGAAAGCCCGTACCGGAGCTCGAAGGAAAAGCACGACAAATATGACAAGTACGACAAGTACGACAAGTACGACAAGCATGACAAGTACGACAAGCATGAAAAGCATGACAAGCATGACAAGCACGACAAGGAAGATGGCCGAGATGGGCCGAGGGTTCGGTATGCAGAGCCGCCCGAGGAGAAGGGCTCACGAAGATCCAAGAAAGACGACGACGCCGATGACCGCCTCAAGTATTTGCCCCAGAAGTACAGCCAGCGTGCGAGCAAGGACTACGGTCATCGAAGGAAAGATGATGGTGACGACGATGAAGAGCCGCAGAGGCGCCGCCGAGATTCTTCCCCACCTTCACCCCAGAAGAGTAGGAAGGACAAGGCCCGCTTCGATGATGACCTGGCGTACGGCAAAATTCCCATGGGGTTCCCCCCGGATTCGCCGCCGCTGTATGGCGGCTTCAAGCAGCCTAACCCCCGAGACTACGGCGGCAGGGTCACGGATGAGGACCTAGCCAAGTACAGGTACTCGGATCGGAACCGCAGTCCCGAGCGTCGGGATCCCCGTCTCGAAGGCACCGACCAGATCCTCAGCCCGACGGGGAAGAAGAATCCTGGGCGATATGGCGACGATCCTCGCCGTTCGGCGCCTAACGTCTTGACCGTCGGCCCCGACGAGAGGCTTCGGGCTAGCTCCCGGGACGGCAGAGGCAGCAAGCGGGACAAGTCACCTCAACCGCCCGTCGGGAGGATGTCCAGCTTGACGGTCAATACAGGGCACCACTCGATGAATATGTCTGTCGCCAACGCCCCGGCCTCTCCCTTGCTGGAGTCGTACCACGGGACATACCAGTCTTGTTCACCCCTGCCGTCGCCGCTCATGCTGGCGTCGCACGACACCGTCGAGACTCCCATCATGGACATTGCGCCTCTGGACTCGGACGACGAGGGCGGCAAGAAGCGGAGCCGCCGCGCGCGCTTCCATGACCCCGAAGACATCGCCACGCAGTTGGCCAGAGCCCTAAAGGGTGATGGCCGACCGGACACGGAGCCGCTGATTGAGATTTTGCCGGGCTTGACGCACCATCAGGTGATGGACCTGCGACGCGACTACAAGGCCCTCGTCAAGACGGGCGCCGATCGAAGGGGCGTCAACATCGCCAAGCACATCCGGGCGCGACTCAAGGATGAGGACCCGTCGCTCATGAAGGCGTGCTATTCCGTGTCGTTGGGCCAGTGGGAGAGCGAGGCGTACTGGGCCAATTACTGGTACCAAGGGGACAAGACCCGACGCGAGCTGCTCATCGAGTCCCTGATGGGCCGGACGAATGAGGAGATCCGAATGATCAAGGATGGCTTTTCCGACAAGAAGTACGACAACAGTTTGACCAAGTGCATGAAGACGGAGCTCAAGGAGGACAAGTTCAAGAAGGCGGTGCTGATGGTTCTATCCGAGGAACGCATGGAGGAGACGGATTCGTATGGCCGGCCGCTGCCGTTGGATGGGCGGCTCATCGAACAGGATGTGCAAGATTTGAGGAGCGCAGTCAAGGCGGACAAGGGAGGCGAGTCGCTCATAATTTCAATTGTGATCCAACGAAGCGATCCGCATTTGAAGGAGGCGATGAAGGTCTATTCAAAGGTTTACGGGTCGAATTTTGCCAGGGATTCTCTGAAAAAGAGCACCAACTTGGTGGTAAGTCTTCGTCCTCTCTTGGTATTCTCTGTTCAAACGTGGTCGTCTTACTGACACCGGATGGCAGGGTGAACTCATCGCCCACATCCTTAATGGCGTTATCAACAAGCCCGCCCGCGACGCCTTGCTCCTCAACCACGCCCTCACGGCGTCCAAGAAGGACGGCCTGCGCCGCGAGCTGCTCATCTCGAGGCTGGTGCGCTTCCACTGGGATCGCATCCACCTGGAGAAGGTGAAGAAGGCGTATGCGACGCGATACGGGCAAGATTTGCAGGACGCTGTTAAGGAGGGGACGAGTGGACAGTGGGGGCTTTTCTGCCGGGAGTTGTGCATCTATCGAATGCCGGACCATGTCAAGACGATTGAGAATGTGAAGTCAAGGGATCGCGATCGGGATAGGGACAGGGAGAGAGACAGAGATCGAGATCGAGATCGGGACCGGGATCGGGATCGGGACCGAGACTAGGTGCACTGGGTTGGACGCGATCTTGAGTGTGATTGGGAGGGAGGAGTATATATAGGATTTGGATATTGGACGAGGTAAAAGCCATGGGCAGGGGTTAGATTGGATGAGAGGTGGTAATATACAATTGCGTCTTCAGGGCCTATTGTGAACTTTGGATTGCAGATGAATTCTTGGAACTAATGCGTTGCGCAGTATAATGGATACTCATCAAGACTAGAGTCACTAGTTGTTGAAGCGCGAGAGGAGGAGTGTAGAGGGAATGGATTGAAGGGTAGACAGCACACAACTGGGCCATGCCGGGGAGGCGAGAGAGCGAGAAAGGTTAAAAAATTTTGAAAAATAATGCCCAAACAATTCAGCATAGTTATACACAACGAGTTGCCCCTTTCTCTCCGTCCATTATTTAGCCATATCAAGCAGTCTCTCTAGCTAAAGCCAAGCTCCTCC
>Ga0247774_1000854_pt1 | contig 15452 bp, 13 predicted proteins | sample UWRJL001104B6_FD_179933 | JGI IMG/M metagenome (GOLD analysis project Ga0247774, IMG submission 179933) | Plant litter microbial communities from Arlington Agricultural Research Station in Wisconsin, United States - UWRJ-L001-104B-6 | ecosystem: Environmental > Terrestrial > Plant litter >... | reverse complement strand
TTTTGTTTTGTTGTGGTGTGTGGGGGGGGGGGGGGGGGGGACACTACGGCGGGTATTGATGCATTTGCTTTTAGTGCCATGCACCTTTGAAAGGAGTCAAGGAGCGGAGGGACAAGTATTGATTGTGATTTGAGCGATGTTCTTAGGGCTAGCGCGCATGCATGCGGATATCAGCGTCGATGCTTGTTTAGTTATTCTTTCAATTGGGATTGGCGGTGTAAAATGGTCGCGGTGGTAATGCTTTTGCTGGGTTGGCAGTGATTTGCAGGACAGGAAGAATAGCTCGAAGTAGAATAGAGGCTATAAAAGGCGGTGGAATGAATATTCACTCAGCGATGTTGCTTGCTTGAGGCTCGCCTTCACTGTGGAAGTAGCCTCGAAAGCAGGCCAGCTCTATGAGATTTACAGCTTGCCTTTGGCGACCATAATGTTGAACTCTGGAACACATGTGTTTTGACGAGCTTGGCCAACTTGGCAAGCTTTGTATTATTGATCCGCGTTCTATCATTTGTGTGGCAAACCAAGAAAAGTGTCAAAAACGTAGCCAGAGCAGAAAAGCTACTCAGCATTGTGTGGCCGCACGCTTTCGCTTTTCACCTTCCCCCAAAACGCCAGTCTATGCATGGAAGTTTTTTGGTGATACACATATTCATTTTTGCCCTTCTTTCTTCTCCGCCTGCAGGTTTGACATCATCGGAGTTGGCTCCTGTTCCAGCCATTGCAGAGGGGCGCTGGATGACGATTGTCCTACGAGAACACATCATCAACCTCCATAGCAGAAGAAGCAGCAGTCCCATTCCCGGCATCCCCATTTGCGACAGTTGCCTTCTCCTCCTCCACGAAAACGCCCAGGCCACCCGAGGCCTCGAACAGCAACCTCTCCAAGTAGGCGCCAAAATCATAGCCCCCGACGGTGTAGCCCTCGCTCGTCCTCAATTTGTCAACCCACTCGGCATCGTACGGATCAAGGCCCATGGTCTCGACAGGGACGTACCTGTCGGGGACGTACCGAACGCCACCAAAGGCATCGTATGGCTTGGCGTTGTAGTCCTCCGACGCGGCCGGTCTGTTCCGCTTAAGCCCCCTGATGGAAAGCCCGGGGCCAGAATAGTCCGAGTCGGCGGCCGAGGCGGCCGAGGGCCTGAGCCCACGCTTCTTGAGGAGGATCTTGTTGAGGGTCTGCTCCGCGTGGCCCGACGTGGCGTGCTCGAGCGTCGAGAGCACCTCCTCTCGCAGTTGCGCCTCCTTTGCGCGCTCCTGCTGGTCCTCCAGGAGGGCCTGGCGACGGCGCTCGGCGGCGAGCCGGTCCTCTTCCTCCATCCGCTGGCGGGCCATCTCGTCGGCCTCGCCGCGCCGCTTGCGGGACGCGGCGATTTCGGACTTGTGCTGGGCCTCCCACTGCCGCATCTTGCCCTCGGCGGCGGCGCGCTGCTTCTCGGAGCCGTTCACGACGGTGTCGGTCAGGTCTTCCACCATGTTGAGGTAATCGTTCCACGCGCGAAGGTCCTCAAAGTCGTCCTCGGTCTTGTTGAACACGGCCGCGACCTGCTTCCTGATGTCGACCTCCCGCTCGACGTTTAGGTCGTCGAAGCGCGGGGTCCTGAAATTGCGGGTGCGGAGGGTCTTGTAGCAACCTTCGTAGGGACATTGCGCGGGACCGTCCTTGAAGTGCGACGCGATGCAGGAGGTGCACATGGGGTGGTAGCATTCGGGGTCGATTTGGAGGAGCAGGTCACGGTTGAGGTAGCGGGTGGTGCGGCAGATGGGACAGGTTGCGGTGGATTCGCGGGGGTCGTTCGAGATGGTAGGCAGAATCGCCGTGGCGACCGGCTTGCGGTTCGCCATTTTTGCGGCTTGAAGGCTCTCGCACTTTGCCGTGGTGCGAGTTTTGTCCTGTGGACGTTCCGAAGAGGAAGGTTGTCGGTCAAGTGTTGAGATTTCGAGACGGCGACGCTTTCGCAAGAGTCGAACGACTCGGGCTCTCGATTGCCTTTATATCCAGTTGAGCATTTGTGTGAACACCCCCATGTCTCGTTAACCGTCTGTTGGTATCATCGATTTGTCGGAACCGAGCTGGGCGGGCGCCGGTTTGTGTCGAGGGAGAGAGCACAGGATTGTGAATGTGCACAGGAAGTTTCCTTCATTGGGATGATGTCCTTAGCGAGGCTGACAAAGTGGTCTCTGTTTGGAGCTTGGACCACCTGAGGCAAACAGCCTCCACCCCACCATCACGCTATCCCGCAAGCTGGGAAATACCCCGCCGAAAATCCTCTTCAGCCTTCCTTCACGCATCACGACATCTAACTCTACAGAGGACGTAGAGCTTGGACATAAGCTTCAAGATGGCTGACAAAGGTATACCCTCTCCCTTCTCCAGTACCTCTTCTATGCTGTGCGTCTTCATGGGCAGATCTTTGCTTTTTCTCATGTCTGTTTTGTAAAGTGCGGTGAACCTAACAGCATCATCAGAACCCACCCCCGCCGAAGACGCCGCTGCCAGGGCCAAGGAAAAGGAAGAACAAGCCGCCCTCCCCTACAAATGGACGCAGACCATCGGCGAGCTTGACATCACCTTCACCGTCCCCGCAAATCTCAAGTCCAGAGACCTTGCCGTCGATATCAAGAAGCAGAAGCTTGTGGCGGGCATCAAGGGCCAGGAACCCATCATCTCTGTATGTTTCTTTCTATTTCCCCTCGTCGTCCCCACCTTCCCTCGGTCGCTCATACATCTCCTCCTGCTTCTATTTCCTTTACCAAATACCCAGCACTAACCATTGGAAAAAAAAAGGGCGACCTCCCCCACCCCATCCACCCCGACGACTCAACCTGGACTCTCTCCACCTCTTCCGACCCGTCTACCAGGACGGTTGAGATCCACCTTGACAAGGTCAATAAGTTGGAGTGGTGGCCCCACGTCGTGACCTCAGCGCCCACCATCGACGTGACCAAGATCACGCCCGAAAACTCCAAGCTGTCGGATCTGGACGGCGAGACGCGCACCATGGTGGAGAAGATGATGTGGGACCAGCGCCAGAAGGAGATGGGCTTGCCCACGAGCGAGGAGCAGAAGAAGGTGGACATTCTGAAGAAGTTTCAGGAGCAGCATCCTGAGATGGATTTTAGCAAGGCGAAGATTAGCTAGCGAACACGAACCCTTGAAGCGTTGGAACTTGAGTGGTGATCTTTTCAAGATAGTTCCCGTGCACAAGAGCTGAGAAGACGGGGATTGAAAAGTGGGAAGGCATAGGCTTGGCGGCTGGAAAAAGATAGGATTTTGACGGACAGCAAATACAAGCACGTCCAACAGTCGGCTCAAAATCTAGTTGTCAATTGTGGTCTCATATTAACGATACCAATACAACTCAACGTTCTACTTCTGCATTTGGCGGTACCAGGCCAGCTCTAGAAAAAAAAAAAGGGGGGGGGTGTAGGGGATGTGAGGGACATAGACAATCGTCGATAACCGTGAAGAAATTTGCCAAGGGCTTCAACGTCAGAGAGTCCTTCAGAATTTGATCTCGGAACTGCCAGTAATGTGGAAACAGATTGATTAAGCTGTAACCCATCAATTGTCAGATAACTGAGGCGTTCCGTTGTGTCCGTAAGCGTGTTGTCACTGTCCAATTCACCCAGATTAGGGGGGCCGAGGTTTAATCATGAAATGGAGGGTATCTAGATGGAATGAAGAATGCCGAAAAGTCAGTTCTAGTGTAAGGGGTATCATCTCAACAAGCAAGAACAAGATAAAGTCAACAAACAACAAGAAAATCATCGCAGCCCACATGCACGGCAAAACCAGAAGCACGTGGCTGGAAAGTACAGCTCCGTCATGATTACTCGATGGCCCTCGGCTCTGACACCCTCAAACGCCGTCACGTGTATCCCTGTTGACGCGTCCCACTCAGGCATTTTCCTCCAGTTCACCGAGCCGAGCAGCCTTAAACCGGCTCACTCCAGACTTGAACCTGGACACCCGCTTGGGAGTCCCGTCCTCCTCGACGGCTTGGATGGACGACCTATCGTCGCCGGCAAAGCCTGCCTGCTGCTGAATCATCCGCCGACGCTTGTCGTGGTAGGCTTCACTGATGGCCGCCATGTCGGCTTCGTACTCGGGGTCGAGGGAAGGGGCCGGGTCATCTCGGACGGTGATGTCTGCCATAGTTGCGTGCGTCTTGGCAGAGGCGCCAGGGGCTCCGCGCTTCTCTGCGTTGTCTTGTCGAAGGTGCTGTCGGAAGCGAGTCGCCTTCTTGCCTTTCTGGGACGCTTCGTCGGGCACAGGAGACCCTTCGCGCACGATAAGCTCCTCTCGGACGGGAGCAGGGTTCTTCCTCTTCTTCTTCGGAGCTGCCTGTCGACGAGCCAGTTTCTTGCTTGGAGCAATGTCAAGCTCTTCGGCGAATCGGACGCTCTTCTTCTTCTTGAGGCCGAGCGTTGGCGATGCAGCAGGGCTAGACTTGAGGATTCCCCTCTTGGGAGGCTCTCGCGAGGCGGATGAGAATGACGAACTGGCAGATGATTTCTGGTTGACGGCAATGCGCCCAACGTGCATATCGTCGTCGCCGCTGCTGTCTTCTTCGTCGCCCACCGCGTAGTCTTCCGCGGAACGAGAAACTTGCCAGTCTAGACCGAGACGCTTCTTGATGGCCATCACTCTCTCCTCGTATTCGCGAGAGACGACGCGCTTTGTTGATCGGCCGTACTGGTCTTCCTGGTCAGAATCATCCTCGTCCTCTCCTTCGCAGTCCTCCCATTCATCGTCATCGTCAACCATAGACTCGTAATCCGACAGGTCGTCGTCTTTCAAGTCCTGGAAGATGGCAACAATCTTCTTGGTGTCCATGCTAAGTTGGTCGGGATTGTAGGTCGAGCTTTCATCGAGATCATCAGATGCGTCTCGCAAGTCCTTGGACAAGCCACAAGACTCGTCGTCATCTGGTGTAATCTTGATATCGCCGCTGACGTGGCCATCCCCGTTAATGACGTCCCAGCTGTTCGAGAAGTGTCCAGGGTCACTATCCTGCCTATGAAATGAGTCCTCTTGCGGCAAATTTGATGATAGAGCTGCATGAGGAGGCCGAACAACATCATACGGTGAAGTCGAACGGGTAAAATGCTCTTCGACGCCTATTGGCCGTGTCGGAGGAACAGACTCTACAGGCGAACTAGAGGTGACAGCTTCGTTCTGGCCACGATCCGAGTCGGGTTGGATATTCCCAGCCTTCTCAAGAGCTTCCTTGAACTGCAGATGCTTTTCTCCGGGACGCAGTAGCTGGTAGTTGACCACGTTGCCATCGGCGTCCAGCTCCTCGGTGATTTCCGTAAATGGGGGGCCGTCGTCATTCTCGAGTCCGGGATCGCCCACGATGGCGGCAAGCTCCATCTTCCGGCGAGCTTCGGTAAGCTGCGACTCGAGGGTGTTTATATTCTTGCCGACATAGTCTAGACGGCGATCAAGGATGTTGCAAACTTGCTCGAGTGTCTTGGCGCCTGCCTTGCCACTGCCAAAAATGACATCCTTCTCCTTGTCGTTGATGAGGACAGACTTGAAATCCCTCTTCGCGCGCTCCAGCGACAAAGAAGACGATGACGAGACATTCTTCTTGGGGGCCTCCTGAGTAGTAACAGAAGAGGAGAGCGGTGAAATTTCTTCTCGAAGGGCCTCGTACTCGGCGTCCCACTTCCGCCAGTGGTTGAGAGCCGTTTCCAGCTGGCCAACGGTCTGCTCCAGCTGCAGACGATGACGCTCCAGGTCGAGGAAGCTGTCCTTTATCGTTGCCATTATGCCTGGTCTTTGTCGAGATTGCCTGGTTAGACAATTGACGCGATTGTTTACGCAACCAGCGCCGGAATGTCCGATTGAGAAATTTTGGGACGTCATAGGTAGCGTGGAGTTTTTTGGCTACTTTCGGTTATTTCTCGGTCAATTTTACCCTCTTGCGGGACCGTAACCCGAAAACCACCGCATCTCTCTGTCCTCTCATGGTGAGAGGTAACAGATCTGGTGGCTTACTTATAGTTATGGAGTATCAAGGAATGCAATAGAGAGACTTGGGAGCATAAGAATGAGTCGGATTGAGTGTTGTGGTAAACGGGATTGTGAGAATGCTAGGCTCGACGTGAAAATGAAGGTAAAATGATCCCTGTAAGCTGTGAGAAAACATATAGCTCTTCGTGGTCCTATTACTCAATGCGCATATATCTATCTAGTGTCCTATAATCTTTTGCTTGTAAGTTAGAAATCTACCAACTCTGATTATCTCTTGACGTACATCCAAACTTCAGCCTTGGGGAATGGCTCGCGCGCATCAATAGTCCCCCTCTAGGCCAACCAGCTATTTGAAAGCCAGTTCTGCCACTTATTAGCAGATCTCGGCTTGCTGCTTGATCTCTCCCTGTTAGCGGCTTCTCCGTTGTGTAGCAAGGTCCATCCTCTACTGCCCACGATTCGGCTTCCGCGCCTCTGATGTAGTTCTTCTCGCATTGGAATCATGGACGCTTTAACTGGCACACTTTTCCCGCATCCCCTCTCGACTACTGACATATCCATCAAATGGAACATTTCCACAACATGGCCGTAAGAAGACAAATGCAACGTAAGCCCGCCACCGAGGCGGTGGTATTTTTAGTATAGCGGAAGAAGAGTCAGCCCTGCACTTAGGGTTACATATTAGACGGGATTTCGAGACGAGATTCCGCCGGCTATGAAAGTCACCTCCTACCAGGATTGTGGAAGTTGCGGCTGCCCATCTACATAGAGGTAAAGGACTAATGTGTTGTATATTTTTGTAAATCCACCAATAAATGCCGCGGGAAAGAAGAATGCAACTAACTGCGTCATGTCTACTATGCACAACCACTGCATTGGTTTTCGACCTTCTCGTCCGCCCCCTACGCTCCGCAATAGCTCAGCCGGGCCCAAGAAAAGTAGATTGGCTGTCAGAAGGGAGAGAGGATGTGTTTGTGTCTCCTTCTCCTGCTCCCGCCGAAGTTCCTTGGCAGCTACTATTATTTCCGTCCATGATTCCGCCTCCTGCGGCCGGTCTCCAGAGGCCAGATTATGGGTATTTGTGGTACATCTGGACCGGAGAAAACGTTGCCGGACTTCGTTAGAATTGTATAGACAAAAGGAATGGGCATGAAGAAAGGATGTGGGTACTGGAATCGGAAAAAGTACAAAATGCTTGTGAACCCAGGTTCGTCTATCCGTCAATTGGGCCGTGGGTCAAAATGGGCATCAAAGAGTAAGACTAAAAAATAGGACTGGGGGGATAATGTATTATCATTGCTGGTGACCGTCTTAGAATGTCCAGGTGAAGGACTCCTTCACTTCGAACGTAGCAGAGTGCCTATTGTGCTGTTAGAGCGATGCTATTCGTGTTAGCAGAGGCGTGGGACTCACTTGATGTCGGCGGAAGAGGCGCCGATCATGACCTTGAAAGCACCTTCCTCGGCAATCCAAGAGTTGATGGAGGTATCGTAGTACCCGACAGCGTACTTGTCCAGGCGGAATGTGATGTGTCGCGTTTCGCCGGCGGGCAGGAACACCTTCTCAAAGGCAACCAACTCTTTCTCTGGTCGGGGCAGCCTCGACTTGTCATCGTGGACGTACACTTGAATGGTCTCGGAAGCGTCGACTGAGCCGATGTTGCTGATGCCCATCGTAATGTCGATGTGTCCGTTTGGCGTCAGGATGCGCGATTTGAGTTCGGGGCGACCGTACTCGAAGGTTGAGTACGAGAGACCATGGCCGAAGGGGAACAGGGGCTGGATATTGGAGCGCTCATAGTGGCGATAGCCGACGAAGATGCCCTCTCCGTAGTTGACTTTGAGGTTCTCGCCGGGCCAGTTGTGGTACGCCGGCGTATCTTGGATGCGCTTGGGGAAAGTGCACTTTAAAGGTTAGCATGTGTACGTTCGCATATGATTCTCAGATAGATGGAATTCAACTCACAGGAAGCTTTCCGCTCGGGCTCTTGAGGCCAAAGAGGACCTCAGCTAGGGCGTTCCCGGCCTCCTGCCCCTGGTACCAACCCTGGATAATGGCAGGAACCCTGTCGGCCCATGGCATGGTAACAGGAGTTCCAGATTGGTTGACGACGACGGTGCGAGGGTTCGCAGCAACGACGGCTTCGATCAAGCGATCTTGGCTGCCGTCCGAAGGAAGATCCATGGTTTGACGGTCGTAGCCCTCCGACTCCCATTCGGCATCGAGACCGACGATGACAACGGCCACGTCGGCACACTTGGCAGCATCGACAGCTTCCTGGATGTAGTTTACCTGATCCTGCTCCTTAAAGCCGATGCGGCAACCCCCGTATCGGTGCTTGACGCCCGTTTCCCTCTGTTTGGCGATGGGTCGGAGTTCGTTGGTCATCTCCACCTTCAGCTCCAGCTTCTTGCCAGCCTCCATGTCCACCTCGACGAGGTAGTCGATGGAGCCGTCAAACATGGCCTCGCCTTCTTCTGTCCAGTCCCAGAGATCAAGAGCAAGCTTTCCGTCAAGGTACAGTCTGCCTGGGCCGACGCTCATGAAGCTAATGGTGTGCTTGCCGTTCGTTGTGGGTGTGAGATACGTCGTCGCGATCGCCGACCACTCCAACCCAACCTGGTTCAGTGGAGCCGAGTCCCAAAGGAATAGATCCGTGTTTGTTCGACGCTGTACCACCACGGGCTTGCCTTGGAACTTGTCCCCGGCATACCAATCGATGTTGACGCCAGGCTTGCCCGACTTCTCTGTGCAGTAAGGGGACGCGACCGGCAGCCATTTGTGAATGTGGCAACCCTGTGCAAAAGTAACGGGTTTCCTAGCGACACGCTTGATACTCTCGAGCGGAATGGTGTTGTAGTATGGGTTCAGGCTGGCGCTTCCACCGCCGCCGGCGATGGCTCGGTTAGCGTTTGGTCCAATGACGGCTACGTGAGTCATCCTTGGGCAAAGTGGCAAGACCTTGCCCTCGTTCTTCAGCAGTGTCAACCCTTCAACCCCGGCCGCTCGGATGAGATTCTGCGTTTCCAGCCGATCGTCTTCCTTCTCTTCCAGTTCAAGGGACATGTCGTCTCCCTTGAGACGCTCAACAAGTGTCAAGACGTTCTCCGCGGCGCGGTCAATGTCTTCCTTGCTAAGGAGTCCATTGTTGAAAGCTTCGATGACCTTCTCGAACCGCCATTTTGGGGAAAATGGGAACTCGATGTCGCAGCCAGCCTTGAGAGACTCCACCGTCGAGTTCATACCACCCCAGTCGGAGACAACAGTTCTAGGCAGTATTAGTACAGAGGAAACATGACATCTGGGCGTTTTTTTGCAAGCTTACCCGTCATAGCCCCATTCGCCTCGAAGAATGTCTTTCAGAGTGTGATCATTCATGTCTGCATGGACGCCGCTGATGAGATTGTACGAGGACATGATGGCCCACGGGTTGGCTTCTCTGACAGCAATCTCGAATGGCCGAAGGTAGATTTCTCGGAGTGGTCGCTCGGAAATGACTGAGTCGATGGTCATCCGGTGCGTTTCCTGCTCATTGCCAACAAAATCTGTCGAGAGTTAGCTCTCTGTACCGGCTTCTGGGAAAGGCTCGACGAACGCTTGATTGTTGCGGCGATGCCCTTTTGCTGTAGGCCCTGGATGTACTGCGATGCCAGCTTTCCGGTGAGAAGGGGGTCTTCAGAGAACGATTCAAAATTCCGCCCTCCGAGCGGATGCCGATGCATGCACACTGTTGGTGCCAAGAGCATGTTTGCCGACCGGGCCTTGACCTCGTCGGCAAGGTGCAGGCCAACTTCGTGGAGCAAATCCTTGTTCCATGTCGCGGCTAGGGAAATGCCACAGGGGAAGAGTGCAGCCTAACAACTAGTTAGCGAATTCCGCCCTTCGCCGGAAAAAAAGGTGACGCCGATATGCTAACCTTGGTTCCGCCCACAAATATGCCACCGCGAGCGCCATTGGGCCCGTCGGTGGTCTTGATGGCTGGAATGTTCTTGTCTGGGATGGCCTTCGTTCTCCAGAAATCGGCAGCAGTGAGGAGCGAGACCTGGAAGAAGACCGGTTAGCCTTTCCACTGCCACCCAGCAGTCGTTTTTCGTGAGGAAATCCTCGACGCACCTTCTCTTCCAGGGTGAGCTCGCCAAGCTTCTTCCTCGCCGCAGCCCTAGTATCCTTCAGGAGCTGCGTGTTTTTCTGCTGAGGACTACATGGTTCCGAATACTCGGTGTTGGGAGAAGAGTTCGTCCTTTCGCTCTCCATAGGAGAAGGTTGCAAGTACAGATCGTTGGCTTCCGTTCGAACGTTACCGCCCATTGTTTGCCGTCCTTGCTAGTACCTTCACTACGCCGAGGCCGCCGTGCCAAATTTGACCAGGCGAACTAGTGGTTGAGGCTAGATTGCTTCCGGGCACGGTGATCTCCGAAAGAGCGTGTTGGGGTCTCGAAATCCAAGAGTATATCAAGAGTATATCGTGCGCAATGCAATGGGCGAGCAAGTGGCTTAAACGAACGTGGTGTCGTGGTGGTGTGTTGGAGGAGAAAAGATCTTGAGAGCTTCAAGCACTGAAAGCTATGGGCTTGAAATAGACCTTCCCCTCAAAGATAACAGCTCTTCACCTGGAGATATAACCTGAAACTCCCGCTGATCTGAGGAGGGTGAAAATCAGTTAATGGGTCATATGGGAGAGACAGAAGCTATATAGGTCGTATACCGCACCCAGAAGGTCTGGCAGTGAAGATCAGTCAGGCTCCCGATATTTACCCGGAAATGACCGTGTTTGGGCTCACTCGTTCATGGATTAAAGAGGGAGGTATCACGTAGAAATGAAGGAGTGTACCTTTCGAGGGAGAAGTGGGCAAGGTAAGGGCCAAGTCGTGTGGGAGAAACGGCCTCGTGGGGCGCGTTAGGAATGTACTTGGAACTCCTTCCCTTCGGGGCCAATGGCGTCGAGATGGACGAATGGGGGCCGGTGAAAGGATAGTACCGCAGCTTGCAGTAGGCACGGAAAATGTGCAAGCCTGTATGTACTTAGGAAAACGGAGGGTGACGAGATAGTACTCAGGGACGGTTAAGTATCTCGTGCAGTATCGGTATGAGCGGTATGAAGGACCACCACGCACTTGGACATGCATCATGTATCGACAGACGCGGTTGTGGAGATGAAATACTAGTCAACGGCGCCGATTCCGTCTCCTCGGCTGTATAGGTTGGCACATATAGTGCAGACAGAGGCGTCCAGGGACGAAATGAGAGGGCTGCTTGGGGTTGAATGATAGCTAGCTTCCTTGGCACCAACAGCGGGCCGTCTGCCATGAGGGTCGCGCGTGGCCGGTCGCCCGTAGCCCGGTGGGAAGGACGGAAGGCAGCGCCAGGCCATGTCATGTTGTATATTCCATCAGGCAGTGGGCCAAACGTGGCAGAAAAGTGGGTGGGTGATGGGGAATAGACGCGGTTACCGGGGGTGTTCTGGCTAGAAAACGGGGAATAATTAAGTGGCCAATGTGACTGGAGGGAAGGCGGCTGCTGAGAGGCAAAAAGTCTCGCTTGAGATGGCTATTGCAGCAACTGTATTCGCCGGTAGCGTCCAGGCCACTTCCAGCCCCATTACTCAACAGGTCCCGAAACGTACCATCTGAATGCACTTACCTATACAGGCTACAGGCTGCAGAGCACTCAGTAAGTGGGCATGCAACACGTAGACTGCCGGTGCCAAGTTGCCAACAAGGCTAATATTCCTGGCCAAGTTGTGCTCTCCCTCATGTCTCTGCTCGTTTCCTATTTTGTGCTTGTAGGCAGAGTGGTACCTCCCAGGTTCCGCCGCCATGGTTCATGAAACCCCATGCTATCGTTGGTGGATCTTATCTGCGTTTCGGCTCTTTTTCTTGCCACGCGCTTGAGGTCGAGAAGTCGAGTTAATCCGCGCTACTAGAAAGGGAAAAGGACAATCTGGAGAATGCAATTACTCCGTAAGGAAAGCCGGAAAGACGCCGAAGGCGTGGGGAGTGGAGCTAGGCATGGAAATCTGCAATCGTGTGTCACTTGACGGTGCCAGATTTGCAAAAGATTGGGAGCTTTGTTCGATCTGACAGCGACGTAAATAGGCACGCCGGGAGTGGCGGACCGGCGCAGCGCCACTCCCTAACCATAGGCGCTGACGGTCCTCAGCGCGAAACCCCACTGCAGCGCCTGTCACCTGTAGCCCTCACTGAATCTGTTTTCCGATACTTGAACGTCATCAGAGAAATTCCTTCCTCACCAGAGTGACACAGCGGCAGGAGAGGGCTTGATGGTTCAAGGGTACTTGTTAACAGCCGAGGCTATTTTGCAGAGGCATCGGAGAGATTAATTGGAGTCAACATGTAGCTTCCTGCCATGAAGCTCTGAGGGACCACCTTCTTTGCAACCAAATCCTTGTCTGGCAACAGAATCAGAAGTTTGGTACCGTTCAATCTTGGTACTATTCCCCCGAGCAAAGGGCTAAGACATACTTGTTCCTGCATTGTCTGCTGCTACCCCGTAGATCTGTGACTTTCCATCCCATATGCTCGTCAAATGTCCGTTGCACGTTAAGGCGCGTCCGTGGATCCTGGTTGTCGGGATAGTCGTGGAATGTGGTTGCACTGTCCGATGTAGGCTCTCGCCCTAGGAGAAACCTAATACTATTCGTCCTCCAGGTACCTAGTGTCGAACTAGGTGATTTTCGTTTAAGTGGCTCGGTACTCGTCATGATGGCAGCAACGGGTATGTGGCTGGAACAATCGATCTCGTTAGAATCTCAATGCAGCGTGGAACTGGACGTCCGTTTAGTCACCCTTGTCGCCTCGGCGCTGGCCGGCACGGCGGGTAGGTAGGCAGACAATAGAGGAAATTCTTGAACAAATCTCCTTTGCTCGTATTTCCTGAGGACAGAGCATCCAACCTCTCTGGAAAAAGAGCGTCAGGCAGCTAGAACATATCTTCCAAGGAGGGCGATCGGGATTGAAAATATTGAACGGAGCATCATTTTGTTCACCGTGGCAAAATCACTCTGGTCCAACTGGCCGGGTGCCCGTTGGACCGAAACCCCATATGAGCTCCAGCCTTGGAAGTTCAATACGTTCCGGCTGACCTCAAAATTTTTTAATGGGGGCCAGAGCCTCCCTGTCCACGGAGGGGCACAATCAGTGGGATCTGGTTCGTTTACACCCCAAATCTCGAGTTGCATCTGGGGCAGAAGGGAGATTTCTTGCAGGCCCAGTTCGGATTCTCCGAAGAGAACCATATTGAAGCAACCCGTGAAAAGAAAATGCTTGTTGAGAGAACAAAATTTGTGACAGCAGTTCGATAGTAGCTGCACAGTACCGGCGTTAAGGGCCCCATCTGGGGAGGGGTGCCTGGTGGGTGTGAAAGGCGGTTTGGCGGTCCGTTTTCCCTGAAGCTGCATACTAAATTTCGTACCACGGTGTGTATCTAATGGTTATATTGAGGTTACCTCGGTTTATCAACAGAACCGTACAATCCATGGCTTCTGGAAACGTCGCCTCTCCTGCCCGATTCTGGATCCTGCGTAGCATTTGCGAACTTCCTATCGAAGAGAGATCCTATTCGTCCAGCCCGGACGAGCTCAAGCCCCATAGTGCATGGCGACTTGCCTATCGTCCTGGTTCAACAATTCGTCTAACCTTTTTTCCTTTACCTGTTGGTAGATACCGCCTCGGCCTCCGAGGTTCGTACAGCCAAAGCAGGCCACAAGGCAGTTGGCGAGGCTGAATTTGGAGGGATGAAATAAGACAAAGAAATGTGCCTTTGGCACAAATCGTACAAATCAGAAATAAAACACTGTTGATGATGCGCACACCAGGCGGAGAGAAGAGGCGAATGGTTTCCACGTGACTTGGTGCCCGTTACGTCACCAAGATGGGTTTGACTCCAGCGCGGAGGCTTTCGTCAGCATTTTAGCCCTTGTTAGCGCCGACGACTCGGAACTCGGAAGGTTCGATGCAACTGCATGACCATCAGAGAGATCTTCATCGTCAAACTTGGGCTGCTTTTTCCCACTGCTAATATGTCGAATTCATCAGCAACTTCCTTTTCGACAACCGTCACATTGTTCCAGTACTATTGGCGTCTGTCCGATCTACCCGTCCCCGGTCGAATGGATCCGGAGACCATTCTGCACTTACCAGTTCGGAGCCAACGGCGCCATTTTGCATGGACTGCTGTCCATGGATGATCGCGTAATATCCCCTGACAGTGACCGCCTCAATTCATACATATCCCGCTTGATCACCGTTGTCCTTTATTCTGACCCCCTTTAAGCCGTCGCGGCTCGACCAACAGGCTGGATTGCAGACGTTCCGTGCCCATTCAGCTAGTTCCTACCATCCGGCCGATTCTCTTCACATGCTCCGCCTGGCGCAGCTGGAACCTTGCCATTGCTAGCTAGCATAGCCGTCAAGGAGGCCATTCGGATATTCAGCTCCAGATTGCCCCTAAGACACAACTCTGCATATCTCATCACTTTTGGTGCACTCCGTCGCAGGTCTCATCTGAGACATTCGAGCTCGTTCACAACCGAGCACAATTTCCAACCCGTCGCCGCCGTGATTGTGCCTGGGGGGCACACCACGAGGCGGATGGTACGCCAGTAATTGCCCTGGATTTCCGAATGCAACTTTGGGTGGTTTTATCAGGACTCACTATGCATTTCCGCCGAGAGCCTCATCGACGACATGCAGATCTCGGCCGCGCTGATCGTTCCCGGTCTTCCGAAGCGGTGGAGCTATCCGATCTACCGACATCTCGTGGATCGGGATCGGGACAGCTCGACAGGTCTGAACAGCAAGCTCTGCCATCGGCAGCATCCGAAGAAGGTGGGAATAGAGGGAGCTTGCCGCTTTCGCCGCCGCTTACATGGTTGTCCAGGTTTTGGGGTGAACATGTTTGTGTGGTGGTGGGCTTGGACGCATTCCGGGATCATCTCGGTAAGCCATTCGAGAGCTTGAAATCCGCGTCTCCCTACACTTTCTTGAAGATTTAGGCAAGGCCGTAATCAAGTATTTCACGTCAATCCATTCGGCCTAAGCATGGAAATACAGGCAACTTTACCAACCGAGTTTGCAACGTTGTTGGCTAGCCGACACGAAGTACAACTTGTCATCTCCAACCCTATCTAGATATTTCGCATAAGCAGGCCGAAATGGAGATCCAACCCTCTTAAAGCTAGGCCTGCATAGCTCCCGAGTCCCGACCCGGCCTGGAAACCGTTCTCTGTTAACCTGTAAACAATATCTAGGAAGTGGCTAATCAGAAGTCGTGTAGCTATTGAGCGAACGTTTCTCGGGTACTTCAGGACATCGGTGTCATTTGCCATCTTAGGGACGTTGGTGACCCAGTTGTTTTTCCTCCAGAAAGCGGACGCTAGCTTTGGCTACTCCACCGTTGGAAAGCCAATGTCAACCGTCTGCTTTAGCATCTCTTTCGGGACTGTCCT
>Ga0247774_1000853_pt1 | contig 15457 bp, 11 predicted proteins | sample UWRJL001104B6_FD_179933 | JGI IMG/M metagenome (GOLD analysis project Ga0247774, IMG submission 179933) | Plant litter microbial communities from Arlington Agricultural Research Station in Wisconsin, United States - UWRJ-L001-104B-6 | ecosystem: Environmental > Terrestrial > Plant litter >... | reverse complement strand
AAAAAAAAAAAAAAAAAAAAAAAGAAAATAAAAAAAAAAAAAAAAAAAAAAAAAAAAAAAAAAAAGAAAAAAAAAAAAAAAAAAAAAAAAAAAAAAAAAAATAATGCGTGTCAACATAACCGGCTGCCCAATAAATTGGTTCGGCTTATGACACAGGATATCGTAAACCTTGGTTTGCCCATATGTTCGCTAGGGAAACCAGGCCTTGAAGTTTTTCTGGACTCCATGGAAGTTGCAATAATGGGTGCTGAAACCTATTAGCCAATAGTCCCAAATCAAACTGGTTATCTTACCTCTAGCAGCTGACGTATCTCAGACACGTATGTTGTCGCGTAGATGAAGTCGACAGCACGAGAATCCGACGGCCACCGACTATTATCGTCTATTTCTACCACATCGTCTTCATTAATATACCCTTGCATTAACTCCACTATAACGGGGCCAAGGGCTGAGATATCCCGGTTAGGTCTTGAACGGACGAAGGAATGCTCATAACCCCCTGCCATATTAAGTCAGTCAACATAGTAAAACAAGTAGATCTGTGAAGTAGATCTATGACGTACAAAGCTTAACGGTTCCCATTTGGTCAATAAGTATGTTGGCACATGTTAGCCGACCATGCTCCATCCCCTTGTTTTCTAGAAAAGAGAGCCCATTAAGAACCTGTATTATCTATTAGCCTTGTCTAAATGGACAGCGCGACACCCTACCTGTCCTATTATTGAGGCAAGCCGGAGCTCATCTATAAGTGAGTTTCCGGCAAGCTCGGCAAGTGATAGCGGCATAAATTCATAGAAAACAAAAGTATCCTCACAACAGAATATTTCTCGAGCCCTAACAAAATGGGGATGCTGAACTTGCTGAATAGACTCTATTTTGCTAATAATGTTGGGTCCTAGAAGCTTTTGAACAACAGAGAGGGATGAACAATCGCCTCTCCTAGTCTTTTCTCGAGAAAAAGGAGTCTTCTCAGCTACTGTGATGAGCTCACTATCGCCGTATTGTAGTTGGTAAAGCGGCTTATAATATTTCGAGGGTGATTCGCAAATAATCTTAGTTGATCCGTCTGGCTTGGCCCTTTGTTCTCGCTTAGTTTTTCTTGTGATCGCGGTTATTAGATGGCCTACGGCCATGGCCATTTGGATCCAGACAAATAACTCCGGGATCCCCATTCCGAGAAAGCTCCTTATTGTATACATTGGGTTCCGCCAAAACCGAGACATCTAGTCTGTTTTGACCCCGGCTATCCAGAGGCGATGACAGTGTATCGAATTCGTCGTTTGTTTCAGGCCTGTGATTTTTTTCAGGCTCTGTATCGATTGTTACTCTATGTAGCGTTTGGCTAGCGCTAGTACTCCTCCTAGCAGCAGCCTCTAAATATATAGCGCATAAGGGGTCCTTGAATTGGGACCATCTCTGAATTACACAAAAATTTCGATCCTTGACGGGGGAGCAAATTTAGGACCAGCCTTCCGTAAAAGGCACGGGGCTGCATGTGAAAAACAACATGTTTGCACTCGACAAATGGAGGGCCCTTGAATTGAACATGATCTCAAACAAACCAATATACGGTACTGTACCTTTAGTATTTCTAAATACTCTGGGGAGAGTAAGCTAGTCGAAGATGAAATTAGCAATAATATGGAGCAGTTAGGCTAATAAGGATGATTTATTTAGTGACTTGGCAACTCAAGCATTAAGTGCTAATTGTAAATCGGGGTTGTTTCCCTAAATATAACGATCTATTTACTCGTTTGCTACTAATCCCCATCTTCTCTTTTTCGCCTGTGTATCTGTTTCATCGTTACGGTTAGAGGTTCTTGTCATAGCTGCAAGCATTTGACGACTAAAGTGTTTCTCTTTAGAAAGGAAGATAGCTTGAGCTCTATTGCGGACCAGATCATCGAAACAAGTCTTAGCCGTTAGAGCGCCTCCATTTATACTATAAACAGTATACCCAGCCCGCTCTGCGTCCCGAACCGCTCGCTCCACCATGGAAATGCTCAACGGGATTGGTCGTTTGAAAGTGGTTAGCCTCCCCTTCTCCCAAATTCGGAGGGAAATTTTCCGACGATCTACTGCTCGGTTTTCCTATATCGGATTAGTCAGTGGCTTCGGGCGATATTCACTTCTTACTTACTCCCATTTCTATATCAGATGTGCTTTCTGCACCTGTATCGCTAATTTCGACCATTAGTGTATTAGAAGCCTCGCTAAGAGGCTCATTTGCCGCCAGAGCAACGACTTCGGTTCCGTGAGATGTTGCCGTTATTAAATCGGTGCAGACGTTATTTGGTTGGCTTTGTCCTGCCTCTGGAGGATTCGATGCGAGCCCCGGATCATCTAAAATTTCAGCCTCCAAGGCTTGAGTTGGTTCTAGAAGCCTTTGTGGGACGCTAGGTGCGGCTTGTGGAGGTGAGGTGTCTTTTTGGTTACTGCCAATGTACGATCCGAAGAATGCGTAGAAGACAGACGCCCTGATGAAGAAGGAGGAGACGCCGGTACTTTCATCTGGATTATAGAGATTCCCCAGAAAAAGGTGTTTGCGATCGTCCTTATAGGCTTTACTAAATACTCGGCCACATCTCCGCTCCAGCGCTTCTCCGCATTCAGTTACTGAACAATGCGGTTCTGTAAGAACTGATGGCCTTGCCCTAATCTCTTCATAGATACTGCATATCTGGGTTATGTAGCTCTCTATTTCAGATGTATTGGACTCGGATAAGTCGCAGGCCCTCTCGAGATGCTTCCGGGCAACCTCTCGGTCAGGATTGAGTGAGACAAGCCGTTGGATTTCGTCAGATTCAAACCCTGACCTTCTGGCTAATACTCCTATCTCATACCATTTCCTTGGGTTAGGTTCTTGCGGCAACGGGGTATCTTCGTCATCTTCTTTCCTTGGGCATTCCGGAACATGCTCAGTCCAATGTCGCCATGCATGTAACCACACCGTCCGGTAACCGAACTCAAACTGGTCTAATCTGGTCCCATGATATTTCCAGAAGAATTCATCTGAGGTACCCTCTGAATGCTGAATAAAGTATGTATTGGATTCCAGGTTACGACTTTTAAAGATGCGATTCATTGCTTCGTAGGTTGAATGTCTCGATTTAGGGAATAGTTGTCTCATTATCTTTGCCGGGGCCTTTAGGTATTTAAGATCTTCGAAAAGGCTATAAAGGGATGGTATTGGATTTTTGGCCTTTTTTAGATTCTCCCAAAGTATCTGACGGCTTGTTCGGTCGCGTATAGCAGAGAATATATCCGAATCTCGAAAATATTTTTTCAGTATTGATCGATCTTCTGGTGAGAAACCAGGCGCTCGTAGTTCCACTAGTTTTACAGTCTTGTTGTCTGCGCTGTGCGTCAAGTTCTCTATGCCTCGAAAGATTTTCGTCCACTCATGCAGAATATATTCGAGGTAATGTTGGATTTCCTAGCTCGGCGTTAACATAGTGTATGGCTGGGGGTGTTAAGTGCCTACCCTATCACACTTCAAGTCTAATAGCAACTTGTTATCAAATCTGAATCCGGTCCAAAGTCCAGTAAAGACCCGGAGAGCGTCCAAAGCTGCAGTGAGGAGAATATTCTTAAGAATCCGTCTTAGAATCTTCCTCTTACCTTGACTAAGGCGGCCTAACATGCGTTTTTCTGCAAACACTGCTCCTATATGCTTCGTGGCCTCGTAGTGGTATTGGCGCAACTTTAAATATATCTCACCGTCAGAGAAATTTGCCGAATTGGAGTACTCCTCAGATAAAGCCAGCCGTAAGGCTGCGCTTATATCTATGCAAACCTATTAGTAGTAAAGCTAAAGCAAATTTACATAGCTATACATACCTTCGAGATACAGGTCAATAGTCCACCACCAATCTTCACAAGGTAGAATTTCTTTTGCCGCAGCAACCCGATGTAGTCCTTGAAGACATTCGATGGCAACATTAGAAGGTATTAACAGCTCTGGAGGTTGATCCTTTGAGTTTTCGAGCAGTAAGTCAACCGTAACGCCTGGAGAGTCATCTATTGCCTGGCTTAGCATTTGTTGACTAATAACCGCGGGAATGCGATTCTGCGCATCAAGGCGAAGGCATCCTTCAGTTATAAATTTGCTCTTTAAAGAATCTGTAAATTTTTGGTTTAGTTCACGAGGGCAAAGCTCTCCGAATTGCAGGTTTTCAAACCTAATCCGAGCGGTACCTCTAAAATAGGTGCCCCGATCTTCAAGGAGCTTCCTCCCGACAAGCTCAACTTGACTCTGTTCCATAGTTGCTAAGGTGGCAAATAGAGGGAATCTGAAGTGCAGGTATTAACGTATGAAATTTCTAAGAATTAAGAGAGGATTTCCTTGCTTTATAGGTCCTAAAATTCGGCCCTCAATTAGTGTTCCCAGTTCTTGGCCTCTTCTAAAAACTCCAATTATTTACTTATATTAAGGCCTGGAATTACTATTTAAAGGTAAATTGCCACTTGATGTTCTTCCCAGTCCCTACAACGACCTCTTTATTCCAGGCAACCATGGCATCCAAACGGCTGACTGTATTTCCTGGGAGCAGTCAATGGGCTGAGGGTTTTGAGGAGCCAGTTTCTCCAAGCCACGGCAGCCGGGGAAGGGCTTCAGATCCTCACGAACAACAAACCACAGCGAAGCCAGATAAGTCCAAGACGCCATTTATAAACTTGCCAGTTACCCCATTCACTTCGTACAATGAGCCGCAGGTTCCACTAATAGAAGAATCGCCCTGGAGGCACTACTTACATGCTTATGATCTTGAGTTGGGCGGTACTGTTGCCATAGCTTCTAAGATCCCAGCAACAAAATCCCTATTTACGATACGCAGCTGTTCGGAAAATTCGGAGAAGCTCTCTATGCTTCGCCAGCTAAAGCATAGCAATCTCCTTACATCTTATGAGGTTTTTCTTCACAAGAATCTATTTTACATTGTCTCAGAAAAAGCAGAGATTTCTTTAGAAGAGCTTATAGTCGCGCGTCCAAATGAAATTCAACTAGCTGCTATAATATATCAGGTATATATGGCTTGCTTCTTAGTGAACACTGAAGCTAACTTTCAATCTAGATATTAGATGCTATTTCTTACCTTGCATCACAACATTTGACTTATGGCGATATTAATCGTCCAAACCTCTTGCTTACTAAAGAAGGTGTTCTTAAAATTGGTTCGTTTGCAACTCTCAAGGTTCGCATAACTAGTTACTAATTCAGTCACAGCAAATCCTGAAAGGTGTTCTAAAGCTAGTCCGGATACTACGCTGAAAGACACCGAAGCCCTGGGCAGAGTAATGAAAGAGCTTATGGAGACAGGAGATAATAGTGATAGGTTTGGACTGCAGCAGCCTTCACGCTGGTCGGAGGAAGCTGTGGACTTTTTATCTATGACGATGGTTGCCCCAGCAAATGAGCTACGAAAGGTAGGTTAAGTTGCCATTTTAGGAAGCGATGTACATACTAACTTCAATAGCATCCCTTTCTCGAAAATCCCCCACAAATTGCAGAGTTGGTGCGCTTGGTATCTTTGGCCTCGGTGTCGGCATGTAGATTTTATGGCCACATAGAGTAATACCAGGCCCTTTCACGGGCTAGTCATATGTAGTATTAGTAGGAGTAATAGTACTAATTCCTTTTTCGTTGGAAGAGCACTTTTAATTAGACATGATCTAACAATAAGCAACAAGGTATGACATTCGTGGTTGCACGAAGACGTGCAAGATCTCGAGTGCAAGGCGCGGACCTTATGGTGCGTGCACGTGCTACATGCCCAGACCCTAACCCTAATACTAGTCACAGGTGTGCGCCTGTGACAGGCGTTGCCTCTAGCCTGGCAATTGCCCCACCTCCAGAAACCTCTAGATAGAAAAAATTCGGTTCTCGTGATGCCAAGTGAGGACACAAAACTCGGCCCTCTGGAGAATTTGGTCCGTGACCCAAAACTGGACCCTGGCCCGAAATTGGGCCATGGCCCAAAACTGGGGCCTTACAGTGGGTCGATGCTGTGCATGTGGCACGTCGCGGGGTCACCGTACCTCTTTCAAGGCACGGGTGCGGTTCGGCCCGCTACCATGAAATTCCGCAACCCAGCTGAAGACTTTGAACCAGATAAATATATTACAGTACATTAATGGGTGTCGCTAATTTTTTAGTTAACCTTTTTAAGGACCGCAGGGCAGACCTGCAGCTCGTGTGGCTTTTACTGCATACATCCGTAGTGAGGAAGTACCGAAGGAGGAATTACTAACAAAGTTAGAACTAGTTACGAGAGTACTCCCACCCCACTACCACAGTGCAATATTTGTTGCCACGTCAGTGGAGCACGACCAATGCTCGCAGTTGTCGTGGCCCACATTTGATCCCGAGCTGAACGAGCATCTCACCTCTTAAGTCTGAGTACAGGATCGCTTCGACATTCTCACTAAACCCTTGGACCGCACCCGGTACGATGGACGGAGCTGTAACGGAGGATTTTAGGCGGTTCGACGAGTGGCGCTTTGGTAAGCGTCCAGGTTACGCCGTAGTTCACACTGGCAATGTCAAAGTCTTTAGACACGGTAATTCCTACGATGAATCGCCCATCCGTGTCTTGCATTCAAGTCCAGCGGCCCGGAAAGAACCTGCGCAAGGTTGGCGGTCCGTCGCTGACTTAGCCCACGATGACGGGCTCGCAGCCCCGACCAAATCCTTCGCAGCACCTGAACACTCTGACCGCCGGAAGGATGCGCACTTTCGTCTGCTCAGCGAGTGGCTGGAGCGGTGTGATAGTACCCACGATCACCGCCGGGAGGAACCGTACCCTCGGACTGAGAAACCGCGATTACCAAGGCGACTGCTTTATGTTGGCCACGACAAAAATGTGGGCGCTTATGCTAGCCTCGCAGAAGAGGATGATTTGTTCCTCGTTTCGACTTACGATGAACTGGGTTTCAACCTCCTCAGTCCGTACATCGCCGTGTCTCATCGTTGGGGACACTGGGACAAGAAATTCCAGACAACAACAGCCAACATCAAGGAACGTAAGAATAGGATGTCGTTTAGTGGGCTCGAAAAGACCTTCCAGGACGCCATCATCGTGGCCCGGCGCCTCGGCTTCAATTTTCTCTGGATCGACCCCCTGTGCATTGTGCAGGACGACAAGGAGGAGCTCAGGGACGAGATAAAGAACATGGAAGACATTTTCTCTCTGGCCTCCTGCACCATCGCAGCCACCTCGGCGAAGAACGGCGAAAAAGGGTTGCTGTGCCGATCTGGGGTGCCGGCTAGCAACAATTTCGACGACGAGGTAGAGAAGGCTGAACTGAGTTCTCGGGGCTGGGTGTTACAGGAACGAGCTTTATCGCGTCGCACGATTCATTTCGGCGCGATACAGACGTACTGGGAGTGCGGTTCTGGCATTGCTTGCGAGTTTGATCCAGAATTCCAACCGTGAGAGCTTAATCTTTATGTTGTTTGTGGTAGGAGCTGACTGGTTCTAACCGCCTTGATGTTGATAGGCCGTCGAGATCACTCTCTAGCTCCGTCTTTCCGGAATTCGGCTCGTCTAGCATAAAAGACAATCCGAAGCTGGTACAGGACATCTTCGCCAAGTACTCAAGGCTTGAACTCTCCGTAAAGACGGACAAACCATGGGCCGTGGCTGGGCTCGAATATCGATTGGCAACGTATTGCGGCACCCTCACCGTATACGGCGTCTTTGCCAAGTTCTTCCACAAGACCCTTCTCTGGCAGCGCGGGGCCAACAAGCTGCAGCATATTGACTTTTCAGAAGAGCCTATGGACGAGCCACCCTCATGGTCCTGGATGGCCTATACCGGTGGCATCGACTACTTCCCCGTGCCCGACGTCGGCTTGACCTCTAAGACGTATGTAAAGTTCGATTATCCGAAGATTGGTACACGATGTGCCCTTGTCGGCCCTCTTTGGAAGGTCCCGATGGCCACCTCGCCAGAGCAATGTGAAGACACGAATTTCAACCTAAACAGGGCGGACAGTGACGACGCTTACTGGGTCAGATACGACGATGACAGAGACTTGAAGAGAGTGGATTGCCTTGAGTTCATGCCGATCCTGGACGGTGGCCTGGACCTTCCGTCTAAGCTTACGTATGGGCTGCTTATTAAGGCAAATGACCAAGTGTACCGCAGGGTTGGCGTGGCATCAGTCCAAACAGGATCTGATTATGCTGTGTCTGAACAGGTTAGAGTGATCTAGTAGTGGTTATGATTGCAACAAGGCGCATATCATTAACACCTCAGAATACGAGTTTTTCGGCACAGCAATATCGCACACGTTGGGGACATGGCTCTCACGTGAATCCCTAAATTGTGGATGTATCAGAATGATGCATTAGTTGCCTAATCAGGAATATATAAATATAGTTCTTACTATAGTATAGATAGGAGTGGAAATAGCTTCCTCTCTTTGAAATCTAAAGAAGCATTTTAGACCCACTGCCCGATTTCACTCTACGAATCATGTTTTTATCTACACATAATACTTTGACTTTGGCAGAGCGGACCAAAATCATCGATCTCCTAGCGACGGACTAAAAGTGCAGTGAAGATTGGTTGCCTTGCCTTATAATTCTCCCCTCCTATTAAGGCATTGCAGCTGGCGGAGATTGTTGACGACCATGTGGGCCAAACATAAAATGGGACAACTTCAAAAAAAACTGGACCAAAATTATCTACCCCATCATCCTGGGGGACGTTGAGCGGGGTATACGGATACTTTTGGTCAAGTTTTCCAAGTGTTCCATTGTATTTTTAACCCACTTGATGACTTCCGTACAGGTAGCAGTGTCTAGCTTTGTTGCGAAATGCTCTCGCGGTACCTGCTAGGTACAGTACTTGTGTGCTCAAGGAGCCATTACAATATTCCCCCCCCCGGCAAGAAAGAAAAAGGTCCAAAAATGGTGCCTTCTGAATTGAGGTTCAGAATTGGAGGACTAGGATTCGTGCCTCAGGCCGCATTTTTATGGATGACAAAGGAGACAGGTTAGACAGGGCTTGAAGGCACGAATGAATCAGAATGCCACCGGCTTGAAGTCCTTGTCACAAAGTATATAGGGTTAGGGTTAGTCTGTCGTGTTGCCCTCTTGGTGCTCTCTTCTCGCGCCTTGCTAGACCACGGCACAACAAATAGACATCATGAGACTTAAGTTCGTGCCCTTGACACAGAAGACGAAAATTCCCGTAAATCGGCGTTTTCCGACGAGTTTTCTAATTGGCATCTATCTGCATTGATGAAAAGCTTTCTGTTTTGGAGCGGCATTTCTGTACCTTCCTCCTATCCATCTTCCGCTGCCAATGTAGCCTTGTGAGGCAGTGTAGAGCCTTATAATAGCTTTTAGCTGGATGCAAGCTGCCGAACGCTGCTGACTTGTAGATAGTTGTTACTGGCTGAAGCCCCGCATAGAAGCCTGGAAAAAGAAAGCCAGGCGGGGCCTCATGACACACAAGCTGACGGGCTATGGAGAGCGGGCGTTAAGTCGCATGGTACGGTATATTATCAATAACGGGCCCTCCCGTCCCTGCTCCCGCCCCGGAATTCTGCCTTCCTCACTGGACATTCTCACGATAATCCATTGCTGTGCATCTTCACATTCTGCTTCTACAATGCGATTTCTGTCGTCAGATTCTTCCGGGAAGTTAAGCTTCGCCCAATTCAAAGCTAACCCACCACCATATGCTATCCTTTCGCATACCTGGGGGCAGACCGACGAGGAGGTTTCATATGCAGAAGTAATAAATGGCCTTGGAAAGGAAAAAAGAGGCTATCGGAAGATCGAATTTTGTGCGAGCCAGGGCAAACAGGATAACCTACAATACTTTTGGGTCGACACGTGTTGCATCGACAAATGGAACCACCTCGAGCTCTCGAAGGCGATTAATTCGATGTTCCATTGGTACCAGAACGCAGCTAAATGCTATGTCATCCTATCAGATGTTCCGGTGCCTGACCCAGCCGATATTGCCCGACAGAGTGCGTGGGAAGCATCCTTTAAGGAAAGCAAGTGGTTTACTCGAGGCTGGACGCTTCAGGAGCTCATTGCTCCGGTTTCAGTCGAGTTCTTTTCCTTCGAAGGTCACCTCCTAGGCGACAAGAAATCGCTCGAGCACTTAATATGCGAAACCACCGGCATTCCGGCCGAGGTGCTACGGAATGGTGGTTTGGACGATTTTAGCGTGTCCGACGTGAAGGAATGGGCCAAACCCCGAAAGACCACCGAGCCTGAAGACCAGATATATTGCCTCCTCGGCATACTCAACATCTTCATGACTCCTTCCTACGGCGAGGGAATCGATAACGCGACGAGGCGACTCGACAAAGAACTCAAAAGGATCGACAACGAGGCGAACTTCATTGTACCATATGCTCGCAACGACAAGTTTTTCGGCTACGAATCACAACTCGCTAAGCTAGAAGATATGGCACTCGCTGGCCAGCAAGCGACAAAGATTGTGATCACGGGACCAGGTGGGATAGGCAAGTCCCAACTGGTGCTTGAGCTGGCGTACAGATCGCAAGAAAAGCACAAGAACTGTGCGGTTTTTTGGATCTCTGCGGCCGACATGGATAGCTTCTCCCAAGCGTGTTCGTATGTCGCTCAGAAACTCGCCATTCCGGGTTGGGACGATGAGAACGAAGATGCAAGAAAGCTTCTGCAGCTCCACCTCGGCAGAGCCAGTGCGGGAAAGTGGCTACTTATCTATAACGACGTGGATGATGTAAGTCTAGGCGCTGGCAAGGAAACGAGCCCACGAGTCACTACTCTGCTGGATTTCATGCCGCGGTCAGACCAAGGATCCGTCATTTTCACAACCGCCATGAGCGACACAGCGAATATACTCGCGCCGGAAAATACGATGGAGCTGCCTCAAATGGCAGCAGAGACGGCCGAGAAAATTCTGGATAGTTGCTTGGCCTACTCTCGTCTTGAGAATGAAGAGGTCAGGGAAACTTCAGCGCGACGAGAGAGCTTCGACAACACGCTCGCCCACAGCGTTGACGCGGAAGAAGAAAGCTCTCGAAAGCTTTTGCTAGAGGAGCTATCATGTCTTCCACTAGCAATTACGCAAGCAGCAGCCTACATCAAGCACAACAACTTATCCATCAGCAGCTATCTAGACCTACTGTCTGAGCAAAAGGGAAAAACCATAAACACAAGCGATAGACAGCGGGAACAGCAACTACAATGCCATGCCGCGGATAGCCCCGTGGCTAGGACCTCACTCATCTCACTACACGACGTCTCTCGTCATAACCCCATTGCAGCTAATTGCCTCTTCTTTATGGCTTGCGTCGATAGAAAGGACGTTTTACTGCAGCTCCTACCAACAACCCCGTCATCTCCGACAAGAACAACGGTAGACCTCCTAAGCACTTACGCCATCCTCATCAAGCGCCCTGCGAGCTCGGCGGTCGAACTTCATCGACTAGTACACCTCAAGATAAGGAATCATCTTCAAGAGCAGGGCTTGTTCTGTCAATGGAATCAAAAGGCTATTGGCATCTTGGCCGAGATATTTCCAAGCGCTAGTCATGAAAACAGAAGCGAATGGAGACGATTACTACCGCATGCTAAGTGTGCCCTCGCGGACAGTCCTACCGAACAGGAAAATGATTCTACCACAAACCTGGCAAGGAAATATGCTGCGGCTTTATATAAAGATGGACGGTTTGATGAGGCCGAGAAGCTGTTTGTGCAGGTGATGGAGACTTGCAAGACGAAGCTCGGGGCCGATCATCCCGATACGCTAACCAGCATGGCCAACCTGGCGTCAACGTACAGGGACCAGGGCCGATGGGAGGAGGCCGAGAAGTTGGGGGTGCTGGTAGTGGAGACTCGCAAGTCGAAGCTCGGGGCTGATCATCCCGATACGCTAACCAGCATGGCCGATCTGGCATCAACGTTTTTGGTCCAGGGCTGGTGGCGGGAGGCCGAGAAACTGTTTATGCAAGTGATAGAGACTCGCAAGACCAAGCTCGGGGCCGATCATCCCGATATGCTAACCAGCACGGACGACTTGGCTTCGACGTATAGGGACCAGGGCCGAATGGAGGAGGCCGAGAAGCTGTTTGTGCAGGTGATGGAGACTCGCAAGACGAAGCTCGGTGCCGATCATCCCGATACGCTAACCAGCATAGCCAACCTGGCATTGACGATTTGGAAGCAGGGCCGGTGGGAGGAGGTCGAGAATCTGTTTATGCAGGTGATAGAGAAAAGCAAGATGAAGCTCGGGGCCGATCATCCATATACGCTAACCAGCATGGCCAACCTGGCGACGACGTTTTGGAGCCAGGGCCGGTGGGAGGAGGCCGAGAAGCTGTTGATGCAGACGATAGAGACTTGCAAGACGAAGCTCCGGGCCGATCATCCTTTCATGCTAACCAGCATGGCTAACCTGGCGTCGACGTACAGGGACCAGGGCCGGTGGGAGGAGGCCGAGACGCTAGAGGTACAGGTAGTGGTGACAAGCAAGACGAAGTTCGGGGCCAGTCATCCCTCTACGCTAACTTATATGGCCAATCTGGCGGTAACATATAAGAACCAGGGCCGGTGGGAGGAGGCCGAGAAGCTAGAGGTGCAGGTGATGGAGATAAGCAAGACGAAGCTCGGGGCCGATCATCCCGATACGCTAACCAGCATGGCCAACCTGACGTGGACGTATAGGAACCAGGGCCGGTGGGAGGAGGTGGAGAAGCTAGAGGTGCAGATGGTGGAGACTCGCAAGACGAAGCTTAGGCCCGATCATCCTGATACGCTAACCAGCATGGCCAACCTGGCGTTGACGCTTTAGGACCAGGGCCGGTGGGAGGAGGCCGAGAAGCTGGAGGGTGTATGCGATAGAGACTCGCAAGACAAAGCTCGGGGCCGATCATCCCGATACCCTAGCCATCATGGCCAACCTGGCATTGACATACAATAGCCAGGGCCGGTGGGAGGAAGCCGAGAAGCTGGGGATGTACGTGATGGAGACTCGCAAGACGAAGCTTAGGCCCGGTCATCCCTTCATGCTAACCAGCATGGCCAACCTGGCGTGGACGTATAGGAACCAGGGCCGGTGGGAGGAGGCCGAGAAGCTAGAGGTGTATGTGATAGAGACTCGTAAGACGAAGCTCGGGGCCGATCATCCCGATACCCTAGCCATCATGGCTAATCTGGCGTTGACATATAACAGCCAGGGCCGGTGGGAGGAAGCTGAAAAGCTAGAGGTATACGTGATGGAGGCTCGCAGGGCGAAGCTTAGGGCCGATCATCCCGATACTCTAGCCATCATGGCCAACCTAGCATTGACATATAAGAACCAGGGCCGGTGGGAGGAGGCCGAGAAGCTGGAGGTGCAGGTGATGGAGACTCGCAAGACGAAACTTAGGCCCGATCATCCCTTCATGCTAACCAGAATGGCCAACCTGGCGTGGACGTATAGGAAGCAGGGCCGATGGGAGGAGGCCGAGAAGCTGGAGGTTCAGGTGATGGAGACTCGCGAGTCGAAGCTCGGGGCCGATCATCCCGATACTCTAGCCATCATGGCCAACCTGGCATTGACGTACAATAGCCAGGGCCGGTGGGAGGAAGCCGAGAAGCTGGGGGTATACGTGATGGAGACTCGCAAGACGAAGCTCAGGCCCGATCATCCCGATATGCTAACCAGTATGGCCAACCTGGCGTCAACGTACAGGGACCAGGACCGATGGGAGGAGGCCAAGAAGCTGGAAGAGTACGTGATGGAGACTCGCAAGTCGAAGCTCGGGGCCGATCATCCCGATACGCTAACCAGCATGGCCAACCTGGCGGTAACGTACAATAGCCAGGGCCGGTGGGAGGAAGCCGAGAAGCTGGAGGTGTACGTGATGGAGATTCGCAAGACGAAGCTCAGGCCCGATCATCCCGATATGCTAACCAGCATGGCCAACTTGGCGTGGACGTATAGGAGCCAGGGTCGGTGGGAGGAGGCCGAGAAGCTGGAGGTGCAGGTGATGGAGACTCGCAAGACGAAGCTCGGGGCCGATCATCCTGATATACTAAACAGCATGGCCAACCTGGCGTCGACGTATAGGTACCAGGGCCGATGGGAGGAGGCCGAGAAGCTGTTTGTGCAGGTGATAGAGACTCGCAAGTCGAAGCTCGGGTCCGATCATCCCTCCACACTAGCTAGCATGGCCAACCTGGCGTGGACGTATAGGTATCAGGGCCGGTGGGAGGAGGCCGAGAAGCTAGAGGTGCACTTGATGGAGACTCGTAAGACGAAGCTCGGGGCCGATCATCCCGATACTCTAACCAGCATGGCCGACTTGGCGCCGATATACAGCAACCAGGGCCAATGGAAGGAGGCCGAGAAGCTAGAAGAGCACGTGATGGAAACTCGCAAGACGAAGCTTGGGGCCGATCATCCTGATACACTAAACAGCATGGCCAACCTGGCATTGACGTATAGGAAGCAGGGCCGATGGGAGGAGGCCGAGAAGCTGGAGGTTCAGGTGATGGAGACTCGCGAGTCGAAGCTCGGGGCCGATCATCCTAATACGCTAACCAGCATGGCCAACCTGGCGTTGACGCTTTGGGACCAGGGCCTGTGGAAGGAGGCGGAGAAGCTGGAGGTGCAGGTGATAGAGACTCGCAAGACGAAGCTCGGGGCCGATCATCCCGACACGCTGACCAGCATGAACAACCTGACGTTCACATGGGAGAGACAGGGGCGCCTCAGAGATGCTCTAGACCTGATGAAGGAGTGTTGTTTTCATCGGACGCGTAAACTAGGCCCGGAACACCCAGATACGATATCCTCCATGTCCGCCTTGAGGGCCTGGCAGCAGGAACAGGATTCACAGCGCGTCCGTAACGACATGCACTAGAACATTAGAATAGGCTAGCAGGAATGTGACTTTTTAGATGTTCTAGCTATTAATATTTAACGTACGCTTAGGTGTATGTCAACACTGGTATGACCATAGACCACTTGAATCAGGAACTCCATAGGGAGAGAATTCGTGAGACGGTGGTATTGAAAAAATCCCAGTCGCTCTTGCTCAAAGAGTCTGCCCTTTCTAGGCTGGAAATAGCATGCAGCCCTACTAGGCGCCGAGATGGCGGGGCACGGCCCTCTCCCCCCCCTGCTATCTAAAATTAGCAAACGAACCCAAATAGATGCTCGTAGAAACCTGTAGAAGCGCTGAGCAAGTGGATAGTCTCCCTTTCCAAGCCACGGACAGGCAATGTGGCGATTTCTGTTTTCCCTTGATGTTTCTCGACTCAAATCATGCCATTATGGAAGACTTCAATTTTGACTGGCTGGGCGGCGATTATACTTTGAATTATGGAACCCCGTTGCGGAGCCATGATCGCGGCGAAGACGAAAATACCCTCTTTGTTGAGAATGAAGGATATGAAAGAAGAGGAAGAGGGATGGGGAAAGCACCAACAAGGGCCAAGTTCCCGGCTGCCCG
>Ga0247774_1000852_pt1 | contig 15482 bp, 15 predicted proteins | sample UWRJL001104B6_FD_179933 | JGI IMG/M metagenome (GOLD analysis project Ga0247774, IMG submission 179933) | Plant litter microbial communities from Arlington Agricultural Research Station in Wisconsin, United States - UWRJ-L001-104B-6 | ecosystem: Environmental > Terrestrial > Plant litter >... | reverse complement strand
GTTGTACCGAGATAGCGGTAACAACAGGAGAACCCGAAGCGAGGGCACGAGAGAAGGGTTCTCCAAGTTGAAGTTTGAATAGACGTGTGGGTTTTGGAAAGCATCGTTACTTCCCTAAGTGGTACCTCGGGTACAATACATGACAGATAACTAATCAATAGTAACATTGCTCTATCACTTCTAACAACCTCTCCTCCTCAGTCTCGTTCCAAAAGGCTCGTGGCGGGCCCGTAGGGACCGGTCTCCTGTTTTTGCGCCACGCCAATTGGTCTTCCGTCTTGCCTTTGCCTTTGCCTTGAGGACTACAATATGCAACAGATCCATAGCTCAGTCTACGATTATAGACATATTAGCTTGCATTTTGCTTATATCTTATTTCCCACCGATCAGTGCCCTTCTTAGTCTCCACGGCATTAAACGAAAAGAGATAATCTATCTTCCCTGCACGGCCTTGCACAGTTCCATTACCAAACAAGCCTCTTCTCACCTGGGAGTCCCATAAGTTTCGAACCCTTTTAGAAAGATCAACAAATACAAATACCATAGCCTTGCGACTTTGGCAAATCCAACAAGCTCTTGTATCATTTCTTTAATAGAAAAGTAAATAATACCTTCAGAGAGGAGCTTCAGTAGTCTCTCTTCAAATTCGGCTAATAGAGCAAATGCATTCCATTTGTCTGGTTCGGACTCTATAAAGTCTCCATTTCTGTATCAGTCTGATGCTTAGTGCTACTCCGTAAAGTCCTTTACAGTGCTGTATCGAATGCTAACCTGCTACAAGAATTGCTCCCTTCTCATGAGCCGCTATTTCCTGTTCAAGCCGCGGATCGATAGGGATATATTTGTCGTCCACAGCGTCTACCCCCCTATCATTCGCTTCTCTGCCGGCCAAAGAATCCTTAGTGCATTTAGATAGCGAAGCATCCGGACTGCTGCTGAAAGGGTTTCGCCTTTTCCCCAGTTCGGCCTTTGCTTTCTGTGGAGAGGGCTCCTTCCTCATCGCAGTAGTACAATCGAAAATAGCCTTCGATATGAAGCCGAACTCATCTGCAAGCACAACTAGGATATCTCGTCCCAGCTGGAGCGCCTCCTCTAGCAGCACAGGGTTCAACACACTGACAATGCCTCCCCTCCCACATATCCACATCCTGAATATGAAGCCACCCTCGGACGAGCTCTTCATCCAGTCAATACAGCTTTTCCATAGTTGCTGATCGTGAGGCATATACGCCAGTATGTGGAATGTCTGGCCGCCTTTAAATGTCGGGCTGGTTGTAGTGGGTGGAGCTGTGGCTGGCCCTCCTGACTGTGAGACAGCTGGAGCGAGCGCTGGGGTTGCTTCGGCCACAGGGAGTGGCAGAGGCAAGATTTTCGGCTCGGAATCCGTGACCATGTTATTCTATCTTGAGTAATCGATATCCAGAGACGTGTCTGGATTGTGCATATCAAAGGAAGGAGGGAATTCCTTGGTCCATGTCTTGATCCTGTGGTGCTTCTCAATATCTGTGGGATCTGTGACGTTCTTGGTAGAGCCGAATTGACCAAAGAGCTGCCGGATGAGGGTCGACTGAATTTTCAAGTGCGTCAATGGTGAGTGCTTCAGCCCTTCGAGGGTAGGGCACTCCGACCTCACCAATGGTCAGATGAGCTCTCAACCACATGGCAGCAAGTTTGGCTCTCAGGTGGAAATGATCGCACCATCCAACTTTGTCGCTACACGGGATATTTCTCTCGCTCACGAGTACCCGAGCATTTTCGCAGCAAGCTCAACACGCAACCCCCGAAAAGATACGAACACAAGGCCACCACCGCAATGGGGAGTGAGATGGCCCAAAATAGGTAGAACCTCTGCTGACCTGCCGCATAGTCCCCTCCCATAGAGAAGACAGCGGCAATGAAGGAGACGGGAACGAACAAAGTCGCGAGCGACGTTAGGTACCCCACCTGCCGGGCCTGCTTGTTGGCGACGATGCTCTCCCGCACGGACACGGCCTGCGTGTAGGCCTCCAGCATGATGTCTAATCTCGTCTTGAGGGTCATCAGGGCGTTCCGCAGGCTCTTCCATACCTCGGTCTCCCATTCCTCGCCGATCTGGCTCTTTCCGCCTATTCCAAGGGCGTCCATGTTGTAGAAGAGGCTCATGTCTGTTGATTCCAGAGCTGATTTGGCCCGCACCAGCCGGCCGAACTCTCGCTCCGTCCAGGGCTGTGTCCAGGACCCATCCAGCCAGGTGCGGGGGTTGAATGTAGACAAGCCCAGACCGACGCTCATCTGGTACTGCTTCCGGATGACTTCAGCTTCCGTAACGCGGAGTCGAGCCATCCATGCCGATAGGACTAATTGCCTGCAGATATCTATGCTGGTTACAGGATCTGCTGTTGATTGGCGCTGTTTGGCTGGGTACAGGCTGACGATGTCGTCAAACATAGACTTCATCCCAGGCGCCTGTCCGGCATCGTCCGCCGGGAAAGGCGCGTACCAAGATCCGTCCTGACTTACACCGTCCTTGTCAGTACCCAGTGGATTGGCATTCTCGGGAATCTGATGAACGACGGGTCGAGGTACAGGGTCATCTGTCCACATGACGAAGTCCCCGAGAGGTGGATCAACAAGTAGCAGAGCTAGTCGATGTGAGTACAAAATGCCTAAACATGCGACAAAGGAGAGATCCGACTTGCCATCCCAAGATTCCCCTTCTCGTGAGCTCCAGAACGACATCTTCTCAAAACTCCAGAGGGGATCTTCGAACTCCCCAAATAAGTTGATGCGGGTTAGCTGACGGTTGATGCTCGACTGCATGAAGTACACCGGGTCCACATCATCGCTCGGTTTCCCTTGGATCTTCGCCCAATGCAGTTTAGGAAATGTCAGAGTGAAGCGGCTCCGGTTGTCGTAGTGCCGTGGCGTGTGGTTCAACAAGCTGCCGACAAATTTCCCGGGATGTGCCCAATGCACTGCAAAGAAGGAGGGCGGAACTCGGAGCTCAGATCCCAGAAGCTGTATAAACCTCCTCGGCAACCCCTCCAGGACAAACACCCGTCTGCTTACGGGTGTATCGGGAGAGGCTGGCGCAGGAGAGTTAGTGAAATAGCGACGCAAATCCCTCGACTTCGTAAAGACCCGAGTAGATGGCTTGGCTCCATCCTGAAACGTGATCACGGCCGCTCGGCCTTCGTCCTGCTCGGCTCCAATTTGACTGGACAGCTGCCTGACGAATCCCGGGTACCACTGTCGTTGAGTGGATTCGAGACGCGACCAGTACTCGGCCTTGTGGTCCATATTGCGATTCCGAGATTGATGTCGATTTCAGCAGCTGTCCTCCCTCGTGTTCAGGTTTCGGATTTTGTTTGAGTAGGCACTTAAGTAGATATATGCCGAGTCTTCGGGCTCATCGCAGCGTCGGTTGACACGTAGCGATCAATGATTTGTGGCTTGAATGTGGGAGGGCAGCGTGGAGGACCAATGACAGTCACAGGTCTGTTTAGCGGCATGCTGCAGGGTGGTAAGCCAGCGGGATTATGGCTGTGTGCCATTCCTTAGCGCGAGGACCCCTCCAATCGATTGTGTCTTCCCTAATATGCGGCACGGCCCCATTTGTCGTCGTCTTCACAAGGTTTGGCTTTGCATACCTGGACTGGGCCGTCGACCTTCAGCGGGACACCCAAGATATGGGATTGGCAGGCAGGAGATAGGACACTCTCGGTATGCCATTGATGGTATGGTCATATAAACTGCGCACCCGCTCCCTCTGTAACTGCCTAAAAGCCTCTATGCGTTGTCCTTTCTTGAATCGCTAGACTTCCCTCAATTCCATCAGGGTCTTGCTTTCACTTCCAACCTCTGCTTTATAGTTACTCCCCAAATCTTCCACAATACCCTGTGCTTGCTCCTAGCTATGGCGAATCCATTCGGCCTAAATTTCAAGGACGAGAGCATTGCAACCACTTTCGCCACGTGCGTCTCATGCTTCGACTACGCCTTGACCGCAAGACCGAATACCCAAGCGACCCTGCGACTCAGCGTCCTCAGGATCCGTCTCACCCGCTGGGGCGAGGCGGTCAACATCTATCGCGACCCGAAGCTTGGAGAAGCCGAGCCTCACCCTGACGACCTGATGGAAGCTAAAAACGCCTTGGTCGAACTCATAACTCGGTTCGAAGCCTTGTCTGCAAACGCCAACGACGAAACGGAAGGCTCCACCCCCGACCAACCTGCCGATTGCGAGGGGGCTCCACCGCTTCTCTTTACGAAACTGGATGAGATAGCATGCAAGCGGCGTGACCACCGCCAACATCCAGGCCTTCTGGAGACCCGAGTGCTGGCGCTCGGCGAGCGGACTAAGCTGTTGGTAGAAGCCGGCTCTGTGTGTGTTGATAGGCTTGAGGAAGCCTTCCCCGCCTCTCAGCGTCAGCGGAAGCTTTGCCACGAGGAAGTGGCGGGAGTCCTGGGTGGAACTCTTCTGAAGGTCCTCCAGAGAGCAGCGAGCGGCATCGATCATTGGATATCGCCTGATGACAGGAACCAGATATTTTTCGACAATTCCGGGAGGACCATCAACTGCGGCATAGTTCTTGGTGTGAACTCTGGGTTTTCGTCCAGGCTCACCTTCGGCACCGATACTTCCGGGTAGAGCTATAATAGCGGATGATTCTCCGAGAAATAAAAGTCAAATACTCAAGTAAATAGCTACTGAATTCCTACGTGACAGGGTAGACCAGACTAGGTTGATAAGACGGCAAGGCATGTACACAGGTCTTCTCAACCCTCGGGTCACCTAACGCCTAATGTCCCTTAAGCTGAACCCGTACGACTCGTTCCGAAAGGCGTTGGCGGGCCCCGTAGGGGACCGGTCTCCTGTTGGGCAGACCGCAAGCGGTTTGCGTCTCCTGTGTCATGACAAGAGACAAACCTCACTTGCGAGTCAAGCTTGTTCCGAAAGGCGTTGGCGGCCCCCGTAGGGGACCGGTCTCCTGTATCCCCATTTTGTCAGCTCACAAGGCAAGTGCCTTGCTTCTCAGGCTCGTTCCTCGAGGCATTGGCGGACCCCGCAGGGGATCGGTCTCCTGTTTAGCCACATAAAGCCACACCTATGCGCCACAGTTATCTGCGAGAGTGCACGTGAAATGGACCGTGCTCAAAGAACAACTTCGCGAATGCATCAGGCGCGAAACCAGTTTCGAATTGATCAATAATGCCTCATCATCTGCCAGTACTGTACACCACATTTCAGCCCTGATGGGTAAAATCACCATATATATAGTACTCTTTGATCGATAAAATCTGACTGCCGCCACGCTCTATCCTAGACAGAGATCCAGCCTTACCCGAACGCTGCCCAACGGGCGACATATGTCATGGCGCACCTATCACAGTATGCATCTTCACACCGGTAACAAGCTTTCCTCAAGGCTGATCATCGGATACTCCCAGGTCCTCAGCTCAGAATGTCGTTTCTCAGCCAGCACAGCATTTCCATGTCCCCCATGAACGAAACAGCAACTATGTCGACAGGGAAGATGTTGGAAACGCTGGAGATGTATACGGCTGCAGGCGGCCGTCAGGAAAGAGGCACCAGCGGTCTCCACTATAGTGGAGACGGGTAGGCCTCAAAAAGACGAAAAATCTTCAGCCTCAAGAAAAGAGGACAAGAAAACCGAAAATCAGAGACGTCAAATATACACTTTTGCCCTGCCGGCTGCATCAATTGCCTTCATCTTCTGCTGCATCGTTACCTGCTGATATCTGAAGACTGCTGCGACGTACAGACTTGTCCAGGCGTTTCTGACAGAAGACATCATCCAGTCCTTGGAGAGGCGACCCTGCAGTGCAGGCACTATAGCGAACTCAAGAATGGTGGTCCTCCATGGACATGCTGGCACTGGGTGAGTGAAGCCCTCCGTCTTTATATGATAGGCATCCTTCTTATGCACAAGTCATTCAAATAGCAAAACCCAGTGTGCACTAGAGCTTTGCTGGAGCCTCAGACTCAAAATGAACAATGTCAATATCTTCTGGGTGTCCAGAGAAGGATCGGTTCCCAAACGACTACAGTTCCATCGCCACTGCTATATTACCGGAAATTACTAAGCATAGCACCGTTGAGTTCCTCCAGACCGTTACGGCTTTACTGGAGTCTGGTCAAGCTATCACTCCTTGGATACTTGTTGTTGATGGAGTCGACATGATAGATTTCCCCTACTTCCCCTTCTTGCCACGAAGCGGAGGGAACATTTTGTTTACTTCCAGGACTAAATACCTGCCTGTCCAATGCAGTATATTCTTTGACTCTATTCGCGTTAGGAATATGAACGCAAGTGAGGCTGCGCAAATGCTTTTGACATTTCCCCTGGCCGCGCATGAATTAGAAAACATCGCATGTTAGAAGTCTCTTTGTGAACTTGACTACGATCCTGCGTCCGTTGCGCGCGCAGCAGCATTTCTACGTCATCCAAGGTTACCAGAAGCCTCAATCTCATGGTACCTATCAGAGTATATGGACTTGAAGAAAGCCCAAGGCGAATCACTCTCGGCATCTCAAGGCAAACCGGAGGGTGAAGCTGAAGACCTATATATACCAGATGGTACATGGCTCATCACATTTAATTATCTGGTCAAAAATGAGCCTGCTGCTGTCACCCTTCTACAGGCGATGTCTTGTCTTGATCCTCACTGTATACAGTTCAGTCTCTTTTACCTAAAGGACAAGATCGACCTATACCCTGACTTTAAGCCGTTGTTTGGCGAACGGTTATTATGCCTCGGCATGTGTGAGGCTGATCTTCTCGAGGCATTTGATTGCTTGGCGAAATTTTGCCTCATCACGAGATCTCCTGACGGCAAATATTATCAAATACAACAACCAGTACGCGAGCGAACTTTAAAACATGTGCGTAGCGATAAAACCGGCGGCTCATTCACGAATTCCGTGCTGTTGGTTTCTTTGAGCTGCTTAGAGCTAAGTCTTGACAAGGCAGACTTATTTACTTGTCTTTTACCCCATATACTAGAGCTCACCTCTTTCCGACACGAACTCTGCCTAGAGATTTCAAAGTGTCTTCTTTTGGAGATTCGGCTTCACGCTATCCGGTTCCTGCGACTTTAGGGCCGCGCACCTGAAGCTGTCTTAATGGCGCAGGTAGCAATTGGGCGCGAATTGGTTCCACTTGGCATATCTCCAGCCACTGATTTGCTTACTCTTGAATGGTATCATAACTTGTCGATGTCTCTGCACGATGTTGATAAGTTTGAGGAGGCCAGGTTGGCTGGGAACTTTGTCTATTAAAATCGTTTACGCCTTTTCGGTGAGAGTAATTTGGATACGTTGCGGAGCCTGGCCCACTTGGGATGGGTGGAACTCTTATCTAGCGGAGATCTACTGAAGGCGATTTAAAATTTCGAGAACGTTCTTTCGCAAATCGAGAAAGACGATCGGCTAAAACTACTGGAGGTTGATGCGAGATGCGGTTTTGTAGTAGTACACGGCAATTTAGGGAACCTTGATGAAGCCCTGGCTAACCAGGTATAAATATTGGAGCTCCAAAAAAGCGAATATGGGGAGGATAGCACCCAGTACCTGTTAGCGCTGCTGGATGTTGCTGATTTCTACTATATGAAGTTGGGAGAATATGAAAAGGCTAGAGCGATTCTAGAGGATGTCCTGCCTTGTCTCGCTAATGATTTAGGCCCAGCATATCCTTAAGTATTAATTGGATTCTATCGTCTTGGCTATTACTACTTGGATAAAAAAACCGATAGGATGGATCAAGTAGAGCTTATTTTCCGTAGCCTGGTTAACACTGCAGCTACCCATATTCTCAGGGCTGGCCTTGATCCTATAGAGATGTGTGACGGACTCGCTAACGTCCTTAAAGCGAAGGGAACTTCAGAATCTCTGGAAGAAGCCTTTGATCTTGCCTAGGTGGTTGTGAAGGGGTTTACCAATCACAGAGGTTAAGACCATCTACGAACGTAATAAGCTGTGCAAGATCTTAATGGTATAAGGAAACTTTGCGAGTCTACGAAACCCCAAGTTGCGATACACGATACTATTGTTAAGCATGCAACCCAATCCACGACACCGTCTCTTTATGAATACGATCCTCTTCCCAAGCCTTTGGCATATCGTTTCCTTTAATATGAATTAAAGGACTTAGTTATCTATTGCTCCTTACACACAGTCGATGAAGCAAGCACAGATACTTATCAGCACTCTCTTACATGTGGGGAAGCGCTCGGCCGGGAGATGGATTGACTGCCGACCTGACCTGCAAAATATTCTGCGAGGGGAAAGAGCTCTACATCACCCAGAACCTTTTTGATGCACTTTCTATTCTGCGCATATAACCAAACACTTTCCTGTGGATCGATGCTATCTGTATCAATCAGAACGACATAGAGGAGTGTAGCTCCCAAGTCGCACTGATGGGATCCATATATTCTCGTGCTAGATACACTATGGTCTGGCTAGGCAAGCCAGACGACTACTTAAGTGTTTTCCATGGCTTGCTGCAAAAGCTAGCTCCCACGGTGGACTCGTTAGTTATGGATCAGGGTGCAGACAGCCTACCTGGAGATCCTGTTGCCTTAATCTTTTGGACCAAGATAGGACGCTAACTATTTACTCTATTCGAATAGATGGCGCTTATTTACTTTTTTGACCGGTACTGGTTCGAGCGCTGTTGGATAATGCAAGAAGTTATCCTAGCTAAAGGGATTTTTTGTGTTTGTGGCGGAGCCGAGTTTAAATGGATGTCCCTTTGTAATTTTTCCGTATATCTGCTCCATAGCGGATGGATTTAAAGGCTGAGCAGAGTAAAAGCAATAACAGGCACGCCAGAAGCAGCACCACTAGTCGGATATAAACCAATGTCGCTCCTAGGACTTGCACTTTAATGTGCGGAAGGATTGCTAGTTGGTTTAAAGGAGGTCTTGGCTCCGGCAACACAATTGCGAGAAGAGGAGGTGAAACCTGTTTTCTACCGAGTTCTTTAGTATCTTATTCAGAAATCGAGAACCTCAAATGCAACGCTCCCTTATGACAAACTTTTCGCTCCGGCAGCCCTTACTCTTCGTTTGTTTTCTGGAGTCGTGGATCTTGCCTTTCTCACTATTAGGTACTAAGAAACGGTAGAAGAGATATATACACGTGCCTCTGGGCTTATTATGCAATATACATAATCTTTGTTGCTGCTTACTGCGGTTGAAGATAGGTTATTTCGTTAAATTTTAAGTCTACTATCGTGGGTACCTGATTTTAGTGTTCCTTCTATCCAACCCTTGGATCTTATTGGGAATTCGTTCGACTGCTCGGCCGGCTTGAAAGCTTAATGTAATCCAAAATTTATTATTAAACTCTCGAGGTCTAAGGTATCTAGATAGATACTGTTGGCAAAACTGGTCCGAGCGGGAGAGAATCTTTAATCGAAGGGCGACCGTCTTCGTGGCTCGATTTCTATTTCCAGCTCGATAGTAATTACCTGACGGGCGAATTATCTGTTGAAGCTTTCTCGCGAACACTTATTGCCAATCAGCGAGAGAATATGACGGACGATGAGGTGATAGAAGGATTTCACAGATATATGTTGCAGTTGTGTGCTCAGAGTTATGAATTAGAGCAGCGAATAGCAGCGGCAACCGAGAGCAGTAATGAGCTCACATGGCCCGTCCTGGAGGCATTGGAGGCGACAGAAAAGGGCAGAGGAATTCCTACCTTGGAGAAAGTGCTTCAGTACCGCTTTGACGTAAGCGCAAGCAAAACGAAAGAGGCCGAACTGTTGGCTTACAACTCCAAGAGATACTTTGAGAACACCCACTGCCGTGTCCTACTTGGGAGGCGATTGTTTCAATCAGAAAAAGGATATATTGGGCTATGCCCACATTCGGCGCGCGAGGGTGATACCATCTGGATTATGCCAGGCTGCATATCGCCGATAGTGCTCCGGGAAATCCCTGATTCTACGCAAAGTAATGTCTTTGAATTTATCGGACATTCCTATGTGCATGGGATTATGTATGGCGAAGTGTTTGCTTCGGAACGTACGAGGAACCTGGCACGCGAAAGTGGTGTAAAAGATGACTTGCAGGTCCAGCTAGTTTTTCTCAAGTAGGTGCGTATCAAGTAGAATACTTAAAGCCTCTGCATTCGCCCGAAGATGTTGGGATAGCCCAGTGAGAAAACCATATCGAGGGCAGCTATGAAAGATCAATACTCCTCGCTACAATACAGTGGAAGGCGAATTGGGTGTCACTGACTAATTCCTTCTCATTCTTCCCCGTCAGAGTCGGCGCCGTACAGTATACTCTGATCAAAACACCTAGTTCAAACAATCACCACAGAAGGGGAGTTCTTTAACTTCCGTCTATCTTCTGAGGAAAGCCTAGAGGGCTGCATTTGCTCTTGGCTTTTAATCGCCTAAAATCTCTGCAAAGGACCCGAGCAGTAGGCCAGGCAATGGCGACAGGGAACACTTGGACGATATCAGGTGGAGAGACGAACAAAAGACTGAGCGGGCGACGCCATTGGCGCCCGTGCCACGGATGTGCAACGCGGCGCGGCAAAGTCCAAATAGATTTAGCCAGCGAATCATCATGAAGCATTTTTCGAGGGGGTCTTTCAATTGGACTGATTTCGCTCACGAACAGAATCCAAGGTGCCCGAGAGAGGCGCTTAGCAAGAGTCTTGTTGCATATCACCAACAACAGCGGACGAAGCAAATTGACCGTGAACTTGAAGATGAGAAAATCCTGTAATTTCCGGAAAAGGCTGTCCACTTCTTTTTCAATATCCCTATCTAAAGCATCCCGTATAGCTACAAAAAGGCAGCTATTTTGCATATCCGTAGAACATTCCGCATCTAAACTTCAAGGGGCAAAATGACCGCTTTGTAGCCATTCCCACCTAACGGGGATCGGCGGATAAATCGATGAGACAATAGCGGCCGTCTTTACTGTACGGATTAAGCCTCATACAAATTGAGACGAAATCCCTCTACTGACACTTAGCCGAGAATGGAATAAACACTCGACCCTTCCCCACAGGCTGGAAAGACTCGTCCACTTACAAAACGCCTTCGGCAACCCTGATCCTAACCTGAGATCCGCCCGAAACGCCGCCATCGTTGGTCGCTCAAACCGACAAATTTTAGATTTTAATGTTAGTGAAGCCTTCAAATAGACGAAGAATGAAGAAACTAGCCTTTGAGATAATAGTAAGAGTCGTAAAAGGTGCTTATCGTTACCGGTAGCGATGATATTGATAGACATCGACTGCAGCGGATTTTGTCTCTTTAAAGCGAGCCTTCGTAGACGGACAGACGGTTCTTGGGTACGTACAGCGGTTGGGCGGTTACTTGCCAATCGCTATGCGACAACACCGCGCAACGGTTTAAAACGGGTCCAAACCGGGTTGCAATCACCCTGCCCAGACCGGTAGCCGCCGTAGTCTTAAATTGGGGCTAAATTTATCCGTACGCCGTACAAAAACGGCATTTCATAGAAGTTCTAAGCTTGGTTCTCTGGACATCTTATAACTCTTGGATCACTTTGGAACCCTTTTAACCCCACCAGAATCTCATTGCCAGGCAGGCAGCCGCTTTATCCACCTTACGTTTCAGTACTTTACTTCATTCTGGACATCCATGAAAAAAAGGGAGCCAAACCAGGATTCTCGTCGGCTTTGTAACCATCTCTTGAAGGCCAGTTGGTCTCGTTGCCCCCCAAGATCCAGCACTTGTCGACAAGGCCGTAACAGGGACAGGATCGTTAATCTATGACCTCCTCACTGCAAGCAGCCATTATGATGCTCAGACGGAAAAGATTGCATGTTGCTTTCGCCACTATAATATGTGTCGTGCTGTGGATGGCTTGGAACTATGAAGTTACCATATTTCCTTCGATTCGCCTACAATGGGCGTCAGGTAAAGCCCATCCTGAGAGTGCATGTGGCAAGGAATAAGGCCAGAAATAAGGCGGCTGACATGGCTGTAGATACATACAAATGGCGGACAGTAAAACAGCACTACCCGCTAACCTCATTGCGGCCATTGCCAACAGGAAAGCCAAAACGCCTCCCTGCAGTGCAGGCAAAGTTCGCCGCGGAAACAGCAGAGGCCAGAGAGACTCGGCTAAGACGTCAAGGTGCTATTAAGGATGCCTTTGTCCGCTGCTGGAGAGCCTACAAGGAGCATGCGTGGCTGCACGATGAAGTGACACCTATTAGCGCCGTCCCCAAGGATGGTTTCGGCGGCTGGGGCGCAACGCTGGTCGACTCACTCGATACGCTATGGATAATGGGCCTCAAGGACGAGTTTGATATGGCCGTCGACGCTGTTTACAACAACATTTCCTTCGAGACTACGAGCACTACCGCTCCCATCAGCATCTTCGAAACCTCGATACGCTTTCTGGGTGGTCTTCTTTCAGCCTACGACCTGAGCGGAGATCGTCGCCTCCTCTCCAAAGCGCGTGACGTTGGTGATATGCTATATAAGGCATTCGATACACCATATCGGCTGCCCATCCCCAAGTGGGATTTCCATGCGGCTGCAAGGGGAGAAAAGCAGAATAATCCCCACGGCCTTCTTCTGGCCGATCTAGGCTCGCATACTATGGAGTTTACGCGCTTGAGTCTCCTCACCAAGGATCCGAAATATTACGAGACAGTGGCGCGCATCACGGACATGCTCAGCGACACGCAGATGGACACCAAAGTGCCCGGTCTTTGGCCCACCAAAATCGGAAATACGAGAGACACTATCGATTCAGGAAACGAATACACGCTCGGCGCTGAGGCAGATAGCACCTTTGAGTATCTAGCCAAGATGATTGCGCTTCTGGGAGGGCAGTTGCCTGAGTACGAGACCATGTACTCCCGCAGTATGGAAGCTGCGGCAAAGCATCTCTTCTACCGGCCACTCTCGCCAGGAAATGAGGATGTCCTGGTGTCAGGGACGGTCCGCGCTGACGGCCACAGCGAACCGAGGCTCGAAACCTCGGCCCAACACCTGTCCTGCTTCACAGGTGGTATGCTGGCCCTTGGCGGCCGCCTCATCGCCAACGAGACACACATTGAGCTCGGCAAGAAGCTGACTTACGGCTGCATCACCCTGTACAAAAACATCCCAATCGGCATTATGCCTGAAGCCTGCCGCATCACGGCCTGTCCGGACCCGATCTCGTGCGACTGGAACACCCACTTCGGTGTCTGGCACGCCGCTGTCTTTAACGGGTACGGCCGCGGCCCCTCCTCGCAGACGGCCGAAGATATCATTAAGGCGCAACAGTTGCCGCCGGGCTTCACCGAAATCCACGCGAAATACTACATCCTGCGACCGGAGGCAATCGAGAGCGTCTTTGTGCTCTACCGCGTGACGGCCGACGCGGCGCTGATGGACCGGGGGTGGGACATGTGGACGGCTATCGACAAGGCGACGCGGACGGAGCGGGCAAACAGCGCTATCTGGGATGTGGATCCGGGGCCGGGGCAGAAGCCGGATATGAGCGATTCGATGGAGAGTTTTTGGCTGAGCGAGACGCTCAAGTACTTTTACCTGCTCTACTCGGAGCCTGACTTAATCGACCTGGACGAGTGGGTGTTTAATACCGAAGCGCATCCATTTAGACGGATACTTCCAAAGTAGGGGACACGGGAAGGATGTCAAAATGCTGTTTAGACATGAATAGTTACTATAACTGAACAGTGAAAATCATGGAGCTGCTCAAACAAGTGACTTTTGATTCTGTGTTCAACGCTCGATCATATTCTCTAATTTGTCCCGAAAGGGCATCGACGAACTAATTTCTTGGGAAGCCCTTGCAGCGGCCCAGGTAGACGACTACCCTTACAAACTGCAAAAGCCGTTGGCGCACCCTAATTTGTAGCCGAATTTGCAGGGGACGAGGCAGCACCGGAGGAAGACTGGTATTTGTGGAGGTGTGGTGTCAGAATTGAGCTCACATGGTATAGGAGCCTTTGATGACTGCCCTGCTGACCCTCTCAGCGGCCGCGGCGCCCGGGCCACCCCCTCCCCCCAACCAATAATGCCGTGTATGCTGCCCGACCCTTGCTAGCGCCGGTGTCGATATCCTCGATTCTGCGGGACCCCTGCTTACTCCGTCGCTGACTGGGCTCGCTACAGGGCGCTTACAGGCCATTGCAGGCCATTGCAGGCCATTGCAGGCCATTGCAGGCCCTGACGGGCATCTAGTGGGGGACTGGCCTGGGACTGGGACTGGGACTATTGAGCTACCTTGCTCTTGATTGATGATGGAGGTATCCTTCCTTTCCTTATATTTTTCTTCACTTTGCAAGCGCCAATATGAGAGCTACAAGGCGCGGCAGCAAGCTCCGCGGCGGCGGCAGCCGTCGGAAGGTGGATACGCAGAGAGAGAAGATGGCGACAGGGGGAGCTGCTAGAGTCGCGGACGCGCCAGCGCGACGCGACGAAATTGATATTCTCAATACAGCAGAGCTACGAGCAAACTCGCAGAAGGTCCTCTCTCTTATCCACTCAAAGCGGCCGAAAAACACAATGGCGGTATATATGCCGAAGCAGAGGGAATTCCAGGCCTTTTGCCAGCAGAAGCAGTACCAGGATAGCGATACCGTTACCGAGGACAAGATCCTCCTCTTCCTTGTCGAGGAGGTTACCAACCGGCCCTTACGCGGGAAGAGCCGGAAGGCTGCACCGGAAACCAAACCAGAAGAGACGCGGCTTGCGTGGCGATCCGTTCGGGCTTATATCTCTGCCCTTACTGACCTCTACCGAATCCAAAAGGCAAAGGGGATGAATAGCCATCCGTCTCCACGCGAAGACAACGTACGGGAGTACCTCAAATCCCTGCAGCGAAGGGATGCCGAGCGGGAGAAAGCGCTCTAATGCGGATAAGGGCCGGGATACGTTGCTTGATGGCTATACGGAGGAGGAGTTTAAGAGTATGTATCGCGAGCTCTGGGCGCATAGCAACGTCTCGCCAGAATGCTATTTCCGGACGCTTGTCGACCTACTTATCGGCTACTATATGCTAGCTCGAGGAGGCGATCGGCGGGTAGCTGAGATTTTCGATCTCTTTACGTTTAAGTTTCCGAATAAGGGCCCTATCCGCTGTATGCCGCTAATCCTTACGATGCGAGTGTAACAGGGCCTTCATGGGACGCTAGGGTTAGGGTTATCTACGCCACGGAACATGCCAGCACGGCGAAGACCGTACGGCGACGACACGCCGACGTCGTAGCGAGACTACCGGGAGGTAACGCTAAAGGGCAGCACTAAGGGCGGTACTTTCCATCAAGGAAGACATGAAGGATATTGCCGACGGCAAGGGAAGGAATTTGTCTATAAGTAGGACTGTCTTCCTCCAGGACACTTGGAAGAGGACAGGTTTCAGTTTTGATCTCAATCCATACCTACCTTCCTCTCAGACTGATCTCCGTACGCCCTTGTAATCAGCCATCTTTGATCACCTTCGTCAGACGTCCCGTTACA
>Ga0247774_1000851_pt1 | contig 15484 bp, 11 predicted proteins | sample UWRJL001104B6_FD_179933 | JGI IMG/M metagenome (GOLD analysis project Ga0247774, IMG submission 179933) | Plant litter microbial communities from Arlington Agricultural Research Station in Wisconsin, United States - UWRJ-L001-104B-6 | ecosystem: Environmental > Terrestrial > Plant litter >... | reverse complement strand
ACCAGTCATCAGAGGGGCTCTGACACGCAGGAAAGAAGATCGACAAAAAATACTTCGGCGACACGCAAACCATACCGCATTGATACAAAAATCCCATGCCCACGAATTTCCGACGCTATCTGAGAGAGAGAAAGTTGGATTAGACTTGCGGAATGAGCCTCTGGAGACCCAATCTTCTCTAACATCCCCTACGCCATTTCGATTAACTTACGCAAACCAGTCGGATGTTATGGTCACCTCCACTGTTGGAGATCGAATCGACTCGCCCCTTCTTAAAACCAAGAATGCTCCATTGGCGGTTCCACTGACTAAGATCATTCAGGAAGGCGAAATGGTTTCAAACATGGCTGGGCTTTGGCGGCGACCAACTAGCATGTCGAGGGACAGGTCTAGAGGCAGATCGACTGCAAGAACTTCGGGGACACGCCCGCTCACTGTCGGCAACGGGATGATAAAGGGAAAAGAGGATCCACGGACATTTTTGATGAAGAGGCAGAACTCAATTGCCCGAGACAAGACTGGAAAGAAGGCCCTGAGACGAGTGCAGAGTGGCCTCTTGCCCTTGGAGACAAGCTCTAGAGATGAACAGCTTCAGGAGATTGAGCAAGAGTTGGCCCTGACAGTGGATCTCTGCGGCGACATGGTAGAGAAGATAATTCCCTTCGATCTGTACGTTTCTGCTGGAACTTGCGAGGCTGGTCTGCCCCAGGAACTGGCCGTCGCTGAGAGCATCCAGACACGACTTCGAAGTATCTTTAGGAGATGGGCGAAGCGGGAAATGGGTACTAAGTGCGATTTAGAACTGGATTTCAAGACCATGGTGAAGGGGAAATTCAAGGCGTAAACTTGTGATTTGGGGTCAATTGTTTCTCATGTAAATTAGGTCGATTGTGTTTTCTTCTTTGTTCCTCTCTTTCTTACTAACACTCCTTTAACTCTGGTGTCGATACCCATTTCCTTTGCTCAAGGAGTTGCGGAGGATGAAACGGGATGACTTAGAACTCGTCGGCCATTGGGCCAAACGGAAGAGTTATGATGTGCCATGGGATGCCAGACATGTTCAAGAAAGACAGAGGGATGAAGATTTGGTGGGCTTGATACTCCCGGCAACTGATCGGCATGCTTTTCACCAATTATTATTGTAGTTCCTTGTTCTCTCGGCGTAGTTTTATTCGACAATATATTTGTGATGGCATTAACCTCGAGTTGGTAGGCCAAAATAAGGCCCGCCTCCGCGGCGGCAGTGTGTAGGTGCGAGTCTGCGGGAATGTCGGCACATGTTAAGCTCTGTATAATTACGCATGATGGGATCCTCGCTAGGCTTTTTGCTTGGAGAAAGGGTGCGGGGGAAAGGATCGATGGCTTGATAATAATCTTGTCTCCCGCGGGACGGAGGCTATGTGTCTTGTGCCGACCAGATATGGACCGCGATGATCGTCATATACATGGGCAAGCGAGGCCGATTACTATACTCTGGGTTTCAGACATATGGAAATATCTTAGAATTGCCTTCTTCTTGGATCAACTATGAGCAAAAACTTGTATGGGTCGATTGGCTTGGTCGAGCTGCTGAAGTGACGACGATATCGATCGGACTTTTTTGGGCCGGCAATGACTGGTCTTCAGTTTGTTGGGTAGACATGTGAGATGCGGGTCGGACCAAATGTTCCAGGTGCAGATGCAAGAGTAAGATCAATGGTGGTAGAGCCGAGTGATTTCGACTGGATATTGCGTGGTGCTGGCCATACGGCCCAAAATACGCATGCAGTCGGGCCATTCGCGACATGGCCTCGTCAGAGGGATGTAGGCTTCGGTGGGTCATCAGAGAGAGAGAGAGCACCTCTCAGCCATGTCACGTTTACAAAGTATGCGAGGAGCATGGATGTTTTTTCCGTTCAGAATAAGTGCGACTCGCCACTGCGATCAGAGATCGTGTTAAATATCATGACTGGAGTCCTGAGAATCCGACACCCATCATCAAGACGTAATACGAGGGTTCTACAGGATTACACGAAGGCAAAAGCACATGTTCATCGTCAGAAACATGCTAGACCCAAATAAAAATAAAAGACACCTCCTCGGATCCGAACGATGTTGATATGAAGCTCTAATTCCTCCGGACAAGCTTGCGAAAAACGCTTGGCTATCGTGGTGGGATGGCATTTGCTGGTTCTGTGCATTCTTGGCGTATGTGGAGCCTCGATTTGGTATGGCGTTGCCGAAAATAGCAACACATACCTTGCACCTGCAGGGATTATTGAGCTTCAAGGCAAAGTAAAGTCCGAAAGCTTTGATGACGGAGAAAACCCAAAGGCAAGGATTGGCTGCTTTGTACTCGACAACTGGGTTTCTTTGGGCTGTGGGTATCGTGGTTGCTCAGCGCCCCTCGAGTGCTTGGCCTGCTTATTTCGTCGGATACCAGCCAGCCCTGCGATACGGGGTAATTTTCCTTCCCCATCGTGGCTGGTCCGCGGTGTTTGAACAGGTTCTAGGGATGAAGAAATTGGCGCAATGCTACACTGGTGGAGACCTCGTATTTTGGAAGGCTTGGCCTGGGAGATTTCGCTGTTTGAAGGATCATTCTTCATACTGAACAGACCGCTTCGTGAACAGACTGGTGTATCGTTATCATAGGGCTGGCCTATTCGGCTACAGATGGGCTTCGCAAAAATTCATCAGACTGACCGCCGTCATGAAGGTAAAATCTGTGTCACCGGCTCAGCAGGTTACCGCTGACGAGGCCAGCCTGCTTTATGAGTACATCTCATCAATGGGGATCGCGAGCTCACCAAGACATCGTTCGCCGACTGAATGCGCACAGATGATTCATATGTTCAATATATCTGCAGGCAAGAGGCCCTTCCGGTCGCGAAGGCTGCGAGCGCTCGCCTGTGCCCCTGTGTCACCTCGAAGTGCTCACCTCTAAATATGCTAGGGATATGTACAACGGAGGTCGTGCAACAATGAGGGCGAAAACCATGGTTCGTGAAAAATACAGAAATTAAACAGCCCGGAGTGCGTAATCAGATTGCATCGTAGGTAAGCTCTCAATCTATGGGGCACTCCCCGTTCAAACCACCCTCGACCTTCGACCTTCTCGTTGTCTTTGTGGCTGGGAATCTGTCCTTGAGTTGCATCGTCTAGAAGCAATAATACAGCAGTTATGGGGGCAATAGTTTGCCATCAATATCGGTGTTGGTCCTGTTTCTTTCTTTCTCCCCTCACTGGTATGGTGCTCGTGAATGATTTAATTTTCATTGCGGGTTGGCATCGCACTTTCGTATCTTGTTAATACCTTGTTTCGCGCTGTCGGTAGATTTCTGTTTTATCCCTCAGTGCCGTTGGCCGCTGCCAAGCGTTTTCGAGATGGAAACAGGGAAACCGTGGCCTCCCGTCAATTGTCAACTCAAATTGGTTATTACTAGCAGAGAGTTTTGCTCAGAGCCACTAAGCACTTCGAAATATGTCAAGGACTGTTGGACACCGAGGCCCAGGCTATCCGCAGACTTTTGAGCTTTTTCACTCTCCGCTACAGAGCGATGAAGAATTATTGAAACCCCGGCGCTTGCCAAGGATTGCCAATAAGATCCGCGTGATGATGGGCAGCACTAGGTGATCCCCCCCCGTCCGTCTGTAAAGTTGCCGGGACAGAGTACGTGCCTCGCACACCAACATGCACTTTCGCTCTTGCCGCGATCCATCCTAAAGGGCCGCCCCTCCTTTTGAGCCCAACGGCGGAACGGGAAAGTCGACCGGGGTCGCTCGCTGTTGGTCATTGGTGAACTGGTGAGGGGTCAGGCTCTTGGAAGGGTACAAAGTACGTGTGGCAGCCAGCCAGTGAGCCCAGCCGCACGTCATAGTGCAACCCAAAATGGCAGCCAGATTCTCGGTTTCAGCCCCGGCGCTAGTGGCATGCTGCACTGCACCGCCTCGCTGCTCTCTGAGAAACAAAGTCTGCGCTCCATCTTTTTCATTCCTCCGGCTGCCGTAACGTGTGCCTGTCCTGGTTTCTGAATCATTTGTTTCTTAGACTATCGACAACACCAAATCTGACGATTTCGCCTCTTCGAATTCGGATTCGCGGTGGTAGCGGCAAGGCCTTTCAGATCGAAAAAAGCCCCGAAAAAGAAAGCGGTGCTGGTTTTCGTTACCTGCAGCCAGCAAGAGCTGCTGACTGCTATGTATGGATAGTCCCCATGCATGACTGTTCTCCGCATCGCAAATAATATCTTGCCGCCTGCTTCGCTTAGCCTACCCACACTGGTGACCTGATCTGGCACATCGACACCGCCAAAGTGCCTCTTGCCCTTTTCTTACTATACTATACACCTTTGTTCCGGTCGACGAACGTTGGAATCTTAGGCGTTGCAAGAGTTGGAGATCAAATCAAAGACGAGAAAAAGGGGGAGGGTGTCCGATCCGTCGAAAATCGTCGATTTTTTTACGCAGCGACATAAATCCACCGAGATTCGATAGGCGAAAATACCCGTGAAGATGCTTCGGCCGTAGAGGCTCATCGTCGCCTCTTGCTTCGCTTGTCGACGTTCTACGCCAGGACTCCGATCCGAACGAACCGATTGCAAGCCGAAGGATGCGAGCACATGAAGGCAGCCCGAGTCCAGTCTTTGAACTCGGCCGGGGAGAGGGAACTGTGGAGGACGGTAGACATGATGGAACCGGAGGAACGCAGACCACGTCAAACATGAACATTGCGACTGGGTGGTCTGCCTCTGGAGCAAGACGCTCGAATATGCTTGACCGAAAATTGTTGGCCATGAGCCCGCCCTCAAGTCGGTCGCGCCTTCGGGTATCTCTCGCGCCGCTGGTGCTGGTGCTGTGGGCCTTCTTGACGGTCTTGGTCCCGAAAGCAGAGGCTGCCATGATAGCCTTCGATAATTGCCTACCAGACAGGACCAAGGACTCTGGCGACCCAATGCCGTTGCAGTGGGTGCCACTTTATCTCGACGCCGCCTTCGACACGGAGAACGAAAGCCATACATTGCGAATCACCACTTGGGGGAACGTGACGGGTTCGTATAGGCTTGTCGACCTACCTCCGGCGAACGATCCATCCTGGAAAGATCCAGAAGAGAACGATGGAAAAATCCAGAGACTTCCACAACCTGATGTTGCGACTACGCTGGTCCGAAAGATCAATATCCTCACGTACGAGCCTTTCCACGAGGCAAAGGACTTTTGTCGGGATGCCCTCGTGAATGGGAGCTGCCCTTTGCCACCCGTCTTTGACACGACAGAATTGTAGGTTTGCCAAACGAATAGCCGACCAGCACACGCTGACTAGATTCCCAGGAGTATTCCCTATGATCTTCCGTCCATGAACATGTCGCACGACTTCTTCTCGACATACTCATTCACGACATTCTCGGCTACTTTCATACTCATCTATGGCGACTCACAGAAGACTAGCATCGGTTGCGTCTCTGCCGCCATCACCCCTGATCTAGGTGGGCTGGCTTGGATGCTCACGTTCCTACCCTTCGTGACACTATTGTTCGTCGGCTTCGCCACTGTCTTCGCCTCCATCTTTAGCCCTTGGGGTACAAGCGACATCTTCAAATGGTCATCCAATCACGGACGAGATGCCGATCTGCTCAGACTTGTTACGCCGGGATTCGGCGACTGCTTGCAGTACATCCAGTTCGTCGCCCTCACCGGCGGATTGACGCTCAACTACCCTGGCTTCTACCAACCCGTTGCTAGTCAGATTGCTTGGTCGGCGCTCATATTCAATGAGAGCTTTGTGAGCAAGGCACCCTCGTGGCAGAGCCTCGTGGATGGAATCTACGTCACGAACAGCACGCAGGGTCTCGGTCGTCTCAGCCAGCTTGTTGGGATGGCCCAAGTCAAAGATGTCTGGGCGGGTATGATGATCTGGCTGATGGTCATGATTGCTGCCATCCTCGTCCTCATCCAGCTTGGATTCCTTGTCCGGTGGCTCTACCGATTCATCAACAAGATCCCCGAGGAGGACCTTCGCGCCAAGAATATTCCATTCTCCTTCGGAAACGTGGTCCGAATCGTATTCAATTACTTCCTCTTCCCCGTCATATCCCTTTCGACATTCCAGCTCGTGGTTGCCAGCCAATCCCCGGCCTACGCGGTTGCGCTGGCCGTGGTGACACTTCTTCTCATTGTTGGTTTTGCCTTCTGGCTCCTCCGCCTTATTGCGAAGGCGAAGCCGAGATCCCATCTCTTCGACGATCTCCCGACGCTGCTCCTTTACGGCCCGCTCTACAACACATATACCGACGAAGCTGCTGGCTTTGCACTGGTTGCCGTTCTTTTGGGCATTCTACGTGGGGTGGCTGTTGGATGTGGGCAGGCATACGGGGTAGCGCAGATTGCCATTTTGGCCAGCTGCGAGGTTGTCCAGCTCCTCACTCTGATCTACTTCCGGCCCTTCCATCGCCAGACGTCGATGAACGCCTACCACTCTCTGTTTTCAGCCCTCCGTCTCATCACGATCCTCCTCATGGTTGCCTTTGCTCCATCATTGGGCGTTACGGAGGGTCCCAAGGGATGGATAGGATACGTGATTCTACTCATCCACGGGTGTGTGCTGGTATTCGGCTTCTTCCTCAACGCACTGCAAACTATTGTGGAGGTTGTGGCGCGCCTCCTCGGCGCCGGCGGCGACGATGTCACGGGTCTTACTCGAGGAGGTCTGTCGAAGATCTTTGGAATGCGGCAGCTGTCTCGCCGCATGCCACGCAGGGAACACGGCCCATCGCGACAGAGTCAGCTGTCTAGCGTCGGAATGCTAGATGCTGAACAGGCGTCCAAGCAGGGCTACCTTATGCAAGGCGGGCGCGTCAGGAGCGGGTCGTCTGCCAGCATTGGAGCCTTGCTTAATAAACAGCAGCGAAGCTCCTCGGCACTTGACAGCATCGAGAGTCCGACCCCGCTGCGAAATTTCGAAAGCGCCGCGAGCTCCTTCACACCAACCACGCCCGGAGAAGCAAGTCCCTTCTCATTCTTGCCGTCGCCGACGCCTGGAAACCGTCCACCACCGGTTGTCACTACGGAAACCACTGATCCGTACTACCGGCCGCCTAGGAAGAGGGGAGGAACAGTCAACGAGAATGGAGCCGGTGACGCCGGTCGGAGGTCGTTGGGTGATGCGAGACGATTCAGCCATGCTGGTGGTTTGTTGGCCGAGCCCGCCGAACTTGACGCGGCAATATCGAGAGGCCCGACGCCGGCGCCCCATGGATATCCGGCTATCAGCCCAAGGACAGACTACTCGACCAGGGAAGTCGACTTCTACTATGGAGTTCGGGGACCAGCTCTGAACAGGGACCGGCCTGGGAGAAAGCTTGGAACTGGGCCGGCCGATCCAACGGGACCCATGGCCACGGCTGCTGGCTGGGTTAGAAACATATTTAGCGGGAAAACAAAGGAGAAGGGCAAAGGATTCGAGGTTGTGCGGAGTGCCAGGATGCCACCTGCGATGCAGGCAGCGGGAGGCTTCGCCGAGGATGTCCCCCCCGAAGGGATCCCGGTCGCCATGTCGATGCTGCGAAACGGGCCTATCGAGTCGGACGACGACGAGCCATCCCCGAGGAGGAAGTCGAACCGAGCCGCCAAAGCCAACGATTTGGAGGCTGGACCGGAAGATTCCTCCCCCTACATTCCGAGGAAGAGCTCACGGAGGCACTCTACGGCAGACCACCCTGAAACACCGTCCTTCAGCCTCGTCTCGCCCCTGAGCCCTCAAGGGGATGGATTCCCATCGGACTACGGACGCCAGGACAGCATGAATGCAGCTTCGTCCACGACGTCGCGGTTGCCGTTCGAGCGGAGTGGCTCGCAGAAGCGGCTGTCGTCAAGCTCGAGCTTCTATATGGGAGATGACTTTGCCCAGGTCGAGCTTCAAGGCCGGGACGAGGAGCGCCCGACGAGTTACGGCGTGGTGCCGCAGCATAGCATCAGCCACAGCATCAGCCGGGTGGAGACGGATGGCCGGAAACTGAACTTGTATGGGACGTCGGCCGAAGTGGTGGACGACGGGCATTCCTCGAGTAGGGGCTCGGATAGGAGAAGGTACTACTAAGCTGTACAAGGAAGACCGATAATGACAGGTGGAATCACTGCCACGGCAGTGTAATGACTGAATGATGGAGACATAAAAGCATACGATCATTCGAGTTTTGGCTCCTCTCCACTTGGAGGACTGGAGCGACGGAAACATATTTTCCCTGTATTGGGGCCTTTGAGCCGGAGTTACGTGGGTGTTTTGTTCAAATAGCGAGCTACCAAATATTTAATGCTCTCTTGTGTGGGTGAGCGATTACCGGACGAGGAGTAACAGTCAAGATAGGCCATGTCCTGATGGCACGAGATGCCAGGCAGTTAAAATGATAGTACTTATTTCATAGCCTGACTTGTCGGCTTGATCCATAATCGTGTTGGTGATTTGATTTTACAGTGTGCATCGTACACGGGATTTATTATCATGCTTCAACCTTGACGAGAACCGGCTCGAACCAGTGGATCGCCAACACCGCAAATCAGTGTATCAAAGCCAGGAGGGCAAGACTCAAAAGGGAGTTGGCCTGTCGATATCGACCCGGCATCCTGCGACCATCTGTGCCACCGTACCTTCGTACATGCTCTCTGGCTTTGCTGCCGCTTGCTTTTTCAACAGCCGATGTCCGTGCCCGCGCCCATCCCGATATTGGGCCTTGTGCGATGCTGACGGCGTCTTCGCTTGTGGTTGCAGGCTTATGGAGATTCTGCACGCGGGGAGTCCTTGCCCGTTTTAATTGAGGGTAAATATATTACGACGTACGAGTTGTCTTCGTAAGGCGAATCGGCACCGGACGTAGGCAGAACTAGCATATTTGTGCATGTTGCATATGAGCCTTGACCGACACTACGTCTTGCGGTTTGAGTACGAAGGTGTTGGGCGAACGTCGAGGATCAAAAGGTCATGGTGGTTGTAGAAGGTCCTTGTTCTTCTGGAAGGCCTGGCAAACGGCCCGATGGCCAGCCAGGCAAATGGAACCGCCCGCGCGGTAATAGGCACTGGTTTAAAGCTCGGCGGCTGAGTGGCAGTGGATCCCGACAACGATCTGCCACCAGGAGGTCTTTTAGGGGTCTCCGCTGCAACCTCATGTTCAAAGCATGAGAAGCTTCCATTTTGGAGATCGAAAAAGCCGGGAGCCGACGGAATTTGTTTTCCCCGCCGAGGCAATTCGCATGAATAATACACGGCCCCCTCTCGAACTGGGGAATCTAATAAGCAGGGAGGCAATACAGCTATCAATCACAGGAGAACTCTTCCATCAATTTGAAGCGAACAGAGACACGCAAGGAGCAGCTTTTCGTGCCCCTCGCACAACGACTTGCTGGTCAAATTACTAATGCCGCAGTTGTGCGACGAAACTTCAATGGAACTGGAACGGACCTCTTGTCATATGGAAACGCCCCGTTGAAACTTTAAGGCCAATTCTGTTACTGAGTCCTTGTTCGCGGTTTGGGTGAAAAGGACTTGAGCAATTTCAACGTGAACGAAAATAGCACAGCGGGTGAGCGCATTGTGCGAAGGCAAACGATAATGTTTCAATCATGGACAAGGCGTCAAGCAAATCCTAGGCACCATTATTACCTACATGAAGCCACCTTCATTGGAGAAACCATCGCCGGACGAGACGAAGTCATGTGTCTGCGAACGAGGCGCCGGTCCTCGTTGTAAGTCAGGGGAGACAGGCGCAGGGGCACGCTTGGAGCGTAGCGATCGCAACGTGCCACGAATGATTGTCCGACTAATGAGATACTCATGCAGGACCTAGCCATGCGAGGCATCGTGCGAGGCTGTTTGGATCCCATGATCCAGGTTGAACTTGAATCAATTATAATCCTGCTAGGAAAGAAATAGGAGGTTGGCCAGTGATTCTGGGCATGGGCGCGTGAGCCGAGTACCAATCAGAAGACCTGCTTCGTGACCAAGTCGATCTCGATTCGCAGGCAAGCGCCGAGCCTCGCGGAACAGATGAGGGGCAGATTTCAGATGCCAGTACGAGATTGGATTCAACTGTCATGCAAACCCCACCACATCTCTTGGTGAGCATCCCTCCTGCAAGATGATAACGAGATCGACGGCCATCGGGGGAATCTCCGTACACATCTTTCGACTACTAGGCTGATGGGAGAAAATACGTTAAAGAGTAGTTTTGCTCTCCCTCGGTATCTTAGCTAACTCGTCACTTGTCTACTTTGGGAGACGAGGTTGTACGACCTGGTCAGCTTCGCCATCCAAAGGGAAATTTGTCAATGTTCTCTGCACCCTTGACGTTGGCCCCCAAAGGGAAAGATTTTGAGCTAAGCAAAATGTCTCGAAGGTCGGCAGCACACCCGGTATACAAATATTGGACCTCAAATAGCTTTATCGCGCTAGCCATAATGCTGTAAATTGAGACGCCCAGATACGCCGGACAGGGCAACTTTCACCGATTTGGGGCAGCTTCGGAACCGGCTAAAACCAGGGAGCAACGCGCAAGATAATTAACTCGGCCACTTGTGGAGTGCTTCGCAATGGAGGGCCCCGACAAAACAGTGCCTCAGACCGTATGGACCGAAGTTCGAAGGCACGCCAGATTTCCCCAGCGCCCGATAGATGTCTCAATTTACAACTATCAGCGGCATTGCGGTTTTGTACGGCGTCTACATGAAAGTCCGGGTCTGTAAAGGAACATAAAACGTGAAAATATTTAACATAGCGAACGGACATTTAACATCGAGGCTTCAAAAGAGTGCCTCGATATGGAATGGAATGATCTGACTCGTGGACGTGTTTACGTCGCTGTAGGGGTTCCTTCCATTGCCCCGCATCCCCATCCCGATTCTGCGGGCCTGGAGCCCGGGAAAACGACTCGGAAGCTTCGCGAGTTCTCAGTCCTTTTCGGCGGCCAACACAGCCAGCCTTCTTTATTTCTCTTTAAGTTTGACGGAGAAAGGCCTTTGATTCTGTAGAAATTCATGCATCGGAACCGAATGAGTCTCGACCACTAACTGTCCACGTACCGCAGAAAGGGAAGAGCTGGAACGGCTGGCAACCTTGGCTCGGCACCTTAAAAATGCCATCGCCCAACGTCCGCCCCAACCGATATGCGGGACACTCAATGTCGTTCTGACTGGTCGGTATGCAGCTTAAACCCCTGTCCTCCCGCTCTCTCTTCGCACCCCGCAAACAAAGCCTTGGCGTACGCCCTTGGTTTGTTTCTTCCTCGTGATAGCATGTAGTGCATCTTATCAAGAGAACCAAACATCGATCCTGCGAGCCTCTATCAAGTTGACTCACAATCCGCTGCTTGCTGCCTCTTGTTTTCTCTCCTCCGCCTCTCGGAGTCGAATCAAAACAATACTGCCCGAACCTCGCTGCCGCGGCCCTTCGAAATGTCTGACCAATAAAAAGGATTGACTAGGCCGGGTTTTAAGACCGTCGCTACAGTGTGCTTGAGCATTCCCTTGCTGCCAGCTCGCACCCAGTAGGGTCTACTGGATCTGTGTCTGAGATACCCAGCACCTGCAAAGGCGCTGGAATGTGATTCGTATCTGGCGGAGCGCAGGCCAGCCAAGCCGTGCCGGCATGGAAGGAATAGCGCACCACCCAGACACCCCTGGTTCAGGCCTAAGGTCCCATCCAGTGTCGCTGCTTCCTTATTTTGCCGCCATGCTTCCGGAGCCACCACCTCCTGGAACCGTTCAGCACGCAGCCGACATTGCCTCGTGTGTGCCGCTTGCTGCGCTGCGGGAAACCCTTGCCAGCTAAAACCGAATCACCACCCTCCCTCTCCAACCCGAACCTGGGTTCTGCCGTTTTCCAGCCTCCGTGAGTGCTGCAAGCCAGGTGCCCCCTTGATCATTCACACGATTTTGCCAGGGTGAAGGCACCTTGTTAGGAATGGTTTCTTCCTCTCTCAAATTCACTTCTCTCGCACCGTCCTTTCTTCCTTATTAATTTGCCTTGGACGTATCTGCTAAACCTTCACGCGTCCCTTCAACGACGAGCCGCGACGAAGGTGCAGTGAAACAGCTCGTCTCCGCGATCCTACGACATTGTCACAGCCCGAAACGTTTGGCTTACGACGACGTCAAGCTTCTCGACAGCCGCCGTCGTGATCGAGGATCCCCTGCAAACAGCAAAACACTGACAGCGGCCCTAACGAGCACTGGTTGCGACGAACGTGCACCCTGCGACGACACGCATCTCAGATCCAGCTTGATGTGCTCAGCGACGACCTGACAAATAGGGGTCTCCGACTACAATCGGACATACGAAGTAGTACTGGCTTTGGTCCTCTCCCGACGTCCGAGGAGAGCTTGATAAAAACCATGGAGCCCGTCCCCGAAACCGAGAGCATGGAAGGGTTCAAGCCCTCTCCACTGCCCACTCTCCGCCTCCCCAATCTAAACACAACATCCAAGCTTAATCTTCCGGCCATCGATACCGACTCCCCCTCGAGAAACATATTAGTGAAGCCCCAGGCACTTCGGCGGTCCACCGACCCGATCCCGTCCTCTCCGAAGTCGCCTTCGTCGTGGTTCTCGGGCGGAGGACTCCCCTACAGACCCAGAACGACCTCGCCCTTGTCGGGCAGTGCGCACTCGAGGTCCAGATCGACGGCCTCGCTCGCGCCGCCCATGTCGAGAACACAGAGCATGCCCGGCGTGAATGGTGCTGGCCATATCCTCTTCTCACCGCAGATGATGATTCGGCCAGCCAGTCCGTCTGGATCACCCAGCCGGGTGAGAAAGCCGAGGAAGCCCATGGACGAGATGTTCCCGCCCACGTCCCCCATCCGCACGTCAGTCCTCGAGCCGTCGGAGAGAAGAATCACGGAGAGGAACAGCTCGCCGAACCTAGGCGTGACTTCGCAGCAGACGGTGGCCGTTCTAAGGCACCGGCGTCCCACGTCACCTCTAAGGCAATACGGCAGCGCCAGCGCTGGTTCTCTGATCGGCATGTCCGGGCCAACGCCGGCTGCGTCGGGCCCATCTCAGCGTTCCTACGAGTCATTCCCTACCGGCTACGGTACCGCCGCGTCGGTGCCGCCGTCCTCGGTTCCGTCTACGCCCACTTCCACTCGGTCCAGGAGCCCGAGCATTTCCAGTCTAGAGACGATTCCGGACTCACCAGATGCCGAGGAAGCTGCCCTCGAGGCAGAAAGGTTGGCACAACTACAAGCCGAGGCCGAGGCGGCTGAAAACTCGGAAAACTCCGACTCGTCGGACTCGCGGAGCCGGAATAGCCTCGACGTTCCCCGTGGCAGGACGCTTGGCTTCGGATCCAAGGACAAGCGTAAGAGGTGGAGCGTGTGTGGAGCTGAGCGGCGTGGAGATATCGACCTGGAGACTATCTGGGAGGATTAAAGGCCGACACGAGGCGGCCTTTTCAGCCATTGGCAAGCCAACCAAGACATATTCTCTCCCGACACTCGAGGCCGACACTCGAGGCCGATTCCAACGAGTCCCGAGCTTCCCCTGGCCCTAAGTTTGCCACGATGGACTGGCAAACCTGTCCCTAGTTCCCTATTCGCGAGAGCTATGGCAACAATGAGTACAACCAGTCTCCCGACGTTTTGTGTCGACATCCCATAGTAGACGCAAACGGCCACTATTCCATAATTCAGGCAGAGCAAAAGGCATGGACGGGTGGGCTTGCATATGCATTGCTATCTTTGTTTGGGTGCGGTTTCTGCGTGATCCTACTCCGTCGGCGCACATTCGGCATATGCATTTTTTTCGTTTGAGGCATTCAGAGCGGCGTTTTATTTTTTTTTCAGGCGGAAACAAACCTAATCTACGGTCCTGAGTTTTTTGTTCTTGTTTTTGATACCCTGTTCTCGCATGGCTGCATTGACATATGGTGGAGGGCACGAGACGACGGGAAACTTCTTTTATAATTTGCTCTCGAAGTTTGGCTAGTAGGCAGAAAGGGAGGGGAGCATGGAGGACGAGAAAGGTCAGCGAGGAGCGTGGCTCGGAGAGGACAATGCGAAAATGTCGCAAGGTATTGCTGGGGGTGTTTGCATCGCGAGAACCCAAAAGGGAGTTGCAGATTTGGTCTGCCTTTTCATAGCAGAGAAGAGTGGCCAATAAACATCATTTGAAAGTCAGGTTGGGACCCGTTTGATGACGAGGCGATGTGGCTCTTTTTGTCGAGGTTGATCGAGGCGTTGCAAGTGGCATTCATACTCGTTCAAGTGAGCTTGAATGCGTTGTTGATTATGCCTCGAAGGAAGTCTAGATATTGGCGGGAACTGAAACTTTCTAGCCAATATCTTCACATACCGACTCTCGTCAACTTTTGCCCAGCCTCTAACAGAGCCCTTTCTAGGACTTGCATCTGTCCAAGCGGCGTGCCTTGTGTCCCTTCAATGTACTTGTATCGGAACCGCTGCCGCCGTTCGACGACTTCTTTCTCCCTCATCTCTCCGGAACATACCTCCGTTAAGCGAGACACCTCTTAGTTTTTCCAATACTCCAAGGCAGAAGTATGTTGGCCGACAGTGACCATACCTTCTACCGCCACATTCGAGAATTTCAATGATTTCTATCACTTAGATCCACCACGTACCCTTTTGAATGGAAAGGGACATTCGGCCCGGGCCTCGTATTAGATGGCCTGTGGTGTAAATGATCAGCCTGGCGAACAACGGCACCTAGTCTAAAGGCAACTCGGACTTCTTCCCTTTTTCAAGCGCTCAAGTTATTCCTTTTCGATCATTCGTCTTTTATGCTCAGCATTGATTGGATACGCTCCCTTGAGACGAGGAGGTAAAGCGAACTCGGCCTCTATACTGCCTCTCGACACGGGCGACGTAGCCGACGGGCTAGGACTCGATGAGAGGTGGCCCTGGCGGAAACGGAGGAGCCGAGCCACCATGACGACTCTCTAACCTCGGGGAAGTGTCTCGTCTACGTGGGCGGTGGAACACGACGCGTGGTGGCTGGAGCGACGAAATGACCCTTCCGGGCGACACGTAGATTCCCAACGGGGCTCTCCACTACTTGAATATCGTCCGTCTAGGATGGTACTTCTTCGTAGAGGGACGGAGGAGCGTTAGTCTACAATCACTCTAGATTGCGGCGAGGAGCTAACAAGATGGGCTTATCATTCTCTCAGTACTCGCGCATTCTAACCTCTGAAGGACAGCGCAGTCGGGCTTGGTTGTCACCCCTATCACCCCGTCGACATAGGACCGAAGGATCCTGAACGAGACGGACGGAGTGGGAAAGGGGATAATTAAAGAAGAGATTAAGAGAAGATAAGGGGGCAAGGAAGGAATAGGTAGAGAGAAAGGAAAGGAGAGGGCTGTGAGTGGAAGTAGTATGCGATATCAGAGACAAAAATGACGATAGGGGCATAGGAGGGCGGAAGCGGACAAGAAAATAAGAACAAGTAGGTAAGCGTCTTAGATATTACAACAACTCAATTCATTAGATATTATTGGTGCGT
>Ga0247774_1000848_pt1 | contig 15495 bp, 14 predicted proteins | sample UWRJL001104B6_FD_179933 | JGI IMG/M metagenome (GOLD analysis project Ga0247774, IMG submission 179933) | Plant litter microbial communities from Arlington Agricultural Research Station in Wisconsin, United States - UWRJ-L001-104B-6 | ecosystem: Environmental > Terrestrial > Plant litter >... | reverse complement strand
CCGCCGCGCCGAGCGCCGCGATCATCGTCCGCTCCAGCCCCCGCACGTACTCGTGGACGTCGTCGCCGTAGCCGCGCAGCTGGACGATCGGGTAGGCGACCAGCTGGCCTGGGCCGTGGTAGGTGACGAGGCCGCCGCGGTCGGTGTCGCGCACCTCGATCCCCTGCGCCTCGTACCAGGCGGCGCCCATCGGCAGTTCCTGCGGCTGCGAGCGGCGGCCGCGGGTGTAGACGGGCGGGTGCTCGAGCAGCAGCAGCAGGTCGCCGATCTCCTCGCGCTGGCGCCGCGCCTCGAGCTGCCGCTGCAGCTCGCGCGCCTCTTCGTAGGGGATGGTCCCGCAGCGCACGATCGCGATCTCACCGCTCATTCACCAATCGTTGCAGGAGGCGGCCCTATCCTTTGGTTGCGTTCATGGTCCAGTCCAAGGCTCTCCGACCCGAATGGCTCCCTGCCGTGGCGCTGAGCTCCGCGCTGGCGCTGGCGATGCTGATCTGGAGCCCGCCCGTCGGCGACCTCGCCGCACAGGTCTTCCGCGCCGAGCTGTTCGAGCGCGCCGGCCTCGCGATCTGGAACGGCAGCTGGTACGGCGGCCACTACACCCTCACCTACAGCCTCCTCTTCCCGCCGCTGGCGGCGCTGCTGGGACCGCAGGTGGTGGGGACGCTCGCCGTCGTCTCTTCCTCCTACCTCTTCGACCGTCTCGTCCGCGACCGCTGGGGGGTGGAGGCGCGCTGGGCGACCCTCTGGTTCGCCGCCGGCGTCGTCACCCTGCTCGCCGACGGGCAGCTGACCTTCGCCCTCGGCGTCGCCTTCGGCCTCGCGTCGCTGCGCTGCCTGCAGACCGGCCGCGGCGCCCTCGCGATCCTCGCTGCGGCCGCCTGCCCGCTCGCCAGCCCCGTCGCCGGCGCCTTCCTCGCCGGGGTGCTCCTGGTCGGCGCGGTGGAACCGGGGCGCCGTCCCAACCGGCTCGCGCTCGCGGCCGGTGCCCTCTCGCTGGCGCTCGTGCTGGTGCCGAACCTCGCCTTCCCCGAGGCCGGCCAGTTCCCCTTCGTCTTCTCCTCCTACGTCGCGATCCCGCTCTGGTGCGCCGGGGCACTGATCCTCACCCAGGGGGTGCGCCGGGAGGAGCGGCAGCTGCGGCGGGTGCTCGTCGCATACATCCTCGCCGCGACCGTGATCTGGCTCCTGCCCAACGCGATGGGGGGCAACGCGGTGCGGCTCGGCGCCCTGTTCGGCGGCCCGGTCCTCGCCGCGGTCCTGCTCTCGCGCCGGCCGCGGCCGACCGTCCCCACCTGGTTCTACGCGCCCCTGCTGGTGCTGGCGATCGCCGGCAGCCTCTACTGGCAGCTGACCGCGAGCGTCACCCAGATCGCCCGCTCGGTCGGCGACCCCTCTACCGCCTCCGCCTACTTCGAACCGGTCGAGCGCTGGCTGCGCGCGCAGGGCGCCGAGGGGGCGCGGATCGAGGTGCCGCCGACCGCCAACCACTGGGAGTCCGCCTACCTCGCCTCCGACTTCGAACTCGCCCGCGGCTGGCTGCGCCAGCTCGACACCACCCGCGAGGACCTCTTCTACGACGAGAAGAAGCTGACGGTGGCGAGCTACGGGGCCTGGCTGCGCGCGAACGCGGTCTCCTACGTCGCCCTGCCGGACGCCCCGCTCGACTACTCCTCGGTCGCCGAGCGCCGCCTGGTCCTGCAGGAACCTTCATACCTCGACCTGCGCTTCCAGTCCGAACACTGGCGGATCTACGCGGTGCGCGAGCCGAAGCCGCTGGTCGCGCCGCTGGGGACGGCGGCGGCGGAGACGCTCTGGATCGGCCACCAGGGCTTCGCCCTCGACGTCGCCCACCCCGGCGACTTCCTCGTCCGCGTCAACTTCACCCCCTACTGGTCGATCGCCCGCGGCAGCGGCTGCATCGTCCGCCGCGGCGACTGGACCGTCGCCCGCGCCTCCCGCCCCGGCGTCTTCCGCGCCAGCGTCGACTTCTCCGTCGGCCGCGCCTGGAACGCCGTCACCGGGGCGCGGAAGACCTGTTGAGCTCAATCTGCAACGAACTCGACTCGGATCTCGACAGGAAAGTCAGGACCCCCCCTCAGTTCCTCGAGACCCGCGTGGACCTCATCCATATCGATCTTGAGCATCGGACCTTGAGCCGTCTCTTCAAACTCGAAGTCCCCTAGGTCCATTGATACATAGCGGGTCTCATGGCGTCCGCCGTCCTGGGTGGGCGCGTCATGCTTGATGAAACAGTGGATTTCCTCGGGATCCTTGGGAAGTGAGTCAAGGGGTATCAGGAAGGATCCCACGGTTTCCTCCATGTCCCTTCTGGTGCTCTCCCACAATCCGGTTCCCCATTTCGTTCCATCGATCGGTTTCATCGCCGAATCAGGTATCTCCGTCCACTCTGAGGTGAAGTAGACGTCTCTTCCCCGACTGGGAGCAACTCCATTGAGGAATACCCGCTCGCTCTCAAACCTTTTCTTGAGCGAGGGCGTCAGGAGATCAAAGCCAAAATTTCCATCGATAACCACTCCCTTGGGTCGCGCCAGATCCATCAATCGAGATGCGAGATTTAGGGTCGATCCTGAGTAGTCCAACGTCTTACGTCCGCTGATCAAGCGGGAGGCCGGACCGCGCGCCAGACCTACCCCTACCGCCGTGGGGGTAGGGAAGTTGACCATCGGGTCTCCCTTGGTGAGGTTCGGAAACTTTCTCACTATGTCCAAGGCAACTTTCACGGTTGCCCGAACGGCTGCCTTCGGGTTGCTCTCGTCGATGGGGAAAATAACGAGAAGACCATCCCCCGTCGCCTTATAGAAGGACGCTTCTTGGAAGAACTCATCGATGAGGCGGATGTAGACCTTCTTAATAAAGAGGCCGGACTCGGCCGAGTCCCCGCTCCACTTCGAGAATCCTCGGATATCGACGTTAAGGGCGATCGGAAACTCCGACACCCCCCTTGCGTCTTTTAGTAAACGACGGAATTCACGGTGCACGCTGCAAGCTTAAATCGTTCAATGTCCGGCGCCCTCGAGCGTCGCCAGCGCCGCGCTCACCACGTGCTCCTCGTGGGGGATCGCCGCCTGCTCGAGGCGTTTGGAGTACGGCATGTGGACGTCGGCGCCGGTGACGCGCTGGACCGGGGCGTCGAGGTAGTCGAAGGCCTGCTCGGTGATCAGGGTCGCGAGGTTGGCGCCGACGCCGCCGTGGGGCCAGCCCTCCTCGACGATCACCGCGCGGTTGGTCTTGCGGACCGACGCGAGGATCGTGTCGAGGTCGAGCGGGCGCAGGGTGCGCGGGTCGATCACCTCGGCCTCGACCCCGTGCTCGTCGGCCAGCTGGCGCGCCGCGTTCTCGGCCGCCTGCGCCATCTTCAGAACGCCGATGATCGTCACGTCGGAGCCCTCGCGCCGCACCGCCGCTTCGCCGAAGCGCAGCGGCTCGCCCTCGTCGCCGTCGGGCACCTCGCCGCGCGTCCCGTAGAGGCTCTCGTGCTCGATGAAGATCACCGGGTTGGGGTCGCGGATCGCCGCCTTCAGCAGCGCCTTGCCGTCGGCCGGGGTCGAGGGGCAGGCGACGAGCAGTCCCGGCACCTGCAGGAAGAGCGCCTCGAAGCTGTGGGAGTGGGTGGGACCGAGCTGGTGGCCGCCGCCGCCCGGCATCCGGATCACCATCGGCACCTGCGCCTGGCCGTTGAACATGTAGGGGATCGCGGCGGCGTGGTTGACGATCTGGTCCAGCGCCAGCAGGCTGAAGTTGACCGTCATCAGCTCGACGATCGGCCGCAGCCCGTTCATCGCCGCGCCGACCCCGATGCCGACGATCGTGTTCTCGGAGATCGGCGTGTCGCGGACGCGCCGCTCGCCGAACTCGTCGAGCAGCCCTTCGGTCACCTTGAAGGCGCCCTGGAAGACGCCGACGTCCTCGCCCATCACGAAGACCGCCTCGTCGGCGCGCATCTCCTCGGCCATCGCGTCGCGCAGCGCTTCCCGCATCCGCAGCTCCGCCATCAGCCCTGCGCCTCCCCCTCCTGGACGTCGCCCTGGGTGGCGGGGTTGGGGCGCTCCCCCTCGGACTGCCCCGCGTAGGCGGCGCCGGCTTCGGCCAGCTCGCGGGCGGCGTCGGGCATCTCGGCCTCGTCCTCGCCGCGGTGCGGCTCCGGGCTGCGCTCGTCGACCGAGTACCAGCCGCCCGGATCGGTGTGGGCGTAGAGGCTTTCGTACATCGTGTCGAGCGGCGGCTCGGGCGATTCTTCGGCGAACTCGACCGCCTCCTTCACCACCGCGTCGGCGGCCTCGCGCGCCTGCTGCACCTCGCGCTCGCCCAGCACCCCGGCCTCGACGCAGCGCTTGGCGAAGTTCTCGATCGGGTCTTTCTCCTGCCACTCCTCGACCTCCTCGCGCTCGCGGTAGACCTCGGGGTCGGCGGCGGAGTGGCCGCGGTAGCGGTAGGTGAACGCCTCCAGCACGGTCGGCCGCTGCTCCTCGCGCGCCAGCCGCAGCCCCTCGGCCACCCCCTCGCGGACCTCGACCACGTCCATCCCGTCGATCCGCTCGCCCGGGATCCCGTAGCCCTCGGCCTTCTTCGAGAGGTCGGTCTGGGCCGAGTGGCGCTCGACCGAGGTCCCCATCCCGTAGAGGTTGTTCTCGACCAGGAAGAGGACCGGCAGCGTCCACAGCGCCGCCAGGTTCATCGTCTCGCCGAAGTTGCCGGTGTTGGAGGCGCCGTCGCCGAACATGCAGACGGTGACCGCGTCTTCGCCCTTGTATTGCGAGGCGAGGGCGAGGCCGGCGGCGATCGGCAGGTTGCCGCCGACGATCCCGTAGCCGCCCATGAACCGCTTCTCGGCGTCGAAGATGTGCATCGAGCCGCCGCGGCCGCCGCTGGTCCCGTCGACCCGGCCGAACAGCTCGGCCATCACCCGCTTCGGCTCGGTGCCGCGGGCGATCGCGTGGCCGTGGGTGCGGTAGGTGCCGATCAGGAAGTCCTCCTCGCGCATCACCGAGGTGGTGCCGACGATCGTCGCCTCCTCGCCGATCGCCAGGTGCAGGAAGCCGCCGGCCCGCGCCCGCTGGTACTGCCGTCCCGCCTCCTCCTCGAAGCGGCGGATCAGCGCCATCCGGGCGAGCAGCTCGTAACAGGTGGCGGCGTCGGGCAGATCTGCCATCGAGGTCACCTTAGATGACTACCCGTGTCGACTTTTGCGTCCATATGGGAGCAAAAGTCGACATCCCCTAGCGGCCCGCCGCCTCCACGGCCTCCTCGAGGCGGTCGTCGCCCCAGAAGACCTCGTCGCCGACGACCACCGCGGGGACCCCTTCGACGCCGAGGTCCCCTGCGCGGTCGGTCGCCTCTCGCAGCGCGCCCTTGACCACGTCGGTTTCCACCGCTTTCAGCAGCGCCCGCGGGTGCAGCTCGCAGGCGGCGCCGGCGATCGTCACGTTGTCGACGTCGGTGAGGTCGCGGCCGGCGGCGAAGGCCTGGCGGAAGCCGGCGAGGGAGAAGGAGACGGTGCGGCCGGTCTGCTTGGCGAAGGTCGCCGCCCGCATCGCGACCAACGTGTTGCCGGGCCACGGCTGCGGCCAGGCGATCGGCGGCAGCCCGTAGGCGGCGGCGCGGCGCTCGACCTCCGCCATCCCTTCGGCCCGCGCCGGCGTTTCCGACCAGGAGCCGCGGTCGAAGCGATGGAACAGCCCCCCGAGCAGGATCGGCTGCCACTCCGGCTGCTCCAGCTCGGCTTCGGTGAAGAGCCCGCTGATCCGCTCGGCGGCGAGGTAGGCGTAGGGGGACCCGAGGTCGTAGTAGAAGGTGGCATTAGCCATCTGAGCGTCCGAAAATCAAGCAGATCGGGGGACGCAGGGAAGTGAGGGGAGGGGAGCGCACTTATGTGCGTGACCCGAGCCGAACGACCGAGGACCCCGAGATGCGCCGATTTGCAGGACGCTCAGGCGTGGATCGCCCAGCCGTCGACGGCCCGGGCCGCGTCGAGGATCGCCTCCGAGACCGTCGGGTGCGGGTGGACGATCCGCGAGAGCTCCTGGTAGCCGCCCTCCAGGGCCATCGTCGCGACCAGCTCGGCGATCATGTCGCAGGCGCGGTTGCCGACGACGTGGGCGCCGAGGAGCTCGCCGTACTTGGCGTCGACGACGAGCTTGACCAGCCCTTCTTTGTCCTCGTAGACGATGCCCGCGCCCTCGGCGGCGATTTTCTGCTTGCCGACCTTGATCTCGTGCCCCGCCTCCTTGGCCTGCGCCTCGGTGAGGCCGACGCTGGCGACCTGCGGCTGGCAGAAGGTGGCGCCGACCATCAGCTCCTGGTCGACCGAGTGGGTCTCGGCCCCGGCGGCGGTCTCGACCGCGACGACGCCCTCCTCGGAGGCCTTGTGGGCGAGCGCCTTCTGGTTGACCAGGTCGCCGATCGCGAAGACCTTCTGGTTGGTCGTCCGCTGGTACTCATCGACCTTGATTTTGCGCCCGTTCTCCTCCAGCTCGACCCCGGCCTCCTCCAGCCCCAGCCCCTCGGTGTCGGGACCGCGGCCGCCGGCGATGCAGAGGTAGTCGACCTCGGCGCTGTTGTCGCCGTAGGTGAACTTGACCGAGGAGTCGCTCGCTTCGACGTTCTCCACCGGCGCCCCGGTGGAGATCTCGATCCCCTGTTTCTTGAAGGCGCGTTCGACGACCTTGGCGATGTCCTTGTCCTCCGCCGGCAGGATCTGGTCGAGCATCTCGATCAGCAGCACCTCGGTGCCGAAGCGCGCGTAGGCGGAGGCGAGCTCGGCGCCCGAGGCGCCGGCCCCGACCACGGCGATCCTCCCCGGCCGCTCCGGCAGCGACCAGGCGCCCCAGGTTTCGACCACGCGGCCGCCGAACTCGACGCCGGGGATCGGCAGCGCCACCGAGCCGGTCGCCAGCGTCACCGCCTTCGCCTCGTAGACCTCCTCGCCGACCTTGACGTTGCCCTCGGCGGTCAGCGAGGCGTCGCCGTGGATGATCTCGATCTTGTTTTTCTTCCACAGCCCTTCGACCCCGCCGGAGAGCTGTTCGGAGACTTCGGCGCGGCGCTTGTGCAGCGCCTCCCAGTCGAGCTGGACGTCATTGCAGACGACGCCGAGGTGGGCGCTCTCCCGCGCCTCGTGGAAGATCTCGGCCGTGCGCAGCACCGTCTTCGCCGGGATGCAGGCGTAGTTGAGGCAGCGTCCGCCGGCTTTGTCGCGCTCGACCACCGCGGTCTTCTGTCCCAGCTGCGCGGCGCGGATCGCGGCGACGTAGCCGCCGGGGCCGCCGCCGATGACGATCTGGTCGAAGGAATCGGCCATGCGTGCTGAGCCTATAGAAGGGGAGGGGCCGGCATTCTCCGCCTACTTACCCTTCTTTTTCCCCGGCACGCGACCGGCGAGGCGGGCGAGCGGCTTGACCGCGCCCTGCAGGGTGTCGACGCTGGCGTTCATCCCGTCGAGGCCGGTGAGGATCCGCTCCATCAGCTCGCCGACGGCGGGCAGCGCGGCGATGCCGCCGAGAGAGGAGAGGCTCGGGCGGGCCACCGCTACTCCCCCGGCCGGGTCGGCATCTGGATCCGCGCCATCGCCTTGACCATGAAGTAGAAGAAGGTACCGGCGCCGGCGAGGAGGGCGAGGGTGCCGGCGATCTGAACGACGCTGGAGGCGCCGACGACGAGGCCGAAGAAGGCGCTGAAGAGGACGATCACCAGCATCAGCTGGAAGCCGAGCACGGCCCAGTAGCGGGCATGCCACATCCCCCAGGCCATCATCCCCATGATCACCGCCGGCGCCACCACCTGCGGCACTCTCGGCTGCTCGCCGTCGACCTCGACCCCGGCGGCGTAGCCGACGACGATCGAGAGGGCGATCAGCCCGGCGACGATCGCGCCCAGCGTCACCACCGTCGGCCGCTCGCCCTCGGCCAGCGGCTTCAGCGCTTCGCGCGCTTCCTGGTTGCGCTGCTCGGCCCGGGCGTAGCCGCGCGCCATCCGCTCGCTGCCGCGCCGCTTGCGCTTGACCGGACCCTCAGCCACCCGGCGCCACCCCCTTCTCGCCGCCGGCGAACGCCTGTCGCAGCGCCGTCGCCGCCGCTGCGGGGTCGGCGGAGTCGCGGATCGCCCGCACCGCGCAGAGCCGCTCGGCGCCGGCGCGCACGACCTCCTCGGCGTTCGCGGTGTCGATGCCGCCGATCGCGAAAAAGGGATGGGGCGCGTGCTCGGCGGCGTGGGAGATCAGGTCGAGCCCGACTCCCGGCCGCCCCTCTTTCGTCGGCGTCTCCCAGATCGGGCCGACGCTGATGTAGTCCACCGGCCGCCTGGCGCTGGCGGCGATCTGCTCCTCGGAGTGGGTCGAGAGGCCGACGATCGCGTCCGGTCCCAGCAGCTCCCGCGCCTCCTCGGCGCTGACGTCGTCCTGGCCGACGTGGACGCCGTCGGCGTCGCAGATCCGCGCCAGCTCGGGGTCGTCGTTGACGATGAAGAGGGCGCTGAAGGTGTCGGCGACGCGACGGTAGGTGCCGGCGGCGCGTTCGATCTCGGCCCGCCCCAGCTCCTTCTCCCGCAGCTGGACGACGTCGGCGCCGCCGGTCAGCGCCGCCCGCAGCAGCGCTTCGAGGTCGCCCGGCGGGCGCGCGTCGCAGACGAAGTAGAGGCGGGCGGTCCGCAGGCGCTCGCGGCGCAGGGGGCCGTCGCCCTCGGGCAGAGACAGGCTCATGCCGGGATTATGGCCAGACCTGCCTGCCGACCCCGCCGGAGGGGTAGCATCGGAGACGTACGGGAGCCCGCGAGGGCTGAGAGGGTGGCATCGAGGCCACCGACCGTTTCGACCTGATCCGGGTAATGCCGGCGGAGGCAAGAGCAGTGACCGAGAAGCGGAGTTTCGACGCGGTGTTCGTAGGCGGCGGGGTGATCGGCCTCAGCTGCGCCTGGCGCGCGGCGCAGCGCGGGGCGCGGGTGGCGGTGCTGGAGCGCGGCGCGCCGGGCGGCGGGGCGACGCGGGTGGCGGCCGGGATGCTGGCGCCGGTGGGGGAGCTCAGCTTCGGCGAGCCGGAGCTGCTGGAGCTGACGCTGGCGGCGGCGCGGCTGTACCCGGGGTTCGTCGCCGAGCTGGAGGCGGCGACGGGGGAGACCACCGGCTATGAACAGTTGGGGGCGCTGCACGTCGCGCTAGATCGCGACGAGGCGGCGCAGCTGCGGCGGGTGCACGAGCTGCAGCGCTCGCTCGAGCTCGAGGCGGAGTGGCTGTCGCCGCGGCGCTGCCGCGACCTCGAGCCGGGGCTGACGCCCTCGTTCCACGGCGGCGTCTTCGCGCCGGGCGAGGCCGCGGTCGACCCGCGAGCGCTGACGCAGGTGCTGGCGGCGGCGCTGGAAGCGGAGGGCGCCGAGCTGCGCACCGGGACCGAGGTCGTGGGCGGGGTCTTCGCAGGCGAGCGGCTGGTCGGGGTGAGGACCGCCGCCGGCGAGGAGCTTCGCGCCGAGCAGGTCGTCCTCGCCGGCGGCGCCTGGTCGGGGGCGATGAGCTGGCTGCCGGAGGAGGCGCGGCCGCCGGTGCGCCCGGTCAAGGGCCAGGTCCTCGAGCTGCGCGGCCGCGGTGGCGCGCCACCGGCGCGCCACATCCTCGCCTCCGAGCGCGTCTACCTGGTCCCGCGCCCCGACGGCCGCCTGATCGTCGGCGCCACCGTCGAAGAGATGGGCTTCGACACCGCCGTCACCGCCGGCGGCATCCACGAGTTGCTGCGCGAGGCCTACCGCCTGCTCCCCGACGTCGCCGAGCTGGAGCTCCTCGACGCGAGCGCCGGCCTCCGCCCCGGAACGCCCAACAACCTCCCGCTCGTCGCCCCCGGCGCGATCGACGGCCTCATAGTCGCCACCGGCCACTACCGCAACGGCATCCTCCTGGCGCCGCTGGCCGCCGAGACCGTCGCCGATCTCCTCTCCGGCAATCGGCGTTCGTCCTTTTCCATGCATATGCATGGAAAAGGACGAACGCCGGCGGGGGCGGAGGTGGCACGGTGAGGATCGAGCTCAACGGGAAGCCCCACGAGCTGCCGGCGGGGGCGACGCTGGACGTCGCCGTGCGCGAGTCCGGCGCCGGCGAGGGGGGGCGCGGGGTCGCCGTCGCGCTCGACGGCGAGGTCGTCCCCCGTGGCGAATGGGAGCGGACGGCGCTGCGCGAGGGGCAGGCGGTGGAGGTGCTGGCGGCGATCCAGGGCGGCGCCGAGACCTGGGAGCTGGGCGGGCGCGAATGGTCCTCCCGGCTGATCGCGGGCACCGGCGGCTTCCGCTCGCTGGAGCAGATGGAAGCGGCGCTCGCTGCCTCGGGGACCGAGATCGTCACCGTCGCCCTGCGCCGGGTCGACCCCGCCGCCGAGGGCTCGATCCTCGACGTGATCGACCGCCTCGGCCTCTTCGTCCTCCCCAACACCGCCGGCTGCTACACCGCCCGCGACGCGGTCCGCACCGCGAAGCTCGCCCGCGAGGCCTTCCAGACCGAGTGGATCAAGCTCGAGGTGATCGGCGACGACCGCACCCTCTACCCGGACGCGGTCGAGCTGGTCGAGGCGGCCGAACAGCTCGTCGGCGACGGCTTCACCGTCCTCCCCTACACCAACGACGACCCGATCCTCGCCCGCCGGCTCGAAGAGGCCGGCTGCGCCGCGGTGATGCCGCTGGGCTCGCCGATCGGCTCCGGCGCCGGCATCCGCAACCCGTACAACATCGCGATCATCGCCGAGCGCGCCGAGGTGCCGGTGATCCTCGACGCCGGCATCGGCACCGCCTCCGACGCCGCCCAGGCGCTGGAGCTGGGCTGCGACGCGATCCTCGCCGCCAGCGCGATCTTCGGCGCCGAGGACCCGGTCGCGATGGCGACCGCGCTGCGCCGCGGCGTCGAGGCCGGCCACCTCGCCCACCGCGCCGGCCGCATCCCCCGCCGCACCCACGCCGAGGCCTCAACCGCCTACGAGGGCCTGCCGGACCTCTCCTGATCCAGGCTGCCGACGCACCGCCGCCCTTCAATGGGCGGCGAAGCCGACGCCGACCCGGCCCGAGGCTCTACCCTTGGAAGGCAGCACGGTCGGGAGGCGGCTGGCAGAGCCGAATCCCCGACTTCTGCCCCTGTAGCTCAGTTGGTTAGAGCGGCGGCCTTTTAAGCCGCGCGGCGCGGGTTCGAATCCCGCCGGGGGCACTCCTCCATGGGCCACGCTCCGGTGCTGATCCTCACGGGCCCGCCCGGCGTCGGGAAGACCACCGTCGCCGGCATCCTCGCCCACCGCGCCGAGCGCACCGTCCACCTCGAAGCGGACCGCTTCTTCTTTTTCATCCGCAGCGGCTTCATCGAGCCCTGGGATCCGGAGTCCGACGAGCAGAACCGGCTGGTGATGAAAACGGCCGCCGCGGCCGCCGCGAGCTATGCCGCGGCCGGCTACGCGACGACCTTCGAGGGCATCGTGATCCCGCGCTGGACCCTGGGGGCGATCCGCGAGACCCTCGAGGCCGCCGGCGTCCCGGTCGCGTACGCGGTCCTGCGGGCGCCGCACTCGGTTTGCGCCGAGCGGGTCCGCGGGCGCGAAGGCGACCCGGACCTGTTCGAGCCGGGCGCCCTCGCCGCGATCGGCGCCGAATTCGACGACCTCGGCGAGTTCGAGCGCCACGCGATCGACGTCGCCGGGATGGACGCCGAGCAGGCCGCCGCCGCGCTCGCCGCGCGGCTCGACGCCGGCGAGCTCGACCTCTGACGGGACGGCAGCCGGTCTGTTCTACTTCGGACATGGAGATCAACCACGGCAACGGCAGGGGCGACGAGCGCCTCCTCCGCGTCCCCTGCGACATCGAGGCCGATGACGAGAAACGCCTCGACCGCATCCGCGAGGAGATCGACGCCGCCTTCGACGCTCTGCGCGACGTCGATGAGGGGGTCTCGGTCTTCGGCTCGGCCCGCGTCCAGGAAGACCACCCCTGGTACGAGCTCACCCGCGAGACCGCCGCCTGCCTCACCGACCACGGCTACACCGTGATCACCGGCGGCGGCCCCGGCCTGATGGAGGCCGCCAACCGCGGCGCCAAGGAGGCGGGAGGCGACTCGATCGGACTCAACATCGAGCTCCCGCACGAGCAGCACGTCAACCCCTACGTCACCCGCTCGCTGCAGTTCCACTACTTCTTCGCCCGCAAGCTGATGTTCGTCCGCTACGCCCGCGCCTTCGTGATCATGCCCGGCGGCTTCGGCACCCTCGACGAGCTGTTCGAGGCCCTGACCCTGATCCAGACCCACCGCATCCACCACTTCCCGGTGATCCTCGTCGGCTCCGCCTTCTGGGGCCCGCTGCTGGAGTGGATCGACCGCGCCCTCGAGGACCACGACCTGATCTCACCCGGCGACAAAGAGCTGCTGGTCGTCGCCGACGAGCCGATGCAGGTCTGCGAGCACGTGCTCCGGGCGAGCGAACGGCAGCGGGCGTTGACCGGTTAGTCGCTCGAGTCTGCGACTGACGCCCAGGTTGGGAGCGGCGACGGTGGATTCGGACGCGGGTCGATACCGAGGCGGGGATCGTCTTCCTCGGGGGGCTCGTCGACGTGGAGCCTGGGCGCTTTCGGACGCCAGTCGCTCAGCTCTTCGACCAGATCGCCATAGAAGCTCACGACCAGCTTCCGCGTCTCCAGCACAAACGACCGCTCTCCCTTCCCTCGCTTCGTACCAAGCGGGCGGGCGAGTGACAGGGTGAAGCTCTTGGGCTCTCTCTTCGGATCGGATGGAGATAGAAGCGCCTTGGGGTCCTCGCGGGCATCCCGAAGCAGCAGTGCGGTCGACTCTTTGGTTCGCGCGAACCGGACCTCGATTCGCAGATCCTCGGGCGCCTTCCGAAGTTGACGCAGCATCCAGTTGATGCGCGTAAGAGGGCGCCCCTCTTTTGGCGCTGCCAATCTGACACTCGCTCTGGTGAGCTGAGCGCGGAGGTCGGCTTCGACGTCGATCGGCCCAACGGCTTGAGGCACGCGGAAGGATCCGGACAGGGTGCCCTCGTCCTCGAGCTGCCTCATCAGGGTCGCAGTCCACTTCTGCCCGTCTTTCGCCCGCGATTGCGCCGAGAGGACCTGGACGCCCAGGTCCTGGCTCAGAGTCAGGCAGAGGTACTCGACGAATTGCTCCCAGCGGTCGACGACATCACGCACGCCTGGGTCCGCGGAATGGAGGGTTCCGTTCCGAGCGTCCTTCCGCACCTTCACCCAGCTCTTGCCCATGTCCTCGAAGCCGACGGCGCCCGAGTTCTCGTGCTCCAGGTAGGCGATCAGCTCCTTGAGAATCCATGCTTGGTCCGGATCCCGGATGCCGCGGTGCTGGTGTTGCATGATCGCCTCCGTCAGGATCCGCCACCAGGAAAGGTGACGTAGCTCCACGCTGCGCAACTTCCTTCGGTCCACGCTCACCGGCACGTCCGACGCGCCGGTGCTGATCTGGTTCGAGATGGTCAGCACCGCCTGGAACCCGTGTTCTCGCGCGAGGTCCAGGTAGGAGGACACCTGCTCGTTGCCGAGCGGGACGTTGTCCGTTTTCACCTCGACAAGGCATTTCCACGAGGTCTGGCCCCGCTCCACCGTGATGGCGCCATCGGGACGCAGCTTCTTCCCTGCCGCACTCTTGAGCGGCACCTCGGTGAACGTCGAGATCCGGCCTGCCGGGGCGCCGATCTCCTTCAGCAGGGCCCGGCCGAACTCGTCGACCGCCCCCATGACCGCAAGCAGGGAGGAGGCGGCGCGAATCTCCTGCTCTTTCTGATTGCGGATTCCCGCGACGGGAATCAGGCGAGCTGGCATCCAGGCATCGCTCGCGTCGCCGATCGCGTTCCCATTGGGCGCCACGCACATACCCTAAGTGGAAAAGGAGATTTACCGCGAAACGGTCTTAATGCCGGAAGTGCCGGTGCTTGGTGAACACCATCGTCACGCCGGCCTTCTCGCAGGCCTCGATCACCTCGGCGTCGCGTTTGGAGCCGCCGGGTTGGATGACGCTGGTGGTGCCGGCCTGGATCGCCAGCTCGGGGCCGTCGGCGAAGGGGAAGAAGGCGTCGGAGGCGAGGGCCGAGCCGGCGAGCAGGGAGTCGGCCTCGGCGCCGCGGGCCTCACGGCACTTCTCGACCGCGAGGCGGACCGAGTCGACGCGGCTCATCTGGCCGGCGCCGATGCCGAGGGTCGCGCCGCCCTTGGCGATCACGATCGCGTTGGAGCGGACGCGGCGGCTGACGGTCCAGGCGAAGAGCATGTCCTGCCACTGCTCCTCGCTCGGCTCGTTGCCGGTGACCGCCTCCATGATCTCCCGCGGCTCGGGGTCGCCGTCGCGGTCCTGGATCAAGAGGCCGCCCATCACCCGCTTGACGTCGCGTTCGCGCGGGTCGGGCTCGCGGCGCTCCTCCTCGCAGAGGATCCGGATCGCCTCCTTCTGGGTCAGCATCTCCAGCGCCCCCTCCTCGTAGCCGGGGGCGCTCAGCACCTCGACGAAGTTCTTGTGCAGCTCCCCGGCCAGCTCGCGGCCGATCGGGCGGTTGATCGCGATCACGCCGCCGTAGGCCGAGAGCGGGTCGCAGGCGAGCGCCTTCAGGTAGGCCTCCAGCGCGTCGGCGCCGATCGCCACCCCGCAGGGGTTGTTGTGCTTGACGATCACGCAGGCCGGCTGCTCGAAGTCGCCGACCAGGCTCCGCGCCGAGTCGAGGTCGAGGACGTTGTTGAAGGAGAGCGCCCGCCCGTGCAGCTTCGAGCAGCGCGAGAGGACGTGGCTGCGCAGCCCCTGCTCGGCGTACAGCGCCGCCCGCTGGTGCGGGTTCTCGCCGTAGGAGAGGTCGAGCACCTTCTCGTAGGCGACCGCGAGGTGTTCGGGGAAGTCCTCGTACTCCATCGAGAACCAGCGGCTGATCGCGGCGTCGTAGCGGGCGGTCTGGGCGAAAGCCTCGTTGGCGAGCCAGTGGCGGGTGGCGGCGGAGATCTCGCCGCCGCTCTCTTCCAGCTCGGCGCAGACCGCGTCGTAGGACTCCGGTTTGACGATCACCGCGACGCTCTCGTGGTTCTTCGCCGCGGCGCGGATCATCGTCGGCCCGCCGATGTCGATGTTCTCGATCGCCACCTCGTGCGCCACTTCGTGCCCGGCGACGGTCTGCTCGAAGGGGTAGAGGTTGACGCAGACGATGTCGATCGGCTCGATCCCCTCGCGCTCCAGCGTCGCCATGTGCGCGGGGTCGCCGCGCCGCGCCAGCAGCGCCGCGTGCAGCCGCGGGTGCAGCGTCTTCACCCGGCCGCCGAGGATCTCCTCCTGGCCGGTGAACTCGGAGACGTCGGTGATCTCGAGCCCGGCCTCGCGCAGCGCCGTCGCGGTGCCGCCGGTGGAGAGGATCTCGACCCCGAGCGCCGCCAGCCCCTTGGCGAAGTCGGCGACGCCGGTCTTGTCGGAGACCGAGATCAGCGCCCGGCGCACCCGGACCTGGCCGTCGTCGAGGCGCTCCTGCTGGG
>Ga0247774_1000847_pt1 | contig 15508 bp, 26 predicted proteins | sample UWRJL001104B6_FD_179933 | JGI IMG/M metagenome (GOLD analysis project Ga0247774, IMG submission 179933) | Plant litter microbial communities from Arlington Agricultural Research Station in Wisconsin, United States - UWRJ-L001-104B-6 | ecosystem: Environmental > Terrestrial > Plant litter >... | reverse complement strand
CGCAACACAGCGCCCGCAGCACCCGCAGCGCCCGAACCTGGCCCTGAACAGCAAGAACTTGCGGGTGCTGAGACCGGGGCCAGCACCCGCGGGGGTGCTAGCAGCACCCGTGACACCGGAACTGCGGGCGCTGCGGGTGCTGGTGCGGGTGCTGGCGGAACCACAGCACCCGCACAGGAAATGCCCGCTGAACAGTACGAACACCGCCCTGCGGGTGCTGCGGGCGCTGCGGGTGCTGAGATGCACTCACTCTCTAAGGACGTCCGTCCGTGCTGGGACTGCGGCGAACCGCTGCATCCGCTCCTAGGTGACGCCACGATGCATCCCACCTGCGGGGTCACGTCATGATCCGGGCCTCCCGCGTGATGCGGGCACGGAGATGTGGTGGCCAGTGCCCGACGTGCCACACGACCCTGATGCGAGGGACATCCATCGCTCTCGTGGCCGGCCGATGGCACCACGCCCAATGCGTCGCACAGCGGATCCGGGACGGCACCAACCGAGCAGCCACCGCCCCAACCCCCCGAACGGAAGGACAAACCACATGACCACGAAGACCCTGACCGATCCGGTCGCCGAAGCGGAGGCCGCTCTCGTCACCGCACGCGACGCCGAGCAGGAAGCCGTAGACGCCCTCCAACGGCTCGACGCTCAGATCATCAGCGGAGACACCACCGTCACAGTGCAGGACCGCGCGGACGCCGAGCATGCCGTTACCCACGCGCGGCTCATCACCCAGGGCGCAGCCCAGGCGCTCCAGAACGCCATGGACACCGCCCGGCGGGAACGTCTCGCGAAGCTGTCCGCCGAAGCCGTCGAACTCGCCGGAGACCCTGACGCAGCCATCGAGGCCATGCAGGTCATTGAGGAAGCGGTGTACGGCCTGCTCGTGGCGGACAGTGCGAGGTACCAGAACCTGACCCGCTGGATCTCCACCGCCCGCCGTGAAGGCGTACCGCAGTTCGAGCCGGGCGCGAAGCTGCGGCCCGACAGCAAGGGCCGCATGCCGTACACGGAACTCAGCGACGAACACGGAAACGTCGGATGGCAGGAAGCCGGCATGGGGCGAGCGGAGACGTTTTACGCGGCCGGCCGCAAGTTCAGCCGCAGCAACAACCCCGGCGAACTCATCCGAGCGGCCGTCGACCGGGCGTGCCAGCGCGCAGGTGGACGCACCGGGGACTACCTCCAACTCAACCACCGCCCGGACTCGCGTCTCGTGGCAGACCCTGAGGGGTGGATCCGTGACCGCTACTGACCCGATACGCGACTGGGTACAGCGCCGCCGCACCGCCCAGGCCCGCGTGATCGAGAACGCCATGACCGGCACTGCCGAAGACGAGCAGACACCGCCGGCCGTCGAGTCCCTCACCGCAGGCGCCGAACCACAGGCGCCACCTGCCCGCACGATGGACGACTACATCCGTGACCGCGGCAACTGGGGCGGACACGCCGCCTAACCGAACGGCTCGGCTGAGTCCTGGCACGGGGCAACGCCGAGAGACAGCGGACCGTACCTTTCCGGCCGCGGCTGTCCCGGGGACGGCCGGTTACCCGTGCCGCCGGCCGTCCCCAATCCACCGACAGGAGACAGAACATGAATGACGGCATATTCGAGATCACCTGCGACGCCAACACCGCAGACCAGCTCTGCGCCGCGACCGCAGCAGCACACGAGAACATGATCGGGTACGTGGAGATCAAGGCACCGAACGGCGTCAGCCTCCACCTGTTCTCCGCCAGTGACCTGACGCACCGGCCCGTGCTGCCCACAGGCGAGAGCAGCAGAGCATGAGTGACCCGCAGATACCCGCACACCTGCTCACCTACGACGAGCAGCACTGGCTATCTCAGGTAGAGGACAGCATCAGGTACCGCAGCCTCAGGGCGCGCGAGAAGTGGCGCCAGGCCCAAGACAGGTGGGGCCACGCCAACGGCGTAGACCGTGCCGCATTCGAGCACCTACAGCAGGCCCAGCAGGCAGCGCAGGAGGCCCCCAGTCATGCCTAGGCGCATCCAGGACAACCCACGCGATCGCATCGAGAGTGGCTCGTGGCGAACAGTCGCGCGGCCTGTCGACTGGGACGCGCGGAGGGAGGCCGTCCTAGCAAGGGACAGGTCATGCCGTTGGCAAGAGGCAGGCATCACATGTGAGAGCACAGACCGCCTTGAGGTCCACCACAAAGGCGATGCAAGTGATCATTCAATAGAGATGTTGGTGCTCTTGTGCCACCGCCACCACGCCAAGATCACAGGCCAGCAGTCAGCAGCCGCGCGGCAGGCGAAGCGCATCCCGAGGCAGCGGCCGGCCGAGCGCCATCCCGGATTGCTGCCATGACCAGCACAGATGACAGAGAGTACCTGGGCCACCACCCCCCGCAACCCCCTAAGTGGGCCCGTAGCCGTATAGCGCCTGCCTGTCCGTGACCCCTGAAAGGCTCCATAGGAGGACTCGAAATGGCATCTGAACCGGATGATCGTAAGCTTCCGTCGCCGCCTAAAGGCACAGGTCGGAGCGGTCGCAGACTCTGGTACTACGTCCTGCGGGACATGCGTCTAGAGCTCGATGTGCATGAGGAATTGCTGCTGATTCAGGCCGTTCGGTGCACGGATTGGCTTGATTCGATGGCAAAGGCGATGGAGAACGCGCCGTTGACGGTGCGGAACTCGCGCGGTGACGAGGTGGCGAATCCGCTGCTGGTGGAGTTTCGGCAGCAGGCGCAGTTGTTGCAGCGGCTGTTCGCGTCGTTGCGCCTGCCTACGGGCTTGACGGAGGGCGGAGAGCTGGAGCGTCCGCAGCGTCGAGGCGCGGCTCGCGGCTCCTACGGCATCAGGGGTGCGGTGTGAGGCGCCGGCAGGCTCAGGACCCGGAGATGCCGCCTGAGCGTCTGTGGAGCTTCCACTATCCGGACTGGCGAGATGAGGTCCCAGCGGCGGAGAGAGACGCCTACGCGCATCCCACGTATGCGGCGTACCGGCGGTATCGGGCAGCGCGGAAAGCATGGGCGGATGAGCACGGGATTACGCTCGCCGATTTGCATCGCTTGGTGCCGCGGCCGGTGGTGGTCGACCGTCCGGCGTGGGTTCGGCGGAGGAACGGTGACGATGCGGCGTAGGGGTGGTCAGGTCGACCGGAGGGCGCTGCTCGAGGAGGCCTTTGGGGCGCTGACGATGGCGGAGTACGGGGCGATGCTCGACGCGCGTCACACGGCCGCGTCGTATGAGCGCCTGGTTGAGCTAGCGGGCCTGCTCGAGATGCCCGCACCGCCGTCGTTGGACGCGTTGACGTTCCGGGGTGCGTCTGATGAGTGGGCGGTACGGGCCGGCCTGCTTCACCGGGGGTGCCGGTACGAGCGCGATGGTGAGCACTGGGCGTTCCACTGTCGGGCATGAGGAAGGGCCGCCGGGTACGCGCCCCACGCGTTCCCAGCGGCCCCGTATCGGTGCCGCGGCTAGTCCTCGATCTTGACCTCGACGCAGTTTCCGCCGTTGCCGCTGCGGCTGCTCTTACGCCATGTGCTCGTCATGGTGTCCCCCCTTTCACCGCTTCTCTTTGGCGACGGGTCCGTCAGGCGGTGGAGGCTCCCCGGGCGAGTGGCTGGTTACCGGCCTGGGGAGTTGACGGCCCAAGGCCGCCTGACGGACTCCGCCCCTGCCCCGGGCTGGTTGACGGACGACCTACCCGGGGAGGTCTTGCCTCGCGCGGCCCCCGGAAAGTGGCTGCCTGGGGAGCGAGCCGCCTGCACACGGGCCGCGCGAGGGGTTTCATGCTGGCGGTGGTGAGTAGCCGTTCACCGCCGCGTACCGGCAGGCCTCGAGGATCTCGTCAGCGATCATCATGACCCGCCGGTTGCGCCCCAGCTCGAGCTCTCGCTGATTCCTGCCGTACAGGCTGCCGCGCTCGTTGTGCGCGTGCCATAGCTGCTTCTGTTCGTCCCACTCGACGGTGTACTCGGCGAGTTGGGGCTTAGCGTCGGTCACGACTCCCCCGGGGGGTCAGCCTCTTCGGCGTCCGGTTCCGGTTGTGCGTCCGCCGGTGGCGTGGCCGGCTTCGTCGGGGCTTTCACGGGCCTGTCGAGCGGTACGCCGTGCCAACCACCGAAGAGACCGTTGCCTGAGTTCTCACTCATCGGATGACCCGTCCCATCGCGCCGGCGATGATCTCGACAGCCTCGGAGACCGCGTCTTCCGCGCAGATCAGCTCAAGGTCGGGGAGTTCGTCAGCGGGGGCGGGAAGAACGAAGTACCAATTCAGCGCCCCAGTCGGGTCGGGGGCCAGTTGCACACGCTGCGACCGGACGGGCACCAACTTCTCCGCCGCGGCACACACAAGCACCTGCCAGAACTTCACCTCGACCTCGACGGTGAAGCCGTGCGCGATCAGGACCGTCTCTAACCGACGCAGGCTTGCCGCCGCGTGCTCCCGGCCTTCCTTAGTCGGGTCGATCGTCATCGCATGCACCGGACACTCCTTCGTTCCGCCGTGACGAGCACGCTAGGCAGCCCGCAGCCGGAAGAGGAGTGACGTGTTGTCCCACCTTCGCAACCGTAAGTACACATCGAAGTAGGACGGTGCGTCCTACTCTGGATGCATGGGCGACGGAATGACGATCGGCGAGCGGGTAGCGAAGCTCCGCCGGCAGAGACATCTCACGCAAGCCGAACTCGCCGAGCGAGCCGCGGTGAGTGTCGACCTGGTCCGCAAGCTCGAACAGAACCAGCGGCGCACCACCACACTGCGAAGCCTGCAGCGGCTCGCTACGGCTCTCGACGTGCAGGTGTCGGCCCTGCTCGACGGACCGTCCCCCGGTGACCCGACGAACCCCGGCGCCGGCATCAGTGAACTACGCCGCGCGCTCACCCCGGCCGGCGGCCCCGACTTCGAAGACCTGCCGACCGAGGATGAGCTACGGGTCGGCGTCGAAGAGGCGTGGAAGGTGCACCAGGCAGGAAACTACGTGGTCACGGCGAAGGTGTTGCCAGGCCTGGTCGAAGCGGCCCGCCTGTTGTCGCAGCAGCAGCCGAGTGACAGCACGTTCCGGCTTCTCGCTGAGGCGTATCAGCTCTCTGCGGTGTTGCTGTTGGGCGTCCGCGCGGAGGACCTCGCGTGTGTGGCCGCTGACCGCCTCCAGACGGCCGCGAACGCCGTAGGCGACACTCCGACCGCAGCACGGGCAGCGGATACCTGGTCGTGGCTCTACAGCCGTCAGGGGCGTCTCGATGACGCACAGGACCTGACGATCCGGGCGGCGGACGCGGCCGAGCCGGACAGCTTCCGGTCGGCGCCGGTAGAGGACCTGTCGGCATGGTGCGGGCTGCTGCAACGCGGGGTGCAGGTCGCCGCCCGCAACAATGACGCCGGCGTGGTCGATGACATGCTGAGCCTCGCCGCGGCGGTCGGCCGGCGTATCGGCTCGGACCGCGTCGACCAGTGGACGGTGTCCGGGCCTACGAACGTCGCGATGCATGCGGTCCGCTCGGCGATCGAGATGGGCGACCCGCGTAAGGCGCTCCGTCTCGCCGAGGACGTCCCACAGTCCGCGTCACTGCCGGCGGCATGGTGGACACGCCATCTGCTCGACGTGGCCCACGCCCAGTACGCGGTGAAGCGTGACGAGCAGGCCGTAGCGACGCTGCTGCAGATTGACCGGCGGGCGCCGGGATGGCTGCCGTACCAGGGCATCGCTCGGGAGATCGTGACGGGTATGCGCCGGCGTGAGCCGCCGTCCCGGATCCGCGGGTTGCGTCAACTGATCGACGTCATCGGGCTAGACGAGCAGTAGGCGCGTAATGCGTGGTGCATCGTGCGTACCCGCAGGCGTGCCCCCGTGCGCGTGCGCACACACCCGGGGCTGCGCGTAGGTGTCGCGCGAACGCCTAAATGATCATGTGATGCGTGTGTGTACGCGTGCCCGCAGACGTGCGAGCGCCCGTGCGCAGACGGGTGTCACGCACGGGCGCTCATATGTCACGGACGGGTGTCACGGGGGTGTCACGCGGGGGTGTTACGGGGTCTGACCTGGGAACCGCCTCACGTGACTTTCCCCCAGCCCCTACGTGAGTCACACCCCGGCGGGAGCCTTCAAGATCACATAGGTTCCACGGTCACCGTGATCAAGAACGTCGTCGTCTTCAACCAGACGCTTGAGCTGTTTCTGGATCCACGCGCGGCCGTAGCCGGTGCGGTCCATCAGCGGACGGAGATCCTTTGGCGCGAACTCCTCCCGGCCCTCGTCGGCCCACACCGCAAGCTGTGCGAGCAGCTCGGCGAACGCCTCACCCGGCGCCATTTTCTCCGCCGGCTGGTTGAACGTGAAGCCCTCGTCATCGTCTGGGACGTCGATCTCGGCTTCCGGGTCGACGTCGACGGACGGATCCGGGTCGGGGGTCTCCTGGTACATGTTGCGTGCGTCCACCTTCTCATCGTCGCTTGGCTCGAGGCCCGCCGGGTCGACGTTCTTCGGTGCGTCTTCCTCCGCCTGGGCGACGAGTACCGCGGCCGGTGTGCGCTCGGCGTAGACCTTCCCGGCCGCCCGTGTGGTGACCTCATCGAGCGGACGCCCCGATGCCGGGTACGCCGCGGCGTGGGCGCGCATCTCCTCATCGGTGATGAGGTAGCCGCGGGCCGGTATCGCCTGCTTCTCCTCCGGGATGCCGGGCGCGGCGAGGAAGTACATGCCGGGCCTGTTGCTCAACCACCGGGACGGTGCCGCGCCGGCGTCAAGGACATGCTCCGGGAGCCCGTACTTCTCGTCATCGCTGGATCCGACGCCGAAGCACATGAACCCCGCAAACTGTGCCCGCGCGTTCGTGTCGAGCTGGTTCCAGATTGCCCGCTGCAACGACACGTTGAGGAGGATCCCGGCAGAGCGTGCGGCCCGCATCGTTGAGACGAACTGGTCGATCTGCTTGTCGGTCATCGCGTCGAAGATGTCCGACGCCTCCTCGAGGTGAACGATCAGGAACGTCAGGCCGCATCCGGGTCGCCACCCTCTGAGCCGCTTCTTGGCGAGGTGCTCCGTGCGAGGCTTGATGATCGCCTGCACGATGCCGAGCATGGCGAGCGCGTCCTTCTTCTCGATCGCAAGCCAGTCGATCGCTGGTGCGAACGACCCGACGGTCTGCGTTCGTTTGGTGATGTCCGCGACCCAAATGGCCACGTCAACGCGGGTGATCGCCTCCGCATCGATGTTCCACAGGCCACCAAACGACTTGCCCGACGACGTCATGCCCATCGTGAGCAAGTGGTGTTCCAGCAGCGTGTACGCCACCTCATCGCCGTCCTGGTAGACGCCGGGACGGATCGGTTCGGCGATCGATGCGCCCGGCTTCGACGGGCCAGGCCAAGGGATCGGCTTCTTCATCAGCCGCGGGTCGGTGATCGTGACGTTCGCGTGGTCCGCGCGGTCTTCGTCTTCGGAGACCGTGACCGAACCGGGCGGGAGCTGCAACGCTGCTTCGACCTGGCCGCGCCGGCGCTGCATGTCCTCGATCGTGCGGGTGCCCGAGGGCGTGACGAGCTTGGCGAGCAGCTTGTGAGCCGTCGCCTTGATCGTGTGCATCCTGCTGTCGGGCAGGCCCACGACTTCGGCTTTCGTCGCGAACGCGGCACTGAGGATGTCCTCACCGCGGCCCTCGCCCTGGTTCCGGATCGCGAGAGCCATATTCCAGCTCAACGCCACCGTGACGCCACCAACGACGGTGCAGTACGCCATGGTGTGACCGCCGAACGGTCCGAGGTCGGTCGCGAACGCGAACCACGTCCCGGCCGCTGCCGTCGTCCCTGAGACGTGCACACGACGCAGCAGCGACCGGTGGTGACTGAACCGCCAGGACAGGAACGTCAGCAGACCGGTAGGCGGGACGAGACCGACCGCCCACCACAGCGAGTCGCCCCAGTGGCGATGGAACACCGCGGCGCCGATGAGACCGACACCGCCGGCGACCCACGGCCGGCCGATCGTGAGAAGCCGGCTGACCTCTGCGGCCTTCACCCGGTCGAGTGAGGTGTCCTCCATGACAGTGAGCTGGTTACCTGCGGGATTTGAGCGAGCCATCTACTGTTCCCTTCCTGGACCTGCGGATACGGCCCGCTCAGTCGTCTTTGAAGTCGAACTTTTTGCCGCTGGGCTTCGGCGGGTTGAGGATGTCGGCGAACTCACGGCGGAACTGGGCGTTGACCTTCGACGCTTCGGCCGCGGCGCCCTGCAGCAGCTCACCCATGATCCGTAGGCGCTTCGCGACACGGCGAGCGCGCATCTTCACGTCCGGGGCACCGACCAGCGCCAGGAGCGGGTTGCCCTTCATCGACCCGATGAGGACCGCTTCGAGCTCATCGGCGGAGAAGTAGAACTCAAGCGCCAGGTCCCGGCAGAGCTTCCGTGACACCGTCGAGTACTGGGCGACCGACCTTGCCCCGGTGAACTGCATCCCGGTCAGCTCATCTATGCGCGTGCTCACCTGTCGCCTCCCTGCTCGTCGCTGATGACTTCGGCGTCGACCACGACCACGGCCAGGTCGGTGCACTCGCTCGGCTCACCGAAGCGTCCGAGCCGGTACGTCTCACGGATGAGCGCGCCGAGCTGCCGGGCGCACCAGCCGATCGGCGGGATACCGACAGCCGCGGCGAGGAGCGCGTCGAGAGCGGACAGGAGCAGGCGGGCGACAGCGGCCACGCCGCGGCCCACGGTCCGCCATGTGCGGGCAGGGGTGTACGTCATGGCGTTCACGGGCGCCGCCCCTTCGGCGTGGTGCTGTCCTTCGGCGCCGGGGTACTCCGGGGTACGCGGGTACCGACGCGCACGACCCGGATGCCGAACCGGCGGGCGATCCGGTCGGCCCACGGCCGTAGGGACGCCCCGACGAGTACACCGCCGAGAGCGACGCCCGCGAACGCGGCAGCCGTACCCGGCGTACCCGCCAGGTGCCGCAGGACCAGGTACAGGCCGCCCGCGATGGCGACGACGACCATCAACTCATCGAGTGTGTTGTGCTTCCGCCGGCGTCGTCTCATCGGGCACCGCCGGGAGCGTGTGAGGTACGCGTACTCGCCGCGTACCGCTGCAGGTGGGACACTTGGATCTCCTCTGTGAAGGGGACCCGGCGCCGGGGGACTGTCGAAGGTGACCCGGCGCCGGGGTACGGGGGTTACTTGGCGGTGAGTAGGGCGAGGTACTCGCGTACCTCCTGGGCCTTCGGCTGGCCGATGCGCAGCCGCTTCTTGATCTCCCGGACACCGGGGACTCGACCGGCGCGTACCTGCTCGCCGAAGGCGTCGACGGCTGCGACGTGATGCGGGTCCGGCGCGGGTACGGCGGGTACGTCCTCACCCTTCAGCCATGCCAGGAGCTCCGGCGGAGTGTCATCCTCAAGCGGATCGAGGGCGAGATCCTCCGGCGGGACGCTCAGCGCGATCGGCGTGACATCGACCGCCGCGGGCGCCTGCGTGACGTACCGGTGAAGCGTCCGCAGCAGGACGACCAGACCGATCATCGACGCGAGCGGAGGCACGGCCGCGGTCGCCTGCGTCGCGAACCCGGCGCCCTCGACGTGACCGACGTTGAAGATCAGCGAGGCACCCCAGCCGGCCGCGGCGACACTGCCCGGCATGAGCAGGTCCAGCCACGACAGCAGGGATTTGCGGAGCTTGTGGCCGTCGATCGCGAGCAGGAACATGCCGAGTTCGCCGACGCCGACGAACGTGTCGACCAGCAGCGGGAAGCTCTGTGCTTTCCAGCCTGTGAGGCTGTGCTCAAGCGCCCAGCCGTACAAGCCGCTGTAGGACTGCGCGAAACCGTCTGCGGTGGCGACCAGGACGCCGATACCCATCAGCGCGACGGCGACGTACCGGGCGATCGTGCGTGCGGTCATCGGCCGGTCTCCTTCGTGTTCTTCCGGACGGCCGCGACGGTCATGAACGCGGCCCAGGTGATGAGAGCGATTAGGTTGAGCAGGCTCACGGTGACCCGCTCGTGGTCGGTGACGATGGCGAGGGCGAAGAACGCGACGACGAACCCGAGACAGGCCGCCGCTCGCTGGGCGTGACGTGATCTCATCGGGCGTCCTCACCTCCCGGCCACGGCGTAGGCAGCGGACGCTGTGGCGGTACCGGCGGGGACGGTTCCGCCCGGTCGTCTCCGGGCGGGTAGGTGTGGCAGACCAGGCCGATCGCCGCGCGCTCGCACTCCTCAGTCCAGCCATCCGGTGGGACGGCCGGTGTGCTGCTGACCGGCGCCGGCGGCTCGTGGTGCGTGTGGTGGCCCAGGGTGAGCCCGATGACCCCGGAAGCGGCCACGACGGCGACGGAAGTGGCGAGCCTCATGCGGTGCCTCCGGGGAGAACTCGCAGCGGCCCATACTCGGGCGCGTCCTGGCCGGCAGGGCGGATGAGGGACTCGACAATCGCGAGGGCCGCGGTCGTGACCTCGGACCGGGCGCCGATCCTGCCGGGGTTACCGCACAGGGCCGCGAACCGCTCCCGAAGCTCACGCTCGGCCGTCTCGATGCCCTGATAGAACGCGGCGGACGTCATGACCTCCATGAAGGTCCGGCCGTCCTCGATGTTGGTGATCTCGGCGGGTACCTCAAGCGGGATCCGCCGGCTACGGGCGTTCGTCGTGACCGCGGACAGCCGCGCGCCCTGCTCGGCGAGCCGGTGAGCCTCGATGGTCATCGCGCGCCCACCTGCCGGTCGAGGTGGGCAAGCAGGGCCTCCATCGAGGCTTCGAACTTCCCCCAGTACCGGGTCGCGTTCTGCGGGCTGCTCTCCGCTTCCTTGCTCTCGGCGAGGAGTTCGCGGGCGTGGCGTATCTGCCACACCTCGTCGGTGGGGGTGGTGCCGTTACGCTCTTCCATGGGTTGGACCTCCCGGGGTCCGATCAAGGCCCTGGGCCGGCGCTGCAATCGCCGTGCCTGGGGCCGCTTTGCGTTCGGGGGTGGTTCCTGACTCCCTACACATTAGGGAACATAGTGTTCCATCGTCAACATGTCTATATCTGGCGCAACGCGACTTATCTATGTAACGTCATGTTCCATGGAATCAGATGGAACACTATGTGTCGTGGACAAGCGGTCACTGGAACACTTGGCGCGGCGGTTTCGAGAGTCCGAGACGCGCACGAACGTCTTGCGGCGTGAGTTGGCCGAAGCGATCCGGCAGGCCGACAAGGACGACGTGCAGCAGAAAGACATCTGCGAGGCGACGGGGTACACGCGCCAGCAGATCCGGCGGATCGTGAAGTCCGAGGATCGCGATGTTTCCGATGACTGAGGGCTACCTACGTCGAGTTCTGCCTCAGTTCTGCCCGAGCGCGATAGAACGTGGGAACTCGCAGTAAGTCTCAGGAGATATTTTCCCAGTTCAGGCCGGGTATAGGGGGAGTGGTGGCAGGTCAGAAAGTCGGGGGTGACAGAACCCGGCCTACAAGCCGACTCGTCCACCCCCGGCCCTCTGACCTGCATCGGGGGGGTCATTGAGCTTCCCGGTTCTGCCGTAGTTCTGCCGCATCGATGATCATGGACTCGATCGCGCCCCGGCCGATGTCCTCGTCTTCGGGGAATAGGTGACCGTATGTGTCCATAGTTTCGGTGATCGTCGCGTGGCCCAACCGAAGCTGAATGACCTTCGGATTCAGGTTCGCCTTGATCAACCCGGACGCGTAGAAGTGCCTCAGGTCGTGGAACCGCGTCCCCTTCGGTAGGCCGGCATCCTTCACGGCGCCGCGCCAGCACTCATTGAATGACGAGCGGCGAACGACCGCCTTCAACCGGTTCGTCGTGATCACCTCATGAGGACCAGGCGGCCACTCCTGCATGTGGTTCGTGATCGCTTCCAAGAGCATGTCATCGGCAGGGATCGACCGCTTCGAGGCGTCGGTCTTCAGCTCAACGAGTTGCCCGTTCTGTGCCTGCTGGAGTACGCGGATGCGCCGGCGTAGGAAGTCGACCCGTGGTTTCGTCAGCCCGAACGCCTCGCCCTCACGCAGGCCCGCCATGGCGCCGAGCAGGACGAGCGCCTTGTACCGGGGGGTGATGGCTTCGGCAAGGTCCATGACCGCATCGACGGGAAGCGGCGCGACTACCCGCTTGTCCTTCGCGGGAAGCTTGACGTCCTTGCACGGATTGAACGGGATGATCTTCGGAACTGCTGACTGCAACAGCATCCGCAGGACGGTATAGATCGTCTCGATCGTCGCGGGGGACAGCTTCGGCCCGTCGGGATCCTTCGTCGCGGGCTTCTTCGTGAGCGCAATCACCCAGTTCTGTACGTCGTCCTGCTCGATACCGCCGAGGCGCCACTCCCCGAACGTGGGGATGATGTGGGTCTTCAGATGACTCGTGTAGGTGTCTACGGTGTTCGGGCGAGCATGGAGCTGGGCAGGCAGCCACTTATCCGCGGCGTACTCCCGAAGCTTCACCGCCGCCTTGCGAGAGTCGACGTACACGCCGCGAAGCTGGTCGGCTTCCTGCCCCTTCCCGTGATTCTCGGCGTTGATCTTCTTCTCGAACGCCCTAGTCTTCTCGCGGCCGTCCGGTCCGATCCAAACGGCCTGCCAGCGCTTCGCCTTCTTGTTGCCGCCGTTGTCGGGGTGCTTCTTCGTCTTCTTCTTGATCGTCTTCGTGGGATCGCTGGGATCCTTGACTTCGGTGAACCACAAGTCTCTGACTCTCGCCATGTCAGGCGCCGGCCTTCCCACGCCCCTCGGACGCGCCAAGGAACTCCTTGTCTCGCGCGGCAGCAACCCACCGGGAAGCCGTCGACCGCGGGACGTCGAACGCGGAGACAACGCTCTTGAGCGGCGCTTCGCCAAGTACGTAGGCGAGTCGGTACACCGCGGCGACTTCCCGAAGTGTGTCGTCAACCGGACCGCGCTTGGAGTACGACCGGGCGTCTTGGCTCACGGGAACCGACAGCACCTCATCGCGTGAGCGCGTATCAACCCGGCGGGCAGCCTCACGCACTGCAGCGCTGACATACGCGGCTACGGGGATCTTCCTGATGCCGTCCCCCGTGATCGACTCTCCGTCTTCAGAGCGTCGAGCAGTCAGCGATGTGCAGGCGAACCGCCCATCTACGAACTCGATGACCAGCTCAAGGTCATACGGCGGAATGCCGGTCACTGTCGCAGTGATCCGGTGGGGGACCAGCAAGCCGGGCGCGACTTCATCGAGCGTGTCGCCGGCGTTAGGTGGTTCGACGTGGACTTCAGACACTCCGCCACTGTGCACCATCGGTAAGGCGCGGTCAACACATACCCGTGAATGGGAACCCTTTGCGAAACGAGACCACAGGCGGTAACGTCTCGCTTAACGTTCTCATTCGAGAGGTGTACGACCGTGAGCAAGGACTGGCTGAGCTTCGAGGACATCGCCGATGACCTCGGGATCGCTGTGCAGACGCTCTACAACCGCCGGAGCCGCGGGGAAGGGCCACGCGCCCACAAGATCGGGAACAAGCTGCGCGTCCGGCGGAGTGACTACAACGAGTGGCTCGAGTTGCAGGCTGACCCGATGCCGAACGGGGGGCGGGCTGCCTGATGTCGCCGCCCGAACAGCGAAGCGGCCCCCAGGGCACCACCCCCGAGAGCCGCTCAAACGCTCGTGTGCCTGCTAGCACCGCAACCACCCACAGCGTACAGGCCAGGGCTGACGAAGCAGCGGCACGCGACTGGTACGCACTCGGATTCGCCGCCGGCGTCACGGTCGGGCGACTCCAGCTCGACCGCGAACTCACCGAACAGGACGGGCGCCGCATGGAGTACATGCACGGCCTATCCAACTCACCGGCCTATGCCGCACTGGAACTTATCCGGTGGGACGGCCGGCGCGAGGACTTCGGCAAGCCGCGGCCCGGTGACTTCCGTGGGTTCGGCGCCGCCTACGAACCACCCACGACCAGCGACCGTGCCCGCGACGAGCGGGGGGCCGCATGACCGACGAGACGAAAGGCCCGTCGCAGGCATCGCAACTCGTCAAGCTCGCCCGCGAACGCTTTGAGCTGTTCATGTCCGATGATGGGCGGCCCTACGCGGTCAAGGTCGACGGCCCGAACATCGCTCTGCCGCTGCGTGGGAAAGCCGGGCTGCGATCGACGCTCGCCCGGATCTTCACCGACGCGAACAACGGGAACGTGCCCTCACAGTCCGCACTCGCCGACGCCATGACCGTCCTCGAAGGCGTTGCGGCGTCCGCCGAACCGCGGGTGCCTTACCTACGGGTCGCCCGCCACGGTGACCGCATCGTGGTCGACCTGGGCACCACAGACGGTGGCTGCGTCATCATCGGCCCGGATGGCTGGGAGCGCACACCACGGTCACCGGTCCTGTTCCGCCGATCAGGTGCCATGAAGGCATTGCCGGTCCCGGTGCGAGACGGAGACGGACTGGCCAAGTTCCGGGCCCTGCTCAACGCCAAAGACGATGGCGCGCGGCTGCTCATGGCGTGGATGGTCTCAACCTTCATCCCGGATCTGCCGCACCCGATCTTGACCTTCCGGGGTGAGCAGGGCACCGGCAAGTCGACGGCCGCTGCCGTGGTGATCAGCCTCATTGATCCATCCGGAGCGCCCAAGCGGACCGCGCCCCGTGACGTCAAGTCCTGGGCAACGCAGGCTTTCAACAGTTGGGCGCTGTGCCTGGACAACGTGTCCTATATCCCCGATTGGCTTTCCGACGCACTATGCCGCGCGGTCACCGGAGACGGTGTGGTCGACCGCGCCCTGTACTCCGATGATGATGTGGTCGTTCTGGAGTTCCGGCGAGTGCTGGCACTGACCACCATCGACGCGGGCGCCCTCGCCGGTGACCTAGCCGAACGTCTCGTGACCATTGAGTTGAGCCTGATCCCGGACAGCAAGCGCCGTGAGGAAGCCGAGCTTGACCGGGCGTTCGCGGACGCGCACGCGGCCATCCTCGCCTCACTGTTCGACCTGCTCTCGGAAGTGCTGAAAGCACTGCCTGACGTGACGCTCACCGAACGTCCGCGCATGGCTGACTTCGCACGGATCCTCGCCGCCGTAGACCAAGTCAAGGACTGGAAGACCTTGAAGGCCTACACCGCCGGCGCCCGCGATGCCGTCGCCGACGTACTGGAAGGCGAACCGTTCGCCCAAGCCGTCGTCACCCTGGTCGACCAGGCCGGAACCGATGGCCTACTGGTGACCGCACAGGAACTCCTCGACCGGGTGGCGGCTCCGGAACGGCTGCCGAAGAAATGGCCGAAGGACTCGACGCGCGCCGGCGGACAGCTCAAGCGGCTTGCACCCGCGCTCCGCACGATCGGTATTGAGGTTGACGACAGAGAACGGCAGCCGAAGGGCAACCGATCGCGGCTGTACCGGCTCACTGCTACCGACGCCAGGCGCAGGGAGGAATCAGAGAGAAGGCGCAACACAGCGCCCGCAGCACCCGCAGCGCCCGAACCTGGCCCTGAACAGCAAGAACTTGCGGGTGCTGAGACCGGGGCCAGCACCCGCGGGGGTGCTAGCAGCACCCGTGACACCGGAACTGCGG
>Ga0247774_1000846_pt1 | contig 15511 bp, 13 predicted proteins | sample UWRJL001104B6_FD_179933 | JGI IMG/M metagenome (GOLD analysis project Ga0247774, IMG submission 179933) | Plant litter microbial communities from Arlington Agricultural Research Station in Wisconsin, United States - UWRJ-L001-104B-6 | ecosystem: Environmental > Terrestrial > Plant litter >... | reverse complement strand
TTACTCAAATTCAGGGACTCACCCTGCACTCGGCAATCTCCAAGAGGTAAAAACAGTTCCCCTGCAAGCAGTACAAGTAGAACTAGAGAGTGCGACAGCAACTCCCGAACCGCTCAAATCAGCCAGAGACATAGCTTACGAGTTGGCAGGAGATGCTGTGCGCTACGATCCTGTGGCGATCTCCGCCCTGTACCGAAATCGCCCCCTGCAAGTGTGGGGACGGCTGTCGAGCGTTGTTTGGACATTTTTTAGCTTTGCCCTCAGTGTGTGGTTGGACGGCAAAACAGGCAAAACCGCCACCAACCAAAAGCGTCGCGCCGCCAGACTGCGAGAAATTCTCAGCCAACTCGGCCCCGCTTTCATCAAAATCGGACAAGCACTCTCAACACGGCCCGACTTAGTACCGCCGGCATATTTAGAAGAACTAACAACGCTGCAAGACCAATTGCCAGCGTTTCCTAACGAAGTAGCATATCAATTCATCCAAGAAGAATTGGGCGCCCACCCGAAGGAAATTTACGCCGAAATCACACCAGATCCGATCGCGGCAGCTTCCCTCGGACAAGTCTACAAAGGCAAACTCAAAACCGGGGAAACAGTCGCAATCAAAGTGCAGCGACCAGGTTTAGCCGAGAACATCGGCTTAGATATCTACATCCTGCGGCGGGTTGCAGTTTGGGCACAAAAGAACTTCAAAATAATTCGCAGCGACCTCGCAGGCATTATGGACGAGTTGGGCGAGCGAATTTACGAAGAAATGGACTACACCCACGAAGGTCAAAATGCCGAACGGTTTGCCCAACTATACGGTCACATCAAAGATATATACGTTCCCAGCATCTACTGGGAATATACCGGCCGCCGCGTCTTAACAATGGAGTGGATCACCGGGGTCAAACTCACTAATTTAGAAGCAGTCAAGGCTCAAGGAATTGACGCTCCTTACTTAATTGAAGTGGGGGTGCAGTGTTCTCTCAGACAACTTCTAGAACACGGTTTCTTTCACGCAGACCCGCATCCCGGCAATCTTTTGGCAACTCCTGACGGTCAGTTGGCTTATCTCGATTTCGGGATGATGAGCGAAGTAAAACCTTATCAGCGGTACGGCTTGTTAGAAGCTGTGGTGCATTTGGTGAACCGCGACTTTGAAGGTTTGGCAAAAGATTACGTGAAGTTGGAGTTTTTAACACCAGACACGGATTTGACGCCAATTATTCCAGCTTTGGCCGGCGTGTTTAACAATGCTTTGGGTGCTAGCGTTGCTGAACTAAATTTCAAAAGCATTACTGACGAGCTTTCGGCGGTGATGTACGAATATCCTTTCCGAGTTCCAGCTTACTATGCTTTGATTATTCGATCGCTCGTTACCTTAGAAGGGATTGCGATTAATGTCGATCCAGAATTCAAAGTGCTGAGCAAAGCTTATCCTTACGTAGCAAAACGGCTGTTGAGCGACCCCGCACCGGAATTGAGAGCATCCCTGCAAGATTTGCTGTTCAAACAAGGGGAATTCCGCTGGAACCGCTTAGAAAACTTGCTCAACAATGCCCGCGAGAGCGAGGATTACGATGTCAGCCAAATCTTGAACCAAGCTTTAGAATATTTATTTTCCGAAAGAGGAGATTTCATTCGCGATCGTATTGTCCTGGAATTAGTCAAAAGTCTCGACACACTTTCGAGCAATGCTTTTGCTAACGCCAAAGCAGTCGTGGGCGAATGGTTTGGAGTCAAGGCAAATCAACCGGTGGTTTCACCAACAGAAAAAAACAATCTAGAACACATCAAACGGATTTGGGAGATTTTGCAATCAACTCCGGGTTTTGACGGGACGAAGGTATTGCAGCTACTTCCGCAGTTGTTGGTGAAACCAGAAGTGCAGAATATGGGGCAGAAAGTAGTCGGCGGTTTAGCTCAAAGAGCAGTTGCTAGACTAATTCGCGAGTTTTTGGTGTCGCAGGAACCGGCTGTGATTTCTGAGAATGGAAGCTATTCTAAAACTTCGCCTCAGTTGTCTTTACCTGCGGCGAAGTAGTTGGATTGGGAGTTTTTTACCGCAGATATTAGCAGATAAACACAGATGAACGCAGATGAAATTTCGTCTGCGTTCTTTTAATTAAGCTTGAATCCTTTAGCGGCTAATTGCTGGCGGAGACTCTGAATCATCACGCGATCGAGAGTATTTTCACCACTATTGGTACTAGATTGGCGCTGTTGTTCAATATATGCTGTACGCTTTTGAGATAAGTCGCGGATCGTCTTTTTAATCGCCTCTCTTTCGGTTTTCTTTCCAGCTACATATGCTCTTTTTTCTGTTAGCGTCATACCACGCATGATTTCTGGTAAACTATCATCTGATAGTGCCTCTAGTTTAACTGTTCCGTCTTCGAGGGCATCCAGCAAGTCCCAAGAAGCATTATCATAGTATTCAGAGGCTTTGGAGCTACTACGATAACTCGCACTTGGGCCAGCATTACTATCTTCAGCAGCTTGACGCTGTTGTCCTATTCTTCCTTCTCTACCATAGGGAATGTAGGTTTGATTGAGTTTAGTATTCCAAGTAGAAATTTCGTCGTCGTAAGGGGACTTAATTACCACAATTTGTTGGTTTTGATTAATGTTGAAGCTACTGCCTTTTGCTAACTCTGCTCCTGATGCCCAAACTCTTCGCTCCTGACTTTCGGCTGAACCACAGTAGATTGTATTAACGAGTGTATCTCCTTTGACAGCGAGATTGACAGATTGATTCCAAACTATTGGGCCTTGATCGAATGGTTCATTACCCGCAATAAAAATCACGCGAAAATCTTCCGGATTTTTACTCCAGTTTAATTCTTGCATTGCCGAACGAATTACCCAGCCAGCATATTCTTGACCGCCGTTGGTTTTGATACTAAATAACTTTTCGGAAACTAAATCTAATTCAGGAGTAAATCCAGTTAATAATCTGACAAAACCTTCCGAGGAAGGTAAGCTGTCATTACCATAATGGTACAGAGCAACCTCTAAATCTGGTACTTCGCCATCTTTGGTTACTTTGGTTAAAAAATTAACAATTTGCCAAAGTTGAGTACGAGTCTGGTCAATCAGTCCATCCATGCTATTACTAGAATCTAGAAGGATGGCTATCTGAATTTTTGCTTTAGCGAAAGCTGCTGTGGGAAAACATAAGATACTTAGGGTTAAAGCTGTGGTGAATAAAATTCGAGTTAGTTTCTGCATGGACTTTCTCCTACCAAATGATTTTTTCCAATTATAGTCAGTGAGAAATGGATTTAGTCACTGGTGTCAAGCCACTTGTAACAACATTTTACATTGGTGATTAATTCAGTACAGGATTTACGCACTCCGACGAAAGAAACCGGGTTTTTTACGCCCGTGTGTGGACTGCAACGCGTATTTTCGTAAACAACCCGGTTTCTGATCACTCATGCGTAAGTCCTAATTTAATTAAGCTGCTACTTTAGTGGCTGGCAAAGATCCAATTTCTTCTGGTTTGGCGTGGCGGCGGGGGTCATCAAAACCCCAAGCAAATAGCCAATCGGGGTCAGCGTTACCGCACCCGATTGAATATATTTGGCTGTGTTTGAAATGCTTGAAAAACTCCTGACACTTTTCATCGGTCATTAGCGATTCTTCTAGCGGTAAGTCGTGAATTAGGGCGTATAAATCAAATTCGTTTCGCTCTGGATTCCATTGATATCGCAATTCAGGAGTGTAACCGAGTTCTAGCAGTTTTGTCAATGCTTCATCAGGGTTTTTATAGTTGTCTAAGTGAACGCGGTTCAGGGAAACAACTACTTGTACGTGGTGGTACTTTGCTGGTGTTAATCGATATTCGGTCATCGGTTTTTCTTTTTCTTTTTTTCAAAAGTAATAATTTTTCCGTTACATTTTATTATGGGTTAGAGTTGCTTTTCAGAAAATAAAACAAATTTACTGAATTAACCGCAATGTTCACCCTGCTTGTCCGTGCACTATTATAGAAGGAGTCACAGAAAAGCGTAGCGAGCGGGAGTCTATATATGCAGGCAATCCTTTTAAGCCGTGAAGAAGTTGCACAACGTGCAAAGAAATTGTACGAAAGCAACATCCGCCAAAAGGTCGAGGTGGAAGAGAACATCGGCAAGATGGTCATCATCGACATTGAGACAGGTGATTATGAAGTCGATAAAACTGGATTGCAAGCATCCCGCAAACTCAGCAAAAAGCACCCAAACGCCCGACTCTTTGGTATTCGTATTGGATATAACGTTGCTGTCTCATTTGGTGGTGTCATGGAGCGTGTCTGCAAGTGATTTCTGGGATTGTGACAAATAGACACGCAACTGTAACGCTGACTTTCTTGCTACCAAATGGCTCAAGCATCCCTATTGAGTTCGTCATAGATACAGGCTTCACTGGGGAATTGTGTCTTCCTCTAGAAGCTGTTTCATTGATGGGCTTGACCTTTAGACACGACATTCCCGCAAATTTAGCAGATAACAGTGAAGTCTTGCTACCAGTTCACGAAGCGATCGTCCTTTGGGATGGTGAAGAGCGAGAAGTCCTAGTGATTGCGACAGGAAGGCGACCCTTGCTTGGAACTGCCTTGCTGGATGAGCAAGAACTTGTTATTCAGTTTACAGAAGGCGGGTTGGTGACGATCGATGAGTTGTAGCGGTTCTCAAGGTTGCAAGTAGGCGCGCTCGAAGCTATAGTCATTAATAGTTAGATGTTGAAATTGCCAAATGAATACTAAATTTAAAGTTAAATTTGAAACAAAGCTTTGGATAAATGAGTACGACCAGCAATATCTCAGTTTGTTAAATGTGATACCACAATTACTATCTCTTAATTGTCCACACTGCCAGGTTTACTCAGTAATGAAGATTGACAGCACAGTTGAGCGCTTTGAGAGAGACAATGAAGACGATATATCTTATCGAGATAAAAACTTGCTGTTCGACTTTATTTGTAGCTGTCCAAATTGTGACCACACTGTCTTTGTCCAGGCACAAGCTGACGGAAATGCAGTTTGTCCAGACTCTAGAGCGGCAGATGAGCAGTTAGAGGCATCATCGAGTGGCAAAATACTGTCAGTCTATCCTTATAGGAAAAGTGTTACTGTTCCTCCTGAAGTGCCTGAGAAATATGCAGGTGATTTTCGTGAAGCAGTGTTAGTAATTGATCTAAGTCCTACAGCAAGTGCTGCACTTAGTAGACGTATCCTTCAAAATATTCTTAGGGATGAATTCAACCTTCAACATCATAACTTAGCTAATGCAATTGATGCTTTTATAGCGCAACCTGGTATCCCGTCTTACTTAACAAAGGCTGTAGACGCTATCAGAAACATTGGAAATCTTGCTGCTCATCCCCTTAAAAACACAAATACAGGTGAAGTCGTGCCTGTTGAGCCAGGTGAGGCAGAATGGTTAATAGGGGTGTTGAACTCTCTGTTTGATTTTAAGTTTATCCAACCTCTGGAACTTCAAAAGCGGACAGATCAACTTAATGCAAAACTTCAAGAGGTAGGTAAACGACCAATGAAGTAGTTGTTTAGTGCCAGTGGGCTAACAATTCACGGCAGCGGACGGTTGAGATCTGCTGGTGCTGAGTTCGAGATTATCTGCAGCCGTTGCGTTTTGCCGTTAGACAAGTGTTAGTTGTAGAAGTTACTACAGTCAAGTTCTTTGTTAAAGCAAGCTTCTAAGTAGAATAAATAGATGCTAGTTTTGATCTGTAGGGTGCGTCAGCTACGATTATTTTCGATTTAAATTAACAATCTCATGACTGACGAACCGAACCCAACCAGTGCGTCAAAACTCGACTTTTTGTGGCGATTCAGAATCTCGCAACTGACGCACCCTACCACTGTCGTTGCTGGCAACAGATCGATCGGTGCGATCGACTATCCAATCTCAAATCCAAAATCTAATCTCTAAAATTGGTTGACAGCGGGCACCTTATGCGGCTACGCTGTGAATTGAGAGGTTGCTTTGCTTGCATAGGAGGCAACCCGCGTCACCCAAAAATTTAGTTGCACTGCCCAAAGCTGCTGGTAACAGCAATGGACAGCATAACCGCCAAACTGCAGAACCAGTCTGGAGGCTAACAGAGCATTGTAACATCCTCTGTGGCCGCCCTGCTGTGTCTTAAAATGCGGGGCGGCTAGATTTTTGGGTTTCCTTAGAAAACCCAAAGTCAGGAGAACATAATATGTCACAGGAATTCGTGTCCGACGAAAACGAATCCGTTAGCGCAGCCCTCGAAGAGGATTGTCAAAATTCCAACTCAGCAGCCATATCGGAACAGGATGTGCTGCTGGTAACGGTTGTGGGTTCGCCCCAGGGTGTCCGGGAAACCATTCTTACTTTGTACCGATTGGGATTTGCACAAGTTGGTGATTGGAGTCCCCTACAGCGCGCGGCAACTGCTGGGCACGTGATGAGTGTGCTGATTCGGCGTAAAGTGCGATCGGGCCACACTACGCCGCCGGGAAAATAAGTTAAGGCACAGCCAAAGGACACAACATTTTTGTGTCCCTAGGAATGATATCTTCACTGGTTCCCAGGCTCAGGCTTGGGAACCGATATCACTCTTGACCGAAAGCATCCAGGATACAAGCCCAAAATTGGTAAATTTATATGGAAATAGGCTAACCGGATATCGGATGAGCCCCTTTCCAATGTCGGTTGGGATTTCGCTCGCCCCTACTGCCCAACGCCGGGATTTCATACTTGCTTTACGGAGGAAATGGAGCTGATTTAGGATGACTCCCAGCGTAGTAAACAAGCACTTTGCGTTGGTCTTCATCCGGTACATAAAATACTCGGTCTGAGCTTGTTACTTCATACTCCCATGCACCTTTGTAGAGTTTACCTTTTAAGGGAAATACTCTCTTTAGTTTTCTTGCCATTGGCGCATTACATAAATCCTGATAGCACCGACGAGTATTCTCAGAAGCACGTAACATTAAGGCTTCCCAATCCCGGTTAACCCGTCGGTTTTTCGCTACTACTAACCAGGGCGATGCAGGTACTTGCGCGATAAGTTTGACTTCATTTTCTTTAGCAGATGGCTTTGTTCGCGGTGGTGTCAGCGGTTCTTCAGGAGGTTCTACCAACTCTGAAAGCACAGGCGCTGGTGCGGGAATTTCGGCTTCGGCTTCAAGAGTTGCGGGTGATGGTGTCGGCTGTTCTTCAGGAGACACCGGGCTTTCCGAATCGTCGGGAATGGGTGCAGAGTGCGTCATACAGCAGCAGATTCGGTAGTGTTTTCTGCCGTCGGTTTTGTCAGTAACACTTCGTCAATTTCATCGCTGAAAGCTGCGGCGAGTTCGGGGCTAGAAATTGCGATCGCGCTTTCATGCCATTCATAAATCGTTGCCTCAATCCGATCGCAAGCCGCAGGTTCCGACTCCACAAGACGGTAATCTTTCTCTATTTCTGCGATCAGTTCACTGAGTTCCGCCTCGTCAAATACTTTTAGCCACCCATAGGGATGTTCTGAACCAATCTCTTCTCCCAGACGCAACCGATAAGCAGCGGCCGTCACCTCAAAGACTTTCAAGGAAAGGGCGGCGGCTTTTACCAACCGCGCCATCCCCTCGCGGCGCAGCAAAGCAAAATACTGGTCGTTGCGAGTGATGGTGATAGGATGATCCATCGCCAAATCCAGCACTCTACCTGGTTGCCGGTTCAATTCGGTGGCGGTAATTAATTCATCGCCGTACACTAGGCGCGAAGATTCACTCAGCATAGCTTTTTCACCTCTATCAACATCGGAACGCTTCTCAATTGTATACGTATAATTATACGTATTTACCAAAATCTTTCCGAGTTTTACCACTAGGACTTACCCACGGGGTCAGAAACTGGGTTTTTCGCAGAATACTCGTTACAAACCGCAAAAACCCCAAAAACCCGGTTTCTTTGGTTTTGATGCGTAAGTCTTAACAAAAATTCACATCTAATTGAACGGCCAAATCCAGCGCACAGCAAGACTTTCAACCATCCGCTGAAAAAAAATTCAGAATTTCGCATAAATTCCCCCAACTCATCCTGATAAGTAAATGTAGGAACAAAGTTGCGGCCGCACTGAACTATGAATGATGAGTACATCCCCTCTGAGGGGGAAGACTGCCCATCCGAGAACCAAACCGATGCTGTTGAGGGTGAGGGAGAATCGAATTTATCCCACAGAAAACTTCTATATCAAGAGCTCGATCGCCTTGTTACCCAAATTTGCCAGCATCCTCCCGGTTTGAAGCGCAGCCGTTTGTTGCACCAGCTTCTGACTAAGATGAAAAACTCCGGCCTGATCTGGAAGGAAAATCTACCTTACTATGAAGATGCTTTGCAAGAACAGTGGGTGTTTTTCTGTAGCAATTTGTGCGAATCCCGCACAGGCACTCAGTACGATCGCACTCGCGGGAATGTCATTACTTGGTTCAATTATTATTTCAAGCGACGGCTGCAAAATTGGGCTTTGAAGGTAGATAGAGAAAATAACACCAGAGACGATCGAAAACAAATTTCAGAAGACGGAACGCCGATCGATCGAATCGATATTTTACCCGATCGCGATCGAACTCACATTCTCGAAACAGCTCAGCTTTTTACAGAACTTCAAGCCTGGATTGAAACCGATCCCGATCGGGTGTTGAGCAAACACGTTAGAGGGCGACCCGATCTAACTTGTCAAGTTATATTAAAAGGCTTATCATCTGGCAAAAGTTTCACCGTATTAGCAGCAGAACTTTCCTGCTCGTATTCTACCCTGTATGCCTTTCACCGAGTTCAATGTCGCCCTCACTTGCAAACATTTCGCGAAAATTACGAATCTTAATTATTAAAGGAGTTAACAATGGCACAAAGTAACAGTATCGGAAACCAATCCTTGCCAATGCCTATTACCCAAAAGGCAATTCGTTGGGCACGGCAATTTGCTTCCGAACAGCGCCACCCCCACAAAAAAGAACAAGTTTATTTCAACACTTTGGCTGTGTTGGCCGTCCGCGATTACTTAACGCTTTTAGATATTGAAACTGATTTAAATAACTGCGATAGCTGGAATCCCGTTGTTCGCTTGTTGGAAAATGTGGCTGATTTATATATCAAAAATTTAGGGAAAATTGAATGCCGTCCGCTGATAAGTTTGCCTAAAGATGGAGAAAATAATCGCATCAATTCGCCGCAAAACCTATCGCATACTTGTCACGTTCCCCCGGAAGCAAGGGAGGAACGCATCGGTTATCTGGTAGTAGATATTGATGAACATGAAAAAGAAGCAAGATTGCTGGGATTTTCCCCAACTGCGGGGACGGGCGAAATAGTATTGAGCGAGTTGCATTCCTTGGATGACTTCTTGCTCCACCTCGAACATATATCTGAATCTCAAGTCAATCTGCGTCAGTGGTTGGAGAATGTATTTACATCAAATTGGGAGTCAGTGGATTCAATCTTTAATCCGCAGCCTTCGACTTCCCCTGTTGAAATTGAAAACCCGGTTAAATCTAATTTAGGCAATTGGTTGAAGAATGTTGCGGAAACAGGTTGGCAGAAAATTCAGCAAGGTAAAGAAAATTTAGAAAACCTAATTTTTCCTGAAGAAAACCCCAATTTTGCATTCCGAGGAGGGGGAAATTTGAGAACAGAATCTACCTTGCAGGGCCGTCAAAGCAGCATCAATAGGTTTCCCCAAGCTGATGTGACTCGGGCTAAGTTGATTGACTTGGGAATGCGTTTGGGAAGGACGAGTGTTGCTTTGTTGGTTGCTGTTGCCGAAGAGGACGATCGCACTCTCAGAGTTCACGTCCAACTGCATCCGGCGATCGGAGAACCTTACCTGCCAGTCAATATTAAACTGTCCTTAATATCCGACACCGGAGACAATTTACACGAGGTAGAAGCAACGGTTCAGAACTTGTGCATTTTGCTGAACGATTTTCACGTAGAGCCAGACGAGAGCTTTAGTATTCGAGTAAGTTTAGATGATTTAAGCATAACAGAAACTTTTGTGGTATGATACTTTGATTAACTGCAATCGCCTACAATTTATGAGCTGGACTGTCATCTTGGCTTTGGGGTATGGGGATTTAAAAAATGGTTTTTCTCATGTGACCGCAGAGTTAAAAAAACAAGGAGAAACTGTCGCTCAACGTTTCGCCAGCTTGCCACCAGCACCTGTAGTTGAGGAGTTGCATAAAAGGTGGAACGCTAATTGTGTCGCATCCCAATATAACAGAAGCGGTTCTCGGATAAAAATTAAGTCCGCAGGCACAACAAATATTTCTGAAGACAAGCCTTATGCTATATATCAAGATTTGAAGCAAGAGATGAACAAGTGGCTGAGTGCTGACGAGTTTTACAGAAAAATAGAGGTAGAACTCAGAACGGAAATCAGCAATCGAGCCGAGTGCGTTGAAATATTTCTAGAGTGCAATAACTCTCTGATTTGGCAGTTGCCTTGGGATGCGTGGCAATTTCGCGAAGACTACCGCAACTCGGAAATCATCGGCAGTTCCCCAGAATATGGAAAATTTCCTCAACAGGCAACTAGAGGGGGAATACCTCTACCTTCGCGAGGCAGAATTTTAGGTGTTGTCGGCAACAGCAAGGGAATTGATGTTGGAAAAGATACAAAAGAGCTTAAAAAATATTTGGGCGATCGCTGCGAATTAAAGTTTCTTAAAGAACCAACACCTCAACAGTTCCGCGACCAGTTGTTTGATGAAAAAGGCTGGCAAGTTTTATTTTATGCCGGACACAGCGACAGCGATACTAATGCTGCTAACGGACTACTATATATTAATCAAGAAGTTCAAAATAATACTGTTACTTTAGAGGATTTAAAAGACGGTCTGAAAAAAGCTATTTTTAAAGGGTTGCAGTTACTGATTTTCAATTCTTGTTCGAGCCTGGGAATAGCAGCAGATTTGGTGACTGAGGGCATTTCTTTACCGTCAGTAATTGTGATGCGGGCGCCAATCCCGGATTTCATTGCTCAGGAATTTGTGAAGTCTTTGTTTAGATATATGGCTCTCAAAGAACCTCTGTTTTTGGCGGTGCGAAAAGCTAAGGATGATGCTGCGCTGGGAACCTCAATTTCCGGGCGCGAGCGGAATACCGGTGCTGTGTCAGCATCCCACATTTGAGGGATTAAAATTTCTAGAGTTGCGAAGCAGTCGCCCTATTTCCGCAGATGATGGGGCGGGCTATCGCCCAAATAACCAATCGTTAATTCTTCCACTTGATTGGATGCAGCGGGCGGCAAAAAGTTTAGGTATTACGGCTATCAGTTATATGTTGATGGGCCCGATACTTAGCTGCGTTGTGAATGAAATAAGAAAGACCAGCCACCGTCAGGGTCAACTATTAATCGCTGAAAGATGCTACCAATTAGCAACTTTACTAAATTTAAATTATGCCACGCCTCATTATAACTTAGCTGTGTTGTATGAGGATTTGAATGAAAAAGAATACGCGCAAAAATTAATGAAGGATGCAGCGCGGCGGGGTTCTGCTGAGGCGAATTCTCAATTATCTCGATCGCTGATTCTCAACAATCAACCTCAAGAAGCTTTAAAATTTATTGCTCGCTGTTTAGAACACACTGAATACGACGGAGTAAAAGCCGCTTGTTTTAAAAATCGCGGCTGGGCACGGTTTAAACAAAAGCAATATGACGCTGCTGAAGCAGATTTAAGAATAGCAATAGGATTCAGAGAGGATAGCCCTGAAGCTCAATGCCTTTTAGCACAGGTTCTCGAAATTAAAGGTAAGCCGCAAGCAGCCTTAGAAGCCTGGAATGAGACGCTTAAATATTCTGATTACCGCATACCGGAACAAGATCGATGTATGCAAAATGCCCAGGAACATTTACAAGCAAAAGGAAATATCAAGTGAAAATCAGGATTGCAGTTTTTATAGCTTTAAGCTCGATCGCAACTAGCGCACTAGCAGCGAGTAACAGAATATCCAACGGACTGATTATCCATAGTAGCGGGGAAGTTGCGATCGAGCGCCAAAACGGCCGAAGTGTTCGCCCTACCGGCGGTACACCGATTTATCCGGGAGACACACTGCGAACAGCACAAAACGCACAACTGACGATCCAATGTGCAGATTTGGGAATTAAGTCGATCGCACCGGGTGAAAATCAATTGAATAGCTGTTTGTTAGCCAAAGAAAAGTCGAATTGTAGCGACGACTTGGTTAAATGTCCCGATCGCGGCGATGATAAAATTACTTGGAATAGCGCGCCAATTCCTTATATTATCAGTCCGCAGCGCACGAAATTGCTCGAGGGCAAGCCTATTTTGCGGTGGAATCCGGTTGCTGGTGCGACTAGCTATAAGTTGAGCCTCCGCGAAAATGGAGCGAAATTAAACTGGGAAATGACTGTTAGCGGTACTGAGGCTGTATATCCGGGAGAACCTGCGCTGAAACCGGGTGTTAGGTACCGATTGATTGTGGAGGCGAATACGGGTGCTTCTTCTGAAACTCCGGTGGTAGAAGGAGATACAGAGTTTCGGTTGCTGGAACCGAAGCAGGTTGAGGGCGTTAAGGATGCGGTTGGGGCGATCGACAAACAAGTACCGAACGAAAACGCCCAAAAATTAGCAATTTCTACCATTTATTTTAACACAAACTTGATTGCCGAAGCAATAGAAATTTTAGAAAATATACAAAAAGCAGGAGGGGAAACACCGCCAATTAATCGAGCCTTGGGCGATATGTATTTGGAAAAGCTACAACTGGTTCCCCAGGCTGAAGTCTACTATTCCAAGGCGATTAATACGGCGAAACCTGACGATATTGAGGAGTTGACAGCGGCTCGATACGGATTGGGACAAGTTCATTCAGCGATGAGAAATAATCTGGAAGCTATGAAATATTTGCGAATGGCAAAAGATGGATATACAACGTTGGGAGATTTGCCAATGGCCCAAAAGGTAGAGAAGCAATTGCTAGATTTACAAAGGAGGGAAGAGAGGAAATAGTAACGGGCTGTGACGTTAATTCCGGCAGGGAATTAATTCCCTGCCTCAAAGCAACTCTGGACACGGCAATGCCGTTTCCCTACCCCAAAATAATCGTAGCACGGGCGAGAAATCCCAGCCACCGCCCTCGATGAGAGATGTAACCATCACCTGATTAATTGTAGGGAAACGGCACTGCCCATTAGTGTCAACTTAAGACTGAAAGCCTTGAGAAATTTCGTTTTTAACCCAGTCTAGATCCCCCTAGATCCCCCTAAATCCCCCTTAAGAAGGGGGACTTTGACCAGACTCTTGTCCCCCCCTTATTAAGGGGGGCTAGGGGGGATCTAAGTTTAATAGTCAAACCCGAGTCTGTGACTGGGTTAGAAGTTAAGTTGACACGAAGAAGGGCACGGTGCCGTGTCCTGACTAAAATCAACTAATAGCCAACTTTTTTCTACATTCCTCATTAAAGGACTTTCGCTATCAGCCAGGAAATGAATTCCCTTGCGGATTGGCGGACTGTCGCAATTATCAGAGTGAACTAGATATCATCTACTAAAAAAAACCATGAAATCAACACACAAAAAACCCCGTTTTTTCCTAATCTTCCTCTCATTTACCGCCTTAACAATGTGGGAAATAGGACTTTTCCCCGCATCCCAAACAGCCACAGCCCAAATTACCCCCGCAACCGACGGCACGAATACTCAAATTACTCCCAGCGGCAACCAATTCAACATCCAAGGCGGACAACAATCTGGCGACGGTGCAAATCTCTTTCACAGTTTCCAACAATTCGGTTTAACTCAAGGGCAAACTGCCAATTTTATATCTAATCCCAATATCCGCAATATTTTAGGGCGAGTTGTCGGCGGCGATGCTTCGCCCATTAACGGATTAATTCAAATAACTGGCGGCAATTCCAATTTATTTTTAATGAATCCGGCGGGGATTGTTTTCGGAACAAATGCGAGTTTGAACGTGCCTGCTGCTTTCACCGCTACTACTGCGACGGGCATCGGTTTTGGCAATAACTGGTTTAGTGCGGCTGGTACAAATAATTATACTCAATTAGTCGGAAATCCTAATACTTTTGCTTTTACAAATACACAGCCGGGAGGAATTGTCAATTTCGGCAATTTGGCAGTGGGAGAAGGGCAAAATTTAACTTTATTGGGCGGCACGGTTTTGAGTACGGGACAACTTGCGGCACCGGGAGGAAATATTACTGTTGCGGCTGTACCGGGCGAGAGTTTAGTCAGAATTAGTCAACCGGGAAATCTGTTGAGTTTGGAGATTCAGCCGCAATCTGCAGCCGGGAGTTTGCCTCAAAATTGGGTGTTGCCAGTTGCATCTTTGCCGCAGTTGTTGGCGGGTGGCGGGGGAAGTGCAACGGGGGTGACGGTTAATTCTCAAGGGCAAGTAGAATTAACTGGTGGTGTGCAAGTAGAGAATGGAGATGCAGTTGCTAAAGGCGTAAGCGCGGGAAGTGCAACGCTGTCAGCTAATCGCAATTTGACATTAGTTGAAAGTCTGTTGCGTACAACTGGCGATTTGAATTTGCTGGCTGACGATACAGTGCGGGTGCGCGATAGTGTGGCAAATCCGTTTGTGGCTAATGCTGGCGGAAATCTCTACATTCAGGGAAATCAAAGTATCGATATTTTGGCGCTGAATCATCTTTCGCAAACGCCTTTTGTCAGCGGTGGAACTCTGACTTTAGTGAGTGATGGCATCATATCTACAGATGCTCACTTTCGCAGTGGCAATAACACATCGATTGTTGATTTATCTGGTAAACCTGCGAATTTTACCAGTTTGTACGATCCAACTTTTACACAACCTGATGACTATACTTCAGGGGGTTACACGTGTGCATCTATCAAGGTAGATACGACTTCGGGTACGGGAAATATTATTTTTAATGGAGATATAAGTATTACGAGTCCAGACACAAGTATTACTAGCGGTGCTCCCGGAACGGATGAATTTATTCTGCGTACTTCGCAAGCAGTAATTTTGCGATCGGGCGGCAAGATTCAAACAAGAGGTATTGATACTTATATCTCTCTAACCCAGAACGCAGGGCCTGTAATTATGCAAGCTATAAATGACATTATTATTTCGGGAACTTATGTAGGTCCATCTATCAAAATAGATACGACTTCGGGTACGGGAAATATTATTTTTAATGGCAATATAACAATTACCTCTACCGCTACAGCTTATGGTAGCCCTCCTACGGGTTATGAATTGATTTGGGGCGGTTCTAGAGCGGTAATTTTACAATCGGGCGGCAACATTCAAACAGGATATTTTGCGGCTTATAGTCCTACTTTAAATAATACAGTCCCTATAATTATGCAAGCCACAGGCAACATTCAAACAGGAAGTATTAATACAGGTCAGACAATGGATGATAAGCTGTTCAGCATCTAAAACGCATATTGCATAGTATAATAGGATGATATTTAGAAAAAGTCAATGCCTACTAAAAACTTCCTCAGTTTTGAGACAAAAAAAAGTCTACAACAAGCATTGAAA
>Ga0247774_1000845_pt1 | contig 15513 bp, 9 predicted proteins | sample UWRJL001104B6_FD_179933 | JGI IMG/M metagenome (GOLD analysis project Ga0247774, IMG submission 179933) | Plant litter microbial communities from Arlington Agricultural Research Station in Wisconsin, United States - UWRJ-L001-104B-6 | ecosystem: Environmental > Terrestrial > Plant litter >... | reverse complement strand
TTGACTTGAAGGCTGCTCTCGGAGATTGGCAGAATTTGCTTGTACGGGATATCAGCCGACATCGAACTGAAGGGAGGGCAAGGGCTCGGATCTGAAAGCTCTCCGGTTTCCGCGGCTGAATATGTGACCACAGTGTTGTTCGCCCCATCAATATTTTCGAGTTCCGTCGAAAGAATTTGGGTTTCTGCTGAATGGCGTGAAGTTGCTTGTCCCACCTGGGGTTCAGCCACTGGGCCATTCTCCTGGGTAGCCGTGGTGGCCGCCTGTTGTGACAAGTCTCGTTCGGCGACTACTCGTTTCCATTCATAGCGGAGTGTGTCGGAACGGATTCTCATATATTTGGATAACCTAGCTTCCCGTTTGGTGAATCGTCCTCTCCTTCGCAACAAGTGCGAAACAGCTCGGAAGCCACCCTGTTCGGCCCCTTGAATGGAAGCCAAATACATCCGGCGATAGTAGAGTCCGTCAGTTTTGGCACCCAAATGCAGTAAAAAATAGACCACGTCCAGGCGCCCCATCGCCGCAGCTACTTGGAGGGCTGTTTTGTCAAAGTGAAACCCCGAGCACGGTGCGTCCACGTCCGCACCATGTTTTACAAGACAATGCACCATTGATAGGTCTCCATTGCTTGCAGCAAATTGCAGAGCTGTCATGTTCCCGCCCGGTTGTGCGTTGACGTCTGCCCCATATTCCACAAGACAACGCACCATTGACAGATCGCCCTTTTCCGCAGCCCATTGCAGAGCCGACATGTCCCCGCGCGATCGTGCGTTGACATCCGCACCATATTTCACAAGACAACGCACCGTCGAGAGGTCGCCTTTTTTCGCAGCCCATTGCAGAGCTGTGCCTTCCCTGTACGGTGATGCGTTGACATCTGCCCCGGCATCGAGGAGGACACAGATCATAGCTGTATCCCCCAATGACGTTGCCATCTGAAGAGGGCTACCGTGGCGGATATCACTCACTTTAACATCAAAGTTAACATCGCATCCTTCCCCAACCAGATGCCGTACGAGATCAATCTTGCCTCCTTCTACTGCCTTGAACAACAGCAGTTGAAACACTGTCAGCTGCCCCTGACCTTCTCCCTCCGGTAGATGGTTGCCAAAATCCTCAAAGTAAGTTCCTTTATCACGACCCCGTGTCTCCGTCACTAAAGGCTGCTCCAGGTTCATCAACTCAAGGGCCGTACGGGCGAGAAACGAGGGCCAGATCAGATGGAGATACCTGACGTCAGCCTCCGTTATTTGCCGGAAACCGTATGGTAGAAAATGAGAGAAGATGATATCTCCACCACCAAGCGCAAGGGTAAGCGTAGAGATTTTTGCCTGGGAGACTTCCACGCCATCCTTCCACTGATACTTGAGACCTGGATATGTATTGCGGATCAGTATCCTCTTTCCGATTGACATGAGACAATTCGTTGACTCACCCTTATCGTGCAAATAACTCGGATCCAGCAAGTACGAAGCGAAAGGAACTGCAGCTGTGAAGAGCCTCACCAGCTCCAAATTGGCCTCAACGCACGCCACAATAAGAGCACAAGATTCAGCAGAAGTGAGGCCAGCATGAGGACTGCGGCTCTTCAACAAAATATCCACGACCTTTTTCATCCCTTTGCTTTGAGCATATCTCGCCGCCTCAAAAAGGGCGTCTGGGCTGTAGTAGCCGGGGTTGCAATGCAAGATCGTGGTAATGTTCTGAACATTGTTACTCTTGATAGCGCAGACGAGAGCTGACTTGCCATTAGCTGATGTCGCATCTGCGGGAAATTTGGGGAAAATATTTGAAGCCATCGCTAACTCGGCGCGATCTAATGCGTCACAGTAGAGATATTCTTGATCACAGTGGTCAAGGCGGTCGATGCGATTCCCGAGGGTCGAGAGTGCTGCGTTGATGAGTTCAGGCTTGTTCGACAAAATTCCAGCCTTAATCTCTAGTCCCGTGAGAAGGGAACCTTTATCAAGTAAATAAATGGCACATTCAATGCGTCTTGAGTTGAGACTTTCGTTTCCCTCTCGAAAAGTCGGACGTATCGCCTCGGCCAAAGGGGTTGAGTTGAACCGTTTGTCGACGCCAAAGCCATGGAGGAGGTGTATTTGGCAAGTAAGTTCGGAACAAGTAGCCTCGAGTAGAAACTTGACAACTTCCAAGTGGCCGTTTCTGGCCGCCACTTGAAGCGGGATGTGGCCAGCCTCAATCTTGAAGTTGTGAGTGCCGGAAAAGCACTCGGTGATTTTCCATCGAGGAGAATACTGAGGCTGCCGGCAAGCCAAACTTGCTTGCGCACCAAATTCACCCACCAAAATTGTGCAAGTTTCGAGTCTTCCTAATGAAGCAGCTACATATAGTGCTGTGCAAGGTAGTATTTCGGGGACCGCGTTGACATCCGCCTTGAAATTCGACACCAAGACTCGAATAATGCTATTATAGCCGATGCCAGAAGCCACCACGAGCAACTCCGGCAAATGGTGATCCATGTAGTCCTGGCGGTTGACCCATTTTACTCTCTGAAAGGCCTCGTGAACAAGCAGAAGTAGTCGAAGAGCGCGGGCTTCTAGGTCTGTCGGCCAGTCTTCGGTAATAAACCCTGAACCTTCTTGTCCTCGTCTTAGGTAGCAAATCGCAGCCGCGTAGGGACAAATGTGTCTATAATTGGCGACTTCCAAAATGGCCTCTGGCCATTCGTTCAGTAGGCGCTCAAAAACCAGGCCGTTACCGTGTTTTAAAGCCAAGGACAGGGGATTCTCCCGTCTCTGGTGATCTGCGAAACCATACAACGGATCGCGATATACCTTCCAGCAGGCTTTCCAATTTATCCCAGACGAGAGTAGTCGATCGACAACCATAAGTCCCGCTTCCTCTTTGGGGAAATTACAAGCCTGCTCAAGAAGTTGAATTCCTCGCTTCTCTGGATTCGCCCCATGTGACAGCAACATGTCAACAAGGTCGTATCTGCCATGAGAAGCCGCTAACATGAGGGGAGAGTTATTTGGAACACTGTGTTGAAAGGTGACTCCGTATTCAGGATCGCGACCATAAGACAGGAGAGCATATACCACTCTGGCAGCCTCAGGGCTCGGCCGAGAACTTAGCGCGTTATTGAAAGCCGCAGAGAACGAATATTCAATAACCGCAGAGCGGACTGGATCCTTGGTAGATTTCAGAATGAGTTCCAGAGCCTTGGTTTGAAATAGGAACCTTATAATATCCCAGCTCGATTCCGAAAGAGGTGAAAACAGGTTGTTGGATATGGCGAACACCAGAACATAGAGTGACTGGAGCCCCCGCTCTCTATTTGAGCCAAATAAGATGGCCAGAGCCCTTTCTCTGTTCTCTCCAATAGAGTACTCGGGCAGAAATCTCTGCAAAGAGTATTCCAGGGCAGCTGCCGTGGTGTGGGCGTCGCTCCATTGAAGACTCTCAAACGTCATCATCAGGAGGGGGATGACCCAGACATCGGCTGTGAATGGTTGGTTCAGAATCACGGGCGAGTTCTGCGATTGGATGTCTGAAAGTATACCAGTATCAGCCCAGAACCTGCTCTATCAGATAAAGTGAAGAAACTTACATGTCGAGATATCCTGTGCAGCTTTCCAAAATGGCAGCGACTTTGGGAAGGCCATATGCATGAAATCGATGGTTTTTTCTGGCGGTGGAGATCTGACTTCAATGCTGATTGCTTGTCGTTTCTTCCCGGGCCTTGCAGCTTCGAGGGATGCAGCTTCGAGGGATGCAGCTTCGAGGGGTTAGATTCTTAGGGTGCTGGTGTTCAAGGCAGATAGAAGACAAACCGGGTTGTCCTGGCTTTGCCTGGCAGCGATTGCGATTTTTTCTCTCGATCTTGGACGGCAGCAAAGGAATGCCTGAAACTAGTACCTGGCTAATCCTGCCTTGTCTCTCATGTAGAGTATTGCGAATAACTTGCCAATCATCATACGAAAGATTTAAGCCCATTCTCCATTTGTTCAGCCGGTACTGGACTTGGTTTGCGCTGGTAGCTTTGTCAACAGCAACATTCTTGAATGACGACAACCAGAAGGCGAGGCATGACCAACGTGACATTAAACCCGCAAAATTTCATGAACTCGCGAACCGCTTTTTGCGATCCCCCTCGCTGGACAAGAAATAGGTACTGGATAAACGGCTTTCGGGCCTCCCAGTCATCGTCTGTCGGGCTCCTCATGGTGGTCATCACTGGGGCTTACGGCCAGCAGTGGTTCACTGTGGAAGCTTAAGTTCAAAAAGTTGTTCCGATGGACTCCGAGTCGGACTGCGGCGAAAGAGGAAAAATTTCAAGGCATGAGAAGACGAGGGGAAGCTTGTTGAGTTGGCGAGATATTCAAATTTCGTTTGCTTCTATACAGGATTTTTTTCACAATGTCCACTTTTCAGAATATGACTGCAGCTCAACTGGCAAAACCCGTCCAGCGGATGCTCTTCTCCCATTGGCTAAGTCCCTTCCCTACCAAAATATGAATGCATGTGTCACCATGCATTCATATTTGAGCAGCAAAAAGCTACGCAAGGCTTATGCTGGGTTCTCGATGTTTCAATTGGTCGACCCATGAAAATCGCAACATGAATTGTTGATAGACCGTGATAGGGTGTCCAATTCTGACGAGCATCATTGAAAATCAAGTATTAATGCCCGTTTCTTTTAAGGCTTAGACAGGCGTCCGGTCATGCCTGGAAGGTGGGAGACGACGGGGTCCTTGGGGATTAAATAGTTGAGACCGAGGAGGAGGGAATGATGTAGTAGGTCGACTCTCTCGGAATCCCAAATATTATCTCAATTATCTCCTCAAAGTGTACCACTCTTCAACCTCGATTAAGGTCCTCTCTGGACTAGAATCCATCCAAACAATGGCTTGGTCGACTGAAGCAATCATGGCGCTGCTCGCCGTAGTTGTTGCCCTCCCTCCGGCCATTCTCGCCATCTGCGCCTGCATCCGACGGTATCGTTACTTCGACTCCCCCCAAAAAGGTCAGAATAACGCTCGCGTTGCTTCTCCGTTATTAAGTCAACTTACAACTTCTATTTCAAGTATCTAACCTTTGCCGAACAGAGTCGCCGAGTCGGACACCCCAAACTTCTTCCGACGTTGACGCCTCCTTCCGAATCCTCCGGTCCCGGTCACAGCCCTTGAGCATGACTCCAAATGTTTTTATTGTCGTAGGCCCTACTGATAATAGTATTCAGGTGGAATCTGTTTAACATTGCATAACGGGAAATTTTTGGATTCCATAGTAGTACTTGGGCCTCTAAAAGAACTGAAGTCCCTGCTGTGGTGGAGATGCGATGATTGCGCTGGAATATATCATATCTCCTCTACCAACTTGTTTGCTTGTCTCAAATGTCATGAAGATATGCTCCACTCTCTTCCTCAGTTGCACTGCACCCTAAATTCCTCGCTTCAACTTCGTACAGGCCCTAATCCCCATTTCCTTTCTATACGGTATTGGATGTGGTGACCTAAGGTTCTACAATGTGTTATGGAATCATTGAAGGACTGAACGGGCAGTCAAGGTGAATTACACTGGAATACCACGGCTTAATGTTGGACGCGGCTCTTTTAACTTCCTACCCAACCCAGCCCACGTCGCCACACATCCAAAGCAGACAACACAACAGCCATTTAAGATGCATTAGCAAACTCTCTCCCCGGGGCTTCACCTTCAGTCGCCTAACATCTAGTCCCACAAGATTATTACGACCTCAAGCTTTTGCAATCATTGGCCATGAGGCTAGTTCGTCCTTCACGATCTTAACCCTAACCGCAAAGTAACTTTGGAATAAACCGTTCCTTCTCTTTACTACTTGCGGGCGGTGAGGGCTAAACTCAGTGACAAATAATATCGGAATCCATTCTCACCTACTACAAATCTGTGACATCCGCCACGCCCCAGCCCCATTGGTAACCCAGCTCCACCCATGGGTTTCAAGCCAGATGTCAAATCTTCAACGCCTCAACTCACAACAACGCTCTCCCCACTACGGGCCTCTCTTTCCGTTCTCTTAGCTCCCGCCTCCATCGCATTTCGATGGCAAAACCGAAAAAGAAAAAAAGATCCAAAAAGAATCGTTCCTCGTTCTACCTGCTTTGCCTGCACACGTTTCCGGCAACTCTTGCCAAAACCTGGGACGGAAATCATTCCCGCCCCCCACTTGCTGGTTTCCGACAGCCATCTCGAAACCCCAAACCTTCTCCGTTTCCGTCTCATACCGTCTCCGCCCCCCCTCCTCCTTTCCATGCACCAAAAACCCAAACCTTAAACTCGGAGAAAACAACACACACATTGCATTGCATGTCGGTAGTTCGGTATGCACGTCTACTTACGGATAGATGCCGACGATAAAATCCCCGAAAGATTGCCGCTGCAAGGGAGGGGAAGGGGGGCGCCTATGTCAATCAGAGTTGTTTTCAGTGAAATATTGCTACCTGCCGGTTGGAACTGCCTGCACATCACGGCATCTCTCTTCCGAGAAGAAGGGAAAAGACTCTAGAAACTCGACAAGGCCAAAAAGCAACTGCAAAGTATCAAGAACCCAAATACGGCTATTATTACCTCTGGATTGACTGGAGGCATCGGGTATTTATATTAAGCATAAAACTGTGGGTGTTGTACAATTCCCCGTCTCCCGTTCCCCGTCTCAAAACAATACATTCCTCGTTCTCACTGTCAGGTTTGCTCGTCATTGCCTCCGCCCTGCCCTTCTCTTTGAATCGAAACGCCGCGCCAAATAAATCCAAAGACTCCATTGCCCATACTGTACAATCGGTTTCCTACCAGATCCGTCGTATCTGGCCAAAGTCGCGATTCGCTCGATTCCCTCTCTCTATAATAATATCTTTTCCAGCTGTATCTTCTGCAAGTTCTCCTCTCGCCTACTATTATTCCATTCTATTTATGTCTGCCGTCGGCTTCCTGGCTTTCATAAACCGTTCCCTCAATGTGGGCCTCGCCTTGTTTTCCTTTTCCTTCTTCGACTTCTTCTCGTATAGCGGCTTGTGCTCTTCGTGGATATCGTGCTCGTCTTCGTAGTCCACATGGACAAAGGCGCGCTCGACGTCTGCAAGGCCTTCAACCTTGCGCTGAAGCGTCTGGGCAACGTCGTGGGAGATCTTGAGGGGCGTGGACTCGTCCATGACGATGTCCACCTCGACATAGTACCGCTGACCAGCGTGATATGCTCGGCACTATGGCTGTTAGCAAAGGAAGGCTTGCCATGAGGAAGGAGCCAGAAATTCCTACCGTGTCCACCTTCAGAATTTGGGAGTCGTGCGTCATGGTAAGGTACACGACCTTCGCGATAAAGTCTCTCGGCGCCGACTTGCCCACCAGGAGCCACACCTGCTCAAACGCGTTGGCAGCCCACGAGAAGAGGATGATGAGGGCAATGATAATGGCGCCAATTGGGTCCAGGTACCAGACGAACCGGTCACCGACAATAGACATGACGAGACCAAAAATATTGACGACAATGTCGTTGCGGTGGTCGACGAAGAAGACGTGGACCGATGGGAAGCGTCGGTAGAAAAGGCAGTAGACCATGAGCGATCCCTTGGCAAAAACTGCGACGTGGTTAGCAATAAATTTGCTCCCATGAATTTCACTGGACTTTTCGTACTCGCTACACCAACAAAGACAAGCGGAATGACGTGGAGTTCTTTCGAGTCCTGCTCGCCCCCGCCGAGGGTGCGGCCCGATTCGATGATGAGTTGGATGGCCACTGTTGTCATCAAGGCACAGAAGAGAATGATGCCGATAGTCTCGATTCGGGTCCTTCCCTATTCAATGTCAGCCATCAACTCGGTGCGTAGCAGATAGACTCAACATACCACTGGATACTTGTACACACTTGGACGAGCAGCCAACCACGACGTGATGAGCATGACAAACGAGGACACCAAATCCATCTGCCACATGTTAGCATTGAGTCTAGGGTCCGTGGGGTTTATGGTCGACATACAAATGCATCAGCTGCGGTAGCAAACAGCTGCGGAGTTCCATTAGCAAGTTGCCTCCATTCTTCGCAGATTAACCATACGTACAGCCAGAGATCCTGTAGATACTGCAGCGTAGAGTTGGATGCAGAAAAGAAAAAAATTAACAGTGAAAGAGGCGTAGACGGCGAACTTGATCTTCGGCGCCATTCGGACGTCGTCCTCCACGGCAAGGCGCTCCTCGTCATCGACACCGAGGAACTGGTCAATAAGCTCATTCTGGCGCGTATAAAATTTCTTGAGCTGTCGCTTGTTGCCATTGGGATGGTCAATCTTCATCTGCTTCTTGGAGACGTTGTCGCGGCGATGTCGTCCAAAGTTCAAGGGATCGGCTGGGTTCATGATGTTGATGTCGCCGTTCTCTATGGATGCAGCATCCCTGTCTGCCTTTGCCAACTTATCATTGTCGGCTGCGTTCTCAGCGGCGCATTCCGCTGCGGTTATCTTGTCATCCTCTACGATGGCGGCTATGGGTTGGATAACATCAGGTTCTGCTGCAGTAGAGCCTTCTGCTGATGGGTCAGCGGGACTGTGAAAAGGCAGTGGGACACACGTTGTACCTGTGTATAGAGTGGCAGGGGAGTGTTGTGACGGCAGAGCAGCAAGGGAATGAACGAATGGGATGGGATGATCGTGAACATCTCAGTATTAGCAAACATAGTAAGGGACGAGCCTAAGAAGCATCCGCTGATGTCTGGTGAATGAAGGAAGTGATTGCCAAGCGGGTGGGTTAGAATATGCCGGACAAGTCGATAATAGACGATGGATAATGCTTGAAGCGTGAGACTTGCACCACGTACCGGACATTCTCGGGCTGCCCCGCTGGGTCGGAGAGGAAGTGTCTGGAGCCATGCTTCAGGTTAATTTTCAGTTCCGCGAGAGCTTTAGTTCTAACAGCGACAAGGTTCTTTCTGTCGAGAATAAGATCAAATCGGATTCGGCCTGATGTTTTTGGACTAGGAAGATAGAAACAGATAATAAAACGTCCAGGAAAGAAAAGGATATTCTACGAACGCGCCGATTGCTCGAGCGACGAGATGGTGAACTGTGATATATTTCGAAACCGCTCAACGAGCTTGCATGGAGTCGCGAACTGGTTGCCAGTGGGTGGCGGGCAACGTTGGAAGGCAAGAAGAGCCGACGCTCGCGTGCAGTAGCTTAAGAAAATTTTGGCGGCAGCAGGGGTCATCGGGCGCTGGGGACCTAGCAAACTGGCCCCGGCAGCCGTGGAATGGGGTGTGGGGCACCGGGATTAGAACAGACGGCAAAGGAGTGATAAACGTTCCAAAGCGAAAGCGATGTCCAGGAGGGAGAAATTTGCCACCTGCGACGCCTTGTTCTTGCAGTTGGTATTTCGGCTCTGCACTTCAGTGCCATCCCGGTTGGCTCTCTCGGACTCGAAAATTTGAAGGAAAAAATATTCGTGTAGCGAGTAACTTGAGAAGCGTGGAAAATATTCCCAGAAGGTTTTCTTGATAATAGTCGTGACAGCAGACGGGAGTTCCACCAGGTCTGCAACGTGGGGGCATACAAAGTCGTCTGCACTACTTCGTAGTGGTAACGGACCAAGTAGCCTATTCGCTAGAATTGTCGACAATAGCTACTCGAGAGTCGCAACGGCTTCGAGGTATTGCTTGTAGCTGGTTGTGACATGTCCAGGTACGAAGGCTTTTGACAAAGCAAACATCAATAGATTATCAAATCATGGTAGCAGCAACAGATGTTGGCAAGCCGTAACGAGGTGGTTCCGAACGAGACGTCGCAGGCAAGCCAATTGGGTACTCTGTATCGGCGAGCTATTGGCAAGCGCATGCGAATCACGAGAGCCGAATTGCTCGCGGTTTGTGGGAGGCTACTGCCGGTGCCTTCTTCGGCCGCTGCGGGTGTTCATTCTGCAGCCCCACATGGGAGTGGAGAATAGACTTGGCGACGGGTTGAAGCATTGAGAGACCTCGGAGCTTGATGGTATGCAGCACGCAATTCAATCGTACGAGGTGGTGTGCAGGGTTGCCAAAAGACCGGGTCTGCGTTAAAGTATTTTCTTGCTTATTTCAAAGTGAAGAATTTAAAAGGAAAGCGACTGCCAAGCTTCAGAGCTGTATTCGGCCCTTATACGGCTACAGCAGCCAAGAGGGTCGAAATGTCATCACCTCCGTCGCGGGCCAGGCAGACTTGGGGAGTTCATGGGCCAGGCTTCGGCCACAAATATCATTGTTCCGTCTAGACGTCAGAGATGAGCCTTACAACTCTGTATTGCATCGACAGGACGACTTGGAATCAGCCAAAAATAAAAGAGTTAAGGTTTGCAATTCGCATCAAATGCTCCGTAAGTGGTGTGGTCAATGGTGGTCACGAACTGAAGTGTTTGCATTGCATCTTGGGATGATCAGGGAGAGACTTTGGGCAGGAGCACCCGCAATTGGTGGGACAGAACTCCCCACCCCACAGGTTGTTTCACGCCAGCGGGAGCCGCAGTGCGGCTTTGGGGCCCTTGCTCCCCACCAAGGCCCTGGCCCAGAGGTCCTGGACTCCTTCCATCGCCGTTCTTCGAGGCTTCTTTCTAGCTAACTCGACACAATCGGGACGCGGCCGCCGATCGCAGTGAAGGAAAGCCTTGCCGATCGGTTAGGACTTCCACTCGTAAATTCCCGGCTTTTGCCAAACACTTTGCGGCTCATCCCCGGCTCCATCAACGACTTCTACTTGAGTCCGGCTGCACTTACCTTTCACTTTTCTGACAACTCCCTGTTTTGCCGCTTTTCAGAATCAAGCTCGGCCGTGGTCGTTTATTCCTTCCTCCTCCTTTCATTGCCATCTGCTTCCCTTCGTCTTCCGCTTGGGGCTAGCGTAGGACCACTCCCTGTTATGATTGTCATCGCAGTTTCGATGCTTTTCATGGCCTCGAGTCGAATGCCTTGCCTCCTCATCACCTGCCATACGCCATTCGGACATTTTCTCATATGCTAAGGCTTCTCGACCACATGCACTGCAACATAACTTTGCGCATCTCCATCCGTCTCAGGCGCTAGTGCCGCCGTAGAGCGAAGCTACGGAGCTTTTTTTATGCTTGATACAAGATCTAGATTCCCGACGCCAGAGATCTCAAATTCTTCACACCAATAGATGGACCCGGGAACGGCATCCCTGCGCAAACAACACAAGCCAACAGCTCTGGCACTTATGCGATTTGAGTCAATTAGAGGAAACAACGCCCTCGTATTAGCCCTATCGGAAGTGTGAGCGAATATGAGTAATTAGGTCATCGCGAATGAGCTCATGGCACACTTGCTAGTGCAAGGAAACATCCTGGTCCTCGCGCCCTGTCCGGGCCCTAGTTTCCTGCACGATACCAGGACCGTTTCATGCTTTCAAATGTTCAAATCCTCATTCGCACTCTCTACCATCGTGTGCTCTGGCCATTCTGTCGATCTTGTAGTGAATCCCAAGATGATTATTATGATCACTTCAATCGAAGGCCAAGAGCAGATCTGGTTCCCTTAGCAGCTAGATCCATTGGAAGAAGGCAAGACGAGTCTCAGGATGTCCAGGTTAGCCCAACCCGCCATAGCCAAAACCTGCCTCCTTCCAGCCTTGTCCCCACAGTGGTTTTTTGGTACATTTTCCGCCCCTCGGGGAAATCACGCTCAAGTAACCCTTCAAACCGAAGGGATCGACGGTTCGCCTGTTGGAAGGCCGTCTCAAGCCCAGCGCAGCATTGAGCTGGCGTCCTATAGACAGGCACTTATGACCGCCACTGATCCGCTACATGACAGTTCAGCGTCTTTTCCCAGCGCTGCTGCGGCGGTCCCGGGTCTTCTACGGCGCTGAGTTCTTTTCTTTTTCACCATCTGTGTCATCTTGCGGCCGCGTATTCTTTCCACCACTTCGCCACGTCCCCCACCGCATAGCGACCGACCGACCTTCTGTCTTTTGTCCATGCGTATTAAACCCAACCCGCGCCCGTCATGGCAGAAACCACTTAAGCTTTTGCTCCGCCTTGTTTCCTTTTTTATTTTCCTATTTTCCGTTTCCGGATGTTGTGATGTTTGGAGAAGGCCGGTAGTCGGTGTTGGATTTTTTTTTTCTTTCTTTTCCCTTCTTCACTTCTCTCGACGTATGGGGATAGAGGCCCTTTTCGTCTGTTTTCTATGACAGGGCTGCCGGTCGGCTTCTTTTTGCAACCTATTATTCTTTCTCGTTTCTTTTCAATCCGACTCGCCTTTGTTGAGTTGAGTCGCAACCTTACAATCCGACCCCGAGTGAGAGATTGAGAAGCATTTGTTTTCGCGCGGTAATCACCATCATTGTCATTTAGTCAACATGGCGCAACCAATCAACCCAGTCAGCCCCGTCAACCCCGTCAACATGGCCACCATGATCACGCCAACATTCAGTGTGGCCACGGCCACGAGCTTGGCTGACACTTTGTCCGACGAGAAACCTCAGTGCGGAGGTGGCTTGGAGCAGGGCGAGTACGACTTGCCGCTACACGTAGTTGGTCTGTTCTTGGTCTTGGCGGCGTCCATCTTCGGCGCTGGGTTCCCAGTGGTGGCGAAGCGAGTAAAATGGGTAAAGATTCCCGACAGCATCTTCTTCGCCAGCAAGCATTTTGGTACAGGTGTTCTAGTCGCAACTGCATTCGTGCACCTTCTCCCCACGGCATTCGGCAGCCTTTCGGATCCGTGCCTGCCCGATATCTTCATCAAGGACTATCCGGCCATGCCCGGTGTCATCATGATGGCATCCATGTTCTCCCTCTTCGTGGTGGAGATGTACCTCAATGCCAAGACGGGTGGTCACTCACACGGCGGTCCAACCGGTTTCGAGATGCACGGACACACGGCCCCCCATCGACCGGCGAGGCCCGCCAGCTTCGACTCGGGACGTGAGATGGAGTTTGAAAAGCAAATGGCCCAGAAGATGTTCGACGAGAAGCAACGCTACGCATACCAACAGAACCCGCATGCCACTGGTGACGAGCCCCCCAACATGGGCGAGATGCCATCTTGGTTCATCGTCTTCTACGAGCAATACGTCCGCCAGCGACTCGAGATGATGAACTTGATCAAGGCCCAGGAACAAAGCGATTCCCAGAGCGGATGGGTGGATGAAAAGTCGGGCTCACGCGTCACCGAGGAACCCTTGTTCGATCATGAGGGCCAGACGGTCGATCCCGCAGTGTACCGCAAGATGTCTGCCAACATTACCCTTCTCGAGGGCGGTATCCTGTTCCACTCCGTCTTTGTCGGCATGACGGTCGCCATCACTATCGACGGCTTCGTTATATTGCTCGTTGCCATTTTGTTCCATCAAATGTTTGAGGGTCTGGGTCTAGGTTCGCGTATTGCCGAGGTTCCGTATCCGAAGGGCAACATCCGCCCGTGGGTGCTGGTCATTGCTTTCGGGACTACGGCGCCAATCGGCATGGCCATTGGTCTTGCGACTCGTGGCGGCTATGATCCGAACAGTGCCTTTGGTCTCATAATTGTCGGCGTCTTCAATGCTATGTAAGTTCGCTTTGTCCCCAGTTATACCTGCTGGTGTGAGTGGTTTGGTCGTCTAACACAAATTCATAGTTCTTCTGGTCTCCTGATATATGCGGCTCTTGTCGATCTTCTTGCCGAGGACTTCCTCTCAGAGACAGCTCAGATGGTCATGACAAAGCAAAAGAAGATTGCCGCCTTCTCATGGGTCCTGGCTGGAGGTGAGTGCTACAGAATATCAACATGCTTTATGAACTGGAGCACTGACTTGTCGTTTACAGCCGCTGGCATGTCCGTCGTCGGTGCCTACGCATAAGATGACTCGTCTACCTCTTGATGACGAGATTGCCGTTCTTCCAGTCCTTTCTTCCGTTACCGCTCATTTCACGGGAGAGGCTACATATTAGAAAAAAATTGGGGCTCCTCGATACCCTTTCCCTCACCAAATTTTTACCGACTTCTTCGATCCCGACTTGTAAGCCGGAGGAGAGGGCTTGGTAACGCAGACAAACTATTGTCGAGGGGCTTCCTTTGAAAAATATTGGGAGGAACAACATTGATAAACTCAGCACACGCCCACAGCTTGTTACCTGCGCCGCCCCCTGCGCGTCGACTGTGCTGCCACCGCTAAAATTCTGTCTTGACAACGTTTATTTGTACAACAATCCTAGAGAAGGGAGACTCATGTCTTAATAATTCCTCTTTCTTCAGTTCTCCTTTTGTCCAAACCTGTTTGGATACATTCATTTCGTTGCCCAGTTTCTTCTCTTCTCCTGGAGATCAAGACGAGTCAATAAGCTTATTTGGTGTTGTTCTTCCCTACAAGATCTCCTGATCCGTCTCTCTCTCGCCTTTCTGACATGGAAGGCTTACAAGGACCAGAATGTTTGTATTTAGTCGCCCTTTTTGTTACATGGTTTACAGGTTGCTGCTGGCATTGCCATTTTATACTAGCTAGCTGAGCGCCTTATCTTGGACTGTCAATTGCCGACAGATGGAATGATAGAAAAGCAGAAGAGAAACAAGACGAACAAGACTGAGACAGGGGAATAGACATTGGCGAGGAAACTAGCAAAGGCTATGATATACAAGGCTAGACAGGGAAAGACAGACATAGATGTTTTTATAGAGCAAAATGAATTTACTCTTGATGCCAACTGATGTTCCTAAAGGTATCTCGAGATGATTAGATGGATGGGAGGTCTCAATTTGGTAGTCCTAAATATGCTGACACTCTGTGTTGCTTCTCGCATGTCTAGCTCTTGTGCTTGCGTCGCTGAAAACGACAAGTGATTTTGATTGGTCTGGCATCCATGTATGCTCTTCGAGGTTGAGTGGAGGGGTCTCTAAGGGTACAAAAGCTAGATACCTCGACGCCACTTCCTACCTGCCAGGTCGGGAAAATCGAACGTAATGGAAGATGCGGTGTTGGATACCCCTGTCATGTATTCGCACTAACGTTCGGAATCTCGAACGGTCCACGGACCCACCGATCATTGCACTGCAATTCTAGCGGCGCCAGGGCCGATTAGAGGCACGTCAGTGGAAAGCTCAAAGTTTTCATGGCGCTGATTGGTCCAAGTAAAGTTTGTAATATCGCAAAAGGAGTTTATGCGGTTTTGCTAGCCTGTATCTTATCAGGCCTTGCCTGGTGTAAAGTTGAATATCGTAATGGTTCCAAATCCTTGAACATCTTTCGTGTGGGAAAGATCCTCTGGTCTACGCGGAAATATTCTACAATTCTGCAATACGCACTTCTATTCGGTGTCACCAGCGTGCTGTGCACCAAGATGATCGTGTCGTCGCAACGCTAGTTACTCAGCAAAACAGCCCGGCAACGAATCGCGACGGTTGCATTGCACTTCTAGCGCCACAAAGATGCTTCTCGTGGATCTATTTCGGAGGGCTTCTTGTGAGCATCGGAGAAGATTTCACTTGGCTTAACTTGGAAATTAGTGGTTACTGCGATCTGGATGGCCATTTAAGGGCACATTGATATTGAATAAGATTTTTCGGTA
>Ga0247774_1000844_pt1 | contig 15515 bp, 12 predicted proteins | sample UWRJL001104B6_FD_179933 | JGI IMG/M metagenome (GOLD analysis project Ga0247774, IMG submission 179933) | Plant litter microbial communities from Arlington Agricultural Research Station in Wisconsin, United States - UWRJ-L001-104B-6 | ecosystem: Environmental > Terrestrial > Plant litter >... | reverse complement strand
TCACCACCGTATCTGTAGCCTACGCATAACTGGTAGGCTGATACGGATGACAATGACTGATATGTGCTGACTTTCTTGATTGATTATTGATGTATCTAAAGAGTCTCTATGGAGACGGCGGGGAAATACGGGTGCCCTCAAACCCTATCCCTAACGGGTCGGTTTGGGGAACCACAAGGGGAACCACAGAACCACAGAACCACAGTAGTAGCGTCGTCGACCGGTCTCCAAACCCTAACCCTTTTGTCCTGTTACACTAGTAGCGTTTGCTAATTATCTTACGAGGCATACTTAGCTTACGTTTTTTATATACTTTTTTTTATTAATTTATTTAGCTACTATAAGGCGTTATATAGTAAACAAACTAATAATATAGGTTCCTCCTTGCTTCCGGAAAGTAGGCTACTCTATAGGAATTCCCTATCTGTTAAACAAGTTATTTCTGTAGATCGCTGCTTTTCTCGCCCGCTTAAAATTAGTTGCCCTCTATTTATAGTCCCTCGTTACTGCGTACTTGTTAAATATTTCCTGGCCCTCCTCCTCTCTAGATATCGCTCGTCTATGTATATTGGAGTACTATATACGGCACCGCCCGGAATTGATCTAGGAGCCCCGTCCTGAGGATTATTTTTTGCTGCTTGTATTACTATAGCCGGGGTGCAGAGAATACGCTTAATGTCTATATACGGTTGCTTGTTTGCCTATATCTGCTTCTCGTACCTTTCCTGAATGCATTATACTATGAGATGAGTGTGGCATAAGTGTGAGATGCGGTTCTTGCAAAGTGTTGTGGCCTGTGAATACGAGACCGGTCCCTGCCGGCCCGCCACGACAGGGCTGAGCTTTAACTCCTCCACTCTTTTCCTTTATATGCCTTTGCTAGCCAATTGTGACGGATCTGGGGTATCAGGGCGTGGAGCCCGTTCGGCAACAGCCCCTGCGGCTGCACCCGCCGCGCTTCCTGATGGAGAGATCGACGTCATCAGACGGGAAACCCCCTGCTGCCGCGGCCGCGGCCGCGGAAATGCCGACGAGGGCTCGCCACCCTTTCTGGGAGACGGGGGCCCAAGAATTTAGCCTTTTAAAGGACGATGATTCAAGTAAAGACGGGGAAGAAGACGAGGATACAGAGACCGAGAGTGAGCATTGTGTATCTCTCAGCACGAAAAAGAAGATCTCAGGATGGGCAAAGCGAATTAGGGGTCAGATAAGGGAGGTTAAGCCGACTTTGGTGTCTTGTTTTCGGCCGAGCTCGAAGTAGGGAGAAAAATTCCCTGGATGATTGATGTGCATGGTAGTAAGAAATCGATAGATTGCGTCGCCAACTGCGAGGTTGCCATTATCCTAAGAATACAACATTACCAATCGAATTTCTTCCCTGCACCCTTGGTATTCTCTGCTCATTAACCCTTCGCCCTCTTTTCTGTCTTGACTATTCCCATTAGCTGGGCTTGAGATTGGAATAATTGAGCTGCCCCCCGATAAAAGGAACTCGTTTCTACTAGCGATGCGCTGATGTCGGGTAGACTACCGGCAGAACCGGACTTTCTTGAGCTGGTGACTGGTGCTAACTTTTAAGCTGTTGTGAGCTCTTCGACCGCGTCTTTTTATAAACTCGTACCACATAAAGCACCATATGAACCTGCGTAATACTCACCGCAGCCGCTCCGAGAACGGGAGATGGCAAGCATTTTCAATGATGAAGAAGGAGAAGGACAAGAAGCACAAGATCCACTAGAAGGAGGAAGCAAATAATCTGTTATAGCTGGCAGGGCGGGGACTTGAGCTCGTCACGAATGCAGCCAACGTAGATTCGCCGGATGCGGCAAGGGCGGCAATTTTTAAATAGCTTCCTTCATTTTTGAAGAGAACTCAATACTGAGACGCCGAAGTTAGCGATGCCAAAAAGGAGGATTGTAGCGTGGGGTTGCTGATTAAAAATGGCCCTGGTTGGCTGGATGGGAGGGGCGTGGTTTGGCATAGGTGAGACGATAGTGTAAGGTTGGGGAATGTAAGCAAGGTACCGGGTACCTCCCCTCGGCTTGGCTTTTCACTGTCGTGTCCGCTGAATTCGGCGCCACCTGCCAAATTTGGCGAACACGATAGTAACATCTTAGCTTGTTGTAATGCTGTTTCTAAGTAAAAGGCCGACAGGGGATATTTGCCCATTTCATGAGGATGCGGTTCAACCCGGCCTGGTAAAGCTGATAAGCGCCGCGGCTCTGCGAGGCGTGGTTCTCTCAAGTGTGCAAATTTTATTTAAAAAAAAATTCCGTGGATGCAGACAAATGTGTAGATGGTAGAAGCCTAGTCCATCTAGCTGTAGCTTTATACGGTCTGTAAATGAATTTTTTCTCGCTAGGAAAGTCAGGGACAGGAAAATCTAGATCTCTTGGATCACAGGGCTAGATGATTGTGGAAATTTCCGTAGGCTCCCAGGGTTAAGGACGAGGTTTCGCGGCCAGGGAGATTAGACATCCCCGTAGTTTATTCGCTAGATATCGAAGAAGTACAATGTCGGCTCTTAATCTGCGTCAAGAATTGAGGGTCGAGCGCTGCCATGACTGTCCAGCATCCACCATTTTGCCCACTGCTTGGCATAAATGTGAGCCGTTGCACTATCGCCTTTTGACTTTGCAAGCTTGTTGCGTGAGTACAGCTTCTTCAACTTTGTTGTTGGGATTCTAAAAGTAGACTTATGGCTATATAGACGAAGTCTTATTTTCTTAAAAAGTACTAGTGAACTCGATTGGAGAGAAACTAGACGGGAATTATGGAGCTGAATATCCTCTTCAAATATTTGGCCATCGCGTTACTGGCGTGGCGCGTTGCGGGGTGACGAAAGAGTGGTACCGCCTCCGACACATTGAGGATCCATGGTTCGGGACCATGTCTAGGACATGGGAACTTCACGCCATTGTGGCCAGTCAGATGCACGCAGAATTCCTGACGTCAATAAGACACGTGGTATGGAAAGAATAATGTCTTCAACATCTAAGAAGCACCCTGATTGCCTTGATTTGATACTAAATGAGCATCTGCTAACAAGGCATGATCTCCTGAAGGCGATATCGCTCGGATGGGCCTACATGTCGTAGCAGACGACCAGGCACTAGTGAAGCGGATGCATGGGGCGTGAACGAAGTTTTGCCCGATTCGACTGGTATGTCGGCATGGAGGTCGAGTGGTTTCGAGAAAACGCTGTTTCCCCAAGGGGTGATGCCCTGTATTTCGGATTGAGAGCGAAGTCAGCACTAGGATTAGGTTTTCTTTGATACCAAAGGTCTACGGAAGCTGTCATCTGGACCTCTCTGTTATATTGTTCACTTTGGTACCCAAGCAAGTATAAAGGCAATGTCGAATCCAAAACCAACGAAAGCATCGTCACCAACGACGGGGATCTTGGGCGGGATGATGCAGGAAACCTAGACGCCGCCCTGTGATTCATGTTGTTGAGGGTCTGCATGCTAACATTGGCAGATCACGCGGCGGTTAACTTGACAGCTAACCCGTGTTACTTTAGAATGGCTGGGGTTTGCTCAGCAACCTCGACTATCTGTGTCACCATCTTACACATCATCACCTCCTCACCTCCTCACACGTCGAAGCCAAAGTCGTAGCGGAGATCCCGCGGGGCCGATGTTCTCACTCCCAGGATGGACACCGAGTCTAATTCGCTATTCTATATGCGAGTCAAGCCTAAGGTGAGTACCCGCATTGACTCGCCCGTCGACACACATGACAAAGAACGTCGCCGTCAGAGGCGCCGTTTGCAAGGGGTTGTGCGTCTGGGGCGCATACCCCGTCCGGACTTGTGGGGCGACGACGCCAGCGTGTTTTCGGCCTGAGCGCTGGCTTGAAGCCGAGCTGAAGAGACTCAAAGATATGGATTCGACAGGGCGGCTGGTGTTTAACACGGGAAGATGGATGTCTTCGAGGTAGAGTGTTGCGTTGATTGAGGCGTTGAATAAGGATACAGCGGAGACACATGGTACGACTTATCTTCGTTCCGTCTCTGCTCTATCTATTCTACGGAAATGCTGGTTCCTGGAGACTCTTGGATGGACTTTGGGTATTCCTTGCGGCTTCGTCGTCGCTTCTACTTCACAGCTCTGCGTCCAATAAACCGTGGACCCATAATAGTAGCGAAGTGCTCTTTCACAGGGCCTCTGGGTGTCCGAAATGCCGAGGGAAATGTGAGGTAGAACTGGTGTGGCGCGGCATATATGTGCATGGTATTCTTCCATTCGCTTCTCCCGGTGTAGGAGGAGCCGCCTTGGGTCTCTACAAATGGATGCACGATACGGATCAAGAGCATAGGATTAGCTAGGGCGAGAGAATTGCACATGTGAGTGAAGAGCCTGTTTGGCAATACCTCTAGAGATGAACCCCTCTTCGTAAATGAGATCCTTTGTGACTGTCATACATACTAATTTCCTCGAAAGCGAGCCGCCACCTCATTCTTCGTTTGCACTCTCTGTGCGCCGCGTACCACTGCACGCACTCCACAATGTGTTCTTCTCTTTCCTTTCTTCTTTATTATCCAAAATTTGTCCTTGTAGGTGCGAACTGGCGGGTAGAAAAGTATGGAAAAGCGACTTGGAATGTAGGGCGAGGGTTCCAGCCTCACCTCAAGTCGCCCTTTTGTACAATTCTTTTCGTGTGTTGGCATTGGGAATGAAACTTGAGATACACGGGGCTAAGTAGTATTGGCCTATATATATCGCATAGAAATATAGGCTTTTGAATTATGGTTGTCCTTTAATTATGTCCTCACGAACATAGAACTTTCTGGGTAGAATCACATCGACTCGTCTCTATATCACGGAGAATGGAATCTTGATCGATAATGCCAGACCTTAACTCACGGCGTAGCCAGGATCTTCATGGATATATCCCCTCAACGACAATAGTTAACCAACATCATGCAAAGAGCCACTTAATACATCGAGACAGAAGCTTGCCTTGTGTTATTTTCGGATCAAGAACTCAACTCACCCGCCATTTGAAAAGCCTAGCCTTGATGTCGTCTCCCGCATGCTGTTTTTCCTGCCGACAACGTCATGTCCAAGCATAATGGCCACAAAAGAGGACTGCCGAGCAGGCCCTCCGTTCGGAGAAGACATCGCCAGTTCCTTTGTTCGGAGCTTGCCGCGGAACAGTTTCCACTGCGTGGAGCGTGGTGCCGCGAGGAGAGCTACAAACTTGCCCACCGTTGACGTCTCGGTAGATGCCCTCGCAACCTGGCGAGGAAGGACCAGAAATATGTGACTAATATAATTACCGCTTCCGGGAGCATCTCACGGTTCATTCTGATCAAGGGCTGAGTAGTGGAGGCGACAGAAACAAGGAAGTTTAGAGTAATTGGTACAACAAGAGGTGGAATCAGAAGCCTTAGCATTAAGTTCCATGATATGTTCGCTTCTTTGGTATTTTCGGGGGTGCAGTAAAGGACGGGAGATATTTAAACGGATTATCTGCGAGAATGAATCAACAAGTCATCGTTGCATTGACGGGCAAGGAGATTCCAAGCCGTACACCTTCGTTACAGGTGCACGGGTATCGGATCTAACGTGAGAAGGATTTTGGACACGATATAACTATCACAAAATCATGGATAGTTATCACAAATGCCGAGGACACTTCTAGGCCTGGACTTGGATACTGGTAGAATAATAATCCAAACTCTCGAGGCGTCGGATCCCGTCGTTTCATTTTCAGCGAATCCAGATCAGCCAGCCTGATGGGTGGTTGCCAAATGCCGCCGGGCTGCAAGAGCAGACGCCCATCCCGAAAAATTGACTTCACTGTATCGAGGAAAACAATCTGCATATATATGGCAACATCAATAGGTATCTTGACCCGTAGTGGTCAAATCTTAAGAGACGGGTAATAAGAGCCTGTAAATGGTACCTCTGCGAGATTACTGCTCTGCCAAGTTGCCGGGCTGTTTTAGAGTTGGCGCGATCAATGATTCCTAGGGGCTCTGTGCGGCGGATGATTCCTTCCGCCCATTAATCTGTAGGCGCTGACTGTGCCTACACCCCCTCAAAACCACAGCATCCAGCTGACCGCTGGCACACACAGCCACTGCCCCCACCACGTCCAACTCACTGAAAACAGTGCGCGAGACATACATGATCTTGGTACTTAGCCAATACCGTCCAGAACACGTCATATTTTGGGCTGATTTGGGCCGTGTTTTCACCAGGCTGAGGTCATTTCGAAGTTTAAAAAGGAAGCCAGGCTCCAGGGCCTAGGCTAACTACCTGCAAAACAATGAGGTGTTCCAGATTAAGGAAGGGTGGAGGGGGGTGGGAGCCTAGTCGCCTGGATGAAATGTTCAAAGACACCAGGCTGTGACTTCCCCCCCCTTGAAGGATGGAACTTGGCATGAATGACACACACCTGTTGCAAAGCGTGCAGGATCCAACCAGCGCATTAATTTGCGGCCGCTGCTGCACCCCCCCGTCGCCCGGGAGAGATTGATCGGGGACAAGAAGCAGATCCCTCACGATATTTAACCTCTGAAGAGAACATGAGTCTGGGCATGGCGGCTCCCACTTTTCTAGATCCAAAGCACACTAGTGTTGTCAGTGTCTTTGCCTTAACATGAGCATATGTACCGCAACAATTGAGAACCAAATGCGACGACAAAAGAAGACGTTCGCGAAGAGGAAGAATGGGATACGGAAACACAAGCGAAACCAGAAAGATAAGAAGCGCCCAAACATATCGGAGATGCAAGTGCAGGCGATTGCGGACATGATAGCATCACCATCGCGACAAGAAGAAAACCAGAGAGACTCGCAAATCCCGAGATTTGAGACGCGACTGCCGATGCGGGGAGTGGACGAGTGGATGCTGTACAGTGTTCTCGAGGGCATGTTTGGCGATGGCGGCACATTCAGCATAGTGGTAAAATGACCTATTCTTTCCCCCGGCGGCTCGCCCTTCGCCGGCTTGATGGGCGCAAAAAAAAAACTGACTTTTCCGTTAAGCAAAAATCAGACGAACTCGAAATATCGGCCCCAAAGCCTCTAGACCGCAGTTTGTTGGAGAAAACATGTCGGTTATGACTAGGCTGTGAAGAATTGGATTGGAACTTTTAGGTGTGGGAGTCCTCGACTTTCCGGGGGTTTTTTGGTTGGTTTGGTCTCCACACCGGTTCGGAGCCTGGCGGGGTGTCCGAAGTTTGGCACCGTCTGCTGCCGGGAGGGGACTGAGACAACTGCAATGCGTCCCGTTATATTGAAATTAGTTTTCTTGGCAGGGTGGCGATGGCAATAGACAAACTGTCTGTATTTCATGCCAGAAGCCTCGCTTAATTCAGTACGGTGTTTTCAAGACTAGACGAAATAGCTGTCAATAAGGTGGTTTACCCTCAGCCTGGTTGTCAAAGATTCCCGAAGTCGGTATTTTGGGTGGAAATGGCCAGGCTGCGCTATTCCTATTCTAGCGGTCATATTGAAAATGGCGCCTAGAGGAGGTGTGCTTGTCCATTGCTCACATCGTGGCGAGATTTGGCGCGTGAAGTGACAGGGCGCTAAACAACATTGTGGCGGCGGCAGTGGTTCATTCGGTGGGGACGTGAGCCATCCACTAGAACTAGATAGACACAGGCTCGACCGCAAGTCTACAAAGGAGGCCAGGCTATGGCAATGGGGAGTGCGTATTTAATAAAGTCTTGCTTGTTCCCATCTAGCAGCCTGCGACGGGAGTAATAAATAGGAATTGAAGAATTCGAATTTCAAGCTAAGAACTCGCTTGAGGTTCAAATCGGGTTGCTTTGCCCAACGAACGACGATGAGTGGTCAACTTCCCCGAAAAAGGGTTCGTCGGGGTGGTGAGCGCCCTTCTGCAGCACAAGCCACCCAACAAGATCGCCGCCCAGGAACAGAAGAAGTAAGTAGTACACCTGGAGCGGGCACTCGTCGCCGATCAAATGTGCAGGTGCTGACTATTGTTATTAGCCCCCTGGGCCTACCATTGAAGTTGATCCAGGCTCTGAGGGACAGGCTTACCATTCACAAGACAGAGATGCAAGCCAGGCTGTCCCTGCTCCCCAGCAGCCCCCACAGCTTGAAAGTGGGTATCTCTCTGATAATGTCCGAGCCGCTGGCGGACAATTCGATTGTCGCGAGTCGACCGGCAGCAGCCCGGGCATGATCCTTGACGCCGAAGACACCCCGGCCAACCGACAGCACCTCCTTCCTGGAATTCTCGGGGAGTCCGATCATAATGATTACACTCGCGAGAATTTTGCACCCAATGAACCGCTCTTGTCCGATTTCACGCACTGCGACGACAGCGGTCGCGATCTCGAGGGAAGGTACATCTTTAACGTTGCGAATGAGGTGGAGAGCCAAAGCGTCAAGTTCAAACCTGACAACTTGTTGGGACAAGTTAGGGCCGCTCTCGAACCCAATCTGGTATCGGCGGTTTCCAACACCGACACTTATTTCCTTCCGTGGACCAGGCTCCACACAGTCCTCAGCTACGAAAATGTGAAGCAACTTCTATCTCAGCTCCCGAACGAGTTATTCGAGCGGTCGCGGAGACATAGGAAAGGAGATACTTCACAGTTGGCCTCGAGAATTGCACCGCCTCTATCTCTCCTTAAAGATAGGAAATCTCTTAACGGGCAATTTCGACGCGCATTTGCCGCACTAATTCTGGTCGGGCGCGAGAAAATGATATACGAATTTGTGAAGCATAGGTTGAACGACGGAAAGTTGTTAAATATCGTCCTCGACTTGGACCCAATCAAACGATCCAGGGATGACAGATCCATCGCGTCGTTATTTGCCGATTGGACCACGCGGGAACTTAAAGACTTCAAGCGGTACAGATGGGAGCTTTCGCCGACGTTTTTCTCCGTAAAGTGGGAGGAGGAGCCTAGTACGCAAGCAGGCGTACACTCTCAGGATGTCACGTATCGCAAGCGAGTCCAGTATAGGATGCGAAACCGCAACGAGATTTTGCCCTTCGAGGAATGCTCGTATCTTTCCACCGAACCGAAAGACGGAGTGGAGGCGACAGGAGGGTACGGAGTGGTGTCTTTCTATCAACTACACCAAGACCAACAACATCTTCCGAGATTCACGGTTCGTCTTCTGAGTTTGTTTCCTGAATCTGCATATTGTATCCGATGGCATATCTAACAGCAAGCCTGGCGACAGCGGCGGGGAAAGTCAAACCCGATCGCGCTGAAAACCCTGAGAAATGATATCAGGGGGACGAAAGAGCAGCGGGACGCATTTGTAAATGAAGCTTACTTCATTCTGCGGCTCCAGTCGCGAATACATACGCCTCACCTCGCCAAGCTGCTCGCCACCATTGAGGTCCCATCTAGGAAGCCGTCTTCGCGACGCACCGAGTATCACCTCATGTTCGAGAAGGCTGATAGAACCGTCCAAGCTCTGTGGGAGGACAAGATCTGGTGGGATGAACGGAAGCGCAATGGAATCACTGACGAAGACCTTGCGAAGTGGGCCGCTCTCCAATGCTACGGGCTATCGCACGCGATATCCGAGTTTCACAACTTCCAAAAGGCCGGGAGTGACAAGGATCCCAAGACAAAGGGTCTACACTGTGATATCAAGCCCGACAATATATTCCACTACGAGCAATGGAAAGCGGCGCCGAATTCGACCCCGAATGACACAGTGGATGAACGACTTGGAATTCTCCAGCTGAACGATTTTGGTTTGAGCACCTTCCACTCCGCGGCCAGCGTTGATGACAAAAGGGTACGTGGAGGAATTCTGGAATATATGGCCCCCGAGACGGAGTTTCTCTTGAACCATTCTCCAGCTTCCGACGTCTGGCATCTTGGATGCTTCTTCATGGATCTTGCAACCTGGCTGGTGGAGGGACCAGAGGGGTATGAGAGATTTAGGGATGAGAGAGGCACAAAAGGGTTGAGAATGAACATTGCTCGATTCGCCACCTTCTCCGAGGACCAAAAATCCGGGTATACTTACGTGACAGTTAACCAGAGAGTTCTAAAGGTACGTATATGTAATATGGTGGCACGGGGTATCCTTGGATGCTAACGCACTATAATGAAGCAAGCAACATATCTCTTTCAGCACAGGCGCAGCTCGGAATTTATTCGCGAGCTGTGCCACATGGCTGTCAACTACTTATTGGTTATGAGAGACACGGACCAGAAGCATGAACAGAAACTAAACCAGTACCACCCCGTTTCGGTCGTTCCTGCGGAGGTAGAAGATCGAATCACAAGCAAGGAGGTGGCCACAATCCTTTCTGAGAGGGCTAGAAAAACCACTGAGACAGGCTACTTTAGCCCCTCAACGTGCAAACCTTTCAAACCCTTTGAGAATGAGTGCTGGAGACGTCATTTTCTGGAGCTGGGGTTTTCAGTTAAGCAACTAAGAGAGATTAGCCACAATGTATGGAAAGGAATGCCTCCCGCCGCTGCCGGGCTTGCCCAACCTGGAATAGCCAAGAGGCCAGGCAAAGAATGAAGTATGTCACCGATAGCGCACGAACAGCTTGTATCTTTCAAGAAGGGCTGGTTGGAGTAAAATTTGACTCCGATCCAAGGTACCTGTATTTAAGGTACGCATAATAAGACATAAGCTGCACCGTTCTCTCATGGAGGGCTTGAGGATGGGATCTAGATACGTAAGGGTTCCAGTACTAAGAAAATAGGCTTTGACAGACAGGACCTGTCCAGACAGCCTACCCTGGAGAGGATTAAATAGGAACCTGGCAACCTTCCTATCTATATGCTGTTTAGGTATCATAATAGTAGTAGCCAAACTGCTGCATTTCCGCCTCGGCCTGAAGTTTCGCTGCAGTAGCAGCCTCGGTCGCTAGCTTATCGACCTGCTTTTTCATCTCCTACAAGATTTAAGATTAGCCTCATCGTCAGCCAATGGTTGGGAAGGCTACAGGTTACTTACAGGACTAAGTTCTTTACTTGTCCAAATTAGAGGCACCCGTGCGCGTTTCTTAATCTTTGACAAGCAAAAAATTTAGTTTCGTCGAGACGCCGAAATCCACAGTCCTCCTGTTCGTTGGGGCTTCGACGGTATTACCTGGATAGAGAAATCGATTTGGTGTTGGGTGCGTAAGTAATAATCGAGCGCTTGGTCGAGTAGAACATCATCGGTGTTGGAGTCGACCTTAATTCCAAGGACGGAAGAAAACCAGTCTTGCCCCATGCTTTGCTTGAGAGCTGGTTAGTCGCCAAGTTGGGGTTGCTTATTAGCACTCCGCTCGTTGCTTTTCTTACCTTTGTCTTATATTTCGTAGTCAGTCTCGAGTGTGACTATTCGGAAGAAACACGGAATGACTGGGTGCTAAATGGATATCGTAATGGTTGCTTTATAACCGATGCATCTATGGAGAAGCATCGTCTTCCATACACAAGGCAGACACATTTTCCCGGGCTCGGGTTGTCAAAACTCTAGACTTCGACACAGCGGGCAACATTATGCATGTGCAATGCATCAATACCCAATTTCACGGACAAGGAGGCCAAGTGCGGCAAGGCTCTCGAATTGAAACTCTAGAACAGCATCAACGGAACGTGAAACATGCATAATTCGGTCAGCGTCAAGCAAGTAGGGTCAGCAGACGCGGCGACAGAGTTGAGTCTCAATAATATCGATATCGACCCTCGCTGCCTCTGCTGCCGACTCGGACCAGTCGGATTCGTCGGGAGGCCGTGCCGCGAAGCCTTTTTCCTAAAGGCTGCAGCCCCATATTCGCTGTTCTGACCCCACGCTCAATCTCGAGGGTGTTCCAAAAAATGGGGCGGTGTACTTTCAGCCAATCGCGCACAGTCTCAAGACAAATTTCCACATCATGTTCAATAATGGTGTGGTACTCATCTTCACTGCCACCACACGGGCCACTCACGAGCCAGTTTTTTCCTCACCGGAGCCTGCAGCAGGGCTGATAGGGCGGGTCGATTTAGAATTCTTAATATTTAAACAAGAAGCAGCCTGGTCCCCCACGAACAACCTCGCATGCTCGTCCCCTCATGCATGCATCCACATTGCCCGATCGCACCGAACGACAGCGACGGAGGACTCTATTCGTCTTAGATTCGGCAGCCTAGACAAAGGGGCCCCAAGCGTGCTACACCCCTCTAAGCAATATCGTAGGCCATACAATTGCGCCGAAATTCCTTTTTTATTTGCAGGCAGGCGGGCAGGCCGCTCCTGGTCGACGAGGACTCGTTAGCACGAGGCTCTACGGGAAGAACTGACTCTAGAATGAATTTACTGTGGACTGGGCACGACCTGCGAGAACCAGACTGTGCGAAGCTCAAGTTTTCTATAGACGACACTACTGATCCTAAATACCGGTGGAAGCATTGGGTTGGGGAATGGTGGAGACTTGACTTGCGATCTAGTCGATGGCAAGAGATCCGACAGTGTCTGCGATTGCAACAGCAACAAAATTCTGTTCAACAAGCTCAACAATCGACACAAGGCGCAGTGCCTCAACAGGCTACCCAATCTATAACGCCGGCGAACCAGATTCAACAAGGAGCTATTCCTGTTTGGCTCAATGAAAAGGCGGCTGCCAATGACACTACAGAATGGGACAGCTGGCTGGCAGAACAACAGGTGAGCAACCCAAAGAAGAATAAATGGAGGCATTCTAGAATGCGGGTTATTGTCGGGAACTTGGGTTTCTCCAGGACACAAAATGGAGTACCATTGCCGACATTATCAAAATCTAACCATTTTTCCTAAATAGACTATTACGGAAGCTACTTCCCCGAAACAAGGGTTGAACAGGCAAGATGACTATTTATCAATTGTGTATGACTCACCGCGGAAGATTGCTCTCCGCAATTGCATTCCTTTACTCACGAGTATCCTAGGGTGGCCTCAAAAGTCAACCTACCTGGACTACAGAGGCCTGTGACCGGCTTAAATGAGGAGACACAGGACGCTCCCGCCAGCCTAAGGTACATAAGTCTCACTAAAAGTCGTCTGATCTCTATATGCCGAACCCTCCACATCCACCGGGGATTTTTCACCCTTGTTGGAGATCCATATCCCGCAACTATAAGAATTACCACCAACATTGGGGGAAGAGAGTGTGAAGGTATGCTGCCACACGCCTAGGTCTGCTTTTAATTGAACGGGGGTTTTAACAGTTTGGGGTCCAGTCTATTTGCTCCGGACGTCCAACGAGATAACGTCACAGTCTGCCATCGCTATTACTCACTTTCCTAAAACTACAACATCCTCGGGGGAGGTACTTGGGTCCCGGACAAACGCCTTGGTCCTTGGCTATGACATTGCAGAGTATGACAAGCTCAAGATGGCATTGAACCCTGGGGCTGATTTCCCTGCTTCTCCGTCCCGGTTGATTATGGCATTTCTAGAAATTGAGAGTCAAAAACGGTTCGATCAAGTTCGGGGGTCAGTTAGAGATATGCAAACGACGATTCATAATCTGGCCCTGGAAACAGAAAGCGGAAGAGTACAACCAACTTCTCGAAGGAAACTGAACAAAACAGTAGAACTTTACTTTGAGGTTCACCACCTCAAGAATGATGGACTCGTGTCATGGCGAGATCAGCTGCAGCTATTGATAAACTGCATTCCGTCGGGCCGAGATGATGTGCTACTTGAGTATCTACAACAGTTAGTGGCGCGGTACGACCATAGGATTGGGAGATGCGATATGGTGCTGCAAGGCGCATCTCTTGCGTACCAGATGGTGAGTGAACCAGTATTAGAGCCCGGGGAAAAAGCTAGAAAGCTAATGGTAGCGAAGGAAACGACACATCTTTCCCGCAAAGACACTGAAATCGCAGTTGGAGATGGTAAAACGATTAAGGCCATTGCCGTTTTGACAATGGTGTTCCTCCCTGGCACGTTCATTGCTGTACGCGCCTTCTCAGCATAACCCCATTTGTTCTATATCAGTAAATACTAACTATGTATTGGTAGACAATGCTTGCGGTGCCGCAGATCGAAGATGCTTTGGATGGAAAGAAAAACCAGACCTTCGGTGACGAGAAGTGGAAGTGGTACATCGTTCTAACCCTCCCTCTCACGGGTGTTGCACTAATAGCATATGCAATATGGGAGTGGGGTTACAAGCCGAGATATTTAAAGAATCTTTTCGGGGACAAAGAAAAAGAGCCGTAGCCTGCCTTACAGTAGACATGACCATTTGACGCTGCAACACGGCGTTTGGAAATGTGGTAGGTAGGACAGATTTATGATGACCTTTGAGTCTTGCTCAGAGGCTATGTCAGGGTTTAAAAACGGAATATTTGTAGGTATGGTCTCGGTCGTCTTCGGTTAGCTATCGCGGCCGTCCAGAGTGGGGGAGGGATTGTCAGTCAGAACCGCGTGGTCTGCTACCCATTTCAATCTACAGGCCACACACTGTTTTGCCCCCTCCCACACCCATAACACTAAGCTCTAGAATACGAGTCCGGTCGACGGGTTTCAATTCAAGCTCGCGGGCCACTTTGCTGTCTCTTGCTGTATCGTGTGAATCGTATCACGACCATTCCGAATCGTATTTCGGCTACCCGAGTAATATTCGATCTAATTTCGGTCACAACCTGTATGCCCAGAATTTCTCACCCCGTCGTATATGGAGGCCGTAACCTGTCCTATTTTATTTGCTTATAAAGGAGCGCCCCTCCTCCATTAGCCTCTTTGCTGGACTCGGATCTTTCATTGCCGTTCCATTCATCGAGGCCTTCACGTCAGACTTTCTGTAAATTGGGAACCCGGAAATCCATTCGAAATGTTCAATCCCAGGACATTCTTCGTCTCCTCGCTGCCTCTCGTCGGATCTGTCCTCTTCCTCCTCCTCAGGCCGGCAGCCGCCTCTCAGGGTCTCAAGATCGCCCAAAAGGACTGCTTCGACGTCAACGACGGCGAGACGCCCCCACCGCCCTTGCTGGTGGGCGTCAGGATTACCGACAGGGTATACTTCAACATCTCGCATGGTGAAGAGCCCCTGGGTCGGATTATAATTGGTCTGTTCGGAGATATCGTTCCCAAGACGACCAAAAACTTCCGCGCATTAGCGACGGGCGAGAAGGGCTTTGGATACAAGGGGTCGATCTTCCACCGTATTATCCCGGGCTTCATGATCCAGGGTGGTGATTTTACTAAAAATGATGGCACGGGTGGAAAGTCGAATATGCAGATTTGTGTTTCTTTGCCAGCCTTTTGGTTTATTGCAGGCAAATATCGAATCCAGTCGGCTACTAATTTGAATCTCTAGTCTACGGTTTGAAGTTCGAAGACGAAAATTTCACGCTCAAGCACTCCAAGGCCGGCGTCGTGTCTATGGCCAATGCCGGCCCCAACACCAACAAATCTCAATTCTTTATCACCACCGCCGCCACCCCGTGGGTGTCTTCTAGCTAGCTTCCAGCGCGAGCGACAGGATGCTAACTTACATTTCTTCCTAGGTGGCTCGACGGCAATCACGTCGTCTTCGGCGAGATTATCGAGGGCTATGAAGTAGTAAAGAAGATCGAGACT
>Ga0247774_1000843_pt1 | contig 15519 bp, 9 predicted proteins | sample UWRJL001104B6_FD_179933 | JGI IMG/M metagenome (GOLD analysis project Ga0247774, IMG submission 179933) | Plant litter microbial communities from Arlington Agricultural Research Station in Wisconsin, United States - UWRJ-L001-104B-6 | ecosystem: Environmental > Terrestrial > Plant litter >... | reverse complement strand
GGTCGCGGGGGGGGGGATTTGACTGCGAAGACTGATTGAAGTCTTTTATGTCCGACAATCCAGCCGTATCTGCCGTAAGTGAAACTTGGCGAGGACGGTGGTCTACGCACAAGGCTGCGCTTTGGAGCAACTCGGCCCGTGCGCAAATCCTTCTGCATAACTAGGTTTGAAAATATTGACATTTAGTAGGCGGTGGCGATGCTGTTGGCCGATGGCCGTTTGCATCTCCGCATTTGATGGTTGGCTGTGTTTGTCCCATAACCAAAGGTCGACGTTCGGCGGTTGGTATGTGTTAATCGCTAGATGAGGGAGCGCTTGATGCCCACATTGTGATTCGGTAAAGCTTTCCTACTTCGCAGCAGATGCTCGGATTTGTCTTCTTTGCCTCCCGACTCCCTCTCAGGCTTTTCGCTCTCAATGCCAATTGCTTGGGACCAAGTTAACTAACTCTCAGATTCATGTTTAACTGCAAAACCCCACGAAGCCAAGGTGGGGAAAGTCGGCTGCTCTCATTGGAGATGTTATCACCAGCGGGGCATTTGTACGTGGCCGCCATCCTGGGCCGGTCATAAAGCCTTGACAGATGATAGGCCCTTGGCCTTCGATAAACGCTCATTTCTAGACATTGTGTACATGTAGAGGTAACTTACATTATTCTTGTTAACTAAGGTACCTACTTAGGCAGACAGGCTACACGTCTCTAATTCACTGCTTCGTCTCTGTTACTCTGCGGGAGGCCCCGCGCTTAATTCCAACGGAACAGATGGCAATCAATCAGGTCGTCCTCGATAGTAATCGCCTATGAAGCAAGGCAGCCATTTTCCGTTTGGCCGGTGAAATTGATGAACATTCTCATGCTGTCGCCTAGCGTCGTTGCACATCCGCACCAACAACCATCAACCGCCCTGCATCTTTCATCAGCGATCGTCGTTCAAGGACACGGCCGTACCATCCAGACACGCATCTAGAGCCAAGTCTGACTTTCAGTCAATTTTTTGCCCCCCCCCAATTCCTAACTTGAAACACAGTCCTGAGTCGGCCAAATGCCTGGTCCAGCTTCTCAGAAACTACCATCACCATCGTCCTCGAATCGTACAGCCCTTCACCATCGTCCTCGAAACTCGCCTGGCCCACTGTAGCCGTTTATGCCACATTATTTGGTAGCCGGCTTTCGATCACTTTTCGTTTCCCCTGGTCTGATCTACCCCCGAATACCAGGTAGGCAGGTGGGGAGGACTGTAGGTTTTTGCCCTCTTCGTTCTTTCTCCTCTTTCTCGTCCTTTGTTCATTTCTTTCCATTTCATGTCTCATTTTCCCCCTTTCTCTTCTTATTTATATCTTCCCTCTTTTCCCCTGCTTCCTGCTTCTGCTGTCTGCCCTTTCATTGCTGTGCTTGAAGCAGACCAAAGGCTTGCACCTGCCCTCGACAAGGCGTCACTGACAAAAATTAGTAAGTTTCTTCTCGCTACTCCATACCCTGTCAAGGCTGCTTCAGCCAAAGAGTGTACGGCATGGCAGAAAACGCGACACTCTATAATCACATTGTACTCCCACCACAACTGCCTCAACGGCAGGACGAAAACCTTCGAGACGCCGAGACCCTGCTGGTAGACCGCCTGCTGCAGGTGTCGAGATGCATGAGGGATCTAGATCCTCCCGCCCACAAACCTACGCCAGCCGGCCACCCGGCAAGAGCAGAGCTTTGGGAGACGGTTCGTCTGTCGCTCCAAACCTGCAGACTTGTGAATGTCGGCGGACGGGTTGAAAGAGTCCAACTCAAGAAGGCCTTTCGGGACATGAAGGATGATTTCTTGGTTCTTTACATAGCATGCCAGAACGCCGGCCTTTTTATATATTTTCCGTCGGAGTACGTCCAGGCTCACTTCTGAGCATAATTTTGTTTATTGTCTCTAATCTATCTGAATTCTAGTCCGGGCCTCAAAGGGAGCGTCGTTTTTGAAGCATTCGAGGCGTCGCCGCGGAACAAGGACGTTCAGATGACGCACAATGCCCTCCGGTGGGAGTTCCCCGGAGTTGCCGTCGCAATCCCACTCGCGATATTTAGGGATGAAGACTTTTTATCTGGTCTAGCCACCTTCCTCGAGCACGCATCGGTTGAGGCCCCCAAACTCTTCGCCGCCCATGCCTTCAAGGCCGGGAAGCAAGTGTACGAGTACAGAGATTCGACGGACCCGTCACTCATCACGTCGCTCCTCATGGCAATCCTGGAAGAGAACGGCCGCCGTATTGCCCCGATGCGACTGCAGAAGCGAGTCAGGGACGATGTCTGCTGGAACAACGGCCGCGAGCCTTGGCGCCGTATGCCATACTGGCTGGTCCTCCGCGTCGGCTTGCAACGCTTCCTATCTATTCAACTCGGAGCTGAGATAGGGCGTGCAGAATACAAGTTTGCCCTTTGCAGGTTGTTGACAACATTGGTTACGCCGCTGGAGCAGTACGACACACGCCTCGATCGCCTGGACCTCCTTAAGCGAAAGCTTTGCCGGCGGCTGGTCAAGCTCGACGTTGACAAGTCTCGTATGCAGAATGCAACGGCTGTAGAGCATTACGAGCTTCTTTTCGCCGGTCTCACCGATCACATGGACAAGTCACTACAGATGGCTTCAGACTATATTGGGAGAGTTTGGGCCAGTTTCAGGCGGGGGGCCGAAAAGATACTCCCGTCTCTGCCAACGAAGGCCGATGCTCAGGATCTTCGGATGAGCCTCCGCAGTAGCCGCCCTCAACTCCAACGCATCATGACCTGGTACAAAGACTTTAAGCCGGCCTCTCGTTATGATGCCGGCCGTGGCTATTCCAAGGATCCCCGACATCCCACCGACGCCTTTGCTCAGTCTTGCCGCAACATCCAAACCAAGGAAGCGGCCATGCGAGCATTCTGCGGGATTGACACGACCGACCACAAGAATGTCTGTTCCTTGTCCGCCGAACACATTCAAGACTACCTGGCCCAGGCGCAGACTCTATACCAAAACAACCCGGAACAGAAGAGCATCATGCTATTGACAGCCATGGAGATTTGGGTCAAGATGGACAGGGCTACGTGTGCTTTGTATCCTCTGCTGAAGCACTACTACCCAGTCTTCCACCCGGGAATGCTGGATTGCCTTCTTCTTCCCAGTCTCTCGGATATGCAGCGCCTCGCCAGAATCCAGCGTTATCTCCAGACCCGGATCAGCAGATCCGACGAGCACCGTATCTCAATTTTCTCTGATCCGGGGAAAGGCTGTTTTGCGCAGCGATATTACGATGAGTCAGACGACAGAGACAGATTCGTGGCGGTCCACAAGCATATCATGGAGCTCGCAACGGACGCGAAACAGGAGAAGCGTGTCGAGTGGGAGCGCAAAACAGCCGAGTACGTAGAACTCAAGAGGCGGATTGACGCGGGAACGTGTATGTTCGTTGTGGATGAAACAGATCCTCGAGCGACTGCACAGCACGACCCAAGATGCCCCCGATGTCGTCTGATCAAGAGAGCTGAGGCAAAGCGTATCGCCATTTTTGAAGACCCTCTTCCTTCCGATGCAACCATGGCCAAGGCGGTTATTTTTGAGATCTTGTGTCCGAAGCCTTTTGCTAAGTATCGAGACACAACATGGTTTCTTATCAACACGCTCGGTGTTCCGGACCGGCAGCCAGGAACTAGACCAAAGGTGACAATCCAGGAATACGCCCCCCTAAGATCGTTCAGCACTGCGGGACCACTGTCGCTCTCGTTATCTTCGACTACAAAGTCCTTTGCAGAAACCCACTACTCGACGGTATATTTCCCGATCGAGTGGGAAGATGGCAGATTAGATTGCTGCGTCTGCCTGCCGAATGGGCTGAAGCTTGGGTACTACGACCAACAGTCCGAAGTGTGGCCAGGCCGAGAGCGTACGAGGCCGTCCTTCTTCCATCACCTCAAACTCCCCCTGCCAAGCTCGTCGCCATTTGCTTCGGTGCTTGACCAATGCAAGTATATTGCTGCTGGCTCGGCGACAGGACAGAGCTCATACGAGGTCATGGCGAGTCAGCCTAAGTGCCCACCGGGACTCAATATGCACGAATATCTTGCTTTCCAGACCATCTGTATTGGCAGCTCCCAGCGGTGGATTACCCTCCTTGTGGAGCTGGCGTCGGCGAATCTGAACTTCTCCAATGAGGCAACCACGAGCCTTGTAGCGTACCTCTCCTCTCAATGCGGTGCCCCTCACGAGCACGGCGATCCGTATCGGCAGGTGCATGCGATCTTCCGAGATTCGTCCTTTACGGGGAGTCTCGCGAAGCAGCTCTCAACTCGACTTGATACGTTGGCTGCCAACTGGCGCGAGGTGTTCTTGATGCAGCTGGTCGTCACGCTGGCGCTCAGGTTGCTTTACCTTGCAGATACGGAAGAAAGGACTGCGCAAGGCGCGATTCGCATTATTGAAAGGGCCCGGGAAATTTGCCTGCGGTGGGTGCGCATGCTTCGCGAAGAGACTTTCCAATCGCAAGACGAACAATCAGCACAGCGTTTCCAGTCGTACGCTCTGTGGGCAGCCCTCCTTTGCCGGAGAACGTTCGAAGTATTTACGCAGGACGGACATGGCGGCATAGGAGATGAACTGGCAACCTACCTTGAGTGCAGCATTGCTGTCAACGAAAATCTGACGGGCAAGGTAGGAAGTCTGCCTCTAGTTCTGCAGCATGCCATCATGCGAGACATGAAGATGGCTAGTTCTCTGAGTACCACGGTCCAACTGTCTCTGCAGCGACGACCACACGTATTTCGAATGGCCTTGGCCCAGGTGTGGCCTGAAGCTGGGGATGGATGCAGAGAAATCGGACCCATTGCAACGACTATTGAAGGTTGGGTTAACTGCCAAGTGCTCGCCAGTGACAAATGCGCTGAGCAGAGGGTTGGATTCAACCACCTTCGTGGCATTCTTCTCATTGATGGACAGCCTATCGGGAAACTACCAAAGGATAGTGACTATTCTGCCGTTCTTGCCGAGCTTTTCGGAGACCGGCCGCTGTTGACGAGACCTACAACGTATCTGGGCATGAACTTTCTTCTCTGTCTCCAACCACATAATTTTCGTGTCTTTGTGGGCTACGACACAGAGGGCGTAGTCGTTCTTGCTGTCCGTCAGGTGCAAGGTTGCGACCAAAGACTTCGCTTCATTCCTGCCCAAGTCTTCAGGGGAGATCTCCCTGGCCATCTAATCGAGAATCATGTACACTGGCTGGATCTTCACAGAGGTGTAGTATACGTCACTCCAAAGGGTAGGCAGTGGGTGCCATTTTCTCCGTACAATTGGGTCCTGCAGTTTCGTGGAGTACCGCGGTGCACCAGGAGGGGCGGGGTGCGGGATGGAGGAGCAACACTGGTAGACCCAACTAGTCCTCTCTTTGGGCGCATCGCAAAGGCTCTCGGAGCCTTCGAGTCACCGTGGTACATGTATGTGTCGCAGCCTGGAAAGGGCAACTTGGATGTGCACCTTCCGCGGCACCAGCAGAAGCTCTTTGTCAACCAGAACGGATTGTTGGGGTTTCCGCAGCTGAAGAGTGAGATAGACCCCAACCAAGACGCTGGCACGTGGTACGGATTCCAGAACAAGCTAGTTCTTCGCGACTATAGGGACAAAACCAAGCGAAGCATCTTGGTTCCCATGGGGAAGATTGAAGCCCATCGACAAGGCTGCCACGTATTGTCACGAGTGGCTTTTGAGAGCGGCGGATTCGGCAAATTTACAATCAACAATACGCTCGGCCGCATCGACTGCGCTCCAGAACCGTGGCTGCTCTACACAAAGGCGCTCCTCCATGCCTTGACATCATCAGTCGTCCCAGATTCCTTGACAGGCCGAACGGGTACCGAAGAAGCCTTGTTATGGCTCCAGTCTGGCGCCTGCCAGCCGTGGCTTCCTCTCCGACGCCCCCACTTGGTCCTCCTGACGCACATTGCCACTCTTGCTCCGAGAAAGGAGTACTACCCCGAAGCACTTCAAGATATGAGGATGGATCATTGGGATGACGAGCTTACGTGCACAGTTCAGCACGAGGCTCTATATCCAGCCGTCACATCCGTTATAGACTCGGCTAAAAAGCTAGAGCCATTCTTCCCAGCCGACCTGAGCCCCGGGGACGCTCCAGAGTTCCCTCCCGCAAGCCACGAGCAGCTTCAGAGACGATCTTTGGTGCGACGGCGCTTGTACGAGCGCCCACTGCTGAATGGCGGAATTAAGGTGGTTCCACTGCCAGAGGGAGGCGGGGATCGGACATACTTGGCTCGTGATAGACCAACATCGAAACTTCAGAGGCACCGGAATGTCCTTGAAAGTGTGCGCACCATCCGGCACTGGCCAGAACGCATCCGAACCACGAAGGATCTGGCGAGGCTTTTGTCACACGGCGACAAGAACATCAGCGGCTACAGGGGCATATTCGACAAGGCATCCCTAGCAGATCGTCTGAACGTGGACATGAGGGAGAACTGGGGTCCCCTGGTTAACCTTTTCCGGACATGCACAGACAAGTACACCATCATGTTCAATCTTGCGCCTATGGTGTTTGATCGCGACGCCGACATGAGTTTGGCCCACGTTATGGTCGCCTTCGCTGTTTTCCCCGAACTCCGTCAAGCAGATGTGCCGGCCTGGATCGAGTATGAGAGATTTGCTCCTAAGAAGAGCCCATCAGCAACGACTCTTTTGCCCATGATCACGCCTTACCAGCGGCCACGGCCGATGACAGAATCAGATCAGCTGGGAGGACTCATGAGCTCCAAGCAGATGAAGAAGGTGAAGCGAGAAGACACGGCATGGCGAGAGGCAGTTGACAAGCACTCCGAGTTGCTGGTGCAGATTCTGCTCAGCCAATGGCCATGCGAGGTGCCAAGTGCGGCGGTCATGGACGACAATGAATTTGTCGACGTGCCCAGTGCCATGAAGGCCATATATCCTGAATGGAGACGTCTGTTCCAGAACCGAGATTTATACCTTCACCTGGTCGGCGTCCAGTCTGTTCTGGACCAGCGTTGGGCCGACGAGTCTTTTGAGCCGACTCTTTTTATCGACACTGAGGAGCACTTTCCTGTTCGCGTCGGTGGGCATGAGATGCCGTGTCTGGATGAGTTGATGAAAAAGGCCTTCTCGACGCCAGCGACTCAGCCGAGGGCCGTAGTGCCAAACGGCCCTCGGCAGCACGAATTTGCCTGCACGCGCAGTGTACCCCCCTCTGGGCCTCGCTATGCGACAACCACCACGTACCAGTTGCAAAACCTGCCGTCCGCGATACCGACGTCACTTGGAGAGCTCGACTGGATTGTGAAAACTCTCAATGCATCCCACTCTAGGGTGCGACAGCGGTACGGAAACGATCTCAGCCTGAGCATCGATGCTTATCGCGGGAAGTTGGCGAATCGCACGCCACCACCGATGCTTGTGCCAGCAGCGCAGGAGGATAAACAGCCTGCCGATGCTCAGTTCTCTCGAATCGTGCAGTCTTTGTGCCGAAAAGACCATAATTACTCGGCGGAGAGCATCAGCTGGATGGTTCGGGGAGGCTTGTGGCCAATAGTGACTCGGTGTAGTATCTTGAGCTACATGGGTACCAAGGAAGCCTGGAACATCCCGAGCGAGTCAATCAGAAACGCCCTGATCCAATACGGCCTTCTTCTCACCACCTTCCAGCGTAGCAAGCGATTGAACGACTACGCTACTGCAAATGACGGCGTCAAATACAACGAGGAGAGATCTCACCGTGGCCATAGCAACTGGAAGCCATCGGAGCACCCCGACTGGCTACTCCTCGAAATTGAGGCCAACATCCTGATACGCGCCGATCAGGTTGATGTTGCGCTGGCCACGATCCGGCCTGCTTCGGGTGCAAACTCGGTATTGCAGATGAACATGGGCCAGGGGAAAACGTCTGTCATAATCCCCATGGTCTCGTCCACACTGGCTGACGGGAAGAGCATTGTCCGTATTGTTGTTCCAAAGTCGCTGCTCCGTCAAACAGCACAGATCTTGCAGATGAGGCTTGGCGGCGTCCTCAACCGACGCCTCCTTCACATTCCGTTCGCGCGGAGGACCAGCACAGACCACGCGACGATGCAGTCTTACCTCGATCTTCACAAGCGCCTCCAAAAAGACGGAGGCGTAATGGTCTGCCTCCCGGAGCACAACTTATCTTTCATGCTCAGCGGCTTGCAGCGGCTTTTGGATGGCCAAGTGAGCCAGGCTGGCCCCATGATCAGATTGCATCGGTGGCTCGGATCCGTCTGTCGGGATGTCTTGGATGAGTCCGACTACACCTTGGCTGTCCGGACCCAGCTTATCTATCCGTCCGGATCTCAGATGACAGTAGACGGGCATCCTTATCGCTGGAAGATTGCCGAGACGTTGCTTCACCTGGTGGACATCAATCTCCATGGATTGTCCAACGACTTTCCCCATTCTCTTGACGTTGTTCGCCGTCACGGTTTGGGATTCCCATTCATGTTCTTCCTCCGACAAGACGTAGAAGAAGAGCTTCTCAGGAGAATTACGGCTGATGTCCTGAAGAAGAACAGCCCAATCCTGCCAATGGAGAGTCTTTCGCTAGCCGACAGACATGCCGTCAGAGACTTCGTTTCCAACGTTCACGTGTCCAAGATCAGCATAGCCAAGGTGCGCAAGCTGTTTCCCGACCAGCCGAGTGTGCGCCAAATTGTCTACCTTGTAAGAGGTCTGCTTGTCAACAGAATCCTCCTGATGACGTTGAAGAAACGGTGGAACGTCCAGTACGGACTGCATCCAGACCGAGATCCCATTGCCGTTCCGTTCCATGCAAAGGGAGTTCCCAGCGAACAGTCTGAGTGGGGTCACCCTGACGTAGCGATTCTGTTTACCTGCCTCTCTTTCTACTACGGCGGCCTCAACATTCCTCAGCTGAAGCAGTCGCTGGAGCAGGTGTTGAAATCGGACGATCCAGCAACCGAGTATGAAAAGTGGATCCAAGGCTGCGAGAACTTTCCAGAGTCAATGAAGAGTTGGAACTCGATCAACGTGGACGACGAGCTCCAGTTAGCGCAGATGTGGCAGGTTCTTCGGTACAAGGTGGAAGTGGTAAACTACTTTTTGAACACGTTTGTGTTCCCTCTCCACGCCAAGCAGTTCAAGGTCAAGCTTCAGTCCAACGGCTGGGACTTGCCACTTCTCTCGTCTTTGCATTCGACCGACGAGAACCCCAAGGGAAGGGAAAGGCTGCCGAGAGCTCTCAGTACCGGCTTCAGTGGCACCAACGACAACAGAAACATGCTGCCCCTGAACATCAAGCAGGAAGACCTCCCTGGCCTTTCTCACACCAACGCCGAGGTCATGACGTACATCTTGGATTCTAGATCGCGGGAATGTGTCCATGCCGTCAACCAAGCAGGACAGAGGGCAAGCGAAGAAGAGCTGCTCAGGCTGCTCATGAATCGAGGAATTCGCGTTCTGATCGATGCGGGAGCGCAGATTCTTGAGATGGACAACAAGACACTGGCCCGAGAATGGCTCAAGATTGATGGAAAGGCCCAGGGAGCCCTGTATTTTGATGATGATCGGCCCATGGTCATTACAAAGACTGGAAACTCGACGCCATTCCTCGCATCACCCTTTGCCGACGATCTGACTCTTTGTCTGGTCTATTTAGACGAGGTTTGTTCCGCGGTCCACACTCTTCTCTCCTTCTTTCGACCCCAGCTCTAACTAACCATACCCTGTCAGGCACATACGAGAGGCACCGATCTCAAACTACCTACCCAGGCGAAGGGCGCCCTCACTCTTGGCCTCGGCCAGACCAAGGATCATACGGTGCAAGGTTTGCTTACCAATATTTTAAGTTCTATGTCTGATAGTACGTAGCTAACTATTCTCCTTCAGCTGCTATGAGACTTCGACAGCTGGCAACGACGCAGTCGATTGCCTTCTTCATTCCTCCCGAAGTGCATCAGAGCATCGCAGATCTGCGCAAGAAGAGCATCTCGGACAAGGTTGATTCCTTTGACGTGTACGTTTCTACTTTTGAATTCCTTTTGTGATTGTCGGGGTGCCGGGGTCTAACAGATGCTGGGCAGACTTTGCTGGCTCGTTAACAACACGTGCGATGGCCTCGAGCAACTTCAGCCACTCTACTATTCGCAGGGCCAAGATTTCTGCAAGCGCATGCAAGCGGCTCTCGAAAATGCCGACTTCCTTGACGACGAGGAGCAGCGGGAAAACTACATTGCTGCCGTCAAGCAGGACGAGATGCAGACGCTGCAGAAGCTATACGAACCTAGGAATATAGCCAAGACTGTGACCTTGAGCGGCACCCACGAAAAGCTACGTGGATTCGTCAGGGAGCTTCGAGATCGACGGGCCAACTTTCAGGATACAGGCCGGGCCGTACACGGTTCGGCCCTGCAGGAGGTGGAGCAAGAGAGGGAGGTGGCTTTCGAGGTGGAAACAGTACGACAGGTCAAGAGGCCGTTCCAGTATTCTCCCCTTACCTTCCCTGGCCTCCATCGCGACCTCGAGTCGTTCGTTCGGACTGGGAGGCTTCCGGCCGCATCAGACGGAATGACCCAAGTCTTTGTGTCCCTGTCGAAGACGGCGGTGGGCAGAAAGTTTAACATCTACAAACGCCACAGCCAGTCGAAGCTGTTTGTGTCGCTCCAGTTTGACAGGACGGTCAAGTTGAACGACGACCTTGGTGGGGACAATTTCCTACGTCCCGTCAACTGGATCTTGTGGAGCACCTTGTTCGAGATCGCCATCGTCATAGTCCCCGAGGAGGCCGAAATTATCATCTCCCTCCTTCGGGACATCCAGGCCGCCGGTCACACCACCTCTACGCACCTGCTCACCTACTCGGCGCCCGTGACGAGAAAGATGCTGCACTTCAACGACATGGACTTCCTCGCCATCCCTGCTCTTCCAGACTGGAAAGCGCCCATGTGGCTCCGTGTGGAGCTGGGCATATTCGCTGGGCGGCTCTACTTTGACTGGTCCGAATACAGCCACATCTGCAGCTTCCTCGGCCTCGACGAGACCAGCATTCTGGAGGACGAAGCCGAGAGCTCCGACCCTTCGTCGTCTTCAGGCCCGACCACGACGGACAGACCGAAGAAGACATTTACGACCCGCCCCCTGACCTTTTTGCAGGAGTGGCTCGCAATCCGTCGTCGCGGTCAGGACTTCATCCACACCCCGATGGGCTTCATCACGCAGGGCAAGGTCCTTCACGGAGACCACGCGTTCTTCAAGCAGTACCAAGTGGAGGCGCCTGAAGAGAGGATCCTTCAGATCCGAAAGCGCCTTGAAAACGAAGGCACAGATGTCGATGACTACCTGCCTGATGAGGATTTTGACGGAGAGCTGGACCTTAGCGAAGAGTCGTGGGAGCCCGGGTCCCCTGCAGAGAGCGAGAAAGAGCTCTAGCCGCTAGACGGCAAAATATCTCTCTTTCTCTTTTCCCTCTTTCCTTCCCATTTCTTTTTCTTTTCGTTCCCATTCTTGTTCTGTTATTCTGTCGGTCCTTTTCGCTTCAACGTTCATGGCGACGGGTCGGTACGCACGGCGTTGGGTCGAGGCGCACAAGAGGACTTGTATTTTTGTAGATTACACTAGTGAACAACTCATAGCGTGAGTTTATTTTTGCCCAATTGCCCATTATGTGCGTGCGAGAAACCTGTGCTTTAGATTCTCGCCTTTGAACGTTGAACTATGCACTTGAAATGTGTGTGTTTATGCGAGTTTGTAGACATGTAAGCCAGGTTCGAAATCAAGACGCCGTCGGCGTAGCAACACGTATTCTAAATCTCAACGAGCGAAAGACGCCGCACACGCGAAACTAAATGCGTTCTAAAGCCACATATACTAGAAGAGCTATCGCTGAGGATATGAGGACTGATGAGATCTCCTTGCGTGTGGCAAGCGGTGGAGGTTATAACGTGACGGATTCCTCAGATTGCCATACGCTGATCCGCCATGTTGCCTTAGGCGGCCTACGCAATGGCAGGTTACTAGTTAGAATTAAGAAATCTCTTTCTGCATGAAGGCTCGTTATTGTTAACTGGATTACATTCTGTGCAGTGGCGGCGTATACTTCCCCATGCAAGTCCACTGGATTTGCAAGCTGTTCCCTGTCACTAAAAGAAGACCAACCGTTAGTAAATGCCTGCCAAATTGAGGTCTATCGCCGCGTCTAAAATACATTTTAGTTCCGAAGCTCATCAGAAACCACCCAACATCATCCACGTCCATTACTTGGGGGTCCCTCCCAAAAAAAAATTGTGGATACGTAATGGCTATGACATAGTGCTTCCTTCAGGGAGCCACAAGATAACTTCTGTCTGCGTCGCCTATTCGTAACGTCACTCTCAAGCCGCAGTTTTATACTCCCCATCACTCTCCGACCCACGTCGGTGGCGCAAATGACGAATGCGCTGGATCCCCTTTGCAGTGAAGAGGTATAGCTCGCCTTCTCGGGGGCCCTGCTGTCCCTTGGGTCGCTTGGAAGCAACCTGCTCTGCTCCCCACGCTCGACACATCGCCGAATCGCACGTGTTGTTCGTCCAGCCAACCTGGAGGTCGTCTGCCCACCAAAGCCGGATCCCGTTGCCCGACTTGGCCCTGATGATAGCGGAGCTGAGGTTCTTGTATTCTGCAAACTTCTTGGGACTCAGCTCGCACGGAGGCTGGGCGCAGGCCAGAGTAACTACATCCTCCGATGATCCCGTAAACTCCTCATGCCCAGTCGCTTCGTTGTAACGGAGGCCCCAGACCTCAAAGTGGCAATCCTGGTTGGGCATGTTGGACGCGCATCCCAAACTGATACCGTAGAGGTTCCACCTGAAGCAAGGGAAGACGCTCGCGCGAGCCATCCCGATCATGGCCATGTCGTGCGTGTTGTCGAATCGTCCGTTGCTAAGAGATGCGGGCACAAACTCAACTAGCTTATCACCAGACGAGGGGTTGTACCAGTCGTCGCCTCCATGCTGGACGGTGAAGCCCTCGGAGAACCAGAATTTTCGGTACGGGTTCCACAATTGGCCCGGTGCTTGATCATCGAACTGACTACGTTAGTATCTGTCAGGAACGGGAGAGTTGGAAAGCACTAACATCAATCGTCATGTTGCCGACGTCCGCAGATCCAGCGCAGAACTCTTCAGGCGCAGAAGACGGCTCGCTCATCAGGATAGAGGTCTTTGAGCTGCTGGCCAGGGATGTCGCTAGCATGGAACTGGTTTCTGGCTCACACGAAGTCTCCGACAATTTCGATATTTTTGGGAATGTGGATGTCCCTGGGAACTCTGATTCCGGGGAAGATGTCTTCTGGAACAATGTTGTCTCCGGAATCAATGTGGTCTCTGAGAAGTCAGATGTGGGTAGAAACGCTGAAGCCTTGGAGGATCCGGAAGTCCCTGGAAACGTCATTGTGCTAGGGAATATGGTCGGCTCCGGGAATTCAGATAAGGTTGGGAAACTCGATACTGGTGGAAACGCTGTTATAGTCGAAGACCTCGTGGGCTCTGGGAATTGTGATGTGGCCAGGAATGTTGAAGTTTTGGGGAACTCAGAAGTCCCAGGAAGCACCGTTGTGTTGGGGAACCTTGGGAATCCAGATGTGGAGGGAAGAGCCGGAGTTTTGGGGAGCTCAGAAGTCTCTGGAAACGCCGTTGTGTTAGGGAACCTCGTCTGCCCTGGGAATTCCGACGACGGTGTGAACTCAGAAATCTCCGGGAATAGCGTAGTCTCTGTGAAATTAGATGCTGGTGAAAACACTGTTATGTTAGGGAGCCTGGTCGGTCCTGGGAGTTCCGATGATAGTGGGAACTGGAAGGTTTCCGGGAAGCGTGTCGTCTTTGGGGATTCCGACGAACTGTCCAGGGTAGACGTTGAAGCGCCTCCAAGAATCGGCGCTGTGTTGTTATTGACCGAGACCCTGATCGGGCCTATTGGCTCAGAAGGGACTGAAGACACTGTGGGCTTAGGGAAACCAGTGGAAAGAGGATCGAGCTCGGATCCCTTGATCTGGAACATGTGCCTAAGGTGGCGTGCCCTGACGCCTGGATTGGCCGTCTTTCGTGGGAAGGCAAACGTTGCAGCGACGTCAGGAAGGACTCCCACTACATGAACTGGAGCTACGTCGGTGGATGGGCATGACGCCGTCGCTTGGTTGGCGCCGTTTTTGCTATTGTTATCCTGGTCACCAGTGGTCAAGATGGGCCCAGCGCTTGCAGTAAGGTCGGCGTTTGACCCGTGCTGGCAGTTGGAGCTGCCTTGGTTGTCCAGATGAGGTATGACGGGATAGCCATTGGCTGTCGGCTCTTCCGTTGGTGGTGATATTTCGGTCGTTCCGGCAATGGCGTTGCCTCCGTTGTTCGCTGCATCCCAACCATTGGCACCAGGTGTCCAACCATTGCTATAGCCGCTAGGGCTTTCCACGCCCCCGCGACTTCTGCTTTGCCCGTTTGCAGAGTCGTAGGTGCCTGGGGATATACCATTACCGTTCGACAGGTCTTGTCCATTTCCAAACCCGCCTTGGCCGTTGCCAGATATTTGCGCGTTTGGATCCCACTGACCATTGTCAGTTTGACCACCAGATCCAGAACTCTGCGATAGACCAGTAGCTCCTGGCCCGTTAGGCCCAACATGTCCTTTACAGAGCGGCCAGGCTAGCATACCGCCGGCTCCACAATTTTTCCAATCTGGATCAAAGAGGTCGCCGCTGTTGTCATCCTCGGGATGTTTGCTTGGACCGCGGACAACAGGAGGGAGAGCGTCAACTGGGCGTTTACGAATTTCTCCCGTCTCGATATCATAGCAGGGAAGTCTGCTCTGGAGAGATCCCGGGGCACAAAAGCGGATAAAAGGGCTTAATTGGGGTTGGATTGGGTTCCAGGGCACGGGAACTTTGGGGGCTTCACCGTTTGAGGAGTCCCATGGAGCATCATTGCCATTTCCAAAGCCTTGGCCTTGAAACGGACCCCGCGGGGCAGAGTTGCCATTCTGACCAGAGCCCTGGGTGGAAGGATCGCATGAGCCTAAGCTGCTACAGCTGCCTTTGGGGTCATGAATACCATCTCGGTTCTGGCCACCTGGCGAGCCGTTACCGGAGCTGGCACCGATGTTGTCGCGGCAAGGCCCTGAGGTGTCGCCTGAGCCACTGCTAAAGTTGGAGTTCTGGCCAGAAGTGCTTGCGCTTGAGGTGTCGGTGGTACCATCTTCGTTGGAAACAATAGCAGCGTTGGAGCTGTCGCTGGAACCAGAACCAGAACTCGATGGAGTGGGGGCAGCGTTGCTAAGAGTGTGACGGGAAAGAGGTTCAACATCTTGGCATTGTCCGGCGGAGCCACCCTCTGGTCCTCGTTTGGAGTCCCAGGTGTCAATGGTGATAGTCACAGTGGCAGAGGGATATGTCGTCTGTCCACCAGTAGTCACCATGAGGGCAACATCGGTCGTGATGGTCACAGTTACATTGTTCTGTGGATCCGCGCCGTGCTCGGCGTCGCTGAGACAGAAA
>Ga0247774_1000842_pt1 | contig 15526 bp, 14 predicted proteins | sample UWRJL001104B6_FD_179933 | JGI IMG/M metagenome (GOLD analysis project Ga0247774, IMG submission 179933) | Plant litter microbial communities from Arlington Agricultural Research Station in Wisconsin, United States - UWRJ-L001-104B-6 | ecosystem: Environmental > Terrestrial > Plant litter >... | reverse complement strand
TATCCTCAACATTTCTGGATTTACAGAGACCTCCCAGATAAATCCCCCCCCCGCACAGAGCACGGCTAGCGGAGCCCAAACCGCCGGTTGCGTCCAGTGGCGCAACCGCGCTATCAGATAGCGGACAGATGTAGGAAATCGCTTAAAACTTGACATAGTTTTGCTTTCATCCGAGCCTGCGGATTTAAAACTATTTTTCCTACTCTACCACATGGATCTTGATTATTTTTGCTGTCCCGGGGTAAGTGCGATCGGGAGCATATCGGTTTTGCTTTTACTGTCCCTGTGCGATGGTCTCGCTATATGTAACGAATGCTGTGCCCGACCACTCCCAAAAAACGCTTTTTACTCGGAGCGCAGATGCTGCCAGTGCGATCGGACTTTGGATTGAAAGTTGCCCCCGATCAATGCAACAGGTGAAAATCCATAACGCACTGGTAGAAATATGTCTTGCTTTCCTCAAATCAAGGGGGATAAGATGATAAAATCTGATGGGACGCGGTGCCCGGCCTGCCGCGCCTGTGGGCCGAGGGACCTGAGAGCAAAATGTCAAGGCAAAATGTCAAGGCAAAATTGGCAATTGCTCAGAACAACACCCAAGGAAAGAGAGAGAGGAAATTGGTCACTGACCTCCGGCTAAAGCACGGAGGCTTGAAAGAGGAAGACTCACCAACTTCTTAATTTGAGACTAAAACAGTGTCTAGCCTGCGTCTTCGAGACAAGCTGAACTATCTGGTGGTGGTACGCCAAGCGACGTTAAGAATGCCTCCCTAGTTTTGAACCTCTCGGATAGTCAGCGGCGAAGGGATATACACACATGGCCTTATCGGCACTTGTTATGCGTACAGGGTGAACAATGTCAGTCGGTAATTGTCCCGGCGAAAGTGCAGCACAAAAGTACACGGCATTTAGTAATTCCAAGGCGGTAGCAAGCATTCACTGGGGGATTAATCCTCCCCCAGTCAATTGTAAAGCCGTCCTGGAAGGACGGGGTTTCACACCCATATTTTTGATGAAAAAAATAGTAGAAGTATTAGCAAATCGGGAAGAATTAATAGATCGATCGCTCGGGATTGTCCTGTCAAAAATCCACTCCGCCATAGCAGAACGCGGAGTTTGTACGATCGCCGCAGCGGGCGGAAGCACACCCGAACCGCTCTACAAAGCGCTCTGTGCCCAAGACCTGCCTTGGGACAAAATTCACGTTTTCTGGGGCGATGAACGCTACGTTCCCCCAGAACACCCGGACAGCAATCAAAAAATGGCGCGCCTCGCGTGGCTCGATCGAGTAAATATCCCCGCCAGCAACATCCACCCCATGCCCACAGGCGCCGGCGACCCCGCACCCGACGCCTCGGCGTACCAAATCGAATTGCAGCAGTTCTTCAAAGTATCCGATGGCGAGTTTCCTGCTTTCGACATCATTCTATTGGGCATAGGGGACGACGCCCACACAGCCTCTCTATTTCCCGGCACAGCAGCCTTGCAAGTCCGCGACGCCCTAGTAACTGTCGGCAACAAAGACGGTCAACCCCGCATCACCTTTACAGTCCCCTTAATCAACCGCGCCCGGTGCGTCATCTTCATGGTCGCAGGAGCCAGCAAACAACCCGCCCTGGCTCAAATTTTTGCCCCCGCAGCGGACGAAATGACCTATCCAGCCAGACTCGTTCAACCATTCGGCGAACTTTGGTGGCTGCTCGATGCGGCTGCTGGCTCCTCCGTAAAATAGCAGACAGATCCGATCGCGTGCCAACACAGTCAGCAGTATCACCAACTCAAGAGGGCCCATCACCGCGAACGTCACGGCGTCAGCTCAGTTCCTAGTATTAGCGAAGCAATATAAGAATTGTGGCGGTTAAAGTTAAAATTTGACCATATACACCAGTAGTTTTATGAGGCTGATTTGAAAATCTGGCCGATAGCAAGGAGAAATCGATGATTGTCTGTCCCAATTGCAATCACCAGAACCCCGACGGGGCCAGCCAGTGCGAGGCTTGCTACACGCCTTTACCTGTTACCGCAAGTTGCTCGAACTGCGGTGCAGCAGTTCAGACAGATGCAGCATTTTGCGGTCAGTGTGGCTTTAACTTGCGTCCGGGTTCCATAGTTCCAGAAGTTGAGGTGAAAGTACCGTCCCCCTCGCCTGTGGGTCCGACAGTGGTATCGTCACGGGCGCCGGATTTAGCGCCAACCGAACCCCTGATGGCAATGGAACCTCTAGTTACCCTAAATAAGGGGCCCAACTTGGAAAAAATTCCCCCCAGCATTCCTACGATTCCAGATCCCCCGCCTTCGCCCTCGCTTCCTGTTACAACTGAATCGGTGGCAACACCAGTAAATACCTCTCCCCCGGTGCGCGGCCCACAGCCAGGTGTAGCTAAAACTCAACTGCAACAGCAGTCGGCGCGACTGCTACACGTTCAGACAAATACGCCGATGGAATTGCCTCACAGTCTGTCTGTGGTTCACATAGGCAAGCCAAATGACTTAGTGCCGCCGGATATTGATGTTTCTGGATTTGCTAATTCTGAGATAGTTTCTCGGGTACACGCAAATCTCCGGGTGGAGGGAGATGCTTGCTACCTAGAAGATGTAGGCAGTTCCAACGGCACTTACGTCAACAATACTCCGCTGCCCCAGGGAAACCGACACAGGTTGCGACCGGGAGACCGCATATCTCTGGGCAAAGGAGACCTGGTTACGTTTTTATTTCAAATCTCTTAGATCGAGTTTGGATTGGGCGATCGAAAGTCTAAAATCTAAAATCGCATCTTGAGGGGCTCTACCAAAACTCAATGCTGCCAATGTGATTAAGCTGACCTTGCTACATCCACTCCAGTCTATACCCGTCCGCAGTTGGACCTTTGAAGACGAGCAGGTCGTCCGGCTCGGGCGATCGACGGAAAACCACGTCGTTCTTTTTAGCGCTGTGGTTTCTCGTCGCCACATCGAATTGCGGCGCAGCGGCATAACTTGGGAACTGATCAATTTAGGTACCAACGGCACTTACCTCGATGGTAAGCCGATCGTTAAGGTTCCCGTTGTGGACGGTCTGATCGTTCACTTGGCTCGCTCGGGTCCGAAAATTCAAATCAACGTCAGCCCGCATCAGTCCTCAGTCCAGTTAGGACTTGTTAGCGTCAAGCCAAGGGATGCTAAAGCAATTCACGATCCTTCGGGCGACACGCAAATTAGCACTATTCCTATTCCCGACCAACAAGAAGTTGGCACTTCCAGGGAAGAGGAGGAGTTAACGGAGGCAGAGAATACTCGCAATTATTCGGAAGAAGAATATTAAATTGGGCTCTTTGGACGATCGACATTTTTCACGCTCGCGGCACTCAGGAGTTTATTTATGAGTACATCACAACAGATTGTTAGGCGCAGCGAACTGCAGGGCCGCCGCACGATCGACCGCTCAACGGCGGAAGAGGTCGGCAGGGTAGACCGGCTTTGGCTCGATCTTCACTCAAGGCGGGCGATCGGCTTTACTTGCAAGTCAGGACTTTTGGGCAACAAAAAACGCTGGTTCGCTTGGGCGCAAGTTGATACGGTGGGCGAAAATGTTTTTGTGACCATTAACCCGGAACTGCCGGAATTGGATCGGCCGGAACAAGCTGTTTGTCCGATCGGGCTTGAGGTTCTCACCGACTCCGGGAATAAGGCAGGTACGGTGGTTGACTACCTATTTGATGTCCGGACGGGTACAGTGATCCACTACCTGTTTAACTCGAGCGGCTGGCGCGGCGTTTTAGACGGGATTTACTTGCTACCGGTTGCAGCTATTTCGACGATCGGCAGCAAGCGGGCGATCGTGTCTGAAGCTGCTGTATCGGAACCCCAGCTTTACGCGGAGGGACTGCACAAAAAAGTCGGTCTCGTAGCAGAGTTTTTACACGAAGATTTCGACAGAACTCTCAAAAATGTGGCAGGCGTGAAGCGGGGCGCTCAAAGTCTGGCGGAAAAATTCCAAGATAAAGCTCTAGAAGTCAGGGATGTAGCTCAAGAAAAAGTGGCAGAGTTGAAGCGACAAAGGCATGAATCTGCCCCGCCAGAGCCGGATCCGGAGCCGCCCGAGTCGGATTTGAGCTGAAGTTTTGCCTGATCGATCGCTCTGAGACTAATTGCCGAGCGCCTTGTGGGGGTGGCACGCGCGAGGAAGGTCTATCAGTATTTTCGGTGTAGGAGATTGAGGCGTTCTCGCTCTCAATTGCAGTGATCCTCAAAGCATTGTATTTTAAAAGTATCGCATCAAAAAGGAAAATGTTAGCAACTCAAAAAGACCTATGCTGTTTGATACAACCCACAAGTATTTTATCTAGAGACCCCAGCATTCATAATTGGTTAACTACTGTTTCCACCAACAGCGATTCGTCGATCGTTGACTGTCGCCAAATCGACAACTCGAATCAGCGGTGCAACCACCGCGGGTATGAGTTAAATTCTCTGGTTCGTCAGAGGGAAAATGGTTATTTGGCCGCTCGAATTGAGCGGCTCACCCCGAAGCGCAATCGCTTGCCTCAATCCGCCAAAAGTTCAACTCTTACGGCAGAGCGAAGGAATAGTGGCGCACTCACCGCGCCTTTAAAAATCAAATTTTTTGCGGTTTTATCCCAAAAAATCTATCTGGGTGCATCCCCCTTTCTGTCTGGCGGCGGAGTGTCAAAACATCAGTGATTACCTTAACTCTGTTACATCCTATCCAGTCTGTCCCGGTTCAAAGTTGGTGTTTTGAATCAGAACCGGTGGTTCGGATCGGTCGATCGAACGACAATGATGTAATTATTTACAGCGCTGTAGTTTCCCGCCACCACGTAGAGCTGTGGAATCACGGGAATGACTGGAAAATTATTAATTTTGGTGCTAACGGCACTTATGTAGATGATAGACCGATCGCTCAGGTGCCAGTTGTGGACGGGATGACAATTCGCTTGGGCAATTCCGGGCCAAAAATCAGGATTCGCGTGGGCGCAACGAATCAACCGGGCAAAATAACAAGGCCACCGCAGCGCGAACTCCGCCAAAAGGAGGAAGTTTCAAAAGACAGGTCAACTGCAGGGCCTCGGGGTGTGGGAATCATCGAAGACGATGAACAGGGAGGGCTCACTCAAATCGATCTTGACTGACCGGCAGCTATGTATCCCTGCAACCCAACTCAAACAAAGCTCAAGGTACGCAATTGGGTTATCTAACTAATTAATTTTTCGGTAACTGGCCTGATTTTTGCCTAAATATGCCTATAAATTAATTAACAGCTTCTCTAGTAGGCTCTCACCCTTCTAAAGATAAGATTTGGGGGAGATCGATCGATATTACTTCTGTTTCGTTGCTTGCCCACCGGCGGTAATCCGAGAGCAACTGAGACATCAACCGCTGTTTGACGCTCACCAGTACGCTCTTGAGCAAAGCGTTGCCCGTTGCTTCTAAAATAGGTTTGGGCGTCAGCCAAAACGGCGGCGGTAACTCTACTTGCACTTCCAAATCCGCTTTTCCCTTCAAGTATGCTACCCCGCTGCTTTGGTGTACACAAAGCTGTCCTTTGAGATTGAGAGCAAAGCGATCGTTTATATAACCCACCCCACGAATTTCGCAGCCGACGGACTCCAAATTGATTGTGCCGTCCGACTGGGCCCACACCCTCATGTCTACTGTGGGTTGAATGCTCAGCATCATAAATTGTAACGGCCGCATTTTCAGCCGGAAACAGTCATCGGTTAGCTGCTCTGTGCGGCTTCGATCGACGAGGGCGTTCACCAGTCGCCTCGGCTGGCGCAGATAATGTTGAATGGGAACCCGTTCCTCTGGTACGGCGATCTCAACGGATTGGGAAGCATTAAAGCGGGTGTACATGAGAAAATATCAAAGTATAGGATTCTATAGCATATCTTAATAAACTATCACGTTTTTTAAGGTGATATAAGTCGCGCACGCTTGTCGCGGACTCAGCAATTTCATCCGAGAAATCACTGATAAAAGCTTTCGGGACATCGCTAATTTTTCATCATACTTGCTAGGTCATGAGAGTAAAGCAAACATTTGTAACCTAAAATAGCCTCTAAATGAAAATTTCGATCGCACATCTGGGCCCTGTTGGTACAAATGCAGAAACAGCCGCTCTAGCTTATGTCAATTGGTTGAGCCAAAAAACTAACTTTGAATGCACCCTGTGTCCTTATTCCACCATTTCCCAGGCGCTAGAGGCATCGGCCTTCGGGCAGGTTGACTATTCAGTTGTGCCTGTCGAAAATTCGATCGAAGGCAGCGTGACTGTCACCCTAGATACACTGTGGCGACTCGATCAACTCCGCATTCAACACGCCTTAGTTTTGCCAATTTCCCACGCGCTGGTGTCTAATGCTACAAATTTTAACGAGATTCAAAAAGTTTACTCTCATCCGCAAGCGCTAGCTCAATGTCAGTTATGGTTGGGGCAGTTTATTCCCTCAGCTCAATTGATTCCGGCGAATTCAACCACGGAAGCATTGCATTATCTCGAAGATACAAATGTAGCTGCGATCTCTTCGCCAAGAGCGGCTGAACTTTACAATTTGCCAGTGTTAGCTCACCCCATTAATGATTATCCCGATAATGACACTCGATTTTGGGTACTCACCACGAATGTTAGAGAACTCGCAAACGTAGAAGCAGCGGAGCGCTCATCGATTAAATCCACCACAAAATCTGCAGCTAAGTTGATCCTCGATGCTTCACCGTCTAATTGCACCCATACCTCACTAGCTTTTAGCCTACCAGCCAATATGCCGGGAGCACTGGTAAAACCTTTGCAAGTATTTGCCAGTCGCGGTATTAATTTAAGTCGGATTGAATCTAGACCGACTAAACGATCGCTCGGAGAATATATTTTCTTTATGGAGGTTGAGGCTAACGCCTGCCAAGCATTTGTTCGATCGGCACTCGAAGAGTTAAAAAATCACACTGAAACTTTAAAAAACTTTGGTTGCTACAATGTACTGTCAGTAGGATAATTTTTCATCTCTGGGAAATATATTTTCTTTATGGAGGTTGAGGCTAACGCCTGCCAAGCATTTGTTCGATCGGCACTCGAAGAGTTAAAAAATCACGCTGAAACTTTAAAAATCTTTGGTTGCTACAATGTACTGTCAGTAGTTATAATTTTTTAAGTAAAACTTAGGAGGCTGGCGACATGGATGCTGATGAACTTCTCAAGCGATACGCAGCCGGAGAAAGAAATTTTCATGAAACAAACTTGAAAGAGGCTTCTTTGCGAGAAGCTTTCCTAATTGATATTAATCTAGCTTTTGGAAATCTCAAAGAAATAAATTTGGCTTTGGCCAACCTAGCGGGGGCAAATTTAAGGGATGCCAACCTCAAGAATGCTTGCCTGGTGATGACCCAATTAAATGGGGCTAACCTAAGCGAAGCCGATCTAACTTTTGCGAGATTAACAGGAGCTGACATGATTGAGGCAAATCTGGAAAACGCCAACTTGAGCGACACCAAAATGATTGGTGTTAATTTGAGGGGAGCTTCCTTGTACGCCGCAAACCTGATGGAAGCCAACCTCATAGATGCTTGCTTGGACAATACAAACCTCGAACAAGCCAATCTAAGCGAGGCTAAACTGCGGGGAGCGAGTCTGAGAAAAGCCAACTTGAGAAAAGCTTTTTTGTGTGAAAGTAACCTTGAGGGAGCTGACTTGAGAGGAGCTGACTTGAGGGGTGCTAATTTGAGCGGGGCATTTTTGTGCGGTGCTAATCTCGAAGGAGCTAAGCGAGATGAGGCAACAATTTTCAGTGGGACAATACAGTTTTGCGTCAGACAAGCCTGAGCTCGCGCAATATATAAGCGGAGAATCCGACAACTAAGGACTAAAAAATATACTATTGACTTGGCTGAAAGTGAAATCTATTTGCTCCTGTACCCGAGCAAAATGAAGCTGCATCTTGAGTATCTCTTTCTTGGAATTAGCTTCAGCAATCTTACTTTCCAAAGCCAGCAAATTGCGGTTGAGAGTTTCTACTCGCACAGTTTGGTCGTCTAAGTCAATTTTTAGTTCTGCCGCCTTATCGAATTGAATCTGCTTGCGAACCAAGGCGAGGCGGACTGAATTTTCATCCTCTTTCTGAAGGGCTAGCAAAGCTCGCTGCTGCCACTGATTGGCTTGAGATTCAGCTTGATTGTACAGCCACTGAATACGCAGTTGGGCGGAAATCGCGCTACCAACAGCCTGACGCAGTTCTTTGAGAGGTTCCTGAATTTCTAAGATTAACAGATCCCAAAGATTCATCAGTTCGCTGGTAAATTCTTCGCGCTCTACAGAGGCTACCAATGCTTCTAACAGCAACAAATTTGGTTGCATCTGCTGTGTAATAGTCTCAAATATTAACTCTGCTTCGGACAATTGCCGAGCGTCATTTTTTTCTGAGACTGCACCGGATGAGCGATCTAATATTTTTTGATTGCTGTCTACCTCAGCTTCTGAATCTGAACTTGAAGCTACAAAAGCCTGTAATTTTTCGCGGGCGATCGAACTGAGTCTTTTTCGGAGCAAATCGCAGGCCGCCCGCTGCACTGGCCCTGTTTCGCTTTGACAAATCTTGATGACTATTTTTAAGCCTGCATCGCCGTAATTCAATGTCTCTCTCAGGGCGGCGATTCGATGTTCGCTGACAGAACTAGACAGCCGGTGTTTAACTCCTGCTAGTCCGCCGAGCACGACACCGCCCACAGGAGGCGGCAGTTGACCGCCTCTAACTGCATCGTATGGTTTCGGTTGGTCGAGATTTTCTAACACAAGCATTTACTGCTATAAAGAACCTATCCGAACCTGTTTCAAGTTAAGGATTAAACTGATACCAGTTCCAAAAAAGAATGGAACTGTAGGCAGGCCCCAAACCCTTAGTTCATCAGTCATTTCCCATCGACAATCGACAATCGACAATCGAAAATGGTATGATTTGTGTGTAATTCTTGCTTCAATGCAGGCAAAACCGATTGTGCTTTTTTCCTGCGCCAATTGGCTACTTGAGCGTATCTTTAAGTACAGTCCTCGCTGCCAAGTGATTGCGAGTAGAAGTTAAAATTTCTGTTTCGCGTTCCAGCCTAGCTGCAGTATCTTGCAATTCTAAAAGAGTTTGCTGTTCTGTCGCGGCACCGTAAAGGTAGCTGGCTACCCAGTAGGACAATTCTGTAGGCAAACTGGGAATGTCTTCGGGCAGGTCGATCGGCTGATCCATCAATTTGCTGGAGAGGCGAACGACATCTCTCAGCAGTTGTTCGACATCTTTTCCCAAAGGTCTGAGGTCTTTTTGCGGCGGTTCGTCTTCAATCCATTCTACTAGACCGACTAAATACGGTTTTTCCCGAACGGCGTCGAGCACTCGGAACCGCTGCTGCCCGAGAGTCATAATTTTCATGCGATCGTCGGGCAGGCGCTGGCAGTGAATCACTTCGGCGCAACAGCCAACGGCAGAGACTTTGTTTTGGTTGGGGTCCCACATGAGCACACCGAAACGGCGATCGCCCTCCAGAATCGTATTCATCATTATTCGATAGCGAAACTCGAAGATTTGCAGCGGCAGCGGTCTACCTGGAAATAGAACCACTTCCGGCAACGGAAATAAGGGGAGTTCGCGAACTGCTACAGAGGAAGAGGATGCCATTGTCGCTCAAAAGTGACGGTACTTGCGCTTCTTTTTCTTACTTTAACTGAATTTGAGTAATTCCGGCGCAAGAGCGATCGCCAAAGGCGCGCTAACGCAGCTAAATCTTCGCGCACCCGCTGCTGCCAGAACCCGCTGAGCTTGAAAAAATCCGTCACCCGCGCCGGAACTGTCAAAATAGATCGTAATTACGCACATACTCTTATCTTTCGGGTGCGGACCACTTTGCTTACCGCTAGGGAATCTTACAATCCTTGCGAGTCAGCAAGCGCAGTGACAACACAATCAAAATAAGTAGCCAGTTCAGAAATTACACTGCAGGAATTACCGGGTGTAATACCCTTGGGGTCATTTGCCATTGCAATTGCAGCCTGCTTCATCTTTTGTACAGCAACTCTCATAGATTCACAGCCTATACCCCGGGCTTGGTAAATTTCGCGCAAACCATTTAGGGACCCCCCTTTTAAACCGTTTAAATCTCGTGCCATCAACGCATAAACGATATAGCGCAGAAGGATTTCCAGATCCTGCAAGCAAGCAGCGATTTGACCCTCGGTATATCTGTTAGTACCGTCGGGTTCAATCAGTTGAGTCTGTTCGGTCAGCAAAGTGTCAACTGAGTTAGCAACAATCGTAGAAGCATTGCTAATAATGCGTTTACTAACCTCCAGACGTTTATTAGTTTCCTCAACAAAACGAAAGGCTTCTGCCCACTGACTCCTTGAGAACAGACGTTCCAAGAATTCTTCTGCTGTCACAACGGAAAGTATACCTTCATAAATATCTTGGAAATCCTGAAAAAACGGGTAAAATTCTTGAATTTTTCGGGTAATAATTACGTCAAGCTTCATAACAGTTGCACAAGCTAACTGTACTGCTACTTCAAAATCATCGACCTTGAACGAACTTGCTTTTTGTATAATGTTGGCGTCAACAGGGCAGACTTTCATGATTTCTTGGAACTGCGAGACAGCCTGCCATGCAATTTCAACCCCCTCACTTTCTCTGCCAATCTCGAAAATTTTGGATAGAGTTGTTGGTGTTACATAAGCCTCTATTTGCTCGGACTCAATTAGCTGCCATAGTTTGGATGCCTCTTCCGCAAATACATCTCTATCTAACAGAATGTCTAAAAGAATTTCGCCATCGACTAATACCCGCCTCATCACAGGTGTTTCCGTAGCAACTAATTGTCGCGTTTAGCAACTTTATTGTGATTATAAGATAGCTCATCTTTTTTTTGTAGCCTGCGCTTGAAAAGCCCCCGAAGCCACTTCAAGCTTGAAGATTTCTGAGGTGCTTTGTTAGTGACCCCTTCAACTTCAGGGAGCAAATGAGCAACACCGAATATCTCTCCAAGGCCAGATGTTTTGAGAAACGCTTGTCTTTCGGCGTGAGTCATTACCACCTTTGTTCCAGCCATTACCTCATCACCGATCAACAATGGTTGGGACTCCCCATTCGCTTTCGTGTCTTTGACAGAAGGCGACGGCTCCTGTTCGTAAAAACCTGAAGGCATATCCATCTTCTCCGGGAGCACTAGGCCCAAGCCCAAGATACTCCATTTCAATAACATCCCTATAGTATGGCACAGGATCGTTTAGGGAAACCAGGACAATTAGCGGGTCATTTGCTGCTACTGTGCAATATTGCAGCCCAACCTGGATGCAGTACCAGATCAACCATTTTCCGATGGGTTCGATGGGTCGGTCAGGCATTTCACCTCGACTGCTGGGGTCTGCTTCTAAGTGTTCAATTTCTAAGAATGCCGGTAAACCCGGGAAGGGATACAGACTATATCGCACCAATCCCCAAACTTTATCTGCATCAACGAGTTTGACGATATTCTGGCACTCAAATTCAGTGTTTTCCCACAAAATAGGTCAGTTAAAAGTCCAATCAGTTGGCATATCTTCAGCTTTAGCTGGAGAAAGTAAAGCGATTTTCTCTCCGACAGATTGAAGGCAAACCTTTATTTGATAGGAGCCAATGCTAGTCAATTGATTTTCAGAACCTTAGAGTATCTTGATGAGGCAAGAGCAATTATAAAGCAACTCCAAACCCTATGGCGATCGCCAAGAAGGAACAATGTATTTTTCCATTGTTCCTTCACTCGGCATTTTCCTCCTCCGTCAATCTACAGCTTGACTTCGATATCGACGCCGGCTGGCAAATCCAATTTCATCAAAGCGTCAATTGTTTTAGCGGAAGGCTGGTGAATGTCGATAATCCGGCGGTGCGTGCGGGTTTCAAAGTGTTCGCGAGAATCTTTGTCTACGTGGGGCGATCGCAGCAAGCAGTAAATCCGCCGCTTTGTCGGTAGGGGAATCGGCCCGATCGCTGTGGCTGCTGTCCGATTAGCTGTATCTACAATCTTTTCGCAGGATGCGTCTAGAATTCGGCGATCGAAAGCTTTGAGGCGAATGCGAATTTTTTGCTGTTGAATTGTTGCCATTTTGGTTTCTTGAATTTTCTAGGTTCAGTTTGTTGTTTGCTGTCTGTTGTTTATTTGCAGTTGTGTTTTGCCTAACGGCTAACTGCGGACTCATGATTAATAACTAATAACTAATCACTAAATAGCAGAAAAGCCTGATTAAATTTGGTGGCTTTTCTGCTATTCAAGAGTGTTAGTCGATTCCTACTTGAGGATTTTGGAAACAACGCCGGCGCCGACGGTGCGGCCGCCTTCGCGGATAGCGAAGCGCATTCCTTGTTCGATCGCGATCGGGTGGATCAGTTCAACAGTCATTTTGATGCGGTCACCGGGCATCACCATTTCAACTTCAGCGCCTTCGTCAGAAGTGAACTGTTTGATCGTACCAGTTACATCCGTTGTGCGGACGTAGAACTGAGGGCGGTAGCCCGAGAAAAATGGCGTGTGACGGCCACCTTCTTCCTTTTTGAGGATGTAAACTTCCGATTCAAACTGAGTATGAGGACTGATGGATTTGGGCTTGGCAATTACCATGCCTCTTTCAATATCCTCCTTTAAAATCCCCCGAAGCAGTAGACCCACGTTGTCGCCGGCCAAGCCTTCCTCCAACGACTTCTGGAACATTTCCACACCAGTCACCGTAGTGCTGCGAGTCTCCGTAATGCCAACCACTTCTACTGTTTCGCCGACTTTTATTTTGCCGCGCTCAATCCGACCTGTAGCAACAGTACCTCGACCAGTAATCGAGAATACGTCTTCTACAGCCATCAAGAAAGGCTTGTCAACTTCGCGCTCTGGAGTGGGGATGTAAGAATCTACTTCTTCCATCAGCTTATAAATTTTGTCAACCCACTCATTCTCGCCCTGTTTAACCTTGGGATTGGCAATCATCGCTTCGAGAGCTTTCAATCCCGAACCGGTCACGATGGGGATGTCATCGCCAGGAAAATCGTAAGAACTCAGGAGTTCGCGAACTTCCAGTTCCACCAATTCTAGTAGTTCTGCATCGTCTACCATGTCTTCTTTGTTCAAGAAGACAACCAGGCTGGGAACGCCAACTTGCTTAGCTAGCAGGATGTGTTCGCGAGTTTGAGGCATGGGGCCGTCTGCCGCTGACACGACTAGGATGCCGCCGTCCATTTGAGCTGCACCCGTGATCATGTTTTTCACATAGTCAGCGTGTCCGGGGCAATCTACGTGGGCATAGTGCCGAGTTGTGGTTTCGTATTCCACGTGAGCAGTATTAATCGTAATACCCCGTGCTTTTTCTTCAGGCGCGGCGTCGATTTCGTCGTACTTCTTAGCCTTTGCTTGACCTAGTGCAGAGAGAGTCATCGTAATCGCGGCGGTCAAAGTTGTTTTGCCGTGGTCAACGTGACCGATCGTGCCGATGTTTACGTGGGGTTTAGTCCGTTCAAATTTTGCGCGTGCCATTCTTGATCTGTTCCTTGTTTCTTTTAGCGATTTTAGACTTGAGATTTTAGATTCTAGATTTTGGATTCAATCCAAAATCCAAAATCTAAAATCTAAAATCATTAGTTCCCTTTGTTCTTAGCGATAATGGCTTCTGCCACATTTCGCGGCACTTCTTCGTAATGGCTGAATTCCATTGTGAAGATGCCTCGACCTTGGGTTTTCGAGCGGATGTCAGTGGCGTAACCAAACATTTCTGCTAGTGGAACTTTTACAGAAACTTTGGCAATCCCCTGATCCGTCTCTTGACCTTCGATCTGGCCCCGACGTGAGTTGAGGTCTCCGATGACGTTCCCGATGTAATCTTCGGGAACTTCAACCTCTACTTTCATCATAGGCTCTAGCAGCACTGGCGACGCCTTCATTACGGCTTCTTTGATCGCCATTGAACCGGCGATCTTAAATGCCATTTCTGAGGAGTCTACGTCGTGGAAAGACCCGTCTACCATAGTAGCTTTGAGGTCAATCACGGGATATCCTGCTACAATACCTGATTCGCAGGCTTCTTTCATCCCTTGTTCTGCAGGACCGATGTACTCTTTGGGTACAGTGCCGCCGACAATTTTGGAGACAAATTCAAAGCCGGTTCCCACTTCTGCTGGTTCTAGTTCGATCACGACGTGACCGTACTGACCTTTACCGCCGCTTTGGCGGATAAATTTACCTTCGGCGCGGACGGCTTTGCGAATGGTTTCGCGGTAGGCTACTTGCGGCTGACCCACGTTGGCTTCTACTTTGAATTCCCGCAGCATCCTGTCTACGAGGATTTCCAGGTGCAGTTCGCCCATGCCGGCGATGACTGTCTGGTTGGTTTCTGGGTCAACGTTGACTCGGAAGGTGGGGTCTTCTTCCGAGAGCGACTGGAGGGCTTTGGAGAGCTTCTCCATGTCTTGTTTGGTTTTGGGTTCGACAGCCACGGAGATGACTGGCTCTGGAATAAACAGGGATTCCAGAATCACTGGCGCTCCATCTTCGCAGAGGGTGTCGCCTGTGAAGGTGTCTTTCAAACCCAAGGCTGCTCCCAAGTCTCCTGCCCGCAGTTCCTCAACTTCTATCCGATCGTCGGCTTTGAGGACAATTAAGCGAGACACCCGCTCTTTTTTGTCTTTGGTGGAGTTGAGGACGTAGGTGCCTTTTTTGAGGATACCCGAGTAGACGCGAACGAAGGTCAGGCGGCCGTAGGGGTCAGCCATGATTTTGAATGCCAGGGCTGACAGCGGCGCGCTGTCGTCTGCAAATCGTTCTGCTGTGTCGCCGTTGGGCAGGAGTCCTTGAATTGGGGGAACTTCCACCGGCGACGGCAGGTAGTCGATCACTGCATCCAACAAAAGCTGAACGCCTTTGTTTTTGAACGCCGAACCGCAGAGCATGGGGACGATCGTGCCAGAGATCGTGCCAGTGCGCAAAGCTGCACGAATTTCTGCTTCTGTTAACTCTTCGCCTTCGAGGTATTTCTCGGTGAGGGCGTCGTTGGTTTCTGCTACCGACTCGATCAGCTTGGTGCGGTATTCTGCAGCTAGCTCTTTTACTTCATCGGGGATTTCTACTTCCTCGATGTCGGTTCCCGTGTCGTTGTTGTAGATATAGGCTTTCATTTGCACTAAGTCTACAATTCCCCGGAAGTTTTCTTCGCTGCCGATCGGGATTTGGATGGGTACGGCGTTCGCTCTCATGCGATCGCGTATTTGGGCGTAGACTTTGTAGAAGTTTGCGCCCATCCGATCCATTTTGTTGACGAACACGATCCGCGGTACTTTGTACCTATCGGCTTGTCGCCACACTGTTTCCGACTGCGGCTGCACTCCCCCTACCGAGCAGAACACTGCGATCACTCCGTCGAGCACTCGCATCGAGCGTTCGACTTCGATCGTGAAGTCCACGTGTCCGGGAGTGTCGATGATGTTGATTTTGTAATCTTTCCAACTGGTGGTGATAGCAGCGGCAGTAATTGTAATTCCCCGCTCCCGCTCTT
>Ga0247774_1000841_pt1 | contig 15535 bp, 16 predicted proteins | sample UWRJL001104B6_FD_179933 | JGI IMG/M metagenome (GOLD analysis project Ga0247774, IMG submission 179933) | Plant litter microbial communities from Arlington Agricultural Research Station in Wisconsin, United States - UWRJ-L001-104B-6 | ecosystem: Environmental > Terrestrial > Plant litter >... | reverse complement strand
TCCCCGAGTGGCACCCCGGCGCCATCCGGATCCACGGACGGGTGCTGGACGGAGCGGGCGAGCCGCTCCCCGACGCGCTCCTGGAGATCTGGCAGACCGGCCCCGACGGCCGGGTGCCGGGCGCGCCGGGCGCGCTCGCCCGCGGCGGCCGTGGCTTCGCCGGCTTCGGCCGCTGCCCGACCGACGCCGACGGACGGTACTGGTTCTCCACCCTGAAGCCCGGCGGCCCGGTCCCCTACATCGCGGTGCTGCTCTTCGCCCGCGGCCTGCTCAAGCCCGTGGCCACCCGCCTCTACTTCCCCGGCGAGGGCGGGAACGACACGGACCCGGTGCTGTCCGCGATCCCGGCGGACCGGCGTGACACCCTGGTCGCCGTACGGGAGGACGACCGGTCCTACCGCTTCGACGTGCACCTTCAGGGCGAACGGGAGACGGTCTTCTTTGGCTGACCTTCTGTCACCGGCCGCGGCGGGTACCGCGGCCGAGACGGCGACCTCGGGCGAGGCGTGGCTGCGCGCCCTGCTGGACGCCGAGGCGGCGCTCGCCCGCGCCCAGGCGCGCCTCGGCGTGATCCCGGACGGGGTCGCCGACGCCATCGCCGGCGCCGACATCGACCTGGACGACCTGGCCGTACGGGCCCGGGGCGCGGGCAACCCGGTCGTCCCGCTGGTGGCCGACCTGCGCGAGGTCGCGGGTGCGCACGTCCATCACGGCGCCACCAGTCAGGACATCATGGACACCGCCGCCATGCTGGTCGCGGACCGCACGCGCCGGATCATCCTGGCCGACCTCGACCGTACGCTCGACGGCCTGGCCGCGCTGGCCAGGAACCACCGGGACACCCCGATGGCCGGCCGTACGTTCGGGCAGCAGGCCGTGCCGACGACGTTCGGGCTGCGCGCCGCCGGCTGGCTGACCGCCGTGGCGGAGGCGCGTGCGGCTCTCGCGGCCGTACGCCTGCCGGCCCAGCTGGGCGGGGCGGCCGGCACGCTCGCCGCGTTCGGCACCCTGCGGCTGTCGCCGGTCTTCGCCGAGGAGACCGGGCTGGCCGAGGCCGTCCTGCCCTGGCACACCCTCCGGGCTCCCGTCGCGGCGCTCGGCGGCGCGCTGGCCCTCGTCGCCGGCGCCCTCGGCAAGTTCGCGACGGACGTCGTGCTCCTGGCCCAGACCGAGGTCGGCGAGGTCGCCGAGCCGGCCGCGCCGGGGCGCGGGGGTTCGTCGGCAATGCCGCACAAGCGCAACCCGGTGCTGGCCACCATGATCCGTTCCGTGGCGCTGCGCGTGCCGGCGTACGCGCAGATCCTGTTCCAGTCACAGGCGGCGGGCCTGGAGCGGCCGGCGGGGGAGTGGCACGCGGAGTGGCTGCCGCTCAACGACGGCCTGCGGCTGACCGGCGGCGCGGCCGAGACCGCGGCCGAGCTCGCCGGGGGGCTGGAGGTCTTCCCGGACCGGATGCGGGGCAACCTGCGCGACGAGCTCCTGTCCGAGTACGTCGCGGCGGAGCTCGCGACGCGTTCCCCCGAAGGAGGCGACGCCCGCGAGCGGGTCGCCGAGGCGCTGCGCGAGGGGCGTCCCCTGAGCGACCTGGTCCCCGGCGCCGACCCCGCCGACGCCGTCGGGTGCGCGCCCGAGCTCGTGGACCGCGCCCTGGCCGCGTACCCGCGCGAGGTGACCGGATGACACGGCTGCACCACCGTTTCGACGGGCCGCGAGACGCGCCCGTGCTCGTACTCGGCCCTTCGGTCGGCACCACGACGGAGCTGTGGGAGCCGCAGCTGGCCGGCCTGACCGCCACCTGGCGGGTGCTCCGGTACGACCTGCCCGGCCACGGCGGCTCCGACATCGTCCACGGCACCGTCGGCGACATCGCCGGCGCCGTCGCCGGGCTGCTCGACACGCTCGGCCTGGACACGGTGGCCTACGGCGGCGTCTCGCTCGGCGGCGCGATCGGCACCACGCTGGCGATCGAGCACCCGTCCCGGATCACGAGCCTGATCCTGTGCTGCACCTCGGCCCGTTTCGGGGCCCCGTCGGGCTGGCACGAGCGGGCCGCCACGGTGCGCGCGGGCGGGCTGGAGCCACTCGCCGACATGCTGGTCGGGCGATGGTTCACCCCGGGCCACGCGGACGTGCGAGCCGCGCGCGCGATGCTGGCGAAGGTGGACGCGGAGGGGTACGCCGCCTGCTGCGAGGCCCTGGCCGCCTTCGACGTACGCGACCGGCTCGGTGAGGTACGCGCGCCGACGCTGGTGATCGCCGGCGCCGAGGACATCGCCACCCCGCTGGAACACGCCGAGACCCTCGCCCAGGGCATCCGCGGCGCGGAGCTGGTCGTCGTGCCCGGCGCCGCCCACCTCGCCAATCTCGAACGACCCGGACCGGTGACGCACGCGATGCTCCGCCATCTCGAAAGGACGCCATGAGCGAAGGAATGAGGGTCCGCCGCGAGGTCCTCGGCGACGCGCACGTCGACCGGGCGCAGGCGCGCACGACCGAGTTCACCGCCGACTTCCAGGACTTCATCACCCGCTACGCCTGGGGTGAGATCTGGACCCGGCCGCTGCTGGACCGCAGGACCCGTAGCTGCGTCACGTTGACCGCGCTGGTCGCCGGCGGCCACCTGGAAGAACTGGGCATGCACGTACGCGCCGCCGTGCGCAACGGCCTGAGCGCCGACGAGATCAAGGAGGTGCTGTTGCAGACCGCGGTGTACTGCGGCGTCCCCGCCGCCAACTCCGCCTTCGCCGTCGCCCAGCGCGTCCTGATCGAGGACGGCGTGATCACCGAACGTCAGTGATCGATTTCTCCCCGCACCCTCGCGGACCGTAATCTGTCGGTCGCACTCCGTACCCTTCCGAGTGCGAGAACGAGTCTCCTGACCCCCCAGGAGACACGACAGAGGGGAGATAGGGTCATGCTCATGGAAGAGGCTGGACGCAAGATCAACCAGCTCTACAACGATGTCAACGCCATCTACGGCATGCTGGACGCGATCAAGGAGACCCAGGGCGCGCACAGCAAGCAGCTCGACTCGTTGAAGAGCAGCGTCACCAATATCTCCGCCACCCAGATGCGTCACGGCAACCGGCTCGACGAGCTGGACGTGGCGGTCTCGGGCGTCAGCGAGCAGATCAAGGAGATGCGCGTCACCCAGATGCGCCACGAGAACCGCTTCACCGAGATCGACCAGCGCTTCGACGGCGTCGACCAGCGTTTCGATGGCGTCGACCGGCGCTTCGACGGGATCGACCAGCGTTTCGACGGCGTCGACCAGCGCTTTGACGGGATGGATCAGAAGCTCGACCTGATCATGAAAGCGCTGAACATCAGCGCCGGCTGATCGGCCTGGCGGCGCAGCGCCCCATCTGTCCGATAGGGGGCTGCGCCGCCTTATTGTTGGTGCCCGGGCGGGGAGGCGGGCATGACGAGCGCGGACCGGCCGCCGAGCGTGGCGGGCAAGGTGATGGCGATCCTGGAGGCGTTCGCGCCCGGCGGGGTTCGCCTGACGCTCACCGAGGTCTGCCGCCGCGCCGGCCTGCCGCTCGCCACCGGCCACCGGCTCGTCGGCGAGCTGACCGGCGGCGGTTTCCTCGAACGCCTGCCCGACGGGTCGTACCGCGTCGGGATGCGCCTGTGGCGCATCGGCGCGCAGGCCTCGGCCGCGACCGCCCTGCGCGAGCTGGCCCTCCCGCACATGGAGGACCTCTACGAGGTCACCCACGAGAACGTCCAGCTCGCCGTCGTCAGCGGTCACAAGGCGCTCTACCTCGAACGCCTCCGCGGCCCCCGTTCGGTGCCGATCGTCACGCGGGTCGCGGCCGAGCTGCCGCTGCACTCCACCGGCGTCGGCCGCGTGCTCCTCGCCTTCGCCCCCGAGTCGTTCGTCGCGGACGTCATCGCCGAGGGGCTCGGCGCGTACACGCCGAACACCGTCACCGACCCCGACCGGCTGCGCGGCCACCTCGCCGAGGTGCGCCGGACCGGCTACGCGGTGACCAACGAGGAGATGACGCTGGGCTCCTGTTCGGTGGCCGCGCCGATCCGCGACGCCGACGGCGAGGTGCTGGCCGCGATGTCACTCGTCACCCGGCGGCAGGGCGCCGATCTCCGCCGGCTCGTGCCCGCGGTGCTCTCCGCCGCGCGGGGGCTGTCGAACGATGTTGTCACCCACGGTGGTTCCACTGAGTGGAAGGACCTCGCGTGACGAGGTGACAGGAGCGCCAGGATGCCATCACCAGAGAAATGGGGATGGATGCGCACCAAAGTGGCGATCGCCGGGGCTGGGCCGGCCGGCCTGCTGCTCTCCCAGCTCCTGCACCTTCGCGGCATCGACTCGGTCGTCCTGGAGAGCCGGGACCGCGCCTACGTCGAGAGACGACAGCGGGCCGGAATGCTCGAGCAGGGCACGGTGGACGTGCTGCGGCGCAGCGGGGTGGGCGAGCGCCTCGACCGTGAGGGTCTCACCCACCAGGGCCTGGAGCTGCGGTTCGGCGGTGTCGGGTACCGCATCCCGCTGACCGAGCTGACCGCCGGCCACACGGTGACGATCTACGCGCAGACCGAGATCGTGAAGGACCTGATCGCCGCGCGGCTGGCGGCCGGCGGCGACATCCGCTTCGGCGCCGAGGTGCTCGACATCGACCCGGGCACGCCGTCGGTGACCTTCCGGCAGGACGGAGAGATCCGCACCCTGGACTGCGACATCGTCGCCGGGTGCGACGGCTTCCACGGTGTCAGCCGGTCGGCCGTGCCGGGGCTGCGGACGTACGAGCGCGAGTACCCGTTCGGCTGGCTCGGGGTGCTCGCCGAGGTGGCGCCCTCCACCGACGAGCTGATCTACGCCTACAGCGAGCGCGGCTTCGCGCTGCACAGCCTGCGCTCTCCCCGGATCAGCCGGCTCTACCTCCAGGTCGACCCCGGCGACGACATCGAGGCCTGGCCCGACGAGCGCATCTGGTCCGAGCTGCGCGCGCGGTTCGCCACCACCGACGGGTGGGAGCTGCGGGAGGGGCCGATCCTGGAGAAGTCGATCACCCCGATGCGCAGCTTCGTCGCCGAGCCGATGCGGCACGACCGGCTGTTCCTCGCCGGGGACGCCGCGCACATCGTGCCGCCGACCGGCGCCAAGGGCCTGAACCTGGCGATCTCCGACGTCACTGTGCTCGCCGAGGCGCTGGGCGCCTGGCATGAGAGCGGTGACGAGGACCTGCTCGACGCCTACTCCGGCACCTGCCTCAAGCGCGTCTGGCGGGCGCAGCAGTTCGCGACCTGGATGACCACGCTGCTCCACAAGGATCCGGCCCAGGACGCCTTCGAGCATCGGCGGCAGCTGGCCTACCTGGAGTACCTGGCCGCCTCGAAGGCCGCCGCGACCACCCTGGCGGAGAACTACGTCGGTGCCGCGCCCACCCTGTGAGAAATCGCGTTGTCCGGTGCCCGGCGTGCGCCTACCGTCGGACCCGTGATCTCCGTCTCCCAGGCGCTGGCCTTCGGCCTCGCGTCGCTGCTCATCATCGTGATCCCCGGCCCGAGCGTGCTGTTCGTCGTGGGCCGCGCCCTCGCGTACGGCCGCCGGACCGCGCTCGTCTCCGTCGTCGGCAACGAGCTGGGCGCCCTCGTCGTGGTGTGCGCCGTCGCGCTCGGCGTCGGCGCGGTGGTCGAACGCTCCGTGCTGGTCTTCACGGCGGTCAAACTGTGCGGCGCGGCGTACCTCGTCTTCCTCGGCGTCCGCGCCCTGGTGCGGTCCGGTGCCCGGGCCGGCCTCGGGGACGATGCCGCCGGGCGCGGCGGCTGGCGTGCCGGCCTCGACGGGTTCCTCGTCGGGGTCGCCAACCCCAAGACCGTGGTGTTCTTCGCCGCCGTGCTGCCGCAGTTCGTCGATCGCGGTCGCGGCGACGTGCCCGGTCAGATGCTCGTGCTCGGCCTCATCTTCGTCCTGATCGCGCTGGTCTGCGACTCCATCTGGAGCCTGGCCGCCAGCGGCGCGCGCGCCTGGTTCGGGCGCTCGCCCCGCCGCCTCCGGCTGCTCGGAGGAGCGGGCGGCCTGTCGATGATCGGCCTGGGCGTCGGCATCGCCGTCACCGGCCGCAAGGATTAATGACCTGCGTCGCCGATGATCATCGCGGTACCGTGCGTCTCGCCTGAAAGGGGGACAAGATGGCGAAGCTCAACCAGATCATCGCCGTGGAGAAGGGCGTCAAGAGCGGGGCCCTGCGGGACCTGACGGACGCCCACCACGGTCTGCAGAAGCCGGCGCTGCTGGCCGGCATCTCGCGGGTCTACCAGCCCAAGGACGAGGAGGGTGAGCAGCTCCCGCCGGAGTCCACGCGGGTCCAGATCAAGGCCGACGACGTCATCCGCCGGACGGCGGCGATCATGACGCGGCTGTTCGACGTGACCGCCACGAAGGACTGGGCCAACTGCTCCGCCAAGGCCGACGTCACGGTCGACGGCCAGGCGATTCTGCGGGACGTCCCGGTGTCGTACCTGCTGTTCCTGGAGAAGCAGCTCACCGACCTGCACACGTTCGTCAAGAAGCTGCCGGTCCTGGACGCGTCCGAGGCCTGGGCGTTCGACGAGTCGGCCGACTGCTGGAAGACCGGGTCCGTACGGACCAACCGCACCAAGAAGGTGCCGCGCAACCACGTCAAGGCCGAGGCGACCGAGAAGCACCCGGCGCAGGTCGAGGTCTACTACGAGGACGTCACGGTCGGCTACTGGACGACCGTGAAGTTCTCCGGCGCGCTGCCCGCCAAGCGGGTCAACGACCTGCTGGACCGGGTGGACCGGCTCCAGCGCGCGGTGAAGTTCGCCCGTGAGGAGGCCAACGGCGCCGAGGTCACCGACCAGCGCGCCGGCGACGCCGTCTTCCGGTACCTGTTCGAGTAGTCTCACGAGACTCCCCCGCGTGAGCGGGGGACGCGCAAGGAGCGCAAGCTGAAACTGAAGGTCAGCCTGAACAGCGGTGAAAAGCGGGGGTTCGAGTCCCCCTCCCGGCACCCGCGCCGGGATGGCCCAACGGGCAGAGGCAGCCGCTCAAGCTCAGACTCTCGCTCCAGATTCAGTATTCGCCACCGAACACCAGATCGACCGAGTGCGGACGACACTCGCCGGGGTGCCGGTTCGAGCCCGGCATGCGGCTCCACGTGCCGCGTTAGCTCAATCGGAAGAGCACGGCGATCTCAGGACTGATCCGCTCTCTAACCGCGCTGGTGTGCGCAAATGGGTGGCAGACCGGGGTCCGGGGGATGGACAACGCCCTCGGACCCCACCAAGGCTCAAAAGACGCCGTCGGGCGGTCGCGGTGACGGCCGTGCGGTCGCGTCGGTGAACGGCGGCGTGCCGCCCGCGAACCTCGTGAGTTCGTCCCCGTCCACCACGCGCCCGGGGAAGGGGTCGCCCGCGGACCGCCGGGTGAGCCCGGCCACCGGTGGCGGCACCCGCCCGGCGACCAGCACCAGGTTGCCGAACCTGCGGCCGCGCAGCACGGCCGGATCGGCGATCAGGCAGGCCTCGGGCAGGACCGAGCGCAGCGTCGCCACCTGCGCGCGGGCGAACGTCAGCGGCGCGCCGTCGGCCAGGTTCGCGGCGAAGAACCCGCCGGCGCGCAGCGTGCGCGCGGCCAGGGCGAAGAACTCCGCCGAGGCCAGGTGCGCGGGGGAGCGGCCACCGGCGTAGACGTCGCCGACGACCAGGTCGAAGGCGTCCTCGGGCGCTCGCGTGAGGACCTCGCGCGCGTCTCCGGTACGGATCCGGATCCGCGCGCCCCGTTCCGGCGGCAGCCGCCGCCGCACGAGGTCGACGAGGGCGGCGTCGACCTCGACCACCTGCTGGGAGGACCGTGGCCGGGTCGCGGCGACGTAGCGCGCCAGGGTCAGCCCGCCGCCACCGAGGTGCAGCACCCGCAGCGGCCGGCCGGCCGGGGCGAGCAGGTCCACGACGTGGCCGAGCCGGCGGACGTACTCGAAGTCGAGGTAGGCCGGGTCGTCCAGGTCGACGTGGGACTGCGGCGTGCCGTTCACGAGCAGGGTCCACGAGCGCGGGCGGTCGGGATCGGGCACGAGCTCGGCGACCCCCGAGTCGATCTTCTCCTCGACGCGGGCCGGGCGCTGTCGATGGGCCATCCCACCAGTATCGGCGACCGGCGACCCCCGAGTGCCCTGGCACACCTGAGGGGGGATTTGAGAAGACACGCCGCAGGCGTATAGTTAGTTAGCACTAAGCAACAAATGTGAGATGACGAAACCGGGAGCTCAGCCCGTTATGACGACCCCCGCCCAGACGCACCGGAGAGCGGAGCAGAGCAGACCCCTCGGGTCGAGCTATAAGTGGATCGCCCTGTCCAACACCACGCTCGGTGTTCTGATGGTGACGATCAACCAGTCGATCGTCCTGATCGCTCTGCCGAACATTTTTGCCGGAATCGGGCTAAATCCCCTCGATTCCGGTAACACGAGTTACCTGCTGTGGATGATGATGGGCTTCTTGGTCGTCACCGCCGTCCTGGTGGTGTCGTTCGGCAAGCTCGGCGACATGTACGGCAGGGTCCGCATGTACAACCTCGGCTTCCTGGTGTTCACGATCTGTTCCATCCTGCTGTCGGTGAGCTGGATGCACGGATCGTCGGCGGCACTGTGGCTGATCGGCTGGCGCATCGTCCAAGGCGTCGGCGGCGCCCTGCTCTTCGCCAACTCCACGGCGATCATCACCGACGCCTTCCCCGCCACCCGGCGCGGCACCGCGCTGGGCATCAACGCCATCGCCGCCATCGCCGGGTCGTTCATCGGCCTGATCCTCGGCGGCGTCCTGGGGCCGGTCAACTGGCACTACGTCTTCCTCGTCTCGGTGCCGGTCGGTGTGTTCGGCACGTTCTGGGCCTACGTCAAGCTCCACGACACCGGCGTCCGCCGGAAATCCAAGATCGACTGGTGGGGCAACCTCACCTTCGCGGCCGGCCTCATCGCCGTGCTCGTGGGCATCACGTACGGTCTGCAGCCCTACGGCGGCCACGCGATGGGCTGGACCAATCCCTCGGTGCTGGCGGCCCTCATCGGTGGCGTGGTAGTACTGATCGTTTTTGTGTTCATCGAGAACAAGATCGCCGAACCGCTCTTCAAGATGTCGTTGTTCCGCGACCGCACCTTCGCCGCGGGCAACCTCGCCAGCCTGCTGACCGCGCTCGGCCGCGGTGGTCTGCAGTTCATGCTGATCATCTGGCTGCAGGGCATCTGGCTGCCGCAGCACGGCTACAGCTTCGAGGACACCCCGCTGTGGGCGGGCATCTACATGATCCCGCTGACCGTCGGCTTCCTGGTCTCGGCGCCGCTGTCCGGCATGCTGTCGGACAAGATCGGCCACCGCTACTTCACCGTCGGCGGCACGCTCATCACCGCGGCGAGCTTCGCCCTGATGCTCGCCATCCCGGTCGACTTCACCTACTGGGTGTTCGCGGTCCTGCTCGTCATCAACGGCGTCGGCTCCGGCATGTTCGCCTCGCCGAACCGCGCCGAGATCATGAACGCGGTCCCCGCCGACCAGCGCGGCGTGGGCGCCGGCATGAACGCGACCTTCATGAACGCCTCGATGGTGCTGTCCATCGGCATCTTCTTCAGCCTCATGGTGGTGGGCCTGTCGCACAGCCTGCCGGGAACGATGCACGACGGGCTGGTCGCCCAGGGCGTGCCGGAGCAGGCGGCCCAGACGGTGTCGCACCTGCCGCCGATCGCGGTGCTGTTCGCCGCGTTCCTCGGCTACAACCCGATGCAGCAGCTCCTCGGCCCGCAGTTGAACAATCTCCCGGCCGACCACGCCTCCTACCTGACCGGCCGCAGCTTCTTCCCGCACCTGATCACCGAGCCGTTCCACCAGGGCCTGGTGATCGCGTTCCTGTTCGCCATCGTGGCGTGTGTGATCGCCGCGGTCGCCTCGATGCTGACCAGGCGCCAGAGCTCGTCCCAGCACGAGTCCGTCGGCTCGGAGCTGGCGGGCGTCGCCGGCGGGGCCGGCGGCGGGATGAACGAGCTCAACACCCCGCAGATGTCGCCGAACGGCGCCACGTCGCCGCCCGCGTCCTCGTTCGTGCACGAGGGCACCGGAAGCCCCGGCGCGCACGGCGTCGAGGGGTTCGTGCACAACGGTTCCGGCAGACCCGTGCCGTACGCGGCGATCACCATCGCCGGTCCGGACGGGCGCCAGCTCGGGCGGACCAACACCGGGCCCGACGGCCGGTACGCCTTCCAGGCGCCGCCCGGCGACTATCTCGTGATCACGACCGCACCCGGGTGGTCGCCGCAGGCGGCCACGATCCTGGTCGGCGCCTCGGGCGCGGTGCAGGACTTCGCCCTGGCTCCTGACGAGACCGGCCCGACCGGCGAGGTACGCGGCGTGGTCCGCTCTCCAGAAGGGGTGCCCCTCGGCGGTATCACGGCCACGATCACCGACGAGACCGGTGAGGTCGTCGCGACCACGACGACCGCTCCCGACGGGACGTACCACCTCACCGGCCTGGCGGACGGTCACTACACGGTGGTCGCCGCCGGGCATCGGCCGGCGACGATCGCGGTCCGTATCGACGGCGGCGAACCCGCCACCGTACGCGTGGCGCTGGGCGAGTGAACACCGATCCGGAGCCGGCGGCGACGGCCGGGCGACTCAGGCTCGCCCTGGCCGGTCTCAACCGCCGGCTACGGAAGGACTGGCCCGATGACCTGACCCCGAGCCGCCTGAGCGCGCTGGCCACCATCGCGGCCGGCGAGCCGCTCGCCATCGGGGAGCTGGCCAAGCGGATGACGGTCAGCACACCGACCGTGTCGCACATCGTCGACGCCCTGGACAAGCTGGGTCTCATCGCCCGGCAGCCGGACCCGCACGACCGGCGGATCTGCCGGCTCACGACGAGTCCGGCCGGCACCGAGCTGCTGGAGGAGCTGAGCAGGCACGCGACCGGCCTGCTCGCGGAGCGTATCCACCGGCTTCCGCCGGCCCAGCAGGTCGCTCTGGATGCCGCCCTGCCCGCCCTCGAGGCCCTCGCGGCGGCCCCGGAATAGCAAGAACTCGGAGGAAGAACACCCATGGTTGAGAACACGGCGCTCAGGGAGACGCTCACCGTCTTCGGCACCGTCCGGCGCACCGAGGGCCCGCCGGTCTCGGGCGCGGTGGTCACCCTGGCCGACATGGCCGGGCGCAAGATCGGGTCCGCCTACACCGGCCGGGACGGTGAATACCGTCTCGACGTCGGCAACGGCGGCACGTACCTCATCATCGCCTCGGCGCAGGGCCACGAGCCGATCGCCTCCCTCGTGGCGATCGGCGACGAGACCGTCCGCCACGACATGACCGTCGCCGGTGTCGGCGCCCTGTCCGGGACGGTGCGCATGGCCGGTACGCGCCGGCCGGTGGCCGACGCAACGATCACCGTCACCGACGTCCAGGGCGAGGTCGTCGGGACCGCGCGCACCGGCGTGGAGGGCGGCTTCTCCTTCATCAGCCTGCCCGAGGGCATGTACACGCTGGTGGTCTCCGCCCCGTCGCACCAGCCGGCCGCCGCCGCGGTGACGATCCGCCAGGGCGCCGAGGCGCACCAGGACCTGGAGCTCGCCGCACGCGGTTCGCTGAACGGCGAGGTCTGGACGCACGACCGCCCGTACGCCGGCGCACGTGTCACCCTGATGAACGAGGCAGGGAAGATCGTCGCGACTACGATGAGCGATGCGAGCGGTTCGTTCGCCTTCGGCGACCTGGCGCTCGGAACTTATACGCTCGTCGCGGCCGGCCACGGACCGGCGGCGGTACCCGTCCAGATCAGCGACGGCCGCGCCGCCGACGCCGACGTCACCCTGACCGCCTGAAAGGGGCCTTTCTCGTGAATCCCACAGTCACGGTCCGGGTGATCGCGCCCGGGGGCTGGCCGGTCGAACACGCGGTCCTCACGCTCACCGACGGGTCGGGCCACCAGGTCGGCCGTACGACGGTGGACTCGGCCGGCCGGGCCGCCATCCCGCAGATCCCGCCGGGCGCCTACACGCTCATCGTCGCCGCGCCCGGGCACCAGCCGGTCGCCCGCAGCGCCGTCGTCGGCGCCGGAGGCCTCGACCTGGGCGAGGTCGAGCTCACCGCGACCGGGGAGCGGCGGCTGCCCGACCCCGGCGCCTGGGACATCGACCCGGTGCACTCCGCGGTGCGCATCCGCGCGCGCCACATCGGCCTGGCGAGCGTGCACGGCCGGCTCGCGGAGTTCAGCGGTTCGGTCGTGGTCACCGACCCGGTGGAGAACTCCGTCGTCGAGGTCACCATGCAGTCCGCCAGCGTGGACACCGGCAACGCCGACCGCGACAAGCATCTGCGCAGCAAGGACTTCCTGCACGCCGAGGCGTTCCCCGAGATCGCCTTCCGGAGCAAGGGCCTGCGACCGCTGTCCGATGACCGCTGGTCCATGGACGGCGAGATCACCATTCGCGGCGTCACCCGGCAGATCGCGCTCGACACCACCTACCTCGGCGTCGGGCCGGACCCGTGGGGCGGCGTGCGCGCGGCCTTCCACGCGGTGACCGAGCTGCGGCGCGAGGACTTCGCCATCGACTGGAACCAGGCGGTGCGGGTCGGCATCGGCGTGGTCGGCGGCATCCTCCAGGTCGAGCTGGACATCGAGATCGTACGCCGCTGAAGCCGTGTACTACCGGGCGTAGTACTCTCTCGTCCGTCAACGATCGGGTCGAGGAAAGGCTGACGCGTGGTCGATGCGCTGGCGGCGTCACTCATCGTCGGCGTGCTGGTGCTCGCCGGACTGAGCCTGCTCCTGACCGCTCTGAACCGCCGGGTCGGCCGGCTGGTGCTGGCCGCGGCGGCCGTGGGCGAGGCCGGTCTGCTCGTCCAGGTGGTGTGGGCGATCGTGCGGCTCGCCGGCGGTGCACGCCCGGACGGCGGGATGGCGGTCTTCATCGGCTACCTCGCCGGTTCCCTGCTCATCCTGCCCGTCGCCGCCGCGTGGGGGCTGGGGGAGCGCACCCGGTGGGGACCGGCCGTCGTCGCGGCCGGATTCCTGGTGACGGCCGTGATCATCGTCCGGATGCAGCAGGTGTGGCATGGCTGAGGGGGAGGCGGCCGAGCCGGAGCGTACGGCCCGGCGCAGCGGCCCGGGCCGCGTGCTGATCGCGGTGTACGGCGTGTTCGCGCTCGCCGCGAGCGCACGGGCCGGCGTGCAGATCGCCACGAAGTTCCACGAGGCGCCGGTGGCGTATCTGCTCTCGGCGTTCGCCGCCGTCGTCTACATCGTGGCCACGGTGACGCTGGCCCGATCGGGCCGCGTGTCCTACCGCATCGCCGTGACGTCGTGCACGATCGAGCTGATCGGCGTGATCGCCGTCGGCACGTACAGCCTCACCGACAAGGACGCCTTCCCCGACGCCACGGTCTGGTCCGGCTACGGCAACGGATACGGCTACGTGCCGCTCGTACTGCCGATGCTCGGCCTGCTGTGGCTCTGGCGCACCCGCCGTACGGTCTAGGGCCTAGGGCACTTCGGTCATCATCCAGTCGCCGGGCAGGTCCGCGCGCACGGTGTCGATCGCCTCGGGCGTGCGGCCGCGCGCCCACATCCAGGTCCGCTCGTCGTCGCGGATGATCACGTCCGGGCCGGCGAACCAGCGGGCGCCGGGCGTCCGCGCCGGGTACTCCGGCAGCGCCAGACGCGTGTAGCGGTCCTCCAGCAGGCCGGCCTCGCCGTCCTCCAGCGCCCGGTTGTCACCCAGCTCCTCGGAGACGAACAGCGACTCCGACAGCACGATCTCCACGCAGGCCGACGAGAACCGGTCCAGCCACGGCTCCCACCGCTCCGCGCTCCGGTCGGCGAGACGGGCCCGGACCACGACCGGCGGGTCGGCCCGCTCCAGCTCCGCGACGGGCACGCCCCAGTGGGCGACGGCCTGGTTCTCCGCGCGGAACACCAGCGCCTGCCCGTCATCGTCCAGGGTGAGCCGTTCCGGGCCGAACAGCACGTCCTGGTTCGAGGTGAGGTCGGTGCGGCGGCCGAACAACCCGTACGCCTCGCGCAGCGCCGCCGGCAGCCGCAGCCCGAGCCGCGTCTCGGCCGCGTCCAGCTCGGTCTCGGCCACGCCGTCGTCCTCGCGCAGCGGCGTTCGCCACGAGGCCGCGAAGCCCCGGATGAACCGCCAGGCGTCCCCGGGGCCGCCGAAGCCCCCCGCGAGTTCCCGTCCGACGTCGAAGGTGTCCGTCATGCCCCGTAACGTTATCGATCGTCAGCGCCGTACGAGGCCACCGGGCTCGATCACGCCGTCGTCCGGGGCGAGCCGGGCGGGTTACGATGCGGCCCGTATGGTCCACCGACGAGGAGGTCGGGTCCGATGGCTCCGCTGTCCAGCTACGTCTCTGGCGCCTGGCACGTACCGCCCGACGAGGGCGCCCCGCTGCACGACGCGGTGACCGGCGCGGAGATCGCCCGGATCTCCTCCTCGGGCATCGACCTGCGCGCCGCGCTCGACCACGGCCGCCGCGTCGGCGGCCCGGTGCTGCGCGAGATGACCTTCCACCAGCGCGCCGCCCTGCTGAAGGCCCTGGCCTCCCGCCTGCGTGAGCACCGCGACGAGCTGTATGACCTGTCACGGCGCACCGGGGCCACGCTGGGCGACGCGAGGTTCGACGTCGACGGCGGCATCGGCGTGCTGTTCTCCTACTCCAGCAAGGGCCGCCGCGAGCTGCCCGCCGACACCGTGTACGTCGAGGGCGGCCTGGAGCCGCTCAGCAAGAGCGGCGGCTTCGTCGCCCAGCACATCTGCACCCCGCTGCAGGGCGTCGCGGTGCAGATCAACGCCTTCAACTTCCCGGTCTGGGGGCCGCTGGAGAAGTTCGCCCCCGCGTTCCTGGCCGGCGTGCCCAGCCTGGTCAAGCCGGCCGGCCAGACCGCCTACCTCACCGCGCGGCTGGTCGAGCTGATCATCGAGTCCGGGCTGCTGCCGGAGGGCTCGCTGCAACTCGTCTGCGGCGACGCCCGCGACCTGCTCGACCACCTGACCGAACAGGACCTGGTGGCCTTCACCGGGTCGGCGACGACCGCCGCCCTGCTGCGCGCCCACCCGGTCGTGGTCGCCCGGTCGGTCCGGTTCAACGCCGAGGCCGACTCGCTCAACTGCTCCATCCTCGGCCCGGACGTACGTCCGGGCGACCCGGAGTTCGACCTGTTCGTCGGGCAGCTCGTCACCGAGATGACGGTCAAGGCGGGCCAGAAGTGCACCGCGATCCGGCGTGCGCTCGTCCCGGCCGCGATCATCGACGAGGTGGAGCGGGCCGTCGCGGCGCGGCTGGCTGACGTCACGATCGGTGACCCCGCCGACCCCGGCGTCACGATGGGCGCGCTGGCCGGCCTCGGGCAGCGCGAGGAGGTACGCCGCGCGCTCAAGGCCCTGTCGGCGGGCACGCGCACGGTCTACGGCGACCCGGAGCGGGTGGAGGTCGTGGGCGCCGACCCCGAGCGCGGCGCGTTCCTGTCCCCGATCCTGCTGCGCGCCGACGACGCAGGCCGAGG
>Ga0247774_1000840_pt1 | contig 15538 bp, 13 predicted proteins | sample UWRJL001104B6_FD_179933 | JGI IMG/M metagenome (GOLD analysis project Ga0247774, IMG submission 179933) | Plant litter microbial communities from Arlington Agricultural Research Station in Wisconsin, United States - UWRJ-L001-104B-6 | ecosystem: Environmental > Terrestrial > Plant litter >... | reverse complement strand
GCCCGGCTCCAACGCTTCCCTCACGCTTCTCGGCACACCTGCCTCGACCTGCAACCGGACATATGCAGCGAGCACGAGATACATCCTCCGTCCTGCCGCCCTCTTGGCGACGTCGGCCACGGCATCGAGTGTCTGGCTCTTTTGTTGCTTACTGTTCCCATGGAGCCGCGCCGCCGACCCGGCCGTCGGCTCGCATACGGCCGTGAGAAGGCGGTTATACGCCGTCGCATGCTCCCGCCAGTATCGGAAGCGTGATTCCTCGTCGCCGGCCGGCGGAGATGCGACAAAGAGGCGGCGGTCGGCGTCGTAAGGGTGGCGGAGGAGGGATGTCAGGAGGGCTTGCAAGGTTTGAATTAGGGCGTGGAAGTGGCCCTCTATCCTGAGCCGGTATTTCTTAACGATGAGTTCGACGAGCTTGCAGAGCCACTCATACGGCTTGCGAGAACCCTTGAGATGGCGAATGGAGTTTTCTTCAGAAGAGGCAAACGAGGCAGCAAGACATAGGGTTGCATCGATGTTTTCTTGGCTGATACGAGCTGAGGAGTCAAGGATTAGGTGGAGTAGAGAGCAGAATTCCGAGAATATCTGTCCGGATTTGGAGGTTCTTGCAGCGGTGACAAGGCGGCTGTAGATCGGGGAAATGTCCACCCTATCCCCATCGTTGGTGATAAGTCCTTGAGAAATTTTGTTAGTATATCTCGCGGAGAGTAACCAGGAGAATCAGAGTTCCTACCGATGATGTGCTCGACACCGCGGCGTACGGCCAAAACCTCAACGTTTGCATGTACAAACAGAAGCCGATCTAGGAGAGCGAGCACGTACGTCGTTTTCTCAGCAGGCTTGAGGTTCGTCAACACAGCGTCGGTGCATTCGAGGACCAGCGATGGTAGTTCCTTCCTGGTCACCAAGTCCAAGGGAGCCTCCCCGGGACGTGGAGCGCCGACTTCACGGTTCAGAGCAAAAATATCTAGCATTATATCCTCGGGTTCAGGAATGCGCCGGAGCAGAAAGGCTAGTACTCTCCAGCCTCGAAGCAAGCCGTCCTCTGCACGTTTCTTGCTCCATTTCCGGGTCTCTAGGGTTATTTGCGGGGTGAAAAGTCCAGCGAGATACCCTCTTTCAAGCGCTTCAGACGCCTTTAGAGATACGAGGAGATGCATCACACGCGGACTGGATGACGCATCATTTCCCTCCCAAAGTTCCGAGTCAGACTCTTGGGAGGGAAATCCCGTTATGTTTCCGCCGACCATCTCCGCCAGACATTGGCTCAAGGATTCAATATTGAAACTGGGGAATTGGTCGATGATGCTGGGAAAGCCCCGGAGAACATGGATTAGTGCTGCAAGCAAGAGCTGGTGGAGAACCGGCCAGTTGACATCTCTCGACTCTTTTGTCCACTCTGGGGCGCCATTGAAAAATATCATTCCCCACTTTTCAAAGTGAGTTGCCATTTGGCTGATTCAGGTTAGAAAGAAGAAGCCGTCGTTTTGTATGGTACAACATACCGGATAGTACTGGTTGCAACTTCCCAGTACAAGATGGTGAGCTTGTTAGATTCCTCACTAGGACGTGTCTTGTGATGGGCAAAGAATGCCGAGGACAGGCCCTGTGACAAGACTACAAGATCATCCAGTGCCATTCCCTGAAATTGATTAGATACTTCTACATCGCTGGGGGTAGCAAAGAGCCCGTACCTCATAGAACGTCGGATGCTTCATGATCTTCGCTACGAGTGAAAGAAGAAGTTCGAGTTGTGGGATAGGCACGTCGCTCAAGCCGGCCGGGCGTCGGAAAGCGTCGAAGATGGTTCCAAGAAGCTTTTCTCGTTGCGGTCTTGTTATGCACTCGTTGGGTAGAAGCACTAGCAGCCTCGTCGTTCTGCTGCTAAAGAGCTTCCCCTTTAAGTCGCGTTTCACCTTGACGGATAGTACAAACGATTCGATTATCTTGTCAACGACATAACCTGTACTTCGTTAGAGAGATATTTATCTACGGAGCATGCCCTCTTACCAATTACTGCCCGGTCGTTCAAGTTGTTTTCGTTCCGGATCAGACCTCTCAAGAGAGGCTCCGCAGATGACACGCTCTCACCATTTCTCACCACATCTGCGCCCCTTTCTGCCTCGAGTAAGCTGCAGTAGGCATCCCAGCCTCTCGAGAACTTCTCGCCAGCAAACCCATGCAACAGCCTATATGTTCACTTAGTATAGTTATCCTCGCTTGCGCCCGCATCAAAAGCCACTTACACCACCGATTTGGACGTTTCCAAGACCAGATGATTCAGATAACAGCGAAGTGCTGTTATGGCCCTATCGTTTGCAAGGACATCTTCGCGCTTCATATGAGAAATTCCCGTTAGTACCTCCTCTTGAGTCCCGAGGAGCTCATCTTGGCCCATCAAGAGCGTCGAGACAACACAATCTTGATACTCCCCGTCGGGCACCATGGCTAACCAAGCAGCGGCGAGGAACTTGAGTGCACCCATTTGCCGATCAGGATCAGATTCCTTAAGTGTCTCCTGGGCGCGATGTTCCACTTGTCGCCATAGAGAATCACGATCCTCTGGCGTCAACCAGCCGACCATCTTCGCCAATGCAGGCCACTCAAGATTCTGCATAGGAGGCGGTATATTCTTCACGTTCAGAGTCTTAAGCACCAGCTGGACTAACTTGGGCCCTACCGCGTCCGTGAACTCAGATGATCGCAAAGCGTTTGCTAGCGATTCGACAATAACATGAGTTGGTCCAGGTTGGAGGTGATCTAGAGAGAGTAACCAATCCAGGAACGACGCTAGTTGACTAGCAGCCATAAACCGCTCAGCCATGGCAGCAGGGATCCAGGACTCACTACTCCCATAGCGGAACCGCGTGTCCAACAACGGCGACGTTCGTGATGAATCGGATTGCAGAACTTTCTCAAGTATGCTGAGGTCTTCGTACCAGAGTTTGAAGAAGTCTCCTAGACTTTTCCTGTTGTTGAATGCCCGCAAGATTGCCTCGGCAATGTCCATGACATCACTGAGGTCTTTACCGATATCCACACCAACTAAGAGGCATCGACGTATCCGCTCCAGAAGGGTTTCCTCCCCAACCAAGCGAAAGACAATGTCCGGGTCGATTTTGAGCGTCAAGGCCAGTAGTGGCCAGAGAGGTTTGTCTCCCTCGAATCCGTAGTCCAAGCAAATGCTCTCCAAAATCCCCTCCCTGATTCTCGTCCCCTTTGCCAGTGCCGCGGCCAGTATCTGCCTCATGATGCTTGACCGAGTCTCCAAGTCTTGTCTCAAAAGGGGGACGCTGATAGCTTTCAAGACCTCATTCATCCAGTCGTGTATCCTCTCCCTCAAAGCCTCGTTGAACGGTGCAGGGCAGTCTTGAGCAAGTTCATATAGAGTCTGGAACACCCTCGGCGGGAGGCGTTGGATGGTGTTGACCAAAAGTTTCAAAAGGGTACCGTCCTTGAACATGACATCTCGTGAGGTTGGGCCGATTATGTTACCCAGGAGAAATTTGTACAAAGAAGCGCCCCATGCAGCTCGCGTCGGATGACCGGATGTGTTACCTACCGAGCGAGCCTGATAATCCGTACGGTCCAGCTCCATGTTCATCAACAACCTGAACACAGTCTGACAGAGTGGGTGGCCGGCCAGCATTCCAGTATCGGCAGGGCGTGGGAAGCGAAGACTCCAGATCTCGTTTGGTATTGTGGTCCAACTTCCGCGGCCGCAGGTGTCGACCACTCCCTCTTGATTAGCGAGCGCGCATATTTCGAACATAGAGCCTACGAGCTTGAGAGCCTCAGCCGCAAAAGAGGGAAACAAGGTCCTAGCGTCATACGCAAATCCCGTTGCGTTGCTCGGCGCGTCGCCAAACCGTGCAAGAAGGGAATCCAGGGCCGTGAATACTGCCTGGGCTGAGCGGATGCAATTCTCGGGAGTCTTCAGCTCGTCCAAGTTGAATGGCGGCTCTGGAGTTCTCTTTCGTTTTAGAGCTCGTTCTGACGAGCTATTGAGATGGTTCTTAGTTGATGTAGGTCTCGAAAGGTCGTCTAGTGTCTGCTGCAGAACAGCAATAAACTTCCGATCGGTAAGAGCCTTGACCAAGTTGGAAAGTGGGATCGCGTTGAAGATATGGTTAAGAATATTCCACGTCAAGGGATACCTTCTTATCGTCTCATGCTCCTTAAAGGCCTTGGTCGACGCATTCATAACTTTGAGGAGCCATCGCAAACTAGCTTGCTCGGCGGCGTACCCCAGGGTGGCCGAGCTTACAGACAAAGCCTTCCAGAGGTTTGCGAGATTCTCGCCATCTTCTCCCGGGCCGAGTTGGTCCAGGCTTCGGGTGATTTTCACGACCGGTTCCTGTTTAGTCGTCAGCTACTTTTCCATATGACGCTTGACGATGGGAACGGGGATTCTTACTGTAAATCCGAACAACTTCACCTCTGTCGCAGCCGTCATTTGTGTGTCGCAATGCATTGTAATCTCCGCACCATCATGCCTCGGGCAGATCAAGTTTTTGTTCTTTGTTAGGTCTCTGCACTGAATAAAGCGTTGTCTGGTGAATTTCTCGCTGGAGGGGGCATTCCAAAAACTTTTGGCGGAGTGTTAATTCTGCCGTGCAGACTTTCCTGAAAAGGCAATCTATGGCTCACCGCTCTCGGCAAGACCCGCGTCATCGGCAAAGCGAGGAACCAAACATCGCGAAATCAACTCGAGAATACCCCAAACCTTTGATTGTGGTCTCCTGCCCCCGCCAATTGACCTTGCCGACACGGATTAGGGCGATTCTGTCCGGGATATCAGAGCAGTCTGTGTCGTTGATTACTAGAAAGCTCCGTTGCTTCTCCCCTGTCGCCAATTACCAACGCACTCGATCCTCCCCCCGAGAAACAAAATGTCGTCAACACCGCAAACCACAACGGTCTCGCGACCCGTAAGCGAGGCTCTCCTTAACGAAAAGGTACAGACTGTCAATCTCGCCATTAACCAAAACCATCTACCCAGGGTTGATAGAGCAGACTGTTTACGTTGAAAGAGCCTCTTCTGACTGCCGTTTCAAATAGTGGGATCGTTGTCTCTCGAATCTCCTCGTCAAGTCCACCCTCGGCCTCGGCTTCGGCGTCGTCTTCTCCGTTCTCATGTTCAAACGCCGCGCGTGGCCCGCCTTTGTCGGTGTTGGGTTCGGTGCCGGACGGGCCTATGAGGAGTGTAACTTTACCTTGAAACAGGCAAGCAAGAACCTGAAGGTACAGTCCTGAGAACAAGGGAGAGCCTGCAAGACCTTGATTAGAGCGTTCATTGGGTAGAAAGGGTATGAAACGGGGCTATGAGGGCGTGAGCGAGGTCAATCGTGTCATACAATGATTCTAGATGACAGGAGGGAACCTCACGAGCCAGTGGAGGATGATGCAGATGATGGATGGATCGGGGAGGAGACGAAGAAGAAGCACCACAACGTGTCTTAGTGGGAAGGTGCTACGGTGTTGGTATTTAGAGGCACGCCACGAGAGAATTGAAAACGTGATGGAAAAGCTTGGCAATAGACTTCCGGGATGTAAAAAACAATCCAATATCTTCTATGTTCCCTACATATATCGAAGACTCTGAAGAAGGATCACTTAATTTTGAAATACCTTTATTCGGCCCCGTGCGTTATCCGCAGATATTTTTTCCTGTCGAAAAGGCCAGAGAGCATAAACTCTTGTTTCTACAGTACTTTCGTCGTTCGATATGCGCCCCGACCTTGCAAGACTGGCCATGGTGCACGGGGAAGCAGGTCAACATTACGCCCTCGGATCGTTGACCTCGTTAAGGGATGGAGATATGACATTCATGAGATTTTGGCTGTGAAAGCCTTGGGATATTCGCAGTGGTGTGATGATCTCTTCCACAGGACCAAGCTAAGAGAAGGGAAGAAATTTTGCTAACAAGGAGAATCCCAAGCAGCACTCCAACAGACCTTCGTATATTTCGAACATGTCGAGGACAAAATTCAGTTGGAAAGACCGAACGCCGAGACCGTTCTACCATAGCCGAGACCACGAATACACTTCACTCGAAAAGAACCCCCAAAGTGAGAGACAGAATCTTCCGATGACAGCACACACACAACATGGACGAAGACAAACAAGGACTTCTGCAACAGGCTTCTCGCCGTGTATTGTGACTTCCCTAGTGGCAGTAATAAAATTTTCCATGCTTACCCCATCGTCGCAATCATGAACTGCAGTGCAAACCTGCTGGAGGTCGTTTGGTGGGTAACCCACAAACGCTTCCCTATAAATCCTTCCTCTCAGTAGACCCTGTGACTTCAACCAGCAATCCACCACCTCGTGTAAGCGGCCACGAACAAAACGTTGCCCTCCAAGCCAGATTCCGTGCTGTAGCCATATTCTGCGCGACTGAATGGGGTTTCCTTGCTTCGTTCGGCGGGGTAATGCAGATAAGTCGCTATTGCTTCTCAAACAATCGGAGCTCGAGATCAAATTCTCTGCCTCAAGATTTTCGGTACAAGCGAGAGACATATGTCCAAGGCCGGAGCTCTGAACGCTTTACCGTTTACTGGCGATTATTTCTCTCGTCCGTCCCGGTTGGAGGGCGACAGTTGTTCGTTTCGTGGGGCGGATAGAGGTCAACCTAGGAAGGCATCGGGGCGCATTTACTTGCTGTACCGCGGAGTCAGTAAACTCAATTCTGGAGAAGCTTCGAAAGCCCTGTCTTTCTCTCCAGGGGGGTTGGAAGAACACATACGATCGGGCCCGCATCTTTCTCCTCTTACGCTTGAGACGTCGAACTCGCTTCTTCCTCCACTTGGCTCTCATCTTGAATACTAAATCAGCCTCGAGTTAATAAATATAGAACATTTAGCTCGATTAACGCGGCGACAGGGGAGCATTGGCTACACCGCATCCCTCTATCAATAGGCTCGACTCGTCCCGAGCATCGAGGTAACATATTTTTTAGGCTAAGAAGTTGCGAAAATTGGGGGTGCTAGGACGGGAATCGAATATCGACACAAGGATCCGACAGAGGAAGTATTGAGTCGCAAGCTAGCTAGGGGAAGACAATTTCTTACCTTGATTCGCGGATGAGAGGTATCGTGTTGCTTGTTGGTGATGGTGTGGTTTGGTGGAAGTTTGTGGTGGGGAGCGACAGCAAAACGCTCCCACAAAAGAGGGGAAGTAGCCAAAAGCCCTCCGGGGTCACGTGTAGCAGAAGTGGCAAAGAAAATGCCTGTGCGGGTAGTGGTGGTACGTACCTCCTCCGTTTGAGTGAAGCCTTCAACCCTAACCTGAGCAGTCACTCCATCACGACACGACTTCGCAACTCGGTCACAATGCAAGAACTGCAAAATGGGAACTACCAGTTTCGGGCACTTTAGAGACACGACTCATGATAGAGACTATAGAACGAGTACCTGCAATCTAACTTATACACGGATGTTCAACAGCTCAAAGGTTGCGTGAAGCAATGCCCAGGACGCCCACTTGATAACCAGAACAATGGGGAAACGTCTTGCTGGACGTTCACAGACCGCTTAAAATATACGAGAAACGCCACGATATGAAATACACCTCCATAACTTCCTACACTGAGACCAAAGGTTAAAATAAGGAAAGTGACTGGCAAGCCGTGTCGGCAAAAAAAAAAGCCGGATGAGCGGGCTATACGCGCAGAACTCCTCCCTCATCCAGACCGAAATCCAAAGCCAGGCCAAGTTCCGAACCGTCCCCCAACGCCAAAGCAAATGAACATAGAACCACTTCTTACCCCGCGGCCAAGACGGAGGAAAGAAGCACAAACGGAAGGGCAAATGAACCAATGAACCGCGGGGCTCAGAATTTTTGGTATCGCTCAGTCTTATTTTTCGTCGTGAATTCGTAACATTAGGTTAAGATGAGGTGTGCGACCGGACACTTCGGGGCGTGACATCTCCGCTTCGCCGTCTCGCAGCAAGTTGGTGGGCATTGTGCTTCTCGTGTTCGGCAATCATGTGTCTCTTGGACCGCACTGTCTTCAGGCGTTTCTTGATCATTTCGATCACTGTTGTCGTATGAATACACGTGCTCTAAGGGCGAGATCTGAGAACTCGTAGGAGTGCAACTTACTCTTCTGGACCGCTTGACGGTCTTCCCCATCAATGGGGTCCGTCTTCTCGTTGAGAATGTCGGCCCTAATATCCCTGCCGGCGGAACCCGACCTCGCCCGCGACGGATCATCGTCCAAGTCAAGAACGGCCTCCAACATCTGGATCGCCGTGATGTAATACGCCTCGCAGTCGGCAAGATGCTCGTTTGCGATTTCGTCAATCGCGGCTGTACGACTCATGTCAATGGCGCGGTCGTACATGAGCTTTTCGGCGCTAATGCCAGGCGTCAGGAACACCTGCTTCGAGCCAGATCCCGTGGACAATGCGGAATCGTGTCCGTGATTATTCGGGTAGCTCGGATGATCTTCTGGAAGCTGCTTCTGTGCATTGATAAGCTTAAGGCGCACCGCCTCAGTCTTCTCCAGAACCTCGTTGAATCGCTCCCGCACCCACTGCACGGCCGAGTTTATGCGAACGGGTAAGTTCTGCGATGATCGAGTGTCACGTCCGCTTGCGCGGTCGCTTCGGTTCTTGTGATCCCACCAGAGAGTTGCAATGTCCATAGCCTTGGCCAGCAACGTGAGAGCTTTGACGTAAAGCACCAATGCCTCTTCCGACAGCGTGACGATGGCATCGACCGTCAAGTCGTCGTCCCTATTTTCCAGATCCTCGACAGGGATACCTCCAAGGGCACTCTCCATCGACGGAGGGACGGGGAAAAGCTGCTTGAATTTCACCTCGGCAAAGCCGTAGACGCAATCGCTTCGGTTGGCATACTTCTCGATCCTGTGGAACACGCCCGAATCTTCATCAAGCAGAACGGCTTGCCTGCCGTCGCCGATCAGACCGCCGTGCGAAGTCGAGATTGGGTACGCCGGGAATGGCAGAGGAGGAGATTGACCCTTTCCGACCATGAATGGGGGGTTCCTTGTGCCGAACAGACGCAGGCTGGCGTCCTGGATAGCTTTCGAGATGGCGCTTGAAGCCGATCCCGGGCTCGTTCCTGTCACCGTCTTGTCCACGGAGCCGTGGTGCCCGTGGCCCTTGCCCTGAGCGATTTGGACTGCCCGAGATGCTTGGGGTGCTACCGCGCCCGTAGTCGATGTTGGCGCACCTTGTTGCGTTGCTCGGCGACCAATTTTCGGCGACGTCTTGGAAGTGTGACGAGGATCTGACGCGATGGCATCTGCCAGGGCATTGATGTCCACTTGCTGCTTGTCAATGAGTACGTATTCCCTCTCGTCCATAACATCCTGGGCGGCCTTTTCCCGCTCGTCCATCATCCGGGGGCTCGCCTGAGCGCTGCTACGTCGTCTTCCGCCATTGTCGTTTATATACGAAGTTGGAGGAGAGGATGACGGGTCTTTGATGCGATTCTTTGACGCGTCCGACAGCCGATGTGGGCGATTTGGCGCAGTTGCCGCCGTTTGAGCCTGGGGACGAATCCCGAGGCCAGCCCCGACCTCCCGGCCTTGTTGCGACAGCCTTGCTGTTCTTGTACCTGGACTGGCACTGAGGGGAGACGTAGACGCAGGTGCTTCTCTGGGCGACCTTGGGGCCCGCTCATGTCGGGCTAGATCTGTCGACCGGCGTGGAACAATGTCCTGCAATGGCGGACGTTCTTGTTGTGGGGGTTTTGGGGCATCGTCCTCCACCAAGCCAGGAATGGGTTGTGTAATGACGGGATCGTCAAAGAGCTTTTCGAAGCTCATTCTCTCAACGGGATTTCGCTTAAGCAGACCCCGAATCAACGCCTTCATGTCGGAGCTGATGACGGTATCTCGTGGAAACTTGATGACATCTTGCTCAGATTCGATCCTACGAAGAAGCTCCACGTGGTTCCTAGCCCTGAATGGAGGTTTTCCCGTGGTCATCTCATATGCAACCGTGCCGACAGACCACAAATCCGCCTTAGCATCATACCGCTCGTAGCGGAGAATCTCGGGCGCCATGTAGAGAGGAGATCCGCAGAGGGTGTCAGCCAGCGACGTAGATGGAAGCACCCTCGCAAAACCGAAGTCGGCAAGTTTGAGCATCGGTAGCGAAGGCAGGCCCACGACTGGTATCATGGAGTCGCGGCTGGCCGATAGGACATCTCGCGGGTGTGACTTCCTGTACTCGGGCGACGGCAAAAGGAGGAGGTTCTGTGGCTTGACGTCACGGTGGACATAGGTCATCTCGCGGAGGAACTGGAGGGCACTGACGAGCTGCTTCAGAAAGTGTCGTATGACAACTTCGTGAAGACCCGAGTTGGGGGGGCACGGGTACTTTCGAGCGAGCTCGCACGTAGCCGGATGCGTCGCGAGCTTGTCTCTCTTCTTGATGAAGAGGGAGAGATCGCCCAGCTCGCAGTATTCCATCACCAGGTTTATGTGGGTCCTCGACTCGACGCAGTCATGGAGGGCGACGATGTGGGGATGTCGAAGCGACTTCAGAATCTGGATCTCGCCGTAGAGGTTCTCCTTGAGCTTCTTATTCAGACGGGACAGCTCAACCGACTTGATGGCGACCGCGGACTTTTTGACCTACAGCAACAGCAAAGAGTTAGCAAGTGTATGCCTCATCAGGAATGTGCAGAGGCGTTCTCGGCTACAGTAGCAACCCAAAGTAATGGCACACAATGCTCTCCGATGCCACACCGTGCACCGAGGCAACAGATGCGACCTCGAGTGGGACAAACAAGAGTGAGGAAGGGTTCTTCTCACCTTGTGCCATCCCATATAAACCTGGGCGAAGCTGCCTTTGCCAATCTCTGCGCCGACGACAAAGTCGCCAATCTGGGGGTTCTGTTGGTCTCGCCCAAACGAGGACGAGGGTCCTTTGCGGTCCGTCATGGTGGGAATTGACTGAGGCGGACGCCGAGAGGAGGAAGCGGAGGAGGGGGGTGGGAGATCAGCCCGGAGGCCTATTCTATGCGAAAGACGTCCGCAGCGGTGGGACTCATGTACACGATAGGCCGGCGGTGTTCACGATATGTATGATTTCGGGTTTGAACGGCGGAGAGATGCCGACGGCGGAGGAGGAGGCGAGTGTCGGGATCAACAAGCCGTGTTACTCGTGGTGTTGTAGAACGAACGAACCATCAAGGCAGTAGGCAACCGGGTCGAAGAACCAGCAAGCAGAATCGAGGAGGTTCTGGTGGGGATGCTGCCTAGGTTTGACAAGCTTTCTCTCGCGTTGAACCCTAGAGCTGTAGAGTGTACCGTCTTGAAGCTTCGACTGCCAAATATAGTTATCGCGAGAATCGGAGAAAGTATGAAAAGAAAAATAAGAGAATGGATGGCAGCGAAGAAGATGCGTCCAGAAGTTGAGCACGCGGCAAAGTGACTAATACTAATACCGGTGACAGAGGTATTAGCTGGGCAGCTGTGGTCCAGATGGAAGGCGTGGATGGCGGCTCCAAGCTCCTAGTCCGGTGGGTACCAAACTACAATGACACTGTCCTTTTTTTACGGGTTCAAGCCGACTGAAATATGTGCCTACCGAAGCCTCGGTCTCAACGGCGAAATCGTGACCAAGACGTAGAAAAAGACAGAAAAAAAGTTACCGACTGAAGGGAGTATAACGACGATCGTAAAATGGCCCAGGAGATAAGAACAAGATGCCCCAAGAGATAGGTCAAAGGGCAAAAAGAATGGAGATGAAGGCGTGATCAGTCTAAGGACTTGTCAAGATGAGTTCAGGAACGATTGCGAAAAACACTGTGTTGTGAAGGCGCAGCTAACAAGGTGTTGGAAAGGTACTTGGTGTGCGAAGTACAGTTTGGCAAAGCACACGAGAACACTGTTGGAACGTCGATTCCACTGCACTTGGGTGGAGCCCACACCGGGAGAGGGTGCAGTCATTCAGCAGTCTCAACGAAGGCAAATGTGAGGCCGTGCCAGTATGCCAGTGAATCTCGAAAGGAACTGCACCCAGGCCCTGGTTGCCAGGCTATTGGCTATCAAATGAGCTTCAAACTAAGGTCACGAGCTCCATTCGCCAGGTAACGCAGTGTCTCGTCCAGATGGTGGCTCGAGCAAATCACCAATCTATGAGAAAGAAACAAAGCTGCTCTGTACACTACTTAATCCCGTCAATTTCAAAGCCGCTGGAAGATTCCCAACAAGACCGGCAGAGTACACAGGCTGCGGATGGTGGCGGGGATGAGGCAACAGAGTCAGGCCTCTCTGGTCTTGGGCTTATCCGTTAACTGGCGTTCCTGATTCGACCATCTCGATGACGTTCAGCGACTGGCTGGACAGGGGGTCGTGACAGCGGATGACCGAGCCTGAATTCGGCTATAGGGGGGCTCGTGATGCGCTGTAAACTGACAAGTCGAGCGCTAACTTCGGCGCAGAGCGGCACCTGGCGCTTTGTACAGGTACGTACCTTGATCCCACCATGCAGGCGCAGATGCCGGTAGCGTTTCTTGGCGGGCTTCATACTCTATCATACAGTGCCAGTCTTGCAACAAAGACGCCGCACATTCGGCTTCGGCACGAAACGTGGTACCGCGATTGTATTCCAGACAGAGCCGCCTCGGGACTTGTCGCTGCTTTCTGCCGTGGTTCTGGCCGCTTTGTCCAGAGCTTTCAGGCTCTCTGCAGCCGGTACGGAGTACCTACCTGTGACAAAGCAGGTGGGGCTCGACGGTGCGTCCACCGATAAGGAATTCGGGAACTGGAAGACAGCCATTGGGACTGCTGCTGCCAGTTTGGACCCGTTGACGGGTTTTGATCCGGGCAGGTCCTACCTACTCCACTGTTGGCTCCACTGGAATTGAAGCAGGCTGCTTGGTCCTGCTCGTTTGGCTCCGATTCTATGCAATTTGCAGTACGTGGCCTCGCTCGCGGCCCCTCCCGGCGATTGACTTCCCTCCGCTATCAAGGCTGCTTTATCGCGATAAGAGCTCCAAGGGAATCATGGATGCGCAGCAAGAAGTGATAGGAAACTTTTGCCTCTGCCCATGCAGGAATCCATTTTGTACATGGATTATTGGGCTCTGCAGCATTCCCCTTTCTCCAGATGGCCCCCGATCGAAGAGAAGCTCGGCTCCGGTAGGTCATCACCTGTCCAACGTCATGCCGCTAGGAAAGTACGTACTGGATGAACAAGGCGACCCATTATTTACGCCTTGAACCAAGTGCCAATGTGACTGACGATCTCGTCATCGGATTCAAGGCAGCTGGCTTGGGTACATGCTGGGGTACGAACTTCAACCCGGAACCCTTGTCCTAGGATGCATTTCTAGAACGCGCGCCAGAAACACCGGTACACCGGATACGAAGGGATCTCCTACGCGAGCTTGGCAGTATGCTTGTCCCGGCCTCGACCGAAATTTACCTCTGCTCTCATCAGATTTAGTGCTACAGAGACTGCTAATCATAAGAGGGGCTGCCTATTAGCACTCGGAAAAGGCGCGTCTTCCGTTGTTTGCGGCCCAGGCGGTTGGCAGGTTCCATTATTATCCCAACCAATTTTCAGTCTTCAGGCAACACTCCACCAAGCAAGCTGTCACCAGTTGGAGTCCTGGCAGCCACAACTCCCAAAGGACCTTCACTCCACCAGGACAGGCACCCGGCCATCCCAGCAGTCCAGGCAGTCCAAGCAGTAAGCAACTTGTAGTTCCGTCACCCCGAACAGCCAACAGCAACTTGGTATCGGGATCGAAGATCTAGTGCAGGACCCTGATAGACGTTGAAAGGTCCGCAAAGTGTCTCCTTCCTCAGGGCACTCCAGACGACAGTTGCAGAAGCTCGTCTCGATGGCCCGCTAGAATTGGCCAGAATTGGGGCATCCTGCTGGCTCGGATGTACCGCCGTCGCTGCTGCCTTCGGGCTGGACTAACATCGGGTTGTTCCACTTCATTCGCCGAGCTTGATTCCGGCGTCCGCCTCCATCCTCCGCCCTGCGTGGTGCCTGCCTAAGACGCTCAGACAAAACATGGCGATAGCAACTGACTGGTTTAGAGGGAGAAGGTTGGTAAGATACGTGTGAAGACTTGATTGACCTTCAGCTGGCTGGCGATCAATTATTCGCCGTCAAGTCTAGGCTGTAACACACCATCTCACAGGTCGCAGCCAGTCTCACCCCCAACTTTGTGTCGAAGCTCAGCAAGGCATGCCGTGCCCGTGCCCCCGCGCCAGCGAAACGCCGTTTCTCTCTTGCGCAAACGCGGGGAAGTTTTTCGTCTCGCCGAGTCGCCATCACGCACATGTCATCTTCTTTTTCAGGGTCCCATCCCATCCTTGAAATTCGAGTACCTCTGTAGATGAAGCATCCATCCCAAGGTCCGATCCGCTTGATTGCGCCCTTCCCAGTCGTAGTACGGACGAAGGAGGCCACATTTAACCCGAATCGTTACTTCTGCAGGTTTGCCCCCTCATCAATTTTGGCAGGTTCTCGCGTAACCGTAAAGTCAATTGTGACAGGGGCTCGGGAGTAGCAATCGTGCTCCCACTTCTTATCCCATGACTTGCCATCCCGTTTAACGTGCTCTCCATCAGCATTCGCCGTGGCAGCGAACCAGGCGCATCTTATTGCCACATCACCTGACAGCAACCCAAACATCAAAACCTCGGAGGAGAAGCAACCCCCTCTCACAGCGCCTTCAGATGCCGACCAATCCGAGCATTGAGGCCAAGCTTTGTGCTGACGGGCTAAGGGCACGAGGACTGCAAGCCGCAAGTGCGCCTTGTGGCCGCCATCTCCGAACCCGCAAGCTGCGTTTGATGATGAGCCCCTGGGAAGTCTGATCCAGACACCTGCAAGACCTATCAAGGAGATGGTGGTGGACTGGATCATGGCTGAAGCTCAAAATTCCCCACCCTTGACTGATGGCATGTGCACTTGGCAATCTTAGTCTGTGTTCGACTCTTCGGCGTCCGCCCACCGAGAGAGCCCGAGACAGTCACGCCTTCCACTTCAGTTAGCTTCTCATCTTCCCCAGCCCTCGATGCGTGCCCGGTGAAATACGAGGGGAATAGGGAACAGCCCGGTTCGATCCTCAGCCCGGAAATGTTCTGCCCGCTGGCCTCTCATAGCATCATTAGCACGCCATCGAACCAATCAAGACTTTTCCGCACGTGGATCGTCGCTGTTCGTTTTTGCACTTCTTATCCAGTCCAAACCGCCTGCTGGCCAATAATTGCACCCAATCCAGGGCTCCCCTCCTTTTTTTCTGTCTCGTCATTCTGTAACCCACCCAGCGTTGTCTTGCCCCTCACTTAACTTTTGAACGTATATTTGCTCCCCTTGATTAGACGGTCGAGCGTCGAAAGGCCAAAGTGCGCCCTCGTGCCTCGAGCATTTAGTCGTTGCTTGACTCGTACGGCTGGACAACCCAACTGCAGCCTCGCCACAGCAACAGGCCAACATTGGTGCATTATACAAGCATGGGCATTGGAACCAGTCATGCACTCCCGGCGTGTCCTGCATGGGCGAACCCGTACAAAAAATCTTAGAGCCTT
>Ga0247774_1000839_pt1 | contig 15539 bp, 17 predicted proteins | sample UWRJL001104B6_FD_179933 | JGI IMG/M metagenome (GOLD analysis project Ga0247774, IMG submission 179933) | Plant litter microbial communities from Arlington Agricultural Research Station in Wisconsin, United States - UWRJ-L001-104B-6 | ecosystem: Environmental > Terrestrial > Plant litter >... | reverse complement strand
TGCCCATTGACGAGATACTTGCTACAGTTGCCAAAGCTAGATCATTATCAGTTTATATCCAGAATATTGAATTCGCTGCACGAGCGGTGCTCCTGACGCGACTTGCTCAAGAACCTGGTCGTCGGGTTCACGCGTCATTAACATGCGCTCCGGTTTGGGATCGGTGATGTCGCGGGCGACGAGGCCACACCGCGTACGACACTTAACGAGTAAGGAGGGGAGGAGGCTTATGGTTCCATAAGAACGGGCCGACAGCTCCCAGGAGAGTGCGCAGCAAACTATCCAATCCAACCTTTCGACTTCTATACCAGCTCATTAGGCCACAGGGTATCTTTATCTTATTGGACTTTCTTTTCCAAGGGCGCCACGGATGGTCAGTTTGGCGACTGCACGCACAGCGCCTCCGCTGCAAAGTCAGCACCTAATTAAAGTCCCGTACTTACTGCCAAGAAGAAGGCTTGACGAACGTTGCCGGATAAAAGTTCTTGCGCCTGCAGGCGTTCTAGGCCGCCCCCAAGCAGCTTGGTGTGGGGTCCGTTTAACGCCCGTTTCGCGTTTCACAACTTTTGCCGGCCAGATGTGCCATCCCAGCGGCCGCTACAAATCTACTATAAATATCTAAAGGATATTTTAGCTGTTACGTTTCGTCGAGCCTCAATTCGTAATAGCGGGGATGACACGGATATAGACCTGTACTCGGCACAAGGCAACATAGACCTACCCTCACCGCAGCATTCTCTTTTCCGTCGCCCCATGTTGATAGCGATGAAGCATCCGCGAGATGACATGGAGGTGCCAACTGAGATGATGCTTGAAATAAATTAAATCACCGGTGTGAGGATAGCTGAAGCATCTTAAATCTGAACTTTTCCCTGCGGGAAACTTGAGCTTTTATGTCTCGTCGACTGGGACCCCTCTCGTTGGGCTGTAACAGAACCACGCGTCAGGCATTGAGGTGACGTTCTGACCTAGTTCCTTTCTTGTTTTACTCCAGGTTTTTTATTCCCTCATCACCTAGGTCACTGAGCGTGCTATAAATTCATCAAGTTGAAATATTTCGGTTCCTGAATTAGCCCTTTAGTGCGTGAAAGCCTTGGCCCCCAGGTGAGGCGCAGGTGCACGTCGCTGTGATTTAATAAATTGGTCTCAGATTTACTCTTGCCAAATCGACAAAAAAAAAGTCATTCAATTGGGCCTTGGCTGCAACTTGAAACTGCATCGCCTGCTTCGCTTTATAGTTTTACTGATTTGCAGTCGCCGCCCATGTGAAAACAGACAACGATCAAATACTTAAGCAGTCCTAGTCCCAACGAGGTTAAAGCAAATTGTTAATCATATCATCACAAAACTACATTCTCATCCTCTTCGCATATCTAGAGAGCCCTTGGTTCCGATACAGAACGCGTGTCTTCCACGCTTCGTTCACTTGGTTTACCACGACCCATCACGAAGCCGGTCTTGTCCGGACTTGTTCTGCGAAACTCCAACTACTCTCGCTAATCCGAAGTCGCAATGCAATCAAAGGGTCTTGCGGGTGTGCTAGTGCTTTTGGCTTGGAATCATGTATCACTAGGAAGAGTGGTACCTCCTGATCTTGCAAGATTCGGATCTATCAACGGTATGTCAACCTGTTCAGTGCAAAGATAAGACCGTGGTTTAACACGATCTCTGATAGCCCCCGAGCCTGGAAAAGATGGATCCCTTGCGACGCCGCACTCCGCGGTCCAGCCCATGGCAAAGAGGGCTCCCATGTTCTCGCCTGGAGGAAAGGGCGGCGTAAAGGGAGACAAGCCGAATCCAGCAGATCCCATTGCGGGAACCAGTTCTGAGCAAGCAGTTGGAGGTGGCGGGCAGGGCTATGGCACAAATCAAGGATATGGCCAAACGCAGCACGTCACTGACGAAAACATTTTACCAGGGAGGCTGAACCCCGAGTCCGAAGAGCCGATGGATCTGGATTCCCCTGGAGGTGGGAAAGCCAGCGAACTACTCAAGATCGACAAGGATGCAAGTTTGGATAGAATAACCGAAGCACAAATTTCGAGGTGGCAGACGAAAGGAGAGGACGCGTTACGTGACGCGGCGGCCTCCCTGAAAAATCCGCCACCGGAAGGTCCGAGGACGTGGTCGCGCGAAACGTATGATGCCAACTTGCTGAAAGCGAAGATGTCGGTGGAAGGAAAAGATACCGACGTGCCAGCGCCTCCGGAGGACTTCATAGAAGTCGTGAACTACGTCACGGGGACCAAGATGCCCACTGAAGGAGGGACGGGGGCCCGCGAGTTTAAAGTATGGGGTAAGGAGGACCTGGCGCAGCAGAAATCCGATTTCACCGCGTTTACAACTTACGTCTACGGAAGCAAGGAAGGAGGGACAGTTGTGTATTGGCCCCGTGGCTATCGGGGTGGTGAAGAATCCGCCCCCTTTTACAATTCCGACGTCCCGGTGAACGATCGTCCCCAGATGGCGCACCATATGAACCGGGCTCTCGAGGATGCAGATGTCCAGGACCTGAGGTGGCTAGTTAACGCTGAGATTACCAACCCCGAAACGCGACAGATCATGGTCTCCATGGACCTCGATACAACGTTAAAGCCGACACCTAGAAATAGTCCGGAGCCCGGTAATAGTCAGGAACCTGGTGGTAGCCCTATTTCTATAGATGGTGAGATACCTGAAAGTTATCGACTCTGGGAGGTTTCGCCTGATAAACCAAACACCAGCAAGTATTTCAACCAGTTGGTCGGCTCTCCAGTTGGCTCGCCGTGGCCCTTCACCATAAAGGACTACCCCGCTAAATTTGGTGGCCAGATTCCCGTCAAAGCATATGTCTATTATAATCCAGTTCCAGTAGTCCAGGAGAGATTCATCATTTGGCAGCTTGGACCACCGCCTGCCAGTTGAGCCATCCATCCGGAGTACAGGGGTCGGCAAAAGGAGCGGGATAACCTGGACTTTTCAATTCCTTTCGCACCTCGCCGTACGATGGAGCTTTGGAGTTATCATTGCTTGCTGTTAGATTCGGAATTTTGGGCTGCTGAGAAACTGTTTTATTCCTAACTCTTTTCATTCGCCTTGCTCCTGAGCCTTCCGTATTTTTTGCTCTTTTCTCCCGCTGCTTCCACTCTTTTACTTTCCATAGTCGCTATAGTTGTCATTTACAAGGCTTCTACCCTATTTTACGGCATAGGCTCGATTTTTTGAGCCTACCGTCCAGCAAACTATCCTTGACCGCATGAGAAAGAAATGAAGAATCTATGCCAGTGGCTCGTGACTAAAACCAGTCCGCCTTCACTTAATAGACCACTATCGACCCCGGAATCTACATGAAATCACCGTGAATCTCTGTATCGTCCTTGATAAGCCGACCCCCACATCGACTCCGCCACAGTTCTGTGCGCCGGCCACAGCCCGCCTGCTCCCCTATCGGAAGCGAAATACAGGTAAATGGACCGACGTACCCAGTTACGACTTGTTCCAGGATACGAAATGTCAAATGCTGTATAGAAATTTTTGAGGTAGGACACCCGGAAAATGGGTTTATAACCGGCAGCATACACCCCAGTGTTTTGTTTGGCGCCTTTTTCAACGAAGTAATCAATAAACCGGTCGGGCTCGCAGCTTTCGATCACACCAGGGACTCGGACTCAGACGACGACTCAGACGACGACGGGGAAAATAACCAGCATGATGACGAAGACGATGTCGGAGGTGCGGATCATAATAGCGACGAACACAACGACGGTGGAGACAATGCCGAAGATGGCAACGAAAACGATGCCGAAAGTGGCGATCAGGATCGCAAAGACAACGACAGCAATATCTCATCCACAGCCGAATTGTTATTTCTTCCCCTAGTCTCGGGACGATTCGGGGAAGAGGCTCTGTACGTGTTGTTGACGGTACCTGGTTTAGAAACCTACTTTGCTAAAATTTTGGAAGTCATGATAGAGCCAAGGCTCTACAAGCAGGAAAGCAGGGGAATCAGCCAGTATGTTCGCTACTGAAAAAATCCCGTTACTCGAGAGCCGACTGGTGTAACTTATCCCGATAGAATTCCTACCTCAGGTGGCTCGAAAGGTTCCAGGTCCCGCATGTAGATTTTGGATTGCTCGTCACCCCAATTGACGGGGTTGAGCAAAGGTTCCGGAGGATCGGGATGGCAATGCTCTATCCTGGCCAAGACTATGGTCCGGCGAAGACTGTGTTTTTAGTATAATACTGGTGGAAGAGACCTGCGTCTGTAGAAGCATATCCTTGTTCTTTGTTATCGGCATGAATAGGTCCGTGCAAGTTCCACAATCTTTCGAACCTTGATTTTCGTCAAGGCCACGGCATAGCCAAATCCCGCTCCGAGCCCCTCGATCGCCTCGGAATTGTGCCATTTCTCCCGCAGCCTCGCGATCCTCGCCGATCTGGGGCCTTGTTGATAATCCGTCCGCTGGTCCGTAGGTCACTCCGGCCTGTCCCGCGAACAAACGACCGGTTAGAAACGCTGCAGCTGTAGACAGCTGCAGACGGTCGTCAGGAAAAAGGCACCGGCGGTCTCCAGTATAGTGGAGACGGGCATGCTTCAAAAGGCTGAAAATCTTCAGCGTCAAGAGAAGAATAAAGAGGACAACCACATCAGAGACGTCAAATACAGACTTTGGCCCTACCGGCTGCATCAATTGCCTTCATCTTCTGCTGCATAGTTACCTGCTGATATCTGAAGACTGCTGCGACGTGCAGAATTGTCCAGGCGTTTCTGACACAACCACTCTTGGGCGCTTTCCTCCCGCCGTGCTGCGAAGACTTGAAAGCAATGCTGCGATTCGCAGCCACTGCATATCTAAACTAACTTGAAAGCTTTCAACACCGTCTGTTTCTGTTCCTCGCTCGTCCACCTCAAAGAGACACCACCGCACTTATCTGCGATTACATCCTCCTCAGTAGCCCAAATAAAGCTTGCCTGTTCCTTCGGGTCAATGGTGACTCTTGGCAATCCGTTGCCTTGATCGCCATGCTCGACGTCCATCAGAAACGTTACCTTCCTCCACATCTCCCCATGGTCAAGCCACTCGTAATTCCCCACCACATCCATGACTTTGCTTGCAACGAGCCTGCTCTCTTCCCACAGCTCCCGAGCTGCTGAGGCGATGACATTCTCGTCGTGGAACTCGCATCGCCCGCCCGGAAGCTCCCATAGGAGTGGTTGGAATGAGTGCGCGGCGCGCTGGAGGAGAAGCACGTGATTTGAATGGATTACAGCAGCGGAGGCTACGAGGTGTGAGACGGGTATTTCGGACCCATGGCTGACGAGGTAGCTTGCTGGGGCGACTAGGTAAGGGTGTAGGTGAGCTGCTATGTTCAGGCTTGTTGATGCCGGCATGGTTGAAGGCATCGTACGGTCGGTTAATGTGGAGTTTGATTGAGAATAAAAGTGAGGTAGGCCCGTTTAGTAGTTGTTGCATTGCCGGTTTTGAGGGTTGATGGATGTTGTAGCTAGTATGAAGATATTTGGTGTTACTGCTGGGTCTTGGAGTGTATTTAAAATATCAATATCTCAAAGCCAAGTAAGCATACGCCGCACCAGCCACGGAGTTAACTTCGTAAAATAGGGGCCAGCTAAGTAGGCATATTGCATCAGCATCTATCTATATGGCGCCCCCAGTCTGAGGGTTCGACATTTTTCCGAGGACTTTAGCTGAGGTGGTTGGTGTTAATTTTGAATGTGGGATGGTGATGTCATTTCTGTACCCCCCTCATCGATTTAAAGAGCTCGCGCTAATAAGTCTCCGACTACCAAGCCTCACTTAACCCTATTTCCAGTGGACCTTGACCAAGCCAAGACCTCGGTGGCGCCTTAGCCTGATAGCCTCCACAATCGACCCCAGTACCTAAAAATGGTGCTACTTAGCTGACCACCCAATGTTTCCATGATATTGAGATGGAACAGGGTGAGCTGGATAGGGTTAAGGTATCATTAGGCAGCGAGTGCAGTATTTTAGCCCACTGGGCAGTCCTGTATCTCAGAAATAACAAGCCACATTCTTTTGAAATTCTGAAGCTGATGTTTAGTCATTTTGCGACTATCACCTTAAAATTCGACCTTCTTGTGAAATTTAACTTTGGGATATCACTTACCATGAGGTCTTAGCTGGCCTACATATGCAGTTATCGGTTCATCTGCGAGTCAGTCGCCGATGTGGAGCAAGCCAGATGAGACGGCCGGTTCATATTTGAGGCTGTGACGGTCTTCCCTTGACAATAAACTCGAGGTCTTACGTCCTACTTGGAAACCAGGATGTTCTGGTCTTTCACCAGGTAAGTTGCAGTGTGTCGGTCAACAGCAGTGTTTTTGTCCTGTCCACCCGCGTATTGCATATAGACAAACGGGGAACAATACTTCAACGAGCTCAGGAAAGGAATGCTCATAAAATATAAAAAGGAGGTATGACACGATAGACCAATTAGAGAAAGAAAAGGGTGGGAAGACCAGAGGTAAAGGGTGACATGTACTATGACACCCCGTCGTATAGAGATTCCATTTGCAGAAAGTGAAAGAGACATCACCATCGCCGCCACTTATTCAAATTAGCATCATCCGGTCTCCAATCTCTAGCAGCAACAAACCCAAGTGGATGAGAAACCTATCCATCGTGGGTCAACTCAATAGTAACCCCCTGCTCTGTATGCGCATCTGCGACGGCGAGTGTAGCAATGGTCGCGCGATGGCCCTCATCACTGGAAGATTCTACGCCTTTAGTGCTAGATGATACCTGCACGGATCTAATTGGCGTCACTGGGTCGTGCCAGAAAATGATCGTGTACTTGTTGCCAAACAAATCTGACAGGTCACCGTAGCCGTTGAATGGGGACCTTATCGTCAGCCTCTGGAGATGCTTGACCGGTCCATCCCCGTCCCCAATGGTAACCGTTTTCTTAGAGAAAATTCAGTTAGTCGGAAGCGAATAATGATGGACTGCACCGAAAACTTGCCGGGTCGCACTAACCTGATGGACCGAAACGTGACAATACTTATCAGCCGCCTTCTCATCGCCAATGCCGTCAAGCTTATGGAGTGTCCCGAAAGCAACATTTGAGACCACGGCTGGCTCCATCACATGTAATTTTGGCGCACTGTCTCTTGATATCCCATCATCAAGGTACATATCATATGTCTATATGAAAGTCAGTGAGAATGGTCTTCAACGACAAGGGACAATTTCTTCCGGTCCTCACATTCTCTTTTCCGGGGTATACATGGAGAGTGATTGGATTGGGAGGCTGCTTCGGAAGACTCGGATCGGGGATATAGTCGCGAGCTTGGATCTTGGGGATGATCGCGCCTGCCACCCATTTTGTTAGTGAAGCCCTACTCTTGAATCACCCATAGGACTCGACTGTACCTTCTCGGATGTACATTGGCGTGACGTATGGTAGCTGAGGTTCCTGGTCACTGATCAGGCAGCTATATTTGACTCGGCTTCCACCTTCGACCTTCTCAGATAACGGCGCTCCAATAGGGTCGTCGGGCCGCAGATTCATCGGGTACCATGCGTCGGGATATGGCAGGTACAGGGTGCGGGCAGGCTCTTGGGATTCGGGAACCAGAGCAGGCGCAACAAGTAGGTCATTTCTGACCATGTACTGATTTCGGGTAAAGTGCTGGTTCTGTGTTCGGAGGTGTTAGCCTGGAAATCACACTTTGACCAAGAAACTCGTGCGCAACTCACCTCATCCGAGAATAGTGACCGGTCTCGGTCATCCGTGATCGGCTGCAAGTTGTGCTGATTAGCGAAGACAACCTTGATAATCATTGTTGGCTCTCTAGGACCTCACCATCGCTCGTGCAATTGGCAACCCCGTGACCATGTTCTCAAACATGGCATCATACAGCAGCTGCATGAGACTGTATCGGAGACGAATGTAGTACCGACAGACGGGAAGAACAGCTCCGTAGATTGTTTTCTCCTTATCATTCATATTCCACTTATTGTTGTCGTAGTACCACTGGTATTCATAGGGTTCCTGGAAAAGTTTGCCATCCTTCCTCATCTCGCCCTTCCTTGGCCCGTCGTTCCACATTCGCTTCTTGGTGTAATGGTTTCTAAACCCTGTGAGCTTCTATTTGAATACGCGCAAAGCTATACAGAGCTTGTCAACTGCGCCGACTTACCTGAACCACGGCAAGAGAGAGTAGGCGCAGTACCACCTGATGATCAATTCGGGATTGGCAAAGTTATGCTCGGAGTCGACGAACTCGAACCCTCCCACGTCAGCTCCGGAGATTGTGACTCCGGAAAGTCCGAGCGAGAGGACTTGGGCTACAGAAATATCCAAGAATTCCCAGGTAGACGCGTTGTCTCCGGTCCACAAGCCTGCATAGCGATGACTTCCGACAAAACTTCCACGGCCGATGATGAAGTTTCGTCGGTTCTCTCGCCACTTCAGGCTGGGGCTGACACTGTGAAGATGATTAATCCCATGATAGGTAGCCTTATGAAGATTGTAGCTGTAGAGAGACCAGATCTCGATAGCCTTCTTCTGCTTTTCCCTGTCGGGGTCGCCGCTCCAGCCATCCGAGTCGAGGAGAAGTCTGAACGGAAGTCTGGTGATAACTGTTAGTGAGACACGGCTAGATTCAGCCGTGGCCACTCACGATTTCATGTCTCCAAATTGCTCTGCAATGCATGGCGACGTCATATCCTGCCAGACAAAATCAAGACCGCATTCGTACAGATACTTGTACTGCCTGCCCCACCACATGCGAACATCCTTGTTATTCAGATTCGGGTAGTGGCCAGGGTGGCCATTGCCCCATCCGTAGAAGACTCCACCGTGGAAAGGCTTGCCGCTATTGAAGGCATCCGTGAAGCTATAATTGTCGGCCTCGAAGTAGGGGGGTCGATCTGAGAATGGCCGACCGAAATATCGATTCCCCACTGAATACTGCAAGTAGCGCTGGTTCCACGACTCGGGCACCGTGGGGTCAATATCTCGCTTATCCACAACAAAGCATCCATTTTGCAGTCCCTCGTTCAGGGTGGTGTACCCACCATTCATACCGGTGTCGTAGGAAGACCGCTCGCTGTTGATGTACGGGGTGATGTTCGTACTGCATTTGACCCCCTTTTCTCTCAACTGCTGAAACATGGCTTTCGGATCGGGGAAGTGACCCTGTCTCGTGTCAATTGTGAAGGTCCTGTAGTCATCCTGAACGTCCACGTCCACGTGCATGCCGTCAATGGGAAAGTTGACCCGCCGATACTGGTCGACGGCGTCCAGGACCATCTCCTGCGTGTCGTACCCGTAGCAGCCTTGGTGATAGCCAAGAACATAGCGCGGCTTCAGGCGAGGCTTGCCGACAATGGAGGTGTACAGCTGAATGACTTCCTGGACAGAGTCTCCGGCAACGAAAATGCCGTGGAAGCTGTTGAAGCGGGTTGCCACGCGGACGGCATTCTGGTTGGTCACTCCCAGATCAAGGCAAATGTGCGAGTAGTTGTCGATGAATGTCGCCAGCTGTGATCGGTAGCCAGGCACGGCATCAACTTCAATCCAGTAGGGCTCCGAGTGGTATAGCGGCTCCCGGTCATCAAGAGGGCCCTGTGCATAGACGTTCTGGTATCGCATGTTGTCGAAATCTTCACGGGTCAGCCGGCCGCATCGCCAGGTTGTGAGAGCATATTGGACGTACTGAAATAATTCATAAAGGTTTTCTTCTTGAACAGATTCCTACCACCCTGCTCGCCGAAACCCATGAAGTCCGCTGTCACCGACTTCTCGATCTCCAAAACGGTCGCCCGGTCCGTGTAACGGAGACCCCGTGGCCTGGTTCGCCAGATAGTCGCGCCCTGCGTTCCCCTCGCAGTCTCGAGCTTGACCTTTTCAATCGTCTCGGCCTCCATACTTTGAGGCTCAGGCAAGTTCTGGGCGGGCAACTCATTTTGAAGGACTCTTACGGCGGTAATCTGGAACGGGTCACGTTGAATCCACAACTGCACCTGGATGCTTCGCTTGTCGGTCGCCGGATTCACGACCGACTGTAGGATATAGTATCGTGAGTCTTGGACCAACTCCACTGCCCACTGCAGCTCTTCAACCGTGTCGAGGACGTTGATAAGGTTCGTCGTCGTGTCCTGGACAATCGTCCTCCTAAAATATCCGTCAGACCCCTTTCTTTGGCAATTGAAGTGCGAAAATGCATGTCATGGGCTCCTACGAATTGTAGTCGGTGAAGTCCGCACCAGACTTGTTTGAAGGATCGAACCGTACCCTCCAAACTTTGGGCCGCAGGAACTGGACGAGCAGTAGCGCGCTGTCGTCGAAGTGGAACACCCGACCATGACTGCAGGCGGGATTGGGCCGTCCGTCCGCCAACAGTTGGTCCTCATCAGTACAAATGACTTTGGATGGCTGCTTTGTCCCGGAATTTGGCTCTTCAATCTCGGCGAAAAATTCCTCGGCCGGCTTGAAGATGTACGGATCGCGGAGCTTTTTCTTGTCCTGCTCCTCGAGCCACTGGTCTCCGTTGCCCATGGTGCGGGTTCGGAGGGGTTCGCCTGCCCCTCAGTGACGGTGCTGATTGACCCGGCAGTTGCTACTAGTGGTAGCAGGTGCCAGCGACAGCGGAAGAAGCGTTTGCACACAACGACAAAGGTCACACTCGAGACCGTTTATTGATTGCTACAGGAAATAGAGGATTAGGGGATGGAATTCTGAATGGGAGCAGGAGATGGTAAATAAGTCGCAATCTTGTCTCTGAAGTGTCGCCAACAGTCTCTTCGGCATAAGTGGTGAGTTTATCCACGTCTGTGGTGACACAACGGCACATGTAGCTTGATGCCAGCTGAAAACATCCCAAATCAAAATTGTTGAGGTGGTTGGCATCATCGAGTATCATCAATTGATACCTGTCCGGCCACATCGGGTATATGGAAATTGGACTTTGTGCAGAGAGGGGCATGCAGAAATCTCACCCCCTGCCGCCTCAGAAGGGTTTGACCGTTGGACTGCTTGCTTACGGGTACATGAAGGCCTTTGTTCGGTCAGTACGTAATGAATGGAATAAATGAGATAGCAATCGCCAGAGGCCGGCTTGCGCCACTGGCCTGCCAAGCGCCATTTTCGGTCTGAGCTGCAGCAACTCGCAGAAGCGAACCGAACCATACACAGGTGGCGACGTTCGGCCATGCGTCGGGTAGACATCCCCGGCGAGGCATGTGAGCCAGCGAGAGCGGTGTTGCTTCCAGGCAAGGTCGCCGATCTTGCGCGCAAAAGCCTAATCCCAAGGAACATTACGAAGACGCTCGATACTCGTCGCATTTTCGATTTCAAGATTGGAGTTCCAGGTTTCAAGATGCAGGAAATGTCTCTCTAAATTCGAATTGATCTAATATTGAACTGCACATGTCATTGATGCTTATTCCAGCCGTCTGTTTCTGGTTGCGCCACTGCAGCGGTTTGCGACCTGCAGGTTCTAAAGGTGCGAATTCCTAGGCCCCACTAGCTCGGTCCCGCAGTTGTCATGCGAAATCGGACCGTCCCGCTGGGTCTGGACTTGAGAAGCCTGGCCCAAACAATACCAGCCATCCTCTCAATCTTGCACAGCCATATGAGGGTTTGTGTGAACAAAAATACCCCGCCGCTAGCGAACCAGTGGTAATGGTTCGAAGGTGCCTTCTAGCTAGTTCCAGACTAATTCCTGAATCGCCGCACACACTAGGAAAGCCTGCTGACGACTTTAAAGACGTGACGGTCCCACGATAACGGGATGTCTCGTGGATCAGCTAACAACCCTGCCCCCCAATTTTTTGACCGACAGACTGCAGATTCAGGGCCTGCCCGGACGACGTCTCGCGCTGCCGGAACGCGTCTCGGCAAGTTTCAAGGCCGGGCAGTAACGGCCAGGCTACTAGGCCTCGAGATCAATGGCAGACGATCGGATTGAGATCGACTCGGTAGTTAGTGAACATCCATCCCCCACCTTATCAACCTCTGCGAATCATCACCGGCGCTGACGCTCCACTAGTTCGAGGTCGACGATGGATCCTCCGGGACGGATGACCAAGTGTAAAGGATCCTTGCGCGCACCTCATATTAACTCTCCATTCGTTGGACTCGTATTAATTGCGCATGGTGCAGATCGATCTATACAGAGTCTGTGGCTGCTAGCCTCGCAGAGTACCCGGTGGAATATGGCCGGAGATATCACAAGTTGAAATCCGGAGGTGAGAATCGCAGGCGCCACACATAGTTCCCACATCGTAACTTTCAAATTTCAATCCACCGATGAAGGGTGTCTTCTGATAAGCCTCTTTGCATATAGCATACCCGCTCCCGAACGACGAGGTAAGTGTAGTACACAATCAAGGCCATGCTGTTGAGGAAATGTACCGTGACATGTCCAACTTTTGCAGTTGCAGCATCAAGAAGCTGACCGAAAGTCTTCTATGTAGCGAGAAGCAGGGCGCCTCGATCTTATGCACATGTTGATAACGAAATGCCTTGACGAACGGCTCTATCTTTCTCCGATACAAAAAGACAAAATCAGGCATATACTAGATCTTGGCACAGGAACTGGTCTATGTAAGTGGCGTCAGCGTGCAGTCAAGCACAGCTATTGACCAATTGCATGGTTTTCAGAAGGTCGTAATTCTAACATTTTTATCTTGCGTCATCCCAGGGGCCATGGAGATGGGAGAGATGTTTCCCGAAGCGAAAGTATGGGCTTTCCTAGAGAAAGGCGCCGTTCACTCCTTGGCAGAAATGTTAATGAAGGGTTTTAGGTTATTGGGAACGACCTAAGTCCCATTCAGCCAGCGTGGTAAGTTAACTATGGCCAGAACTCAACCGGGATTGCTCCTTACCGGCATGTCCATAAGGGTTCCGGCCAATGTTTCGTTCGAGGTGGACGACATGGAAAGCGAATGGACGCACGGATGCAAATTCGATTTCATATTCTGTCGGTACCTCGCCGCCTGCATTTTCGACTGGCCCAGCCTAATTCAGAAAATGTTTGAGTATGTCTCCCCCTCCCCTCCGAGACTTCGACTCCCTATTCGCCGGTGCTGTCATTGCTGAGGATTTCTTTCTGCAGATTCACGGCGCCCGGCGGCTGGGTCGAGATCCAGGACTTCGATCTCCTCTACTACTCGGACGACGACACATTCCACCCCGGCTTGCAAACGCACCGGTGGATCACGACCCTTCTCGAAGCGTCGGAGCGAGCCGGTCGTGAGCCACGGCCCGGTTGTAAGCTTGAGCGATGGGTTAAGGACGTAGGTTTTCGCGACGTGCAGGTCAGGAAGCTGAAGCTGCCTATCGGCATCTGGCCAAAGGAGGCTCGGTTGAAGGAGTTTGGCAAGATGAACCTGGCGCAGGTGCTGGATGGCCTCGAGGGCTTCTCGTTCCGGCTCTTCTGCGGCGTTTTGGGATGGAGCGAGGAGGAACTCACTTCGCTGATAGAAAAGGTTAGGGAAGAGCTGTTTGAGGGGATGTTCCATGCGCAGTTTGATTGGTAGGTCTCACATCCCATTCCGTTTCTTTTTGATTCTTTCGTATTAATCTCGACAGCTACATCGTGTATGGCCAGAAGCCCGAGTAGCAGTCGACAGGGTACCGGTATAGAATGTGGTAGTCGCCAGGACCTAAGACCTGTCAGTGTATACTACAAGGAATTGTTTCCTGCTAGATGGGTTTGACAAATTCCCTGAATAGATAATGAACTGGATCCCTACCGGTTCTAAGCCATAGCAAGATTGAGAAGTGGGCATCCGAAGGGGGTGCTAAGGCTGGGTTTAAATGATGCTAAAGAACCCGCCCAACTTCCATATCCATGAAATGCAGCCACTTTCTACACGGATTTTTTTGCGGGTTTCTTGGCGCTGGCAACGGAGTGAACGACCCTTACAAATAAATTTGATTGTCACTGACTGTGCCTATATCCAGGATTCCATCTCTGCGGCGCAACGCATAAACAAAGCCCAATTGTGGCAAGGTGGGGCTTTCGCAGCGTTCCGACAACAAACGAGGACCCCATATCGGGCTGAAACAGGCCTATTTTAGCGCACAGAATTATGCACGCCAGCGCTGAGTGCTCGAGTCGGCCGTACCACATCCATCGGTGGCGCAGCGCCGAGTATTCACCTCCCAGAAGCAGGCGAAGCCGCACTACCGCCAACATCAGCATCGTGCTGGTGGGATTTCCCTGGCCATAAGGCGCAGAGCGACTTGCCTGGCCGACGATTGCCTGAGATAAATGAAGCCGTAGTACCGCACGCCATACCGCTGTGCGATATGTCCAGTTCAATTGTGTCTTTGCCTTCCCATCAAGGTATTGCACAACTGGTGATCTCTGATTAAAATTATCGACCTCCTGTATCGAGCTGATCAATACCCAGCCATAAATCAAAAAGTCATGGCCTCGGCACTGCATCCCTCTGCCGTCCCTCTCATCCATGCCCGCGACTGGGTCTCAACACGAACCTACCCGTACGAGCACACAGAAACCCCGAACATCTTCGTCGTCGCTGGTGTCATCGTGGCCATATTCCTGGCGCTAGGCTGCGGCATCGGGGCATGCCAATACGTAGTCCAGCGGCGGATACGACGACGTCGACTGCAAGAGAACATTCGCTACTACGAAAAGACCGCCGTCCAGCCGCGGCCCGCAAACATCGCCTCTTCGGCGTCGTCCGTCAATTCCGTCGTGAAGCCGCCGAGAGCCTTCACGACCTCGCGCTTTGGGGATTTTCTGCGGGTGGGTGTGGGGGTAATGTGACTCTGGTCTTGACGGAACAACAAAGTTGTTAATGACGATGGCTGTTCGGCGCCGAGCACGGGTGATAGGTTGTGTTGAATAGCATTTGCGACGGCATTTGGCAGGATTTGCATTTCGGGAGGGGCCAAAGTCCCACATTTTAGATACCCATCGATAGAAGAAGCATTTGCCCAACCGGGTATGAGTAGCAGAGCTCCTAGAACTTGGATTGGATTGAATTTTGCACTCTTCAGACTCTCTCCAGTAGACCATTTGATTTTCCCTGAACTGACTTTCCGACCACTTCGATGTAATCACCCTGGCAAAGCAGCAAACAGGGGCTGGACTCTGGGGCTTCGTTAACATGCCATAATCGGGTCTTTAGAGGCACAATCGGTCCGCAACCCGTGCGTCTCATGGCGACGATTCCCGGTGGTTCTCATCGGCCCCCGCATGAGTCATCCGGCTAGAACCTCACTCGGCGAGTATAAAAACCCATTAACATGCAGTGATCTTGTATGCTTTTACACAACTTCCGGCACAGTTGCGGAGCATATCCTACATAGCCAGCACTTTTCCATCTCCGAACTAGCAAAATTGATATCGGCCTCAAAACATGTTCGGTAAAGTGGACTTCCTATCCCTTCCTCAAATCCTAGCTTCCACTGGGCTGTTCACCCTGTCCTGGCTCGCCATCGACCGACGCGTCACCCGCAACGGCCCGATTCCCGGCGCCCGCACCCTCAGCCGTATCAGCAACGGCCTCTACTCGCCCGCCTCGCTCCTCCTCCTG
>Ga0247774_1000838_pt1 | contig 15545 bp, 7 predicted proteins | sample UWRJL001104B6_FD_179933 | JGI IMG/M metagenome (GOLD analysis project Ga0247774, IMG submission 179933) | Plant litter microbial communities from Arlington Agricultural Research Station in Wisconsin, United States - UWRJ-L001-104B-6 | ecosystem: Environmental > Terrestrial > Plant litter >... | reverse complement strand
AAAGGAGGAGGCTGGGAACTGCGACGATAGGGAGTGCGAAGTACCTCCGCGCAAAGGGAGGAGTGATGGTGAGTTGAAAACGGCCAGACCTCTGCGACCTTCGCGGCCGGCCGAGGTGCAGAAAAATGGGGTCGACGAACGGAATGGCTGCTGAGGCGAATTGCTCTGCAAAAGTGGATAGTATCTTTTGATTGAAAATGGAGAACTGCCTGACAAAACTACGCGATGGTCGGCGGAGACCGACCTCCTCTTTTCGCCATCATCCTTCCAGTTCCCGCTTACAGTACGATTCTAATTGATAGATGGTCTTAACCCTTGGAAAACCTACGACCTGAAAGAACGCGGCGTCAAAAAGTTGCACAGGGAATGCCAGAGGGACGGCGAGGGGACCCGAGACCGCCAGTCGCGTCGCGGACGCGAAAACGCGAAAATTCGCGGTTAAACAACCCACGCCCCGCTTCTTGTCCCCCAAAAGAACCGTGCAAAGTCTCTTTTGGCTCGCACCAAACTGGAACTGGAAGTGGTTGCATGATGATGCGCGGCAGGGATTTCCAGTGGAAGGGAAGGGAAGAAGGGCCAAATGTGGCAGTGGGGGGCAGGTTGCAACGGTCCTCCAGGGTCGGAAACAGCTGCCGGGCCCCGCTGCTAGCTCCAGCCTCCGTACCTTTTCGTCCCTTTACTTCGTTCGCGCTCGAACTACTCGCTGCTCCCATCTAACCCAATGGACAAAAGATAGCATGCTTGCTTCTGAGCACGTTGCTCCCAAGGGGTCCCAGGTTCCAATTCTAAGTCCGTCACTGGGCCGGCACCTCTGGTTCGTCACATTGGCATGTGCAAGCCTTTTCATGTGACGAGGCAGGGGAGCTGCTGGCCGGAGCTTGAAGGCTTGAACTGAAGCCCTGTCGGTGGATGTTGGGGCTGCAAGCTCGAGGGGCGATGAAAAAAGATTTCCTTTCAGGTTCCAGGAACCAGCCTGGGGTTTCGACGCGTGGAGAACGCCGGACCCAGAATTACTGCTCCTCCTGAATATTCCGTCAAGTTCGGTTCACCCGTTCCTCCAAAGCCGCACAGGCGTAGACATGCGGTGAACGACGAACTTGTTTTGCATCCGCATCTTGAACGAGCATTTGGAGCGTGAAAGCGTAGCAGTGCAGGTCACGTCTGGCAAATCCTGGGTGATGATTCTTCACGCAGGTTACACGCACGACGTACATCATGTACGCCAGCTGTTACCGACCCGTTCCAAGGGACAGGCAAGCTTCATGACAGGCCATTGCATGCTTGGCTTCCCAGGTTGTTCGACTACTCAGCGCGGATAGATTAATTGCAACCTATTTCCTAGTAATTGGAAGGAGGAAATGCCCTTAGGAGCTTCATGCGCAAAAGACCCGGGATCACGGTCGTCCTTGCGAAAAATAAGTAATGTCATCATATTTTCAACTCTCGACCCGTTTAACCCCGCTCCAAACCCCAACATTGGTGGGGATATGTTTCGACAAGATCGCGGCTCATATTGAAGGAAAGCCCCAGCAATATGGAAAGTCAATTAAGAGCCGGGTCTCGATTCAAACAAGTCCCACCGGGACGGTCCCACCTTGCCATTGTGCCACACTGGCAGCAATGGAAACAAGCGATCTAGCGCCCTCTATTCCAGCAGGCTCCGCGATGGAAATTTGTTAGATGGGCCCCCCGTCATCACCGACACCCACTTCAGCTTCCGATGGAACATGCCCAGGGGGGATTGCTCACCATACCCCTCAAATCTCGACTGCCCAGCTCGATCTTGTCTCTATTCCGGACAAGACAAGGGCGGGGGAGACTGCTGGACCTTGCAGATTTCGGATGAGACAGACATATGCATTGCTGGCTTGGTGCAAGTAAATCTCCGGCAGACCCTGTTCTCGAAACTTGTTTCAAAGAACTAATTCAGCGTTGGCAACGCGCCAAGTTGAATGTTTTGCGATTCCATCATAACAGTGTGTTTGGTATCGAAATTAGGATTCAAGGGTTGTCGAAAGCACCGAGGCTTGTCATCACGGTCTTCCACGTAGCTGCCACGGCATGGGCTCGTCATTCGACAGGCCATTCACATGTCCAGGGAACCCATTTATTTTCCCTCCGCCTGGTTTGACGGATGGTTTGACCGTGAAGCTTGTCTTTGGTTCTCTTGACATTGCTAAACGCGTAGACCCGTACCTTCCTCAAGTTATTCAGGGCTAAGCAATGCTCCTCCTCTCCAACTTCACTCGTGGTGGCACATATCGAGAAATGGCACGCTGGATTCAGGATCTCCTTGACTTCGAGACTATGACTAGGCGAGCCGCTTGGCAGTGTCTAGGGTTAAGGTTTCAGTTGGCTCCCTCTCCTCTCACTCGCCTTAGATATTCCTCGTCGTGCGCCTTTTTTCTTTTCCTCTGATATCGGTTCCGAATAGGATTCAGCATGTTGCTCGGGATGATAGGAAACGAAAACTAAGAAATGACCACGTTTGGATGTTGTCGTCGCCATGCATGTGGCTCACGGCTTCTCTAAATTCGTGCATCCCAAGTGTTCTAGAAACCTGATTGTCTCCGACGACGGACTTGGGACCTTGACCGTTCCTTAGACCACGACTCGCCTCGCTCAGTACCAACCCGGTTTGCGCTGCGCAAATCAACACTTTAGCTACTCTCGTAGAACTCTTAGGTTTATTTTCTTTCGCTCTAGACTACGCTTCGTGCCCCTCCACAATGGCGTCTGCCACAGATGACGTTATGACGCTGGAAAACTTTCGGCAACGATTGCCAATGTGGTCCGAAAATACACCAAGCAGCCTATATGCAGTTGTTGATATTGGAAGGTCGGTCTGGAATCCCTGGTTTCTCCTGGTTGAATCTGGGTACATCACCAAGATCACGGGTCCCAGAGACACCGAAGCACCCATCTGACATGTCACACCAGCAATGGAATTCGATTCTCGGTGTCGGACTTGGAGCGCAGATGCGCCCGTATTCTCAAACCACTATACCGTGAACGAGCCGACATTTCCCTGTATGATGCCATCAACCAGTCGACGGACCTTTCCATCAGCACGCCCATAGTGGAGCGCACCGTCGAAGCAATCTCCAAGTTCCGTCGTATTTCAAAGGACTTCAATGTTCCCGATGGTCGCTTCATGGTGATGGCTACGGCGGCTCTTAGGACGGCTCGAAACAGACAACAAGTCATGGACAAGGTCCTCGACCAGACGGCAGCCCGGATTCAGCTAATTGATCCACAAGTCGAGGCTCTCTTTGGTGCCATGGGTGCCCGGAGTGCGTTCCACAAGGTCCCAGGTGGCCTTTTCCTCGACCTTGGAGGCGGATCAGTACAAATGACGTGGGTGGACACGTCGCTTGAAGACTACGAGATGGCAGCCGCTAAGGCTGGACAGAGCAAGAAGTTTGGCGCCGCCAAGGTCATGTACGTTCTCGCAACAGCTCCTGGAAATGTGCAGACCGACGAGAAGGCAGCGATGCGAAAGGAAATTCGAGGCGCCTTTGCCGAAGTGCAAGCCAGATTCCCTGCTCTCAAGGAAAAAGTCGAAAAGGGGGAAGAGTTGGACATATATCTTGCTGGAGGTGGATTTCGTGGCTATGGCTCGATGCTTATGCACACTGATCCGACACAGCCCTATCCGTTTCCCAACGAGGGCGCTTATACCGTACCGGGAGACCGCTTCAAACGGACCTCGGAGATGCGACTGGTTAACGAGACGACCGAAGGAAAGATCTTTGGCATGTCTAAGCGAAGGCGGAAGCAATTCCCAGCCATCCTCGAAGTTGTGGAGGCACTCATCGGAGCTGTGCCCATCCGAAGCGCAACTTTCTGCCCTGGTTCAAACAGGGAAGGGGCGCTGATGATGATTCTTCCGCCCGACCTACGAGAAGACAACCCGATTCCCAAGAAACAGGTGCCTCCTATTGTCGTGAATATCCTCGAAGGCGCCATGCCTGCGACCGAAGCTCCCAATATCTTCTCTCTTGGGCTCGTGGATATCTTCCTAGATGATGCCAGAAGCTGGAGGAGTAGCGATCCCGCCACCAACGCGTCCACCTGTCTCCACGAGGCGGCTACTCGGTTTACGGGCCCTGTCGGCTTTTCCGATCTACAGAGAGCTGTCCTTGCGATCGCTTCCTGCGCTCGATGGTGTGCGCCGTCTAAGCTGTCCCCTCTCGACGCCCAGTTGTACGGCGGCATAAAGCACTGGTTGGATATTGTTCACCCCGATGCTTGTTTTTGGGCCGAGTACATCGGTTCAATTGCCAATGTCATGACCTCCTTCAGTCCTCGGCTTGGCGAGGACACCAGCAGTAGGGTCAGGTAAGGCAACCCTCCCTCTCGTTTAATCTCCTATAGTTCTGGACAAGCCTACTGATCGGACCTGGCTGTTTGATTAGCTTTAAGGTCGTTCCGAGTGACGACCGAAACACCCTGAAAGTTTTTACCAATGTGGACGAGTCATTTGCGGATAGCGAGGAGGCCAAACAGCTCCTTGTTCTGAGGGAGGTCAAAAACAAGAACAAGAACAGGACTGGGCCGAAGCGGGTGGAGCCTTTCATCGTGGCAGGGTCTCGCACCTTGGCTGTAGAGGCAGGCGTGCCTGTTCATGGTTGACGAATTAGTCTATGTTTTGGAAGTAATCTATTAGGGTGAAAGGAGCAAACACTGTGTTGGCTCAGACCTAAAAATGGGTGGGAAACTAGGACTGGACAGGACGAACTGACCTGAAATACCCGTGGGCTGGTGAACGTCGAACGCACGCCCCGGTGGAGTGAGTTGTCGGCGTTCAGAAGAATCTATCAACGGGTAGTAGACCCAGTCTACCCCTGGAGGCCAGAGACAATGAGTAAAAGCAGCTTTATCCGCTCAATTACGTTGTGTGCATGGATATCTCCAGAGTTTGAGTTTGATGATCGGTGAAGAGATGGATTCTTTTAGAGCTATTGGTTGTATAATGAAAGTAAGTCCCCCTAGAAGGTGATTTTGCGAGCAGTGGTCATTGAGGTTTTCAAGTGGAGGCCGCGAGAGGCTGGGAGGTTCGAGTCCCCCACCTGGCATCGCCGCCCCTTTTTTTGGCCCGTGGTGTAAACGACTATAGTGTAGTAGAGAGAAACCTAAAAGTGGCCAAGGTACACAGTAAACAAGAAACTAAAACTTTGGTTTTATTGCTTCTCAAGCCCGCAGATATGCGTCATTCACCTCTCATTGACGTCTTCATGCTTCATACCTACATAACGACCGTAGTCCTCCCGAAATCCAAAACCTGCACGCTCTAGAATGCCTGTTGTCCATATGTGCCCAATTTAGCCCCATGTTCATGGTCCCCTATACCTATTTTCCTACATAGCGTGTATCCCATATTGCAAACCCCCATAAAAAAAGCACAGGAAAGCCTCCAAGAAATTTCTCATTCATCATCATCCTCCCCTTCCTCCTCACCCTCATGCCCTCCTCTAACCGAATTCGAAATGCCCTTCTTCTTCCCCTTGCGCAGCCTCTTTAGTTCTCCCTCAATAATGACAGCATTGAGCACATTGTCGACCTCTTTATCCTGAATTTTTAGATCCTGGTCTGTATAGGGGGGTTATATGTAAGCATACACCCCCAAAAACACTTTGCTAGGACAACTTAGCCCGAAATCTTCACTTACAAAAGTCGATGCGTTGATCTAGGAGATTGTCAAAGAGACCCCGCAGCTCATCCATGACGTGGACGTCGGCCCGCGCAGAGATGAAGTTCAGTTCCATCTGCAACGATTTCGGCTTGTCGAAGAAGCCCGTGTAGAAGGCAATGAGGGCAGCGTAGAGCTTCTCCGCTACATCACAACACTTCTGAACACTGAGGCAATGCTGCGGGGCTGCTGTTCGGTTACGCCACGCCGTCAGCATTTAGCTTGCCAGGTTCTATCTTGGGCAAAATCAAAGACGATAGAAATAGGGGTGAAACGTTGGAGGGGGTTTGTGCAATAGGTAGGGCAGATGGTGTTGTGCTGCATTGGGGAACCTACGACTCCGGTAGCCCTTAATCATGCGGCAAAAGGCCACCAGCTCCTTCAACAGGCCACGGTAACACCACAAAAGCTCCCAGAGACACGCCCAGATGAGGGGCTTCTCCTCTGGCTTCACATTCCCGGCCTGCGTCATGCACGTTTCCAGTTCCTGGAGGATGTTTGTCTCGAGCGTCACCATGGCCGTCTTGGCGATGCGTCGCAGTTCCTCCTGCACTGACGGTGGGAGGCGGACGGTCCCTTTGCTTGAGCCCCGGCAGTAGAGGGCTGTGGCCGTCTTGGACGGGTGAGTACGCCAGATCTTGAACATTGCTGCAAACGTCCAGACGTTTGTCATGAGGGCGAGCTGTTTAAAAGCAAAAAAAAAAGGGGGGGGAAGCGTCAGTGTCAAACCAAAACCAGGAGTGCATACAAATGAGAAGAAAAACCCAAGATCATCATGATGTGAATTTCAGATGATAGAACGGCTGGGAGGGGCGGAGGAGACTTACCCTCGGCAGCTTGATATCGGTTTCATTTGACTTGTCAACGTAGCCAATGAAGAAGGCGGAAAGGCTCCGTATGAAAGGAGTCTGCTGAGCATCTCGCAGGAGTTGCTGGCCAGCCCAGTGGGTGAGCTCGGGCCACAGGGGCATGGCATCGCGTGAGATGGCGCAGTTTGGGCCCTGCTTCATGAGCTTGTTAGGAGCTTTAAACTCCTGGATCGAGAGCATGAGCCTCGGGGCTTCGCCGTCGTCGGGAGAGAACGTCACGGGGACCTTGACGGCTCGGGCGCCGGTGAGATCGCGGCTCAGGGAGCCATTCTGGTCAAATTTCTTCTCTACATAAGATGGATTGAGGAGTCAGCGGGTATTGTTGGTTTCGCGCGGCGCGTGGCTGGGCAAGGGGCATGCAGGTGACGAGAGACAACATAGTGCGGTGCAAGTGCTGTAGCCGATTAATGACGGAGAGAAGCACAAATTGGAAAAGCGCACCATGGAGCTAGGGTAGCTTACCAGCGACGTGTTTGAAGACAGGACCTATATTGGGGAGGTGCTCGTGAATGCACACCTTCTCAACGAGCTCCTTCGCAAGTTTCTTGCAATGCTCGCAAGACTTGACGTCGCACTTTATAAAGCAACAAGAGGTCTCAGGTCTCAGTTTCCTGAACGGGCAAAAGTTTGGGTACCCGGCAACAGCGCCTCACCTGTGTCCCCTCGAAGGACAGTGAAGAAAAGGGAAGTAAGAGGGGAAGCGAGAAAATCGAGGGGCGGAGACGAAGCTAGCCAGGACCAGAATATGGAGAGACGATGGGCATTCGCTTACGCGTGTGCGCTTGATACGGCACCGAATACACGCCCCCGCATCTCTCATCTCCTGCGTCTTCTCCGACGGCCGGATGGCTCTCTTCTTGGACTTTGAGTTGCCATTCATGACGCTGCTCCTGGAGTCGCTCCGGGCACGTTTTGATCCATGGCCCGAGGTTGGCAGCATCGTCGAAGACGAGCGGGGACTTCCATTGGCATGGAGGTCGATGTGAGGTTCTCTTGGCGGACTCTGCCGGCTGACGGTCGGGAAGAGGAGGGAGTCGTCGTTGTGGATCTCACCATAGGCATCGTGGGCGGCACCGGGCGTCAGTGCTCCTCCGAGATGGTCAAGATGGTGCTCCGGAGTGGTCCCGGTCGAGGCATCGGTGAGGGACGGCGTGCTGTTGTGGAACGACGACCGCGGAGATGAAGCGGGCCCACTGCCGCCATTCGAGGGTCTCCTCGTCATGTCCTCACACGGTTCGAGGAGAAGACCGTCCTTCTGAGCCAGATCAAAGTCAAAGTACTCGTGAAAGTAAGATTCATTCACGATCCCGGACTGGGGGGAATTCCTCGAAGATGGCGACTCGAAAAGAAAGTCAAACGCAGAATTAATGTGAGGAAGGTCCGATGACGAGTCGAGGGACAAAGTGGACATGGACGGGGGGGTATAATCCGGGTGGAGTGTGCTGCTGGCGCCTGTACTGCTCCTGCTCGTGCTCCTATTGTCCCCGCTGATGCAGTGATCCAGAAACAGTCCCGTGGCATAAGCCATTGTATAAGTCGGAGAGAGAGTTGGCCTGTGCTCTTCAATTCCCCAGGGTAGGAGTAGTAAGGTACCAAAGGACTCCCGGTTGGAACTTGGCTAGATTCGGCGGATCCCGTGCGGCAGGCCGTGCAAGTATCTATCCGTTGTCCACCGGTCTTCTGCTTCTAAAATAAACCCTGCGTCAAACTAGGAAAGTTCGGTGACAACAAGCAATGGTAGAGGGTGTATGTGTATGTGTACGTGTACGTGTATGTATGATCTGTTTTCTCGCGCCCCAAGGAAAACACGCTATCATGCGGTGGTCCTGCTTTGTCCTGGCTTTGGCGCTTTCACTTCCGGAATGGAGGCAATGAGAACAAGGGGAGCAGACGCGGATATGCCCAGTCCGTTTCGGCCGGCTCGAGTCAGTCGGGGGCGTTGTAAGTGCTCCCGTCCAAGGAAAAATAAAATTGGGCCTCCGTAATTATCTTGCCAATATTAGCGTGGCAACTTGCGATTCCCTAGTGAAAGAAATTGGGCAGCAGAAATCCGTCGCTTGTGCAAATATGTTATATTTTGTCCGTCTTGAGCCTCCTCGAGGTCATCTTCTTACACCCTTTGAGGCCGAGTCCTCGCATGCGGGCATGGCTCCCGAGACGCTGATTGGTCAATTGCCCCTCGCCATGTTCCATTCTGGAAACCCCGATTCCACCGAAAATGAGAAAATTTGGGAGGAAAAGTCACGTGATATGTCCCGTGATCCGCATCGGAAAAAGGAAACCTGCACCTTGCATGAGCCCCCCACCCACCCCCCCCCCCGGCACTCCCCAACACCCCCTACAGACAACCCAAATAGCGCCTGACATCTGCGCGGAGATGTCTGCCGATAAAGTAAACTTGTGCCCTTCCAGCGACGGTATGACACGGAACGTTAATCTGCGCTAGGCAAAGTTGAGCGGCAGTTTCCGCTCCTTACCGTTCATGTATTCATGTGGTATGGCCTACGCCGGCATCTTGTTAGCCTCACCCCCTCGATACCCACTTGATATCCTCCCTGCCTCCATGTTCAACTTACATGCCCCTCCGCTATTTGCCTTCGAGGTAGACAAGCCTCAGGGTTCTGTCCATGTTCCTCTCCTGGTCAAGGGTTATCTCGTCAGAGGATACTTCGCATGTCCGCGGAGATGATATCCTCGCTGCTTCTGGCCCGGCCCCGAACATAACATTGAAGCTATGGAGGACCAGAGAGTGAGAGAAGAAATTGAGAAGAAATACCCATGAGGACTTTGATCTTGGCTGACTATGATGTAAGGGGCTCTAAAAATCTCCTAGGAGCCAGGGTAATATCCAGGGTCAAGTGAATTGACATGGGTACGAGGCCATGTCATGTCCATTGTTTGTTTTGAGGTCACCACGCAGAGATGCGTGTGATTGTTCAAGAGGCAGTTGTCATGATTACGGCTGTAGCGTAACAAAAAAAAAAGAGGCCATGGCGTCCGCTATGGCATGGGATTTGACCCGAGTATTAATGCTGGGCTCATGGTTGTTGTCAGATAGAGCCGTGGATTTCTTGTCGAGAAGGATTCTCTTGCACCTCGCGTATCTTGAATTTCTGTTTTAGTCTCGAGGGTCTGAATGCCGTAGCCACGCTGGACATGGGAAGTTGCTGCACATGCTCTTAAAGTCTGACTTGGACGGTGGACCTTGTCGGATTTCACGAGACCTCCACAACTAGCAGTTTTCGATCAGAACCAAGCTCATGCGGCAATTGCCAATCCATAGAGGTTGACCGCACTGGTCATCTGGAAGGGGGTTAGCTATGAATTAATGTAAAACTTCCTTCGCACTTCGTCAAAGCGCTGTCTAGCCTTTCCGGAAAAGTCAAGGTAGCGACCTAATCACTTAAGGGAACAAACCTAGAATCAGTTTCGAGGAATGTTGACTATTGATGGAGCCTCTCTACTAACCAAGAAGTTTGACGCGCTTTAGTATGTCGTCTAACGATAGTTAAAACAACTCGAATGCCTGTTCTCATTCAACGTCGTCTGCCACCTTGATGGAAACACGAGGTCGGTTTCTGTCAGTAATGGTGCAAATCCGAAGCACGCTTTGCGAATGCTTCGTCTCCGAGGGAGTCGCGATTCGGTGTTGCCTAGTCACTTAGTCCGAGGCTGCGGAGCCCGAAAATGGATTGGCGCCGCCATCTAATTGCATATTACGAGAGTCTTGATAGATCCACGGATTAATCGAGGGTATGCAGGCTGCTGGTTATGCTTGATGACGCAACTCTCAATCAATGCATCTGTGTCGTACAGAGCACAAAGACTTCCATCCAGAAGGGGACATGGGCTGGACCGCAGCGTCCTAAGCCTCATGATTTGGTGCGCTGGCCACGTGCATCAGCTTGGCAGGTTGGGAAATGAGGCTTTGCAAACATATTTAGACTGTTTGGGACCCCGAGAATGGAATAGGATTAATCTGAGGCGAGAAACCTAAATGATTGAAGATGCAGTTACGCAATCAACCAAAGGAGCTGGATTGTAACAAGGCTCAGTGAGTTGAATGCCTCCGAAAGCATCATCAGCTGGAGTTTTGGGCCTGCCGCTTCCCCATGTGGCAAACTGTGGAGTGCTGGGTAATGGATTCTCGGCTCTGGTATCAGGGTTTGCAAGGACGCCATGCCTTTGCCCTACAATGAAAGAATCCGGGCCATCGTATGGAGTGTTCGTAGATCGAAGGGATCTGGCTACCTGGATGTCACGTTCAAGTCAATCTAAAAGTGAATTGCTGCATTCCTCCCGACGTACGAGTACTGGAGAGGCAACGTGGTGATGGTTTGATTTTGTGTCTCACGGATGACTGGGCCGGGTTCCCGGCGGCCGAGACTGAGATGGAAACGTGGCCGTGGCCCCAGCCTGCTCTCGTTGCAAGAAAGAAGATCAAAACTTTCTGAGAATCTGCCTTTTCTTATGGGGGGGGTTTCTCTTCGCCAGGCTTCGTAGGGGAAACGATGACGCCTGAGGCCGGTTCCATAATTTTTTTTTAATGGGCCGGCCGCTATCCGTAGCCGCTGGCGAGTTTCTTCCGCCTCAGTTGGGAACTTGGTTCGCCACGGGTTCTCGGACTGTCTCATCTCTACGCGTTCGGGACTTTCTGGCGCACAATTGACTGTAGCATCTCCCACCTTGACCCCTGACAGGATGACTCGGGCTCGAAGCTGACCTCAAATCTGTGGTTTCCTTGGTAGGCAGAAGCTGCTACTTTTTGTTGAAGGTCGTTTGGTTTTTAACCATCATGGGAAAGCCCAGAACGGAAAAACTGGGCATATTCCCGCTTTTAGCAAGTCCCTTCGCGCCACGATGGCCTCGCTAGCGCTTTATTGGTCTGGTGATGCCGGCTGTCACAACTATTGGCTTCCAACAGTGATTTCATGCAGGCTTCAAGCTCGGTTCCTCAAATGTCATCGCGCGCACATATTCTCGCCCAGCTATGACAGAGAGCGGCATCTTCGGCGCTGCAGTTTAGTAGGTAGAGGCGGTGGCCAGGGCTCCCGGTCGAAGCTTTGTCGGAAAGCTTCGATACTTGACTCTGTCACTTCTGAGACCCAAGCCACCCAACACCAGGCTCCGGGGCAGCTGGGATGAGGGTATTATTAAGGACATCCCTCGCTCTTTTTGTCGTGCCTGCCACTTTTCACTTGCAAGGCTCAAGAGCTCTCCGTATTCCAGCGCTGCACAATCTAAATTTGTCAAGGCTACACTTGTTGGTCCAACCTTCCTCAACAACACAGTAACCAACACACCTCAAGAATCTGGCCGGTTCCAGACTTGGCTCACCGTAGCTGGCGACAAGACAAGAAAGCTGGCAAAAATTTCCCCCAATAAAGACCGTCCTATCACCCTACGACGGGTTTGTTCGCGCAAAGTTCGGACCATCGACCGATCCACCTTTCCTTCCTCCTGAATCCTCCCCACCTGAGGTTTGTGTTCAAGCTTGTCATCGCCAATCCCTCGCCCTACGCCGCACCGGACGTCAAATTTCACCACAGCCAACCATTGCGGCGTTGAGTTCCTTCGGAGGAGCCCGGAAGGCCGAGGCCTGGGCTAGTATTGGGGTCAATAAACGTTTACTTTGTTTGGGTGTTTCGAACACAACCATGGCGGCCCATTATTGAAGTTTGGAGTTTGAACAGCAGACTCAAATCTATTAGTAGCACAGCTTCCACGACCGCCGATCCCAGAATTTTCCGTCCCAGTCCCTGAAATCTGGAAGGCTTGGAGGTGGACACCAGGTTTTTACAGCACAAGCCGAACCCGCCTTACCGCATCAAGCCGGGATCTTCAGAAGTTCAGAACCACGTTTCCTGGCACGGCAGGCCCTGCACCGCAGTAAAAAGGTGCCGCTGACCTCATTGCAATAATTTGGCAAGCAATACGACATATCTGCCGAAGTCACTGTCACTGGTGCCCAAGATGGCGAGTCTCGCCGGTACCCGTAAGTCTATTTACCACGTACCATTTCCTACGTCCTGCCGTCAACCTCCAAATTTTTCGTACCCAAAGGCAAATGCAAGATTATACACGAGTGTCTGGGAAGGCCAAACCGTACCCATAGAGGATTCTCAGTGTGCACGTCAGGATTATTTCCAGACTCACCACCGTACGAGCGCCGAGACAAGAGAAGAAAACGGGAGTAGTTGGGTGGAACGCACCGCAGCATTTGCCAGGTACGGAGGAGGCGTCGGAAACTTTGCCGGGACTGACGCGGACTCAGCGGAGTCGCCGCCTCCCAGTTTGGCAAGACAGAAGAATAGCAGTAACACTGTCTTCGTCACTCAAGCTGAGTTACTGCCAAACTCGTGCGTACAGCCACGCGAGCGTCTGGAATTTAATCCGGAAAAGCGGCTTTCCGCCAATACTATTTCTACTCATCTACAATATCCGTCGCTGTCCAAGACTTGGACCCTTCATGTGTCCGCGACACTCATAGAAGAAGCTGCAGAAACCCCACAATATCCCTCTCCGTCGGATTCACAATCACGACCACCGCCGCACGCTGACCCGCAACCGTCACGGTCTTCCTCTGAACGAAGCCAACAAAGCCAAAACGAAAAGAAACGAATTCATCGAAAACCTGTTCATTCCGTCCCTTCCCCTGCACCGACGCCGCCCTACCAGTCCCCCGTTGACTACTTCTCGAAAACCACCCCACCTCCTCCATATTCATATCCTCCTGCCCCACAGCAACAGCAGCAGCAGCACGACGTCTCCCCCACGACTTCCCTCAGGATCTCGCGAAACGGCCCAACGCAACAAGCTCCGGGGAATGTCATAAATAGGAAATCTCTATCCCCTCCCCTCCAGCCCGAAGAGGCTGCACCACGGCCTCCAGTAGCACCGGCAGCGACTGCGACGCCTATCATCTCTTTACCGCACACAAATGTCATCCAGCTGCAGAGGGACGCAGAAATGACGAACAAGCTCCAACACAAGAGGGCTACCTCGGCCCCGCGAGCACCTCCACAAGATCACTTTGCCCCTCCCCCACCGATGCAACATCGGCCCCCTCCTCCCATGGCCTTCCCGGTTGATACGAAGAATCCTGGTCGCCTACACAAGCAGCCGGATATTAGCCAGAACATGCAACCTCTCCCACGGCGCCGAAGTAGCTCGGTAGGAGGAACCCTGAGCCCGGACAGCCATGGCCCGCTGGGTCAACGTCCAGTCCCGAGGCAGGGTCGGCTTGTCGCTCCGGATCCACCACGGGGGAGAAGCTCCTCTGCACAACCGCCGGCGAATCGTGACAGCTTTGTCGCGGGTGCGAGGATTCCATCCAATCCGGCCCCGGGTGGTTTCCCCCGACCTGGGAGCGCGCACAATGCAAATGCTAGCCCGGGTGGTAGCCAGAGCCCTCCAAGGAAAGCCGAGCGCCTTCGACGAAGTTGGCTGCCCGGCGGTCGGTCCCGCTCGAACTCGCAGGATCTGGGCCACGGCCAGTCGCACGCATGGATCATGACGCCGGACAATTCAGGAGCCGAGTACAACACGTCGCTCCTTGTGAATGCGGAAAAGGTTAGAAACGGCTGGAAGAAATTGATGCTGTATTCGTTTGCTAACTCTCTGTAATAACAGGTGCCCGAATTGTGGAACGAAAATGCGAACGTTTTTGTGTTTCTCTACCCTCGAGAATCGGGTTGTGGACCTTCATTCAAGGTTCAGGACTCGGTGATAAAATCTTCGGCCTTGTTCAACCGCATTATACAGGCAGAAAACGCCCCTCGGGGAAGGATATCGGCATATGGAAACAGGGATAGCCTCTCGGTGGAAGATGCGACTCGTCCAAGACAGTTCTCGCCCCCGACTTCACCACCTACTTCAGGGCCAGACACGCCTGGCGAGGTCCGGCTCTACATTCCGCACCCGCCGCCATCGGCTTCCGGAAATCAACAGGGAGCCCCTGGGCCAAGTAACCTGGACAGGCTAGTTGTCGTGCGGAATCTATTCGCCTTCTTAACGGGCCAGCCACTGATTGCGACGCATGCCAGCCCAACGCCTTTTGCTGCCTTTATGCGGATTGCAAGGCTCCTTGAAGAGTTTGGCTACTCGTCCTTCGATGGATCTTCGTTTGGTCCAGAAGTTGACCTTAGCTTCGGTTTCTTTCTCAGACAGGTGGCATTGGGAGATGTGCGCCACTCTCGAGAAAAGACGATTGAGTCCCTAGTGCTCAGCGAGCGGATGCGGTCCCGGGAGCTCTACAACGAGGCTTTTACCCACGCCGTGGGCAAGTACTCGGCTCTTGTGGATATCAAGTCTCCGCTGTTCGAGAAGATATCGCACATTACACGGCAGCGTCTCGACAGAGCCCACCTCGACCTCCTCACTCGGCAAAATTCTGTCAATCTGCGCCTGGAACAGTTCGACATCCCGTCTCTATTTGCTGGAGTGGCGAGCTCAACGACCATGTACCGAGAGGTGAGGTTCAAGCAATGGAGAAACGCGTTTCAGAGGATGCGAACCTTTGTCTTGGGCCACTACAAGGCGAAATTTGGCAACTGGCCGCCCAAGGCTTCTAGCAAGAAGAACCCTTTCTCGGAGAGTGGCCTGAATCGATTGGTTCTTAAGGCCTTGTATGCGGATATGTGCGCCCTGTACGATTTGATTGCCGATCGGACATGCATCACCCCACGAGTGCACGACCAGCCTGAAGGTGGAAACCAGAAGGATGCCAAGGAAGAGCAGGGGAAGGATTCCATGATCGCCGCCCTCCGCAAGATCCTCTACGAGTTCGACAACTCGTCGCCGCCCGTCCTCCCGCCCATGCCTTTCGACGTGCCGACTATCCCGACCATGGCTACCATCCTCGCGACGTATGATTCGCTACCCCAGAAGGACCAGCAGCGTTTCGACAAGAAGATTAAGGACCACGAACTAACACTCATCCTCGAGAAGTCGTACGACTTTCACACGCACACCACCACGCGGTG
>Ga0247774_1000836_pt1 | contig 15547 bp, 14 predicted proteins | sample UWRJL001104B6_FD_179933 | JGI IMG/M metagenome (GOLD analysis project Ga0247774, IMG submission 179933) | Plant litter microbial communities from Arlington Agricultural Research Station in Wisconsin, United States - UWRJ-L001-104B-6 | ecosystem: Environmental > Terrestrial > Plant litter >... | reverse complement strand
TGTCGCACGCGTACGGTCGTCTGGTGGTGCTTTGCCTACTCGAGCACGGCACCGAGAAGGATAAGGAGGACCTGATTGCGGAGCTACATATTGCGGCTAACACGCTTATCACGGATCAGTACGGCTACACCGTCATGCAGCGCGTCATCGAGCATGGGAAACTCGAGGACCGGTCGTGCATTATTGCTCTGGTTACGTCGCAGCTCGTCATGATGTCGAAGCACCGGGTTGGGTCCAAACTAGTGGAGAAGTGTATCGAGTTCGGTACCACGGAGGAACAGCGGAGGATCCTTGAACAGCTGACGGCTCTTGGCATGGACGGAAACTGCCCCCTGTCGCACATATTACAGGACAAATATGGGAACTATGTCATCCGTTCGTGGACCTTCCCCCCCCCCTTTTCTAGTTTTTGCGAGCCCCGTTGCTGACTCCATTTTGTAGAAAAAATACTCACAAAGCTGGAGGCAACCGAGCGCGATTTGTTCCTCGAAAAGATAAGGCCGCACTTTATCTCTCTAAAGAGAGGTGGATCGTTTCGGCGAATACAGTCTCTAGAAAAGCTGATGGCCACAAAACCGGTGAGTCCGGCGGCAAGCAAGCGGGGAAGCAGGCTGTCGTCCTCGACGCTGCAGGTTGACATCCACTCGGCAGCCTCGACGCCGGGACTCATGATGGAGCCCAACAGACCCAACAGCAGCCCCAACAACACGAGCCCTAGTCTAGAGACAGCTCATTTAAACTTCGATGACAGTCTCGATATGGAGTCCGGGGACCGTCTCGCCAAGAAGCTCAAAGACGACGGGTATGCTAGTGGACTTCTTGGTAATGAGAGCGTCAACGATGTTCTCGGTGGGGGGCTAGATCGTGAAGTCGGCCCGGAAATTCCCACTTGTCGCTTGACCGGTGAGTTGCATCTTAAGTCACCATTTTTCAACGGCCTGTCTTAATACTGGGCGTTCTAGTTAGATATGTACTGACCAAGTACAGTTCGAGGGACTGACCCGCGATCGCCCAGCATTCTGGATCCAGTTAGCTGGAAACAGCAGAGCCCTGGTAGCTCAGAAGTTAGCTTTTCATCGAGGTCGGAAAGTACCACATCACCATGCCCTGATGGCGTTGTCCAGAGGACGAAAGAAGCGGTGCTACGACATATCGTCAACTGGTTCCAGACTTGGCTCGAGACGAGACTCGCCATCCTAGAACACCAAGTACGCACATGCAATCCAGGGTCGAGATCGCGCTCCCAACAGGAATCTAGTGCCGGGCTCGGACAGACCCGGTCGACCAGAGAGAGAAATGATTCCAAGCGGAGCCGACAGCCCGATGACTCAGACGAGCCTGATGGTAGGGAAGAAGAGGAAGATGACGGGGGCTCGGATGAAGATGAAGGGCGGGATGGGTCTCAAAACAAAGGGAAGGGGAAGGCCCATAAAATAAAGTTCGCGTGCCCATTTCTGAAAAATAACCCGACAAAATATCAGGCTTGGAGATGCTGTGCCTGGGATGGTTGGCCCACAACTCACCGGGTCAAGTAGGTTTCCAGTCCTCGCCCTATCTGACGCCAGATGAGACTCGCATCACCCACTAACTAAAAAATGCCTCCAGGGAACACGTATATCGCAAGCACATGCTCCCCAAACACAAGTGTCCGCGATGCTGCACGATTTTCCCCTCAGGTACTCACCTCGTCGACCACCTGCGAGCAAACGAAAGGTGTGAGGCGCGTGTCGAAGGACCACAGGATGGGGTGACCGACTCACAGGCACAGCAGCTTCGGTCAAGGAAACGGACGAAAGGTCAACCGGACCTGTTGGAAGAAGAACGGTGGGCGAGGATGTACGGAATCATCTTCCCTTATGACGTCGCAATTCCATCGCCTTGTAGGTCCCGCTTGCACCCTCCTGCTTCAGATCTCGCTCCAATTTCTTTCATGTTCTTTCGTCATTTCCCGTGGACAAGATTCACTAAAGTGGTCCCTACAGATTTTGAGCGCTGCTTCCAAGCCATTCCTGAGCAATCAAGCCAACCTCGGACCGAGAGTGAGATTCTCCTCGCCATCAGCGACCATGCGCGGCGCGAGTTTCCCAGGCAGTTGCGGTCGGTTCTCTCCGAGGAGTTTGACCGCGTTCTGTACGATAATCTTAAGACGGACCGACTGGTTGATGTCGCCCAGACGGTCCTCAACCAAATCCTAACGTCCTTCCCATCGGCAAGCCCAGACGGTGGTGCGGTTCAAGCTGCTCTCGCCGGGCATGGCGGTAGCAACAGCCGCGACGGCTGCAATATTGGGGCAAGCGCCAGCACTAGCAGCGGCAGTATCCCGGGCGCCGCGACAAACCCGCTCCCGTCTCCCTCTCTCGGCGACACATATGCTGCCGCGCTGACTCGGGTAGTCTACAGCCCTGCGCCGGCACAAACCACCGTCCCCGTACCACAAACCCCGCTACACTTTCTCGACATTTTCCAAGAAAACGTCCTCGATCCGCTACGGTGCCTAAACCCCGCGGTCGGCGACTTATTGCCGTATTTGTCCTTGGCGAGCGACCCGGCCGACTCGGGGTACTGGTCTTTGGGTCTCTCGACTGCCGGGGAGTGTCTGCTGCCGCAGGGTCAGCAGGACGACGCTTGTGGATTCCCTGCGTTGTCGAACGCCGTAGAAGAAGAACGAGATTTTGATCCGTGAGGACGTGCGCAGAGTTGGTTGCATTCCTGGTTGCAAGGTCGGGGGAATCCATCTGCAATCACGGGCAGTGCTGTTTTAAGACTGTACGTATCCATGTCGCAACCATCAAGGATCAGACCACGAGGATAGCCACCATGTCAATCTTGCAGTTCACTATAGCATATAAATAGAAGATATATGCTAGAAAATGTCGGCAGCAGCAGAGCTGGACGTGAGATGCTACGAAATGTCGGATGCGCGAGACACGGCACGTCCGTTTTCCAATGAAGGAGAGTGAAGATTGAATTGTGTGTGTCTGCTATCAAAGAAATGAAGGCGGCGATGCCGCTCTATATACACGATTGAAGACATGAAATCCGCATCTGTAGATACCTTTTAACAGGCTTTTTGTCCTTCGTAGAAGCAGCTGGTCAATATATCGAAGAAATACGAAGACCTTCATTCCAATTGTGGTGTCCGTATTCTGTCAGGCGCAAGCTGCAGTTTGACGGGTGTTAGGGTGCAGTTGGAAGTTCCTACTTCTAAGTCGAGCAGTATAAAACACGGTGGGTGCGCTCTAGCCGAATTCCGAGCCGAAAGCTAACATGCTATTTTCCCCTACGAACAGCGGACGCAGATAACGGTAAGTTAACCCACCAACTCTATCGCCGAACCGCTGCTTACAGTACTCTCGGCCGACCCCGACGGCCTCCTTGCCGAACTTGGTTTGGCAGACCCTCGTGACGAGGTGCTGCGAGTTGAGATCGCTCGGCGGCGAGCCAGAAGACCGACTGCAGTGGGTGATGGACAACCCGGATTTCCTGCAATGGCGCGACGACAAGCACAGCCGTCTACTTTGGATCGAGGGCGACGCTAGTCAAGGCAAGACGCGGCTCCTCTACGACATCAGTAACGAGCTACAGCTGTCGCTGGACGATGCCCTCGTTTTGTTCTTGCTCTTCCAAGCCACGGAAAACAATCCCACTGGCACTACCGAAATGATGCGCCGTCTAATCTACCTCTTTGTCAAACAACGACCACCCTTACGTCTACACGTGGATATTGAACGCTGCCATTCCGGTCGAGCAGCCTTCCAAGGTCCAGATGGAGCGGCAGTCCTATCCTATCTTTTGAGTACGATACTAGCAGATCCAAATTTACCCAATACGTACATGATTGTCGATATGTTTGGCGAGCCGGATGACGACTTCTCCAAAACCCTGGATTTTTTGGTCCGGAAACCGACGCCATCCCGCATAAAATGGGTGTTCGCGCCGCAGGAAGGACAAATTAGATGACAGGCCGAGTCCTGATGGGTCGAGGGCCGTACTAAGCATAGAACTACATGATGCGGCAGAGCCGACTCCGACGCATTTGAAAAAAACCCATCTACCCGTCCATCCGTTGGCTGATTGCCCCTATTCCTTCACCCAAGAGGAGCCCGACAAAAGCTCTGTACTACTCCAGCGGACGTTCTTGGCTCCCGTTTTCCATGGGATGGGTGGCGTTATGAACCTCCAAACCGAAAACATCCTGCCGTTTACTCGGAATATCTTTGATGAGAGGAAAGGCGATTTCGGTCTGTTACATCATCTCATCATTCACCCATATCACCTTGTCGGTTCAGAATCCACGGTAAGAACACACTAAGAAAAGTTCTCCCATGTAAGCCTAACGACCACTAGATAGGTGGCCAGCGGCCCGAGGCCAGTGTCGCCGTAAAGGACTTCAAAGGAAGCATCGACGACGCTGACGACTAAGATGGAGACCAAGAAATTCTGAAGCACTAGCAGCACGAGGCCGACATCTGGGAGAATGTCCGTTCCCTAAATCACCCACATATCGTCACATACATTGCCGCGTTCCAACGAGGCAAGGGCCGCCATCTCATGTTTGAGTGGGCTGACAGCGAAACCTTCAGGATTATTGGCGCAAAAATGTGAAGCCCAGCCTCTCAGCTAACCTCGTCCAAAGTGTGGTTGTACAACTCCGAAGGCTGGCCGACGCTTTAAAAGAGCGGCACTCTAGCGTTCGCCTTGGGGATATCAAACCCGAAAATATCCTGCGATTTGTGGAATCGGACCCTTTCTCTTTAGGTACGGTACCTACTAGTATGAGCCACCTGAGTCCATTCTTCAGCCCAATATTCTACGGAGAAGATCGCGATTGTCCGATACCTGGGCCATAGAGTGCGTGACAATGGAGTTTATTGTCTGGATACTGTTCGGCTACGATGATTTACGAGATTTCCTTGATGGTATCGCCAGGAGGGGCGGTCGATTTTTCGATACGGAAGACCTGAATGGAACACCAGTCGCGAGGCTCAGCCCAGTAATAGCAGCCTGCGTTGACGGAATCGAAGCGGAGGGGGACCTCGTGGGTTTTAGAGCGGTACTGGATCTGCTGCATATTGTGCGCACTAAGCTTCTCGTTGTCCCCCTGCCACCAGACCTCGGTCAGGTGGTCTTCTCGGAGAATCTCAATCTGGATGAGGATAAGGATACGGGTGGCTTCTCCACGCGCCTCTACCGTGCCACGGCTAAAGATTTTTGTCGTCAGCTTGACGAGATCATAGATGAAGGAACATCCGATGACTACTGGTGTTTCGGCGGAAGGCACACAAGGGCCCGCCAACGTCCAATGTCGGCGACAAAAATTCTGGCACCAGCGAGGCTGGAGTCAAGGTGGCTCAAGCTAGAGGACAGGCTAGCTATAGGCCTGGCTGTCTTCCATCCCGATTACAGCCGCTTCCCGTTGGACCACATATGGGAATTTCCCGTAGAAACGAATTTGCTCATGCCCTTCTGCGAGCCATCGAACCTATCGATATGCTCCCTACCTCTGGTCGTCCATCTCGACTGTGTGGCAAGTGCCAAGGGTTTAACATCTGGGAACCCTCATTCCAGACCATCGACACTTTGCCGGAACTGATGTCCACGCCCGTGCCTGCGACTTCTGTAAATGCAATCGGAAGTCGCTCAGTACCTGATTCTCAACAAGCTCAAAAGCATTCGTTTCCACCCCGAGGACTCCATATCTACATGGATAAGGGATACCCTCCCGTCTTCTCCCTATGTCGAAATGCCGAGCTGCCGACCCCTATTCTGATACAGATTGGGTTTCCTAGGCTTCTTTTGTCGCTAGCACAACCTATTTCGAGATTCTGCGGCAGTGGATCCAGCATTGTGACGAAAACCACCAAGCATGTCGGCCGCTAGGTCAGCCGCTGGAACGGGCTCCTTTACCTACGAGGCTCATCAATGTCGGGGCCCCAGACTCATCCGTCATCTGTCTCTGGGAAACCGCGCCAGAATATACGGCAAGCTAACGTTGCCCTATCTCATCCGTGGGGCAGCGGCCCCCACTTCTACACGGATGAATCCAACATAGATCAGCACAAAGCAGCGATAGAGATGCATGTCCTGCCTGCAACATTTCAAGATGCTGTACGTGTAACGCGTGAGCTCGGGCTTCGATATGTTTGGATCGACGCAATTTTCATTGTCCGTGGTCCCTCAGGCGACTACGTGAAGGAGACCAGGCACATGGAAGAGATATTCAGCTCTGCGTATTGCGTCTTGGCGGCGACTCGCGCTCATAGCCAGCTCGATGGGTTTCTCCAACCACGAACGGAGCGCAATTATCGGTCTGCAGCTTTATCGACGACTTCCGTCAGGATGTCGTAGAGAGCCATCTGAACAGGCGGGCTAGGTGCTCCAGGAGCGGGCACTGGCACGCCGCACCATATACTTTGCCGAGAGGCAGACATACTGGGAGTGCGGTGGCGGCGTACGGTCCGAGGCCTTGACCAAAACCGACAATCTGGACGCATCCATTCTTGCCGACCCCAGATTTCCCAAAAAATTGGTATATACTTCTCGTGACGAAAGCATTCGCGCGTGCCAGGATCTTTATAGACGATACTCGCGCATGGCTGTGTCATACCTCCCGGACCGCCCCATCGCTATCGCGGTACTGGAGAGACGGTTGATCCGCAGTCTCAGGATAAAAGGAGGATACGGCGTGCTCAACGACGGTCGCGGCCTATTTCGGCGCACTCTGTTGTGGCGAGGTGGTGCTGAGGTGCGCGCGCTGCGGCGCATTGCGTTCCCAGCGGACCTTGAGATGACAATACCTTCGTGGTCCTGGATGGCGTACGACGGCGGAATTGATGGCATGGACATGTCGTTCGGCGAGACGGAATGGCAGCCGGACGAAATTTCTATCTCGCCGACTGCGGGAGACCAAGCGGCCGAAATTTCTATCTCGCTGACTGCTGGAGACCAAGCGGACCAGGGGGCAGCAGCCACCATCTCGCCGCCCTGGCGAGAGGTTTTTATTCCCAACGCATACCGACCACGAGGTACGACATTATTTACGGCGACCCAGAGATATCGGCCGGCCAGGAGCTCCAGTGTCTCGTGATAGGCAAGAGTAAAAACTAGGTTTGCTGCAGATATACAGCACTATGTCCTGCTTGTGGTAGCACCAAAGGGCTGGGGTTTGAGGCCTGTTAGCCTTGTGGAGAGGGTCGGTGTGGCTTCCATCCCAGGCACGATGATCGACCTCGAAGGGCCCGGGAGGCCCGTCAAAGTTTGCTATCCTCTTTCTTCCTGTCCATTTCCTTCAAAACATGAAGGCATATTAAAGGACAATTCCTTCTTCTTGCGCACAACTATTGTCGTTCAAATATCCGCTACACTTCCTGGCTAAGAGGTTGCCCCGCGGAGCTCGCCCAGCGTCGGCCTCAGGTAAGGTACGCAAACGGGTGGAGTTCGATGTGCCCCTCGGCCATATGCGTGCGCGCAGTCTGCTACGAAGAACCAAGAAAGCGGCGCCGCTAAAAGCACACGAGGCCGGAACTCGTACAAGCTGCAGTAGTTTACGCATGAAGCCCGAAGAAAGGATCCTGCGTCTCCTTAAGGAGTCGGGATATAGCAGCATACATCTCTGACGACCTTCTTGCCGATGTCCACAGTATAATGAGAGACTGTAGCCGGTAGCACGGGCTTTTCATTTCATTATAACTACAAGCTTTCCTACTGGCTTAGACAGTAAGTTGAGCACCAAGTCTACGGTCATAAGGGATGGGGTCATCCCAGTCGATTCAGCTGGCCAAACTGTCTTGCGGACTTCTATATCCTTACTGGCCGGTTGGATCTGAGAAACCTCGTGCTAAGTACCACAGGATTATTTCGCAGCCAACCGCGTATATACTCGATAATGGTGATTCGTGATCTAGGATACGGCCTAGTAGGGTATGGCCTTTCGCCGGATCGGCGGTGGATTCGCTGGCGCGGACAGAATTTCTTGTGGCTTCCCCCGAGCTACCGGCCTCTTACAAGCTCGACCGTATGGTGTCGCCATGGCCATGCCCCCACTACATCGTCAAATGGTTCACAAGTATCGACATCTGAGGTCGCGCTGGGCTGCAGTTCAGGAGTTGTCGTGCTGAGACTGACAGAGCCCGAGCTTTTTTTCTTCTTGAAATTAGGGTTAGCTTATTATTGCTTCCTCGTCTCCCTTGTGGTCCCTGGCTCTCTGGGTGAACAGAATAGTTGCCGACGGTAGCTGCACGTCAGAAGGACGCCGTCAGCGTATTTGAGTGTTAAATGGAATTGGGTGTAAGTCGAAGCAGTGTTCTCGTCTAGAGTGCTTCTTTCGATTCAGTGACAATCAAAGAGAATCTCCATCAAGGTTTTCTAACCTTGCAGAATAGGGCTCAAGGCTCGCAGGTTTATTTATACTAGGGGCATCCGTATATTCTGTCGCATTTCAGAACTGTCTAGCCGGCGTACTCGTTTGCTACCGGTTGAATTTATGTTCGGACTTAGAACTACTGAACAAGGTGGGGCGCGCAATGCACGTGACTCGATGTCGAGGAATTACGAATAGAAATCGGCAAGTTGAGCAGCGACACATGAATTCCAAGTCAATCAATTAGGTCAGTCATGACGTGCCCCACCACCTTTTGGCGAAGCTCCACGTCTCTAGCTACGCGAAGCTCCCGCTCTAAAAAAAAAAGTTGGAGCACCTGGATGAATGAAACGCGTTTGTCCCTCCTACGCATTGATCTTCTAAGCCTCATGAAAACCCCTCGACCATTTTCTTCGATTCCGTAAAAAAATGGCGTCAGCACAACAAGTATTGCGGTCTCCCACAGAGCTTGAAGGCCTCCACAAGAACCTCTCGCTTCCACTCCCCATCCGACCCGACGGGCGGCGACCCCGCGACTTCCGCCCCATCACGGCCGAAGTGGGCATCATGCCGGGCACAAACGGTAGCGCGCGCGTCTTCTTCGCAGACGGCACCGAGGCCATCGTCGGTGTGAAGGCCGAGGTGGCCAAGACGGAGGACAATAAGCTTGACGACGCGCTCGATGGCGGCGAAGGCCCGAGGACGACCATCGAGATTGGCCGGACGGGGGATGACCCTGACGGGGTGGGACCTCAGCAGCGCGTAGGGAGAGGTGAGTGGCTGGAAGTTACGGTAGAAATACCGGGGTTTAGGGACGATGATCCGACAACGGTGTTCCTGGCGAGCATGCTGACGGAAGCGCTGCTTGCCGACAAGGAGTTTCCGAAGAAACTGTGCATCAATCAGCGGTTCCATTGGCGGTTATACCTTGATGTGTGTTTTGATACGTTCTTGGCACTGTTCAAAGATAGCAAACTAATTGATGGCAGATATTCCTCATATCTCAGCCATTGTCCTACCCACTCCCACTTCTGTCCCTCACAACACATTTAGCCCTTCTGACCACCCGCCTCCCCCGACTCAAATCCGAAGGTGACGAAGACCCGATGTTCGACGACGATTGGGAGGCGTCCTCGTACATATACGCAAAAGATTCGACCTCTTCTTCCCGTCCTCCCATAACACTACTGGTCATCGCCGTTGGCGACAACATCCTCTTCGACCCGACCGCTGAGGAGCTGGCAGTAGCAGAGTCGGTCATAGCTATATCCGTGTCTGAGTGTGCAAGGTCTAAAGACTCCATGGACCATGATGGTGGCCGCGACCTGAGACTCCTGGCTATAAGAATGGTGGACCCTCCGTCGCGGTTAACGCCGCCTGGCGTGGCCACTTCGGAGAATCAAAGCCAGCTTGCAGGTGCTCCGTCGCCAAATAAAACGCCGAGCAAGACGCCGAATAGGAGTTTGAACGGACAGGAGAGCGAAAAGGAAAGTGGAGAAAGGGGTTTGTGGAAAGCACCACTCGGTGGTACGAAGTTTGGCGTTCTAGAGCGGATGATACAAACTGTCCTTGAAAAAGGAGGCATAGCTGATGAGGTGCTAGACGGACTGAATGGGGTAGAACTAGAGTCATAGCAGTTGTATTTGCAGCCGTCTTTCATGAATTCATGTCACCCATACTAACTTTTGGTCGACAGCTCAATGAATGACCAAACTTGTCACAAGCGAGCCTCAGGAGCCAAGTTCTTCTGCCACACTCTATCATTGTGTACTGGTATTCCCCGTCTACGCCGGAACTCGCAGTTATTTTTCTCCCTGCGGAAGGTCCTCCGTATTGATATGGACCTCCTTCAGGTTTTCCCTGACCAGCTTCGCCAACTCCTTCGCCTCCAAGGCTTCCAACCCGTCCCTAATCAAGCCAGAAAGCTCCTCGCTCATGCCTTCCTCATTGTCGCAGTAGATATCTACCCCCTCCTCGGTGAACAAGGTCGGCGCAAACCACGTAACAACCCACCTCTCCTTCCCCTTCCCGTTCTGCTCCCGTTCCCCCCACCCGATGATCTCCCACCGGCACGAGATGAGCTTCAGCACGCCTGCTCCGCGCCAGTCCCAGATGAGGGTGTTGTCGGCCACCGTGTCGACGCCAGAGATGGTCTTGACTTTGGAGGGCCCCTTGCCTTTCGCCTGGTATGCCACCACGTCCGAGATGCGGGCCGAGCCCCCGTCCGTGCCCCGCAGGCCGCCGTAGGTGATGCTGAGGTTCTGAGCGGTGCGCCACCGCTTGAGGGTCGAATGCGTGACGGTCCATTTCTGGTGCAGCCAGTCGAGGGCTGGCGGTGACACTGTCGAGCTTTCCGAGATTGGCTGGTATTTACCTGGCACGCGGAGGCTCACACCTGAGGAAGCCATTTTGTTTGCAGTGTGTGAGAAGCCTGAAATATTGATGTGGGTGCCTGCTACGCGAGTTTTCTTAATTGGAGGTAGTTGCTGAGGCGTGAGCGATGAGCTTTCAATTGAGCCCCGTATTTGTCGATCTTCTGGTAACCTGGTTTCGAGAACACAGTGTGGAAGCGGCGGAGAGCCGGGCCTGGGTACTAACAATTGTATGCTTTTGTTGCAAGGTATAGATAGAGATACAGTGCGAGAAAACCATCGCCGTCTTTGCTCACGCTAAACTGGGTATCATGAATCTAAACTCCACAGCTCTTAATGATCTCGCCTACGATGCTGCCTCTCACGGTCCTTCCGGGGAGATGCACTCCGTTCTCTTCTCTTGTCAGAGTCCTTCTCCCGCCTCTCCTTGTCACGACGTGGTTCTCTCCGGCTATCGCGTTCCTCTTGTCTTTTCCTTTTTTGGCTACTCTCCTCATGCCTTGCCTTTTTCCGTTCTCCTTTAATTAACTGATTCAATTCATCATCCCGCTCTTTTTGAAGCTTCTCCCTCGCCTTCCTGACCTCCTTGGCCTTAGATGCTCCCTTCTTCATCATAGCCAAGGGATCCCCGGCTGACAACCTGGCGATCTCCCTCTGCTTCCGGCCCGGATCGTCGTTGCCCCAGACGTCCCTAGATGGCGGGTCAAACGTCTCCGGCGCCATCACGGCCCCCGCAGCCGCGTACCAAGGCCCCTTCTCGAGCCCTGCCTTGCCCGCGGCATTGGAGAACCTCATGGTATACTGGTCTTCGAACTCCCGCTTCCGTTTCGCAGCCTCGCGCATAGCCTCCTCGTTCTTCTCGGCATGCATTCGCGCCTTCTCATCGCCAAACAGGTCGATATGTCCCTCCTTGTTCACCAGCGGTGCTTTGGAATGGGACTTGCGTATCAACGCAGGGCTTGCCTCTTCTCTCGATGCGCGCTCCCTTGCCAATCGAAGCTCGAACTCGGTATCATCCTCGCCGGTACGCTTCCTTTTCTTTCGCTCCCTCGTGGGACCGCTTCCCGGGAAGTCCCCCAAATCCTTGTCGACGGCGCGATTTAGGGGCGCTTCAGCAGGCGGCGACGGCGGAACCTCTCCGCGCAGGATGGCAAGACGTCGGTTGGCGTCCTCCTCCTGCATGCGCTGCTCCTCGGCTTCTTCCTCGGCTTTCGCCTTGGCCTCATCGCGGCGGACGCGTTCGATGTTGGCGGCGCTGTAGGGGTTCCATGACTTCTTGCCTAGAAGGTGACTAATTAGAGCAGACGAGTAAGCGCGAGGTTCAACTTTGTAGGCACTAGGTACCAAAGCTCAGAGAGACGTGGGGGGATGAAGAAACGTACAGTGGCATTTCCGGCCTTCCACAAGTGAATTCTAAGCATGTGATCGCAGTGTTTAATGACGCTCGCCTAGTGATGTCCCCCTCCAGGAGACGTTTCTTCCAGGGTTCTTTGGTTTAGGAAACTTGGAAGTTCGCGATGATGTTGTCGAGAGTTGGATGTGGGTACTGCAGATGCTTCAGCAGAACATATCTTGCGGTTGCCGGATATGACAGTACCGTAAGCCACTGGATTGGCGGGGTCCTGTAGCGACAAAAGCAACTCCCGCCGGAAAGAGTGAAGGTGGGGCAAGAGGGCTCTCGCTCCCGCAGTCAAACAGCGAGAAATTAACGGGAGAAAGGGCAAGAAGACCGGAACCCTTCGAAATTAGAGTATAGGAAAATAATAAAGAAGAGCGTGAATGAATCGCGTCTTTATTTTTGTCAAGCTCCCAGTTGTACTAGAGCCTCGTCTCATGTCCAATGATGACAAGACATATTGGGATTGCGGGGCAGAATGTTGACACACATGCATATTTAGGCAGCGTCTTCTTCCTACACCAGCTCTGGAACGGCACTGAAACACCAAACATCATCATCAACACTTACACCTACACATGGAGAAACGCCTCGAGATACGTCAAAACGAAATGCAGTCACTTAGTTATCAGAAGATCAGTGGGCCAGACCTTCAGGCTCTGTTATGGAAGAATCTGGGCGGCGTCAGCCCGCGGGATTGGGGCAACAAGATGCAGCACATGCTCTTTCGCAATGTCGACGGGCAGGAATTCGTACTGCTATGCAGACCTGTGGACTCGTTGCTACCCGGCTACTTCTACATTAACGAAAAGCAGCGACAATGGGCACGGATCGGAATGAATGATAGGATCCAGATGAGACCATACAACCCAACTACTGTGGGCGACGCCTACTGCATTGGCTCTCTCGATCTCAATGTCGCCTTCGCCACCGCCAGGGACGGTGGCGAGGATGCCTTTGAAGAAAAGATCCTTATCAACGCCTTCAAGACCACATTTGCCAACCAAGTCCTCCAGCCCGGGCAGAAGATTCTGATGGAGAGCGGCGGATCCAAGTTCCTCCTCACTGTCAAGAGCATCAAGCTCACGCCTATGGGCGTGGCGGCTGGTCTGGATCAGGACCCGTCCATGGACCCTCGGACCCGCGGTCTCCTCTACGTTGGAACACCTATCACCATCACTTCAGAGTCGCCAGACCCTCGCTTCCAAGTCAAAGTCAAGTACGAAAAGGGCAGGTCAACGTCAAAACCACTGCTGAACAAGCAGTTCAAGTTCTCTAAGCTCGGCATCGGTGGTCTCGACGATCAGTCTGACGAGATTTTTCGCCGCGCATTTCTGTCCCGAACAGCTACTTCGGAGATTGTCCAAAGGCTGAATATCACCCACGTTCGCGGAATGCTCTTGTACGGGCCTCCGGGCACGGGCAAGACGCTGATCGCCAGGAAAATTGGTGAGATGCTTAATGCCAGGGAGCCCAAAGTCATCAACGGTCCCGAAGTCCTCAACAAGTTTGTGGGGCAGTCCGAGGAAAACATTCGAAAGGTTTTTGAGGATGCGGAGAAGGAGCAAAAAGAAAAGGGAGACGAGAGTGGCTTGCACGTCATCATCTTTGACGAGTTGGACGCTGTCTGCAAGGCCCGTGGCAGTGGAGTGGGAGGCGGCACCGGCGTCGGTGACAGCATCGTCAACCAGCTTTTGACCAAGCTGGATGGTGTCAATCAGCTCAACAATATCCTTCTTATTGGCATGACGAACCGTAAGGATCTCATTGACGAGGCTCTTATGCGTCCTGGCCGCCTGGAACTACACGTCGAAATCGGCCTGCCTGACGAGAAGGGGCGTGCACAGATTTTCGATATCCATACACAGAAGCTCCGAGAGAACCACGTTCTTGACCAACAGGTGGATCTGAAGAGGCTGGCCAAGGTTACCGGTAACTACAGCGGCGCAGAAATCCGCGCTGTTGTGTCCAATGCCACCGAGTTTGCTCTGAAGCGAGTCAAGGATGAGAATGGCGACTCGGAGTTGATTGATTCCATCGATAATATGAGGGTTGAAATGCAAGATTTCGAGTGAGTTTTCTCGGGCATTTCTACTTCCCTTGGTGCGTTCGCTGTACAATGCTAACCTCGCTTGCCTAGGATGGGAGTCGACAAGGTCAAACCGGCCTTTGGCAGTCACGAAGAGGAGTTGGAAATACTTGTGGAGAGGGGGATTATTCCCTTCAATCCCACTTCGTTCGATAGCATCTTCCGCCAGATCGGGGAGCTCAGCAGAACGATTGAGACATCGCCGACGCAAAGGAAAGCAACTGTTCTGTTCCACGGATCACCCGGCTCTGGCACAACGGCAATGGCGGCTCGCCTTGCCATGGACTCCGGCTACTCCTTCATTCGCGTCATCACGCCCAAGTCTTTGCTCAGATTCAAGAGCGAAATGGCCAAACGAGATCACGTTACCCAAATCTTCTCGGATGCAGAGAGGTCCAAGAAGAGTCTTATCGTGCTGGACAAGCTGGAGTACTTGATCGACTGGATTCCTCTCGGCAATGCCTACTCGCCCATTCTCGTGTCAGCCATCCGAACCGCTCTCCAGTCCGACGTGCCCGTCGACAGGCACCAGCTTGTTTTTGTCACGACGACCAACTACAGCTTGGTGAAGATGTTTGAGCTTCACAACATCTTCGACAGGAAGGTATTCGTGCCGCCCGTCATGGATCTGACCGAATTGACCCGCATCCTGGCCGCCAAGGGCGGATCGTACAAGGGCAATGAGGACTGGACATGCAAACAAATCCAGGCCAAGACAGGCAGCCCGACGGTGAGGCTCGGGATCAAGAGACTTCTAGGGACACTCGAGATCTGCCGCGTGTCGTCACAAGGCGACGCGAGGGTCGAAGTTGAAGGCTTCATCGAGTCGGTGTCGGAGGATATCATCAGTGAAAATTCTTAGTGTCGGAATATGGTAACGGTTTAGATTAAAACGTCTCCGGGGGGCACACGTTATCTAGAGCGGTCTTCAGATAATAGGGGAAATATAAGGGGTCACTCTCAAGGTTCTATTTCTTTTCTGTGCCGCGTTCAACTGATATCGAGTTCTAGTCGTTTGTCCTTGGGTTTTCTCGTCTCCCATAATTTGCTCTCCGGGATGCTCCCGTGATGCAGCGATTCGCTCGAAGCAACTGGAAAGCACGGAAACATTCCGATGGTTAGCAACGTGTCAAAATCCGCGCTGGCGTCCAAAATGGCGGAATAGCCACGCCTTTCTAACTTCAGTCGCTAACCAGACGCATCCATCCCATTAACGATGCTTGGGGGGCATGGAACTCATATTCTTTTCCACCACCTTTTCCTACATTTTCCTGTTTACCATGCCCTATGATATGCGAGGGACCCCAGGAATCTCAAGCCAGTATGAATAC
>Ga0247774_1000834_pt1 | contig 15555 bp, 10 predicted proteins | sample UWRJL001104B6_FD_179933 | JGI IMG/M metagenome (GOLD analysis project Ga0247774, IMG submission 179933) | Plant litter microbial communities from Arlington Agricultural Research Station in Wisconsin, United States - UWRJ-L001-104B-6 | ecosystem: Environmental > Terrestrial > Plant litter >... | reverse complement strand
CCACTTCATCCAGTTATGCTCCTCCTCTCCTAGCTACCAAGCCGCAGCAGTATTAGAGTCTCTTTATGTCCAGATCTCCACTCTTGGCGACGATATACGCAGGCGCTACGGTGCTACGGAAAACTCCGACAACGAGTCTCCGAATCGGAAAGACGGATGGTCTCGCCCGCTCCAGCCTTACCTACGAAGCCAACTGAGCGAGCTAGTTAGCAAGAACACCATCCAGAACCTCTTGAGCCAGCTATCAGTGTAAGCTTCAGCCTCATCTTTTGCCCTGATAGGTCTCTAACGTTGCTTTGCAGGAGAGGACAAACAAGCTCAACTATGAATCTTCTCGCAGGATACCTGCTGACCCTGCTACGATGCTTTCCTGATACCAGCGACGATATTCGTATGCTCATATACCAGTGCGACCTGCCAACGCTAGGCGGCGTCCAGCCCATCGTCAGAAATTTCTGGGAGCTGACCAAGGCCACAAGAATCTACCGTGAGGTGTTGAGGGATGATAAAGCATCGACGAGGCTCCTACATAACTACTTGTCTTCGCAGGTTAGTCATGGAGAAGCAGAAGAAGCAGAGTGGAGAGTCCTACTTCTCTTCCTCGAGCTCTACAACTTCACGCTTCGAGTAGCAGGCGATGATGATTTCATGGCTGGTATTAAACCGGATCCGCTCCTTGGGCCGACCAAGCAGAACCGGCTACAAAGCTGCTGTCTTTCGTTGGAAGCCGTATCTGGACTCAGCGTGTTCCTCAAAAAGCTGTCGTTTGCTATTTATCACGATGCTGGCGTGGTATCTCCGCCGAAGAGACTGTCAAATCTTGCCTCATTCGCGTCGGCTTCGTCTGCGTCACCAAGCGCTCGGATGGAAGTCACTACCAGGTTAGACCTCGATGGGTTGAAGAGCATTATTCCTACAACAATGCAGTTGGTTTACGAGAAGGACTCAAGGCTCAGGTTTCTGCCAGTTGATCACTGGTTGATGACGTCCAAATTTAAGATGGATAACTTTATACATGACGTGGTCATGGAGTGGCAACGAAGGCAAGAAGCCGATGCTGAAGCCAGCGACGAGGAAGAGGAACAAGATATTAGTCCATACGGAGGTCTCGTGCGGACCCACCGTGGTGCCGAACTCATGATGAGGCGGCGTAGTGAGCTTGCCAGGAAGAGTCGAGAACAGCGGCTCGCTAGCGTGGGACCCACGATTGAGATACTTCAACACATGCCCTTTACGATTCCATTCGAGACACGGGCCAAGATCTTCAAAGAGTTCGTACAGCTGGATCAGGCTAAGCGTCGTGGCGGGCTTGTTGAGGCCGACATGTGGCGCCAGACCGTTTCTCATCGGCAGGCGCAGCGACACCACGGGAGAATCAAGAGAGGAAGCTGCTTTGACGACGCCTACGACGAATTCTATGTTCTCAATGACGGCCTCAAGGAACCCGTCTTCATCACCTTTCTTGATCGCTTTGGAGAGGAGGAGGCCGGCATCGATGGCGGTGGTGTCACCAAAGAATTCCTGAACAGCGCCATTACCGAGGCATTTGAAGATGACCAGCCATGGTTCACACGAAATGCTCAGGGGCTCTACTATCCAAACCCGGGGATCAATGCCTGGCATCGAGAGATGATGGCCAGGGTGGATCAGGATGAGGATCTCAAGAATTCGCAGAAGGAGGCGCTCAAGAAGCTCGAGTTCCTCGGTCGGTTGGTAGGAAAATGCTTGTACGAGGGAATCCTAATCGATGTGACATTTGCTGGCTTTTTCTTGATGCGGTGGCGGACAGGCGGGGATAAGGACTACAAGTGCACTATCAACGATCTAAGGGACGTAGATGAGGACCTCTACAAGGGCCTGATAAACCTCAAGAACGAGACGGACGACGTGTCTGACTGGGACTTGTACTGGACAATCGACGACGAAATGTGGTTTGGGGACGATCGGGAGAGGTTCCGAGCGACTCGAAATCTCATCCCCGACGGCGACACTGTCAAGGTGACCAACGAGAACCGCCTGGCCTTCATCGCCTCGACGGTGAAGCACCGCCTCGTCACCCAGCCGGCGGCCGAGATGAGGGCGTTTGTGTCGGGCCTCCAGACCATGATTGACCCGTCCTGGCTGTCCATGTTCAACCAGACCGAGTTGCAGCGGCTGGTGGGCGGCGACTCCAAGGAGATCGACCTCGAGGACCTCAAGAAGAACACGACATATAGCGGGTTGTACGTGGTGGGCGACGACGGCGCTCTGCACCCGACCATAGAGATTTTCTGGCGCGTCATGGAGGGTTTTACAGACGCCGAGCGCCGCGATGTGATCAAATTCGTCACATCGACGCCGCGAGCGCCCCTCCTCGGCTTCTCGCAGCTCAACCCTCGCTTCGCCATTCGGGATAGTGGCGTGCCGGCGGCAGAGAGGGAGGAGGACATGATGAGGCTGCCCAGCGCCAGCACGTGCATCAATTTGCTGAAGCTGCCAATGTACAAGGTGGAGGAGATCATGAGGCAAAAGCTGTTGCAGGCCATTTCTTCGGGGGCCGGGTTCGACCTAAGCTAATGAGGCGGAGTCTTAACCGCTTTGCTTCCTCAATAGAATTAGACTAGAAAGTGCGGGTGGTGCAAGATGCATCTTGATGAGCATTTGATTTGCTTTTGCAATGAGAACTCGTAGCCATTTCGGGCAACAATGCAATGCCGTTGTGCAGCAGCTAGTCTTGAGTCTCCTCAATACGTTTTATTCAGGCAGCCCAGGTGACCATGTACAAAGAGTCCCAACCCCTATATAAACATCACAACAAGAGTAGCTATGCTAGCCAAAATGCCGACCAGCCTTAAAAAGAAGTTGAAGCTCCTGGAGTATCTCTCCACCTTTGCTTTACAAAAACATGCAATGGGTCCTTGGAAGGACATCGGTATGCAAGCTAGAAGACATTTCTCAAAAACGCCGGTCTTCTTCCCAACCCATGTTTCTCAACCAACCTGCACCACATACTTGTGCTGACGATGCAGCCCAATCTCAACCTTGGACGGCTCGCCCCTCGGGTTGCCAAAGGGCAAAAACTCGGACGGCGCGTACGCCGACGCCGAGCCGGGCGGGTAGCTAGGCGGCACGTCTTCTTCCCTGGTGCCCCAGCTGCCCTCCTCGCGGCCCACGACGAGCTCGAGCACGCCGCCCTCCATGAAGAAGTCGTGCGAGATCCAGTTGCGCGCATAGGGCCGGCCGTTGAGCCGAGCGCTCTGTATGTAGATGCCGTCGGCCTGGCCGGGGAGGTACGTCTTCTTGATGACGGCGGGGCGGTTCGCGCCGCCGTTGCGGCTGCGGATGCGCACCTCGGGGAAGAAGGGTGGGGAGAGGAGGTAGACCGACTGGCCGGCCACGGGGAAGAAGCCCATCATGGCCAGGGTCGTAAAGGCGCCCATGGCGCAGTCGTCGTTGCCGGGGATGCCGTTGATGGAAGCGTTGAATTGGGCGGGTATGTACTCGTGGACCCAGTACGAGCTTCGACCGGGCCGCCCTGCGTGGTGGAACTGATACGTTGTCAGGAAGGCTTGCTCGTTGCCCATGTTGACAATGTCCTCGGTGTGGTAGTAGTTGAGCCGATCGACAAAGGTTTTCCGGCCGCCAAAAGCGTCGATCAGGCCGTTCATATCCTGCGGCGCGTAGAAGCTGTACAGCCAGGGAGATCCCTCGTACGTCGACTGCGCCGTATCGAAGTAGCACTTGTGCGGCTCGTATCCGGGCGAGCACACGCGTGTATTCTGGTACTTGAATGTGCCATTCATCAGCCGCGGTTGTGGGAATCCGCGGAAGGATGTAAGCCGCACGTCGCCGTTCTCGTCGTAGTACTGGTCGGGTTGGTCTGGGTTCCAGACGTTGCGCCAGAAGCCGCTGCGGTTCATATATTTGGTGTAGTCCGCCTCGAACCCCATCGCTTGCGCCAGCACGGCGATGGAGAAGTCGTCGTAGGCATACTCGACGGTGCGGGATACGGATCGGCTCAGGGGACCCATCCCTTCCTTGTCGAGGTTGTCGACGGCGACGTAGCCGAACCGTGCCCAGGATTCGATGTTGCCTCTGCCTTCGATGGCCCAGTCTTTGGGAGTCACTGCGCAATAGTTAGGAGGCTAATTCAGATAGGGTCTGCAGATACGGCTGACATACACTCCGCATCGGAGAGGACCGCCTCGTAAACAGTCGTCCAGTTGACACCTGCGGATATATTTTTCAGGAATGCGTCCGCCATAAGAACGTCGGCATTTGACCCTCCCTAGTGACATTTAGTAGGCTTGAGCACAGGGAGATTTTGGAGGACGAACCTGCGAGAAGCCCTTTGAGAAGCTCATCCGACAATCTGGAAGCTTCCCCGAGTTTCGATAGATATCTAGGAGTGCCCGGATCATCTCTGTCTGCGCGTCGGGATCGACAAGAGTCAACAGCGGGTGTTGGGCACGGAATGAGTCCCAGATGCAGTAGAACGAGTCGTAGTATGGCTCGGTTGAGTTCCACAGCGGGTTCTCGCCCGTGTAGTTCTGAGGCGAGAGCATGGATCGGTACAGGCCTGACCAGAAGACTGTAAGCAGCTCTGGGTCAACACCCGTGACGTCCACTTCGATGGCCGACATGGTCTCGCGCCACGCATCCCCCACCTTGGCCACGGTGCCTTCAAAGTCGAAGGTGGGAATCTCCGTCTCGGCGTTTTCGCATGCCTGATCAGGGGATATGAAGGAAACGCCGACCCGGGCCAGGACCTCGGGCGTCTTCTCAAACTGGATCCACGGTCCGCCAGAACCGCTTGGGTTCTCCCACCCGCGAGACAGGCCGTTGAGCCATCGTTCGGCCGTCGTCGCGTTGTCGCCCTTGAAGGTTCCTACGCGCCGGATGGTGCCACCCCGAAAGTCGGCGCAGAAGTAAGCCTTGTACTGGCCTCGGCCGAAGGACGGCGAAAAAATCCCCTCGCCAATCATGCGGCCCGTCTCTGGGTAGACCTGACAACCAGCGTAGGGGATGGATGACGTGCCGCCCAGGTCGGTGATGTCGATTTGAATAATGGGGCTGTTGACCGCTGCACCGACATCGTGGAAGGTAGTATTGTAAGGCGGTAGAAGGTCATCGCTGGGAAAGCTGAAGCGAAAGAGCGTTGTGTGCATCGAAGCCGTCATCTCGGCGCGGACATGGTTGGTGAGGTTGATGGCCATGTAGCCGACGCGTGCTTCGGTCGTATCGTTTACGCGAGTGACCTGACGACCGGAGAGCGACCACCAACACTTGGAGAGGTCGTCTTCGGGACATCCGGGATGGGCGAAAAGTGGGAAGTTTCCGAGCGACGGATTCTACATTCCATGTCAGCGGAAACAGCAGCGTCGAGCAGGACTCCTTTTCCTTAGTCGTGACTTGAAGTACTTACCCCGCCGGTCCCTGATGCTGCGGATTAGCATGTGAGTCAGAAGTGAGGTCTTTGTAATCATACCGGAATCGTGAAGATGAGAGAAACCGCCTATTGGGTTGTGATCCGACACGAAGCCAGCGGCATTCTCCCCCGGTGATAGGACGTCCGGGCAAGGCTTCGCCATACCTATTCCACAATCAGCATTGGGCATACCGGGCCTCAAAACTCTTTACATACCATATGGCAACGTTGGACCTGGAAATACATGGCCTGGCGAGGTGGTAAGTCTGACATTCACCCAATCATATCCCTTTGCCGCGAGGGCGCTCGAGAAAGACCATCACCAGATTTAGGGCCCTACTCACCTCCATTGACGGTTCCAATAAGTGGATCAATGAGCTTGATCACATCCACCCCTCGGATCGTTGTTCCCTGCCACTGCTGTCCGGCTAAAAATGGTATCGCCGGAGAATAGTCCGACACGCGCATAAAGTAGAAGACCAACATTATAAATACGGCGAGTGTAAGTAAGCGCATCGGCCGCCGAGGCCGGGCTCCCATTCTTAGTAACGCCATGTTAGACAACGGCGTCGATTCCTCCTACAGAGGTTGGTCGAATCGAGGAGAATCTCCCTTCGCCCTTCCCGACGCGGAGCCCGTCGGGATAGGGGAGGCGGCGCCTGCGCTCTCTTTATTCCTCTTCCTGGCTTCGCTATGCGCTATGTGACGCACGTGAGGCTACCATGCAGGCAAGAATGCGCGGGGGCACGCTGGGATGTGCCCAAACGTTGTCCGTAGGTTGGACGCGTTAGTGCCGGCCAGGAATAAATAAGAAGGAGAGAGGGCCGAAGAATGAAGCTAGCGTCGACACCGCTCCTAACCCTTCGCCGTCTGCGGATCGGAACCGGTATGAGGGTGTGCTACCGTGTGTGCGATACGTCGAAAAAACTCGAGAAATCGCCCAAGCAATTGGGTGGCGGCATTCTCCACGTGAATGAACGACCTCGTCAGATGTGAGCGCCGAATCTGTTGTCTCGAGCAAGACTCGGCGATTTGAGAACGCGATCGTCCCAGTTCAAAATCGAGTCTCTGTCCTTCTCTCAGCCGTCATGCAACCAACCTCTAGTCTTCCCAAGTGCAAAGTTGTTGAATGTGTATGTTTGGAATGAAGAAGGTAAGTGAAAACGTGGACAGATTTGAGACTCAATATTTGATACCCAAAAGGCTTGGCAATGTTACTCAATCCGCGCTGGGACCTGGGGACGGTGGTAGTGCAAGCTGTTCCCCATTCGTGCAGCACTTTAAAAGTTAAAATGATTTCTGGGGGCGGAAAGTTTGCCCTGAACCTGGCTGGCCCGCTTTTAGCCTAGGGAACATTGAGCGGTATGGTATGGCGGCAATCAAATCAAGAACCTGTAAGGACTTGGAAGAAGGATTTTAGAGGAAGGACTTTGGAGGAAGTGTCGATTCCGTATTACCATGAATCTTCATACGAAAGTTTTCTTCAAGTTTTGGAATAAGCAGCGCCCCCTTTTTCCTCTCAAGCTCATGCCGTCGAATAGGAGGTGCTCCAGGTCTCTGACTAGGCAGGGCAGTGTGATTTGCCATTCGCTGGTTCCTGCAGTAGTTCTGGGCGCGCAAAAGTCGCTGAGAAATGGGTCAGCAGCAGCTAAGGCCATGCTTAGCCTGGCTACGGTTCAGCCCTTCGGCGCCCCTCAACTTGCCAGGCCGCACCCACTGTTTTGGGCTCCCTGTACTAGTAGCAGCCCGAGGGCTGCATCCTGATACAGCTTCAAGGCTCCGAAATGAAAAAATACTGCAAGGCGTGGACAGTAAGAGCTCTCCAAACCAACACCACGACCACATCCTCTTCTTCCCAAACGATTGCAGAGATTTTGCGGAGTACAGCTAGGGGAACCTACCGTTGAATACAGCGGTATCCAAATGGTATTTACTCCCGCTGAAATTTTCCTTCTCCCTTTGTCTTTTCGACCATAAATCATTCTTTATTGCTTTTGAGGAGTGAATATTCGAGAGCGTCGTTTGCCTTACTTGCCAGATAGCCTTTATTGTTGCTGTTGACGAGACAGCTGGGGGACGATGGAGAGAGCATTATGCATGCATGTCGAAAAACATGGCGTCCAATTTGTCTGTGTTCCTATTGGTCCATTTGAAAGCCGCCAATTAATATCACTCAAATCCCCGCCGAGACTCTACTTGTACATCGGCATCTTCCTTCCAGAACATCGACTTTTATCCATCAAAGCCGGATCTATGCATGCCACAGAACGGAGGACTTCCCTACCTGTGCTGTCTCCGCTTTCGCATTTGCAGCGGGTCATGCCAGGCGAAGCAAGCTCTTCTCCGGCGAAGACGTTCTTCAACTGCGCGTAAATCTGCGTGCACGTGCATCACATGGTCTCAATCACTCGCCATCCATCACAGGAGTCAGCTCATCCACTACGGTCTATATCGGCCTCAAGACATCGTGATACATGCGTCACTTACGAAATTGAATCACTAGACGCCGAAGCGGGTAGTTTGTGTGTAGACTCATTGCAAAACGCCAGCGCTCGGCCCCCAACTTTCGAGCGATACAGAACGCCTTTGGACGCCATCATCGTCAAAAATGAGGCTAAACTTCACTATGGCACGCCTCCCCGTCACCATGCTGCCGCTCTTGTGGGCAGCCCTCGGTTCGGTCGGGATGGGCTCGGCCGCCATCCCGGCCGAATGTCCGCGGTACACGACGACGTCCTACCGGCGCGACAGTCCTCCCTTTTCCGCCGGGGTGCACAAACTGCCGTCGATGCGACCCTCACCAGAGTGCCGGACTTTCCACTCACCGGAGGTCGAGGCCGCCATCGACGAGATGCGCAAACTCGTCAAGGACCCGGATCTGTTTCGCCTGTTCGAAAACACGTGGCCCAATACGCTCGACACCACCATCGCGTGGAAGGGCGTCTCAGCCGAGGATCCGTCCGAGGAGCTCGCCTTCATCACGACTGGCGACATCAACGCCATGTGGCTCCGCGACAGCGCCAACCAACTGCAGAGCTACATGCCGGTCCTACGCTACGATCCGTCTCCCGACTCTCTGGCGAGCGTATTCCGCGGCGCCATCAACCTCCAGGGCCGATATATCCGGACGTCCCCGTACTGCAACGCCTTCCAGCCGCCCACGGAGGCTGTTGCCGATGGTCTCGAAGTGGAGCATAACGGCTGGGCGTCACGCGACGTTGTTAGTCCGTCGTACAACTTGCAGGTCGTATTCGAGTGCAAATACGAGCTCGACTCGCTGGCAGCATTCCTACAACTCAGCCACGACTACTACTCCAGCACGCGCGACTCGGAGTTCTTCCGGCGGACGCGCTGGGTCGACACGGTGGATGCCATCATCGGTGCCACGTCTCAGCTTCTCGAAGGGACGTACAGCGCCGATGGAAAGGTGCTTCGGAGTGCCTTCAGCTTCAGTCGTACCTCGGACTCGGCTTCGGAGACAGTGTCCAACAGGGGCGTAGGAGCGCCGGTGAAAACCGGAACGGGGCTCGTGAGGAGCTTTTTCCGGCCGTCGGACGACTCGTGCACCTTCCAGCTTTTTATCCCTGCTAACATGATGTTCTCACGATACCTCGAGGCCTGCGCGCGTATCATGGGGGAGATCGACCTTGACAAAGCGGGTAAGATGAAGGAGTTTGCGGCGAGCATTCGGAGGGGAATTGAGAAGTACGGGAGGGTAAAGCACCCGGATTACGGCGTCATGTACGCGTACGAAGTCGATGGCTTTGGCAGCCAAGCGCTGATGGTAAGGAGAGCACCAACCGAGCAAAATCTGCAATACGGGCTACGCGGAAAACGACGGGAGAGTTCCTCTATAGTTGCTGACAGAGAAACCAGGACGACGCAAACATCCCCAGTCTCCTCAGCGCACCGATGCTGGGCTACGTCAAGAACGACGACCCGGTTTATCTGAACACGCGAAACTACATCCTCAGTACCGATAACCCGTACTTCATGCATGGCACCTCCCTCAACGCCACGGGGGGCCCGCACGTTGGGCCTGGCAATGCCTGGCCGATGGGGCTCATTGTTTCGCTCCTGACGTCCGACGACGAGCTCGAGATTGCGCGCGGGATCCAGTCACTGCTATCCTCGACGGATGGGTTGGGGTTGATCCATGAGTCGGTGAATGCACATGATGACAGCATTTGGACCAGGTCTTGGTGAGTTTCTTTTCCTATTCTTTCTTTCCTGTCTATTTTCCCGCGGTGTTGCTAACCAACGCTGTGGCAGGTTTTCGTGGGCCAATGGTCTGTTTGGCCAGATGCTGCTGGACTTGAGAGGGAGAAAGCCAGAAATCCTAGGACTTAGCTATCAGTATTAGCTTTTGTAGAAGCCCGTGGAATATGTACTAAGTCCCCCAGAGGAATCAGAATCACCCAGCTGGGTCGGACCATTGTGATCCATGTTGAGGTTCGGTGTTCGTTGGTAAGGCAATGGTATGCGGAAGGCTGTCTGTTACAAGCTGATGGTTTGCATCTCATATATATGATTACCTTACGACTATTATGCCCTATGTCTTCTCGCGCCGACGAGATAACTAGGACTCGTAGCTTTAATTGATTGCAACTTTTATTCTAGTTGGTCACCTTATGGAACGCTTCACCGCCTCAAACAACAAGCATCCTGGAGTTGGCAAACGACGTCCAAGCCTAGATCTAGTAAGATTTAGATCAAGATCAGACTATTTCGTCGGTAACAAAAGTCCTTTATTTAAACTAAAGATCCTGCTTGTGTTCGTCAAGTTCCGGCGCATTGTAAAAGACCGACGATATCTCGAAATCACACGCCGGAAAGAAGATACCATACAAACTCAAATTGGCCCCAACTTCCCCAATTTTGGGGAAGGGGGTTGGGTTGTAGCGTGCAAGAATTCTGTTATCCCATGATTTTTCGAGAAGTGTTGCGCCGGACCAGCAGATTCCAACCTAACAGATGTTAAAAGGTACTTGGGTACTTAGCTGGCACCTGGAGTGGAGGTTCACATGCTGCCCCCGCTTGTCTGGCAGTTTCTCCCGGAATTGGGTGGTTCAGAGTTGAATATGTACCGGTGCAGCGGGGTGTGACCACTTTCCCGGCTTCCCTCGGCTGCGTCAAATACCGGTGTTCCCTAGACCCGGCCTCGCACTGGACAAGCTCCATGACCTCATTCCCACAAGCGCCCCAAGTCAAATCAAACATCCACTGCCTAACATGACACTATATTGTCAATTGATCTAGAATGATCCGTTTTAGAGATTCCAACCCCAATTCGAACTCTTTTGGCAACAATTAATCCTAGTGCTAAGCTGCGAAATTAGTTCGAAGAAACCATTCGTCCTTGGGTGACTTCCCCGTCGCCCAAGTGGCACAAGCAAATGGCTCCTCCCCGCCCTCCCTTGAGGACCTTCCAACGACTTCCTACCGCACCGCTAGCATCAGCTCGACACCCCTTCCGCTCCCTAGCCTCGTCCCGCTCTACGATTCGCGCTTCGGTACTCCGACCACGAGCTCACCGTCCCACCAGGATACCGTTCGTCCAGTCCGCCCGGAGACCCTTCTCCACGTCCCTTCCCCGCCGCGATGTCGACCCCTCAATCGCTGCCGTCGAGCGCGAATCCGACACAGTCGACGTCTGCATAGTCGGTGGCGGACCAGCTGGCCTCGCCGCCGCCATTCGCCTCAAGCAGCTCGCTATAGCAGAAGGGAAAGGTCCAGACGATGTGCGCGTCCTCCTGCTCGAGAAGGCGGGCGAGATGGGTGCGCACATCGTCTCGGGCGCCGTCCTGCAGCCTACGTACCTCGACGAACTCTTACCAGATTGGCGTGACTCGTCGAACCCTTCGCGGTTTCAAGGCGCCAGTCTCACCCCCGCCGGGAAGGACCATATGCGCTTCCTCACCTCAACGGGTAGCATACCGCTACCGCCGCCGCCGCAGATGCACAACGATGGAAACTTCATCGTGAGCCTCAGCGAGCTGACGCGGTGGCTGGCTGAGCGCGCCGAGGATCTCGGCGTCGAGGTATATCCAGGCTTCGCTGCGTCCGAGGTGCTATATCGGCCAGACGGCAGCGTGAAGGGCGTGGCGACCAACGACTTGGGCATCGGCCGCGACGGCAAAGCCAAGGATACGTTTGAGCGGGGCATGGAATTCCACGCGCCGGTCACTCTTTTTGCCGAGGGATGCCACGGGAGCTTGAGCAAGCAGGTGATCAACAAGTTCAGCTTGCGCAGCGAGTCGCAACCTCAAACGTACGGCCTTGGCATCAAGGAAGTGTGGGAGGTGGAGCCGGAGCGATTCCGGAAAGGCGAGATCACCCACTCGATGGGCTACCCCTTACCCAGGAATACGTACGGTGGCGGTTGGATGTACCACTTTGGCGAGAACCTTGTCAGCATCGGCCTTGTTGTAGCTCTCGACTACCCCAATCCTTGGCTCTCGCCCTACCAGGAGTTCCAGCGCATGAAGCACCACCCGCTTTATAAATCAGTCCTCGAGGGTGGCAGCTGCATCTCGTACGGCGCGCGGGCTCTTATCGAAGGCGGCTTCCAGTCGATCCCCAAAGTGGCATTTCCAGGCGGTGCCCTCATTGGTGATTCTGCGGGCTTTATGAACATCCCCAAAATCAAGGGCACCCACAACGCCATGAAGTCGGGCATGCTCGCCGCAGAGGCCGCCTACTCGGCCCTCGGCTCGAACCCAGAGGGCGGTTCTATCTTCCTGTACGAGTATGAGGAGAAGCTACGGCAGTCGCCCATCTGGAAGGAGCTCAAGGAGGTGCGCAACATGCGGCCAAGCTTCCATTCCCCGCTGGGTATCTACGGCGGCATCATGTACTCCGGGCTGGAAGCCTTTGTCCTCAAGGGGCACGTGCCGTGGACGCTGAAGCATAAGCAACCGGACCACGCCGCTACAGGATCGGCCGACAGCTTCCCCAAGATCGAATACGAGAAGCCCGACGGCAAAATCTCGTTTGACATCCTCACAAGCGTGTCCCGGACGGGCACTAATCACGAGGAGGACCAGCCGGTGCACTTGCAGGTCAAGGACTTGGACGAGCATGCAGAGAAGACATGGCCCACATACAAGGGGCTGGAGAACCGCTTCTGTCCAGCTGCCGTGTACGAGTACGTGGAGGACGAAGGGAAGGATCTGGGCGTGAGGTTCCAGATTAACGCGCAAAAGTAAGTTGCTCTACTCCAATGTATCCGGACCAGTTTGTGTCGAGAAGCGCTACTTATTGAGACATGGGAGCCCGCTCCTTCCGGCATCTGCTTGCTCCTAATGCACGACAGTTGCCGTTTTGTGCACGCCAGGCTAACACTGTGGATTGGGAATAACAGCTGTATTCATTGCAAGACGTGCGATATCAAGGCCCCCCACCAGGACATCAACTGGTCGGTTCCACAAGGTGGCGAGGGTCCGAAATACTACATGACGTAGTAAGACGAAACGAACGAAGATGGAGCCAACACCCCCATCGTTGACGGAATGTGTTGTGGTATAAGCCGATGTGGTCCAGTCTCATAGAACGAAGAAAATGGAACGCGATCATAAGAAGATATTCCAGTCAATATATTCCGGCGTACATACGGCGAAGCCTCACGGCGGGGAGATGATGCAACGAACGAGTCGCCATGAGGCGCCGTGGGAAATTGCATGGATAGATGACACGATGGCGAGCCGTGCGAGGAACCATAGAGGCTCGTCCGCATGAATAAATAGTAGATTCGGCTTTTTATCTCTCGTCAAGCCTCGATTTAGATGTTGGCCTCGAGAGTAGACATTCGGGTGCAGCTAAGAGCGAAATCAGTCTCCTTTCGGTCCAACCCGCTGAAAACATTTCCACGCACAGAGCATGTCGTAAACAGTGCGCACACTTTGCAATATACACTATGTACTTACGGTGGTACACAAGACCAGGACACACTGAGAGTCCGCAGAGAATCCAAGCAATCCAATGAGGGATCTCTTCAATGTAGTCTAATACTCAAAGCCACTTTGATCATGCTAATCTGAACATTTGCATCCGATTTGTCCAAGCCGACGCAGCGTGACGTTCGGCATCAAAGAACCGGTGCACTCGACACGAAACCTGCGACTATTAGAACGCGGCCATGACGGCGAGTTTAGCCTGACCAACAACCTAAAGGCGAGAATTTCTCCTCGTACGCCATGCTCCCGCATATACGGAGATCAGATTTCGAAAGATAAGACCTCCCTTGAAGATTTATTAGACAATACCGGAAAGGGCAATACTACTATGACAAGATCAGGTTCTATGCAGAATAAGTTGAACGTGGCCGCTAAGACACTTTGCTCCATGTAAGCTATTCAGAGTAGGCCACCAGGCTGTGTGGACTGGTTTGGGCCTTTGTATCATCCAACATCGTCCTGGAGGGTGAAAGCGTTCAGACTCTAGTTGTGCTGCTGCCTTAGTATAAGTCCTCTTTATCGACATATAGGCTCCTTGCTTCCCATCTATTACATAAAGCTTTGGTCCCAGCGTCGGCTAGAGCAAAAGTATCTCAACCAGCAACAAATATCAACACCGGTACTGCACCAGAGACTGGCGGAAATTCAACCTAGCATATCACTTAGTCCAAACGAGGATTAGGCTTATGTATATATCTCTTCACTTGAAAAAAGATGACAACTTTAGCAAATACACTAATGCTAGCTGGACCTGTGAGGCAGTTGACTTGGGCCATGGGTTGACTTATGCGGCCCAAGCCACCTTCCGCGGCCTATTATCTCTTCTACATACAAACCGTTGGTACCGCTGTGTTCTTTTCCAGTCCCTCCTCGAATAGTGCCGAAAATGGCTAATCAAATACCCTTAACGCTGGCCATAGTTTCCTGTCCGACCTCACCATCCATTCCACTTTATTACGTCATTTATTGGGGCGTCGTTGGAGCACCGAAGCAAATAGACACTCCGCTATTCTCCCTTCCGTATGACTTCTTGTAGGCGTCGACAAACACGTCGCCGACTCCGCTCGCCCTGCAATTCACATCCAGGAGTGCATGCGCCTGGGTAGCTTCGCCCCTCACGCAGCTACCTTCGTTGTCGTAGTTGCAGAAGTAAGTCACGGCGCTGCCCACATTAAGCCACATAGCTCTCCAGGCGGGGAATACACCGCCTTTATCGCAATTTCTGAGAAACGAGTTGAAAACAGAATCGAAGTCGCCGCGGTTGAGATTTCGACCGTAGCAATTAACCGTGGGACTCGGCAGGCTGACTGACTGACGGCGAGTGACGTTGACGGAAGATTTGAGGTTATCGATACTCGCAAGAAAGGTGGGCTCGCCCAGGGCGTTGCCCTTGTTATCAAAGGAGATGCTATAGACTCCGTCTGGGAGACCGACTGGAATAATAAACCCCTGGCAGCAGGTAAGCAGGAACGTGAAGATAATGAAAGGTGTCATCTTAGCCATTTAGGTGGTTGGAGTATTATCTGAAGGAAGATTGAATTTTGGCCTCAAAAATGTGAGAAATTTGTAATTTTTCATAAGGAGTCGTGTCTGTATTTATAGTTAATGCTGCAAGCGTCTGAAGAACCAATGGTTTCCTTATACGATTTGTGTGTTATCCGCATATTCTAGATATACTGATAAGCCTCATCGATATGATCAAACAACCATTCAGCTAGGCGAATAAACCGGAAAGCCTATCGCAAAGGATACCTTATATGTCTGGATTCTGTTGTTTCCCATTGTATGATTATTAATTGCTAATATGAACATGCAGTGGTAGCTCGGCTCCAACAGCTCCAGGTAATTTGTCTTAGCAAGCCGCGAAAGAAGAGATATAGTACGTGGCTTGAGCACAATTTTAGCTATGATTAACATTGCAGTAGCGTAGTCTTTCAGAAATGGTAATAAAGTGACCCAAGGTCTTAAAATGGCACGGCCAGTGTTATTGTCCCCTGATGTGTCTGCAAAGCTCATGCAGCACAATATTAGCCTAGGTCAGTTCAGCAGGGGACCTAGAATGAAAGAGATTGCGACCGAGCCGTGCTGCGCTCTCCATGCTATATGCGCCTTCTGTAGAGGAAAACGAACAAATAGAATCATGAGTGTAAAATGTGCACTCGGTAAGGCTGTGCTGTAGTTGTGAGGTTGTTG
>Ga0247774_1000833_pt1 | contig 15556 bp, 5 predicted proteins | sample UWRJL001104B6_FD_179933 | JGI IMG/M metagenome (GOLD analysis project Ga0247774, IMG submission 179933) | Plant litter microbial communities from Arlington Agricultural Research Station in Wisconsin, United States - UWRJ-L001-104B-6 | ecosystem: Environmental > Terrestrial > Plant litter >... | reverse complement strand
CCTAAGCGTTCGCCATATAGTCTTCACGAACCCACTAGTTATATTCTAATAGCCAACCAGTCCACTTTACCAAATAGTGAATTTCTCCCTTAATATAACTCTTTCCAATTACTTCTTCTACCTCCTATTCGTCCTCTTTATCTTCTAACGATAGCATAGGTAGAATTATATCTTAGTTGCTATCTCGTACGCGGTAAGCCTCTAGGGCCTAAATAGAGAAGATATCGTATAGCCTAGCGTAAGCGTTAGGTAGGGCGAGGCGATAGGCGCTATAGCCGATCCTTTCGGTAATCCGGAAAGGTCTAACCCAGAGTCCTTATAACTTCTTAAAGTCGCCTTTTAGCCGGAGATGCTTCGTAAATAGCTTAACTAGATCCCCTTTTTCGAATTACCTTAGTATATACTATCGGTCATAGTAATACTTCTAGCGCTCTTACGCTATAATAAGTTTTTATCGGAGCTCTTCTCTAAGGTCTTGCAGGCGTCGTACGCGGTCTCGTGCTACAGGTATCTCCCCTTCTGGGATATCGTCCACGATATCGAAACGAATTTCAAGATCGTAGCCGTACATTGCTCGGAATAGAGAGATACCGGTAATCGTATTTCGGCTATTATTATAGGCGTATTCTGCTACGGATAGGAGCTTAGCCTAACTAGTTTGCTCGTTACTTACGTATACTCGGAGGTAATATTTAAGTATTCGATTTAGAATTTCTATCTAGCTATCGGTCTATAAATAAAATATAATACTTAGCCGTCTCTTAGTAAAGATATAAAAGTAGACTTCGGCCTAGAATTTATTTATAATTTTACTATCTCTATCTAAAATAATACCTCGAGGTACGCCGTATCTTAAATCGACTTCTCGGTAAAATAGCTCTATAAAATTAGTAGCTATTACGTCCGATTTAACGGCATAGAAGTTAGCTATTTTAGTAAAGCAGTCGATAATAATAAGAATTAAATCGGCTTTATCTATAATACTCGTACGGCTAAATAGTAGACCGGTAATCCAATTAAATAAGATTTCTCGCTAAAGTTTATTAGGAATTAGTAGTAGCTAAAGGCTACTATATAGCTTATATTTCGGCGTATCGATATTTTAGTAAACCCAGCATATAGCCATATATTCTGTAATATCGGTTATTATACCCTTCTAGTAGAAGTTTCGTTAGAGAAGGTCTATAGTTTTATCGCAACCCCAATAGCCTATAAGTGGGTTATCGTAATAGACTTAAAGAAACTCGTCTATTAGTGCCCTTTATTGTGGGACGACAACTTGCCTATCTTTAAAAAGGAGGCTATTCTTAATATAGAAGCCTTTTAGGTCCTCTAGGCCCTTTTAGCTTTTTAGGTTCTTAAGGACCCATATAATACTTAGGTTACTAGATTAATATTCTCGGATTAGATTTATTAGGTTTTAAGAGATATCTTTAAACTTAGCTAAAGCGTTCTAAGTAACGTCTACGACTAGGTTTAGTTTAGCTCTTTTGGCCTTTTAAACTTCTTTACCTTAACAGGCCAGGCATACCTTTCTGCGGGTCACGGCTTAGATAGAAAAAATACGTAAGAGATAATTAGTCTCTTCGCTTTCGGACGTCTTATCCAGAATAATTCTTGCTTTTAGAGTCAGCGCTCCTAGCAGCGATCCCACCGTCTTAGTAGCCCCGTTATCTGCTCGTAGTCCGCATATCGGCCCTTATTAGCTCTACGTCTCTTCCGTACAAGTCTTAGGCCACTTTCGGCTACTCTAGCTTTACCAAACACAGGTATCTACAGCAGTCTAGCACACTCTCCGATTATTCGGAACTTCTCGCCCTACCGCAGAAATATCTTTTCAAGTCTTACGCTCTAACTAGCTACTCTCTTAGGTCTTTTACCCTATTATAGGTATCTAAGATTATTTTACATCTAGTTTATATTAGTTAATAAGCTTAGAGATTAATATAAGTAGTAAACGGTTAAGGGCTAGATTGTTTTCGGTTTCGATTCTAATCTAATAAATATAGTCGGGGTATCGCAATAATCCGTTAGTAAGGTTTCGATCCCCTAGCCGGTAATAAATAGTAAAGTCGTATAAGGCTAGCATAATAAGCTAGTAGGCCTAGCGGCTATTAAAACGCAGTTATTTAGTAAAAGCTCTTAGATTCATATAATCCGTCCAGACTTCGATAGAATATTCGCTACCTTATAAATAATGCCTCCAGTATCTAAAAATAGATACTATTATAAGTAGTTCTTTATCTAGTATTACGTATTATATCTCTAGGCCTTAGAATTAGCATAAGTAAAAGGCTATCGGATACTACTATCCGTTCTTAAAAAGCTATAAATAAATAGCCCTAAAGATAGCGTTAGACGTATCGGTTTCGATATAGCTCTATCGTTACGAATCGTAATATTATAGTAAGGGTACTTCTTAAAATACTCGTACTAGGCGATCGAAAGCGGTTTATTAGTTAGGGCCCTATTTACAGGCTAGATCTCCCGATTTTCTTCCTCTAATACTACCCTTTAGTAGGCTAGTAAATAGGCGTGTAATTATAAAGTAATTATAAATAAATCGCTAATAGAAGTTACAAAATCCTAAAAATACTTAAATATCTTAGTAAGTCTTTAGTACCTCCCAATCCCTAATCGTCGCTATATAAATAGGGTTTATTCGTATACTATCCTTCTCTATAATAAAGCTAAGGAATTCAATATTTTCCTAATAAAAAGCGTATTTAGAGAGCTTCGCATAAAATTCGGCTTATCGGAGATATTCGTAAACTAGTTTAAGATATTTCTAATATTCTTCTTATATATAAAAAAAAATAAGGATATTATTTAAATAAATAATATAAAAGTTATCGATTAGGCCTTATAAAGCATAATTAATATAAGCTTAAAAGGTAATAGGGATATTAATTAAACTAAAAAGTATAACTAGGTATTCGAAATAGCTATAATATATTCTAAAAGCTATCTTCTATTCGTCTCCCTCTCGTATACGAATATAGTAATATATATCTTTTAGATCGATTTTGCTAAAAACTATAGCGCTACTAATACGATTTATAATTTCATTAATTAGTAATAAGGGATATCGATTTTTAGTAGTAATATCGTTAAAACCCTAATAGTCTACATAGAGGTATAGGCTGCTATCTTTCTTTAGAATAAAAAGGATAGGAACTCTAGCTAGGCTAATTGATTTACGGATAAAGCCCTTAGCTAGGCAGTCTTCAAGATAATCTCAAAGAACTCGAAGCTTAGCTGGAAATAGAGAGTAAATAGAATTATATAAGGGTTCTTTCTTAGGCTATAATTCGATAATATAATCTACCCCTCGATACAGTAGTAGCTAGTCTACGTTTCCTGGGGTAAAGACGTTCTAATATCCTCGGGCTAGATATGGTGGTAAGGTACTTAAAGTAAGGGTATCCGACTAAATTAATAGATTAATATTGGTAATAGAATAGACTTATAAAAACGGTTTTTACTAAAGGAAATAGCATAAACGGACTACTAAAACGTATCGTACGCATAGATTCGAATAGTATTCCCACTAGTATTATGCTATATCAATAATAATTTACGAGGCTAAAAGCCCCAGTATACCTAGAAAAATCTCTAGCTCGTCGGCATTATATTAAATAATAATATAAATATAAAAAATAGTAAAGGTTTTATTATTACGGTCTATAAGCTAGAGGCGGAGAATATAAGTACCGTAGATCTAAATTAATAGATAATTTGCTATAGTAAATATAAGATTCTGGTATCGGTAGCTAGTATCTTAAAGTCCTAGTTTCTATACGAAGTCGATGCTAACTAGATCTGCTTTAGCTTATATATTAAAGCCAATATAAATCCAATACTTAGCGCCTTAGCTACTAACTACGCCGCTAGCTTCGAAGGCTAAAGATGCCCCCTTGGGGGGCCGTCCTAGTTTTTTGATGCGTCGGACGAGGCGGGTAAGGGCGTTCTAATACGGGACCTCGTAGAGGAGCGAGACGAAGAGCGAACCAACAAGCGGGCTAAATAGCAAAACGGAAAGCGAGAGCCGGAGAATCCAATAGCGTTAATACATCGCTATTTCTTCGGACAGTAGCGGCTATAATAGCCTTTATCTCCGCAGTTATAGCATCGGTATTCGTCCGGATCCTTCCCATCAGGGGAAAAGAAGGAGATCTCCTTTTAACAGTCGTTTTTTCGTTCCTTAAAACAGCCTCTATAGTCATACTGCTTACAATAATCGCAATAGCTGCGATTTAAATAGGCTTCTAGTCGGCGATAGCTCTAAGAACGATCGTCGTACGTTCAGCGAGCTCTCTTTAGCAAGGGGTCTCGAGTATGCTAATCTAAATAGCTTCGCTTCCGGAATATCCGTCCGAAAGTAGCTTCCCAAGCACGTTACGCTTTAGCTACCATCTAACAGCGATCTTCTGGAAGGTTATCTCCCGAAGCCTTCATCTAATCCCGTAAAGATCGTCGTAGCTTTACAAAGAAAAACATTACAGAGCTACGATTACCGATATCGTCTATTAAAGCCTCTAAGCTAATAAAATAAGCATTAAATTCAAAAGGAAATTATCCTTCTAGCTACTATACTTTATTATATTTCTTATATAAAGAGATATTTCTATTTATACCGCTATTAATTATCTTCCGTACCTACTAAGTAAAAGTACTATAACGAGTCTTAACGGCTAGCGTATAGCGGACCTCGACCTTTTAGAGGGAGCGTATATAAAAATCCATATAATCGAATACCTTATCGATTTTTCGTATAGCTATTATATACCTATCGGAATCGCTTCAAAATAAGCGGTTAAGGTCGTCTTTCCAATCGCCCTATTAACGTAAGTTGCTACGTATTAAAAGCTTCGTAACTTCACTAATCCTAACACTAGGTTTAGTTATATAGCAGCTAGTACTAATACTACTAAGAATTTTATCGTTAGAGTCGAAGGGACTAGATTTTAGGGGGCTAGGGTTATCGTTTTTAATAGACTAGCAAGGAATTAGTCTTATAGTACGGCTCTATACCGTTTTTTAGCTTTAGTTTAGCTCCTAGCGTTTTTGCATAATCTAAGCTAGTTCGGCATCATAGCGGGCCTATTCCTTTAGGTCCTTTAGCTATCGTTCTAGAAACCGGCATCGCTTTACCATTATAGTTTCGTCCGAGGTAGCCATATTCTAGAGCTACTATCTCTTCTTTTCTATAGCAAGGAGGATAGGATCAGGGGTTCTATCGCTCTGGGTTACCGATTATAAGGCAGGGGCGTCTCCGTTAGTTATTTTAACCAGCTCCATCTCCCTAAAGGGTAGAGGCTTCAGAATTATAACGGGAGGTGCCACGAGGCGATAACGAAGGTAGTCAATAATACCTAATATAGTCTGGCGCTAAAGTTAGGGTTAAGTACGGGGTTAGTAACAATATTTCGTACTAAGATCAGTCTAAGACGAAGGTAGGTATTGATTAAGGTGAAGACTAAAGCCTATTATCTTCCAAAATCATAGGGGAAGATAACCCTTCTTAAAGACATTATTCCCATCCATTCTACCATCAGGAATATCCTTCGCATCAGGTTCTTAAAACTACCCGGCTGACTAATCAATATGTGGCCCGTAACCAATCTGTTGCCGTTATGGCTTCTCGTAGTAGCATCGCCGACCGGTCTCCAAACCCTAACCCTTTTGTCCTGTTATAAATACGTAAAAGGAAGTAGATAAGGTAGCGGCCGAGTTCGCTATATAGAGACGGTTTACGGAAGATCTAGAGCCGATAAGAGCATACGATAATCCCTAATCCGTTACTACTAAACCTATAGAGCCTATTATAATACTACTAATAACGTCTATAGACCCAATAGCTTCTATTAATACTATTATAGGCAACTACTTTAATTATAATAAGCTAGAATATTAGGCATAGGATTGTAAATCTAGAAAGTAGCTATATATAGCAATAAATAGCGAGGATATCTAAGCTTTCGGTAGCTAAATTAAGGGTATATTTACTAGCTATATCGTTTAATAAGAGAAGCGGTAAAATACTAAAGGCCGAGTTTATAGGCGTTATAACTTAAGTGCTCCGAAAAAATACGGTAGCTATGCTAAACGGATCCGCTATATATACTATATTTAAGAAAATAATAAGAATAGTAATAATAACGTATATATAATAAGTAAAAACGAGCTTAATAGCGATAATAAATCCGTTTTATATAGATATATTATCGGATAAGAGCTACTAAACGGAAACGAAAAGCTTATATATTATATATATAAAGATCCGTTACTTAATATAGCCTAGAATAGCGGTAATAGCGTATTCGCTATAAGCGCTATAAGCCTTTTTAAATAGCTACCTAATAATAATATACGCCTACTATATAAGAGGCCGCTAGATAATAGCCGGCTATTTTATAATAGATTAGATAAAACCTATACCCTTTTCGAGGGTAAGATATAGAATAAACTAATTATAATATTCTTAGATAATAGTATTATAGCGTTTTATATTAATAAGGGAGCTATATAGGCTAGGCGAGCCTATAAAAGCTATAAGCCTATACGCCTCCGAGATATTGGAAATAGCCTAGAACTACCTATTATTAAGGATATAGCTATTTAATTTTAGTTTTAATAAGCGAATAGTTACTAGATAAAGGAGATTAAAATAATATATAGTATCGTACTAAACAGCGTATTCCTAGCGCTGCTAACCCTAGGCGAAGAAACCCTATACCGCCTAGGCCTTTACCTTATCCCTGTCACGGGTCAAGCCCCGGGTGAAGGCACCGGCGTGGCCGGTACCAGCGAAGGCTGCCGGTCGGGGCCATGGATAGTCCGTGCGGCGACCCACCAGCGAGGCCCCAGCGGCTTCGCTGCCAAGATGTCCTCGATCTAGGTAGCTGGTATCCTTCTTTTCTTCTCTTCTTCTCTCTAGCTTAAGATAGACAATCTTAAGGCCCCAATTGTTGCTTAACTATTAGCCAGCCCTTCACATATCTCAAGCTAAACCCATAATGCAAAGCAAAGCAAAGCAAAGACGAGGTTATAAGCAGATAAACGCTAGTAGCTAGTAAATAACGAATCCGAAAAATTTTTCCTAGCTAAGTACGATATCGAACCCAAACCAGAATTAAGCGCTAAGAATATTTATCGAGAACGTAGTGCAAGAAGCTGTTTAGCAAGTACGCTAAGAGCTTGCGGAAGAGATCCGTGGTTATTAAAAACGGATTTAGCAGCTTAAGCAACGCATATCGACCCTATAATCCCCCAAACGGATACTATCCGAGACTACCCGAAGACCTCGTTATACCCTCCCTAAACCCGAGAAATATTTAGGCAGTATCAAAGATTGGGATACTTAGCAAATAGGCATTAAGGCAAAGATATAGGTAGATAGGATTGCGATTGGAGATAATAAGGCTCGCTTCTACTATATGTACGGTTACCTCTCTATAAGGCTCTAAGGCGATGTATTACTATATGTAATGGTAGTAGAAGAGAAAACATGGGAGGGACTATTAGAACACCTTGGGAAAACACGAGACGACCCGAATCGGAAGATTAAAGCGGGATAAAAACTACACGAGCTCCGGTAACGCGATACACCACTTGCCCTCTTTTTATCGAAGTTCGAGCGATATCTCTACGAAGCTGATGCGATAAAATGGGATAAGGCAGCCAAGGTTAATATCTTATAGGGGAGCCTAAATAATTAGTTAAAAAGGCTTTTAGTTGGCCGTATAAGGCTAGAAATATACACCGAGCTAACTAAGCTGCTCTTATAGCTTGGGATAACGGTTATAGTAGGCCGAGCGTAGGGATAGAGTAGTATAATGGACTGGGAGCAAACTCCGGTAGGAGTAGCATAAATAAAGACCGCGCCGGCTATTTCCCGAGAGCAGCGGCAGCAATAGCGAGACGAAGGAAAGTGCGTTCGATGCGGTTTAAAAGACCATTGGGTCCGAAGCTGCGGATATTAACCTACTAGGGACTATACGAGGTTCTCTTTAATATCCTCGCAAGAAGCAAAGAAGTAACTAGTAGTGGTTAGGGTAACGAGAATAAAGACAATAGCAAAGAGGATAGGCAGAGTTTTATAGGAAGACGAGTATTTAGAGGATTCTTATAATAAAGATAAATAGGTATAATAAGGGGTTTTTATAGTTAAACCTTTCCTGCTATCGTAGGTAGAAATCTAGCCTACGTTAGTATGAAAGGGAGGGGGCTAATGTTACGGGTTAAGCCCCGGGTGAAGGTACTGGCGTGGCCGGTGCCAGCGAAGGCTGCCGGTCGGGGCCATGGATAGTCCGTGCGGCGACCCACCAGCGAGGCCCCAGCGGCTTCGCTGCCAAGATGTCCTCGATCTAGGTAGCTGGTATCCTTCTTTTCTTCTCTTCTTCTCTCTAGCTTGAGATAGACAATCTTGAGGCCCTAATTGTTGCTCAACCATTGGCCAGCCCTTCACAATCCCCAGCAGCCTAATAATCGCCCTACGAAATATTAAGGATATACCGACTCTCCGCCCCCTAAATATTACGCTAATATAGGCTATAATAACTATATAAATAATATATTATTAAGTATATTATATAGCTGCTATAGTTTTTATAGTAATAGCCTAGCTAATAATAGCCTAATAAATTATATTAGAGGTAATCTAAGGAAAAAAAGAAGAGATTTTATACTAGAAAACCAATCTTCTAACTAATTTTGCTATGCTTTTTTAAGTATATAATATTATAGGCTATATTATTTATATAAGGGTAATAATATAATATAATATTAAATTTAAAAATAAAAGGCGTTATTAGTAAACCTATTCCCTAAATAGTATATTCTATAATAGAAAACGATATTAGATACCTAGATAGACTAGAGCCTTAAGGATAGTATCCTCCGGCGCTCGAAAAGCCTATAAGTATCCCTAGCCTAGCTTATACCTAAGGATAATAAGCCTAATAAACGGATTACTTTCGATTATCGGTTAGTAAATACTAAAACGGTTAAGTAAATATATCTATTACTTATAATCGAAAACGAGCTTTAGCGTACCGCTAGCTATCGCTTCTATATCCGGTTTAATATACGATAAAGCTTTTACTAAATTAATATAATAGAATATATAAAATAATATTCTACTATTATTATACCGATAGGCTACTTCGAGTTTAATATAATACCCTTTAGGCTAACTAATATACTAGTAACGTACTAAGTACTAATAAACGAGATTTACGAACCTATTTATAATATTATAGCTAATATAATCGATAATATACTAACCTAGGGCGAAACGGTTATAGAGGTAATAGAGAACGCTAAACGTATAATAACCCGGTTTTAGGAGTACAGAATACGCCTTAATAGAGGCAAATACGCCTAGTTCGCCTATTCGGTAAAGTTTTTAGGCTATATCCTATTATCGGACGGAATCCGGCCGGACCTAGAGAAAATCCGCGCAATACAAGAGCGTCCACCGCCCTATACGGTAAAAGAAGTCCGCGGCTTCCTAGCGCTTTATAACTAGTTTCGCCAGTACATACCACATTTCTCGGAGGTCTCCGGCCCGCTATATAAAATTAAGGAGAAGGGCAATACGCTGGTTACACTTACAGCCGAGTAGCTTACTACTTAGGAGGCTATTAAAGCCTATCTCTCGTAGCTACTAGTGCTTAAACCGCTCGATCCGAGCTGTTCCGTTATCCTTAACACGGACTTAAGCGAGAAATATACGGATAACGCTATATTATAAACCGATAGCTCCCGTATTATACTCTCGCAGGCCAATTACTATATAGTATGCCTTTTACCTATAGCATACATAAGCTATAAGCTTACTCTAATATAATAACGATATGCTACGTAAAAGCGGGAGGTCTTGGCGATTACCTAGGCCTTATAGACCTAGAGGTATTGGCTTAAGGGTATAGAGATTGTCGTAAAAACCGACCACGAGTTACTAGCCGGCATCCGTACGAAACGAGACCTACTACGCTATATATAACGCTTTATAGACGTCCTTAAACACTTTAACCCGAAGATTATTTACCGCCCCGGCTATAGGAATACCCTTACGGATTGGCTTAGCTGCCCGCCGGATACCCTAGTATTCGCTACCTTATACAGCCTCGAAACGCTTAAGCCGAAACCACTAAGCCTTAATAGCCTTTTATAAATTAATTTATAAGCTATCGCTAAGTATCTTATTTATAGCGTACTGCTTTCGGATAATATACTAGCTCTATAAATTAAAGTAAACTTTATATAGTATAAGCCTATAATGGATGAGTAGAAGGATCCGGTTTTATACCGAAAGCGTAGCTAATAGTTATTTCGTATCTGCTATTAGAATAAGCTACTCGTTAAGCTTAGCGATATCTATATACGTAAAGCCTACTATTTAATTAGTATATTCTTATATTATGCCTATAATTAGCTTTAATATTCCGATTTAGTTTTCGTTATATAAGAGATTATCTAAATATATTAATACTATTAGTTAATATCGAAGCCTATAGATATATATATCTAAGGCCTACTTAATCCGATTATACCGCCTATACTGTTTTTTTAGTAGGGGATAGACTATACCGGATCTATATAGTATAAGAATATAATATTATATTTAATAATAGTAATCGAATATATAATAAGCTTCGGTATAGCTTTCTTAATTCCTAACGCGGATTTAGTAAATATAAAGACGCTTCTTAAAGGGATTATATAAGTATATAGTCTATTCGAGGAGATTATTACCGATAACGGCCCTGCTTTCGCTAGTAAGGAGTTTAAGGACTATATAGCTAGCTATAGTATTATAGTATACTTAATAAAGCTATATAAGCTAATAGCTAATAGTAAGGTTAAAAGATTTAACTATATTATTAAGTAGATTTTTAAAGCAGTTAGCGTATATCTAGACTATATAATACAAAGCTTTCTAATAGTCCTTAGCTATATTTTAAAGATTTATAACTACTATCCGAGTTATATGGAATATACGCTAGTTTACCTAGCTTTTAGATATAAGCCGGATATATAGGCTTATGTATATGTAACGTATAAAGTATATGTTAGGGAGCTAATGGAATAAGAAGAGATAGTATACGTTAAGGACCTAGTCCGTTTAAGTATTATATAGCGATAATAAGCCCGCTAAGCCATGGCCTTAGGCAAGGCTATGCGAAACTAGCTTTGGGTATACCTAGTAGAAAAGAAGGCCTGTATACGTATATATGGAAAAAGAGACTAGGTTCTAAAATAGCGTTAAAGGTAGTATAAAGCCGAGCCGTATTATAATAGCCCGTATTATATCGCTATAACGTATCGTAACGGTGTATATATATTATATACGCTAGATGGTATTATATTATGAAACCGATACTATAGTTAGTAGCTATTCCCTATATACGCTATCGACGGTTACCTGGTCTGTAGCTTATGGTATGTAAATAAGCGGCTTCTCGAGTAAGACCGTACCTAACTAGCCTGGCTTAAGGCGCTCTAGCGCGCTACGGATGTAGCCGTAGAGGGAGAGGAGGTGATAAGAGATTGATATTATATTTCCTATATCCTAGATTAATATAGTTATTTCTATATCTCCTTTATACATAAGATTTAAAGCTTCGATTTTAAAGGTTTAATACCTTTAGTTTGTACTTAGTTAACTGATGCGTAGTATTAGTCTGGAAGAGAGGGGATGGTGTGGTTCCCTAAACCGATCCGTTAGGGATAGGGTTTAAGGGCATCCGTATTTCCCCGCTATCTCTATAGAGACTTTTTAGATATATTAACAATCAATCAAGAAAGTCAGCACACATTAGTCATTGTCATCCGTATCAGCCTACCAGTTATGCGTAGGCTACAGATACGGTGGTGACACGACTAGGGTGCTGACACTGCGCAGAAGCCACAGTTCAGGGAAAGGGTTGGGCATTTATGGAGTGGGCAGCTGGCTTGTTGATGTTTTAGCTACGTACCATCCTTTTAAGGATTTTCCAACCGCGAATGGCGGAATACCTTTCTACCTGTGCATGAAGCTCACGCGACAGTCACTGTAGATGCGATAATGGTTCTAGTTCTTTAAGATCCGACAGTTGGCGCAGGCCAGATCCACTAAGGCAAAGAGTGGGACGTTCGGCGTCAATGGAGAAGAAAATCGGTGATGTAAGAACGGGAGACGCAGTGCAGTCGCGCCTAGACTACCGATATTTACTACGAGGAAATGGATGTCTGTCTGTTGTTTATCAATTGAGCGTTGAAACATTGAACGTCATATTTAGGGAGGAAGGCCATTTAGCGCACGGAGTTAAGAAGAGACTAGCGGATGGGCTCATTCCTTCGGATCGCATTACCATATTCCCCGATTGAACCGCTCGGCCGTATTCAAGTAGCGGTCCTGTGATCTCGGCACAAGCTAAGGGACCAGATTTCGGGGATACCTCGTTAGCACCTTGGGGGTGACGAAGATCGGCGTATGGGACTTGAGCAAAGACACAGGAACATGCAAGCCAGTAGGCATGGCTAGAAGCCCAGTGGAACTATTGCGGGCCCAACAAACCTGGGATGGGAACCCCATTCTGGCTATTTTTCCCGGGCCGGGCTATGGAGGAGGTCAGACGGTTGTTCCTGCCGCTTCTTGATAAGATAGTTCCGAATCTGGACGCCTTTACACCCCTTAACACATTGGGTCAATTATGACCCTCCCTCCAGATTTGCAAGGGCGAGACGGCAAATACTTTAGCCGGCCCCTGCCGTACCCGAAGCGGACCGTCTACGGATGGCACAGCCTACCCGACAAGGTGTATTTTACAGCGGTGCTCCAATACCTGGCCTCCACATTGGCATTCCACATATCCAGCAGTGAATGTCCAAACGAGGCGCACGAGGGCTACCCGGGTTAGCAAGGACAGAATTTTGCGTAAAACAAAGTCACCTCTCACCAGGACCCGGTTGCGTCTACTAAGGCGCGTTCATCCTGGCATTGCCGCCTGCACTTCCAACGAATAGAAATTTGATAACTCTCTTTCACCGCCTAGGATTCTAGTAACTTAGAAACGACTATTCTGAAGATTAACTAACCGAATTGAAATAATTGCTCGGTATAGATATCGTGTTCTCTAACAGCATCTGTTGCATACCTTATGCACTAAATCAGAATCAGGCATAACCTAAGGATACGAGCGTCCATGCTGTCCTATGGGCGACGGGGCAGTCATTTCCACGAGAGCCGAGATCAAATACAATTGAATTCTAAAATAGCATAAATCAAATTTTCATCCCCGGTAATGAAGATACTACATATATTCATACATGCGGCGGGCGGTTAGGATATCAACGCTGCAACCCCTCTTCATCACGAAGACTTAAACAGCTCCTACTGGTAGAGCTTCACAGAATTTATCAACCAATATGCCTCTTTATAGTCCTCCGGGTGAGTGGCAACATAATCGGCGCAGAGTTGCTTCCCATCCCCAGCGGTCAAACCGCACATGTCAGCCGACTGAAACGGCCAATCCCAAATAGCATCTCCACAAAAGGTAGTATTGATAATCTATACACAGTCGCAGTATTAGATTTAGGTTGTGGTAGAATATGGTGGCCAGAATAGGCGGCAATCTTACAATGGTTTGGTTGTTGAAATACTTCTTCGTATCGCATGTAGATCCGGACGAGAACTCGACCATCTTATACTTAGCATTCCAGGTGCTGGGGTCAGTGGTTTGGCCCGATTGAAGATTGGTAGGAATCTGGCCGCGAGGGAAAAACCAGATGGTAATCCCTTCATCGGCATAGAGTATTGCGAATACCCCGCCGTGACCGGAGTTGAAATCGGTGCCGTACGTTCCCGGATTGGCCTCAATTCCACATCCAATGCTAGACACATGTTAGCACCAGACAAATGAATCCAAATATGAGCAGCGAGGAATGTAGTAAAGGGCAGACTCCATGATTAAATCGAGAATAAAAGGAACAATTGAATCTTACCTTGGATCCTCCGCATCACCGTCGAGGTTGCAATCGGGTCGAGGGTCGCCATTCCCGCGAAGGCCTGGAAAGCTACATTCTCCGCCTGTATGGAGAGATATAGAATCTCCAGTCTGTTTCATCTCAGCGGTTCCCTCAAGGAAATCAACCTCGCCAACGGGGATTCCTGATGATTGGTCTTCAGCCATGTTATATGTCCACCTGCCATGGTGTTAGTCACGCCGGCCAGGCCAAGACGGCATCTGCAAGGGTAATAGTTACATAGCCGGCCATGTACCACACGAGTTCCCCGGCATATGCTCAATATCGGCGACCAGTAGGCCCCTGTCAAAGGTCTCTATCGACTCGAGCCTTATGGCCGGACGACCAAGCGCAGGGTCGACCTTGGTTGTGCTATCCACGGCAAGTCGCACCTGGTTATTCGGTGTATCTGCGAGTCCGCTCTCGAGAGCAGCATCCTTGTCTAGGTATTTGACTGCTCCATTTGTCGGATCTCTTGCGGGAGGATCCAGCTCCCCTTCGTAGTATTCCGCCTGTACCCTTTCGATTAGCATAGGCGTACGCAGAACTACCTCAGAGGAATCCGAGCAAAAAAAAAATGAGAAATTTTTACCGAACGGAAATAAAACGAATCCCAAAAGTTGGATGCATCATATGTCCTTGCAACGGAGTACTCAGCAGCTCGTGCGAGTCCCAAGACAGAAAAGAAAACGAAAACCGACAGTTCCATGGCGATTCTAAAATGTATACCTTTTATCGCCTCCTATTTCCTTGTCGATGAACCGATTCAGCTGGAAAGAAGCTGCAAGGGCAATAAAGCAAATAAATATGGAAAGAATCGCCCTCCTTGTATTTTTATTTCGCAATGTGTTAGCTAAATTGAAGCGATCATGACTCCGCCACTGGAGCCGCCCTCTGCTTGGATCCGTGCCGCTTCCCTTGCAATGGCATTTCGGGACGGTTGTGGCGCGGGTAATCATAGCGGCGATCCTAGACCCGCCCAGAAGGCACAGTGCCGTTGCGCTGGCTAGTTTCTGAAACCCCTCTCGGTCCGGCCTGGCGGCACAGCTTCAGGTCATCAGGTACTTTGCTCGGACGAAGAACCGCAAGCGGTTGAAGGATTTCTGCCAGAACACTGGAGGACGTCTGCGACACCATAACCCATCGTCGGATGTATGCAGATGAAGGACTCAGCGCAAGAATATGGGCAAAAAGCTTACTTTCCGTCTCTGATGGTAAAAGCTATGATTTCGCTCTAACTATCACTCGTCTAATATCTTCCGCATCCAAAAAAAATTGCCCCATATTTATGGTCATCCATAATAACTGCCGGGAAGCGCCATCCCTAGGCTGTCAGACCCAGCATTGTCATGCACGGTAGTTGCCTTTTTCAACTGCAACAAGGTTCCACTCAAGCACCATAAGAAACTCTCCAGCAGTGCAACCACGTTATTGTTGGCAATGTCTAGGTTCTGCTGGCCGTCACTTAATTACATCGTCCATAGAAACATGTTGCCCAAGGAGACATTTTCGCGCATGAGCTACAAAGTGTTCCCGCCAAGTG